>Ga0126384_10001096_pt1 | contig 15827 bp, 9 predicted proteins | sample PanSoiMetPlot_36_FD_92543 | JGI IMG/M metagenome (GOLD analysis project Ga0126384, IMG submission 92543) | Tropical forest soil microbial communities from Panama - MetaG Plot_36 | ecosystem: Environmental > Terrestrial > Soil > Tropical forest > Bulk soil | place: Panama | collected 2016-02-17 | reverse complement strand
CCGACGTAGCGCGCGTCCTCGCTCTCGCGGAAGCTGTGCCACCGGGCGTATTGCGGACCTTCGAAGAGGCTCTTCAGGTCTTTGAGATTGGGGACTGGAAGGAACGACTCCTCTCCAAACATCTTTGGACTGGTATTGGAAATGAACGGCGTATGTGACATCGACGCCACCGCGGCGCACTTGGTGAGCAGCGCGATGTCTTGCGGTCCGGAGTTGAACTCGTAATTTCCGCAGAGCAGGCCGTACGGCTTTCCGCCGAATACGCCGTACTCGTTGGAATAGACAAGTCGATACAAGCCCGACTTGGTGATCTCCGGTGCGTCCTCGAAATCGGTGAGCAGATCGTCTTTGGAGACGTTGAGCAGCTCGATGCGGATGTTCTCGCGAAAGTCGGTGCGATCCACCAGAAACTTCAGGCTCCGCCAGGCGGACTCCAACTTCTGAAAAGCGGGGTGGTGTAGAATCTCGTTCACTTGCGCGCTCAATCGCGCGTCGACCTCGGCGATCATCATGTCCACCATCGCCTTGTCGACCTTCTCCTGAGCTCTGCCCGGCGCCAACATCTCGGTGACAAAGGCCTGCACGCCGCGGCGGGCGACGTCGTATCCCGAGTCGGTCGGCTTGAGCTTGCTTTCAGAGAGAATCTGGTCCAGCAATGAAGCGTCGGTCTTGGCAGCTTCGGTCGCCTTCTGAGTCTCAGTCTTTGGTTCCATAGGAGCTCCTCGCCTCGAATCGAGCGATTACTTTTTTTCCTCGCCGGACAATCCCAGCTCCGCCATCAGTTTCTGACGTCCATTCATGTCGCCGAGCAGGGCCTGTATTTTCTTGCGGAATGCCGGGATGTTGCTCAGCGGGCCTTTGAGCGCATTGAGCGCGCCTCGCAATTCGAGCAGTTGTTTGAGTTGGGGGACCTGATTGACCACGCCTTCCGGCCCGAAGTCGGCCAGGCTTTGAAACTTCAGCGCGACCGGAAGGGTTGCATCCTTTTCATTGGACAGCTTATCCGTTACTTCGATCGAAGCTTCGAGCTTCTGGTTGGCCATCACCTCGGTGAAGTTCGATTTGTCCACGTTGATCGGCTTGCGATCTTCGAGTGGAGTGCTGTCGGCCCGCCCGGTGTAATCGCCCATCATCAAGATCTTCAGGGGCAGCTCGACTTCCTCTTGAGCGTCGCCGACCTGAGATTTGTAGACAATGTTGACGCGCTCCTTAGGCGCGACTGAGCTCTCTTTAGCCATGTACGTCTCCTATTGCCATTCTCTCGATTGGACGCCTATTCCCCGAAGGTGAAAGTTTCTAGCCCGATCATGATTGAATCCGCAAGGCAGCAGCGAGCGACAACTTGCAGAGCCGTAGGTAATGCTCGGCGAATTCCGGGGGCAGCGGCGCGGAAGGCTTTTGAGCGCGAACGCAGATTAGAAGACCTTCCAGGCATTGAGCAGCCAATGCAGGCTCCCAAGTGTCCAATTCGTGCTCTACGCAATCCCGATCCAGGATGACGTAGAGCGCCTTTGCAAGGGCCGTCTGGCCGGCGGCGCTGCAGAGCTTGGCCAAGGCAAGCCGCGTCTCAAACCGAGGTCTGCCAGCACCCAGCCCCTGGATGCGCTGGTCCAGCGCGCCGATGCCATCCGGCAGCTTGCCCTGTGAAATCAGCGTTCGCGCGTCCTCGAGGAGCGCGGCGCGCTCATCCGAGTTCGCCCCGGTGCGCGAAGAGGCTCCCTGCGGCGAAGCCTGGACCTCCAGCTGGAGCCACTCCCGGGTCTGGCCGTCGGCCACCGGCGACCCATCGCTGCAGAGCAAATCTGCAGCGGAGGGCATGCGGCGCAACCACGCGGAAACCTCGGACAACAGGGCCTGGCGCGCACTCTGGTAGCTCGCTCCCAGCGCCGCCAACGCCTGGGCGGTGAACCGATGCAGGTCGAGGTTGAATCGATTCTGCACCAGGGCGGATTCGGACTCCTCGACCAGCGCTTCCCACCTCGCGCTGGCCGCCATCTTCTCCAGCTGCCCGCGCAGGGACGCCGCAATCGGCGGCACCGGGGACCGGCCGTTACCCCCCGCCGGCAGTTGCTGGATGTGCAGCCACAGCGCCGTTCGCAGCAGCCGATAGGAGAGCGGATCGGCCGCGTTCGCCCGCCTGATCGCCTCTGCCGCGCTCACCAGCGAGCTGCCCACCTCGCGCAGGTAATCGATCGCGTTCGCTGGATCGGTCGGCGCGGCGGGCGCAGGGGAGAGCCGGTCAGAAGTTGCCTTTGCCTGGGGAGCTCCGGCGCCCGTCTCGGCGGACGGCGACTCTTGGGGCAGGGACACTTTCAGCCGTTCCAGGCTTTGCATCAGGGGGCCAAAGGCTGGGCCGTTGGCTCCAAACTTGTCCCGGCTCACATCCGCCAGCCGGCGGGCGGCGAGCTCCAGGCCGCTCACGAGGTCTCGGTCCTCGACGCGAAGGTCGGGTTGCGCCAGCGCAGTGGCCGTTCGCTGGAGGAACCAGCCCATCGCGTTCGAGCGAGCCCGTAGTCGGGTCACCTCTGGAAACAGAGTGTCCCAGTACCCCTCGAGCAGCTCAGCGAGGGTTGATGTCCCTTCGACGAGGCCGCTCAGTCCGCGCGTGGCGTAGAGCCCATACGCCAAGTAGCTCGCAATCAGCAGGTCCTTCGAATTCTTCTTCAGCAGCTCTCCTCCCGCCTCAACGATCTTCGTCCAGTTGACCGAGCCGCCGACGGGGGACTCCAGCTTGGCGACCTCGCTGACGATGGACTCGTACGCGGGATCCAACTTGGCGGGCTTTCCCGCCGGCGCCTCCGACGAGATCGGCTGAACCCAGGGCTGCGCGCGCTCTTTTATGTCTTGCGGCGTAAGCGGCATGATTTCAGGGGGCCAATTGGGAGAAGAGAGCGTCGATCGAGATGCTGCCGTCCTCGACCGCGCGGCGCTGCTCGGGAGACAGGGCTTGCTTTGCGGCGGTCATCGCCGCCTTCTGCGATGTCTTCAGCGGCCAGAAAACCGCCACCGACTGATCCGGTCGGGCCAGATAGCTCAAGGCGCTCGGGGGCATCGGCCCAAGCGACAGAAGAAGGCGGCTCACCGGCGCCTGCGCCCAGAGGAAGGAAGGCGGTTGTGCCTTCCACTGGAGGATCCGCCGCGACAGCTCCAGCCAGGGCAGAGCGCCGTCCGCTCCCAGCGGGCAATCCAGCACCACCTTGGCCTTCGCCGGCTCCTGATTTCTTTCGGCGGCGCAGGCCATCAGAAACGTCCGCAACGCGTAGTGTGAGCCATCGGCGTCCGCCTGCTCGCAAAATTGAGCCGTCAAGGCTACAGCGCTGTTGCCGAGTTGTAACCGACGTTGCTCGTCGGCGACGGTCCACTCGCCGGCCCCGGGAAGGGGCAGCGAATCGAGCTTCTCGACGATCTTGGAGGTCATCAGCCTTGGGACGGCCTCGAGCAGCGCGGCAAGGGCGGCGAAGAACCGGCTGAACGCCACTGGCACGAGTGGAAAATGACCCGCCACCGCGGTTGATTCCATCGGCGCGAACGCTGCGACAGGGAACGAGCGCCCTACTTGATCTCGGCTTGGCACGAGAGCACCGATGAGCACGTTACGTGCCAAAGAAGCCGAGAAAACAAAGCAGATCGGCGTGGACGGCAGCGGGCTTCCCCCGCGGCGAAGCAATTCGTGGCCGTCCTCCAGCCAACGTCGGAGCTCGAGCGCGGTGCGATCGCCGGCATTGATCCGCACGAAGTCGGGCTGCGCCGGGATTTTTCCGACCAGCCCCGGCGCGAAAACGACTGGCGGCAAACCCAAGCTCATCCGCTCACCCCGTTCATTTGGTGCACCCCCCTGCGTTGTATCCAGCGGCTACCGGCGGAGTGATCCCCGCGGTGCGGAAGGCCTGGAGCAACTGCGGCGGCTGCCCGTCCTTGAGAACGCCAAACAGCGTCTCATTGCGCGCTGGCTTGAAATCGATAAACACCTCCGCATTCAGTTTTGGAAAATGCCAGCTGACGGTGAAATAGCCGGCCACGCTCGGGCGAATGGTTCCTTCCTCGAGAAGGTGGAAAAACCCCCATTCGCCTCGCCGCTCCAGCAGGTCCGAGTCTTTGCTGGTTCGGACGAGGATCGAAGCGCCCTGGCCTTTTCCGATCACTGGCCATTTCATCGGGAAAAATTGCTCCGGTCCGTTGGAGTACGAATACGGCTGCCCGTCCACGGTGAGGGTCACCGATGCAACGTTCACAGAGCCTGAGGGAGGTCGGATGTGAGCGGTGAAAGCGAGCTGTGCCTCTGTCGCATTAGGCGGGAAGAGCGCGGCCCGAGCTTGTTGCGCATGAGTTAGGAAATTCAACAAATCGTGTTTGTAGACACTCGACGCCTCGACCCCGAGGCCTTTGGCGTACTGGAATCGATCGCCAATCTGCACAACGTCCGCCTTTAGCTCTTTGTCGTAAAACGACCAGACGGTGCCGCTTGATTTGAAGAAATCCGTGAGATCAGCGAGCGCAGCATCAGGACCTTTGCGGTTGAACGGATATCGGTTGGAGAGATTCTTTTTGAAGAACTGGTAAACCTCGCTGCACCACTTCTGGCTGACCTCCCCCGATTTCTTCTGCACGTCCACCCGCTTGGCGCCGGTGAGAGGCGGCAACAGCAACACCTTGAAACGCTGTCGCCAAATGGCGTCCTGCTCGTCGATCAGCGACTGCACATGAGTGGTTGCCGTCTGGATCCGGGCTGCCACATCCTGGTGGGCGCGCAATGCATCGCGGACCGCCTGCAGCTGCTCCTGATACGAATCCAGCGGCAGCTCCTTCTTCTTGGCAGTCGCGCTGCCTCCGCTTGTGGCAGGCGCAGCACCAAAGCTGACGAATCGCTCGAAAGCGGCGTCCACCTGCTTCTCTCCCTCCTCGTGACAGGCGGAAGCGCCTCCGCCGGTCACCGCGCCTTTGACTTTCTCGCCAATCCGTTCGAGCGTCCCCTTCGCATCCTTGAGGTCGATCTCCCGCTCGGCGAGCCTCACGTTCGCGGCCAGGCTTCGGAACAGCTGACCCAGAGCCGGAGGATCGCCCTTGGTGAGGTCGTCCAGCATCACCAGTGCCTGGGTGTCGTCACTGGGGCCGTCCATCGTCAACAAGTCGAGAAACTGGCGCCACTCGGTGACGTATTGCGTGAAGTATCGCGAGCGAAGCTCCTGCGCCGCGGCCTCCGGATCGGCCGGGGCGCGGTCGCTCTGCACCACCCACGCATCCCAGTTTTTCAACCTGGCGGGGAAGCTGTCGCAGATCTTCTCCCGGTAGATCTTCTTCGTGAACGCGCCTCGGATCTGGCCAGTTCCTTTCAGCGCGGCCAGGGGGCGGTCCAACAGGCTGACGAGCGTCAGGTCCGAGCTCTCGCCGGAGAGCTCATCGATCATTTGCTCGAGCACGGGCGCGATGAGCGGAAGCCTCTGCAATACTTTGCGGCTGCCGGCGACCGTGCTTTCGCTGCGGGCGATCGCCAGGGACGGATCGCGCGACAGCAGCTTGAGATAGAGCGCAGCGTGCGCATCCGCGGACCTGGCCACCTTGGGGCTGATTCCAGGTCGCCCTTTCCAGTCCTGAGCGAGGCGATTTGCCGCCCACGCCTGCTCCGATTCTCCAAGCAAGGGCTCCCCCCTCCCTCGCGGCGTGGAAAGCAACAGGTAGAGCTTGAGCTTGTGGAAGTAGGGCAGCGCTTCTTTGGAGTCGAGCTCGCCTTGCGTACTCGCCCGTTTGGCGACGTAGTCCTGGAGGTCGCGCATGTTTCGGTCGATCACCGGCTCCACGAGCGCGCGGCGCACCGAGGCGCCGTAAAATCCGCTCAGGCTGGTGAGCAGCGCGTCCCCCTGGTACATGCCGAAGCCCATCATCAGGCCGTGGCGTCCCTCGAGTAGATACTCCAGCCGCTCGCGCAGAGGGTCCAACTTGACCAGCGCGTTCTCCGCGCTCTCTGTGCCGCTCTTCGCGGAGTCCACCAGCCCCCGAGTGCTTTGCAACAATTTCCGGTTGTTGAAAAAGGAAAGGGTAGGAAACAGCAGCACCAAAGCCGCGACCGCAAAACCAGCGGCGGCGTAGCCGTACCGAAGCACTCCCCGCCGCTTCGTCTCTTTGGTGCTGAGCACGGCCAGCGCCTGATCCCTGAACAAAACCTTGGGGAAGAAGTCCTGCAGAAAGTAGCTCTTCGTCTCCACCGCGCTCTCGGAAGGGGCGGGCAACGCGCCGCGAACGCCGAAGGCCGAGGCCATCGCATTCATCATCCGATCGATGGGCCGCCCCTCCTGTGTGGCGCTGGAGAAGTAGAAGCCGCGCATCACCGGCGTGTCCTGATAGACGTTCTCCGCAAACAGAGTGCGGATGAACTCGCTCAGGTTGGCTCGCAGCCCTTCGAACTGCGCTGGGAATTGAAAGACCGTCTCTCGATCCTCCAACCGCCGCGTTTGCCCGAGGCGCTTGAGCGCTTTTTCCTCGATGACAATCGCCAGCTCATCGAATCGAGTCGAGAAAACTTCGGCCGGAGAGCCAGCCTTGGCTGCGACTGGCTCGGTCGAGCCCCAGATTTGCCCCCGCTCTCCTTTCGGAAGATCGCCAAACATCTCCACGAAACCAGCCAAAAGGTCGCACTTGTTGAACATCACGTAGACCGGCAAGATGACCTTCAGCCGGGCCATCACCTCGTCGACCCGCTCGCGGATGCGCTGGCCGAGCGCCGCGGCGCCTTCCTCGTCCAGCTCCACCAATTCCGCAGCGCTGACCGCCACCACCAGGCCGTTGACCGTCCTCTTGGGGCGGTTTCTTGCAAGCATGTCCAGAAAGGCGAACCACTCCTCCCGGTCCTCTTCCTCGTTCGTGTAGCGACCGGCGGTATCCAGAATCACCGCCTCGTTGGTGAGCCACCATTCGCAATTGCGCGTTCCACCCACTCCGCGCACGCCGCCGCCCCGCGCCGACAGATAAGGAAACTGCAAACCGGAATTGCGAAGCGCGGTGCTCTTCCCTACGCCCGGCGGCCCGATGATCAGATACCAGGGCAAAACCGACAGTGCGTCGATGCCGCCGCGCGCGAGCTTTGAGCCTTTGAGCGATGCGACCGCCTTGGAAAACTCCGCCTGCATCGCTTCGATTTCCGGCTGCTGATCCGGGCGGACCTGCTTCGCGTATTCATCGCCCTGCGCCTTGAGCGACCGCTCGATTTCCTGGGCGGCCTTGCGCGCCTGCAGGCGGCGGTAGGCGAAGATTCCGCCCGTCGCGAACGCCACGGCAAGCGTGGGCACGATGGCGATCACCCAGGGGAGGCTCAACACGATGACCGCGGTCCAGAGCGTGCTGAGCAGAATGACGAGGAGGATGATCCCGATCATGGCTTGGCGGTTCGCTGGCTGCTGTTCGCCATTTCTTCGGTGATGCTCGACAAGCTGGAGGCCAAGCTCAGCCGCAGGCCGCCATACAAGAGAACGGCAATCGCCACCGCGGCGGCGGCGGCGAGAACCAGCACACCATTTCGCCTCACCCCGACGATCGCCTCGGTGGGTCGCTCACCGTGAGGGGAGAGCAGCTCGGTGTTGATCGCCGGCCGGAGCGCTTCGCGCTTCACTGACTCGGCCAGCGTCATCAACTCCAGCTCTCCGCCGCGGATGCGGTATTTGCCTTGAAAGCCAAAAAGCAGGCACAGGGTGAAGACCTCCAAGACGTCCTTGCGCGAGGGATCCCTTCGAACGATTTCCAGCCGGCTGAAAAAGCCGTCGCCGGCGGTGTTCTCTCGAAAGTATTTGAACTGGAGAAGATTGGTCATCCAATACGAGGAAATCAGCTCGCCGCTGTTGAGCGCCACTTCGTCCGCGAGCGCCACGACGGCATAGGTGATGTCCTCGACGTCTTGATTGTCGAAGCCGGATTTGCGCAAAAGCGCTCGCATCTCCTCCACGAATCCATTGAGCCGTTGGTGCAACAGCTCGGGCAGCGGCAGATCAGACGGATCCAGCCGTCTGATTTGGCTGATCGCGCCGAAGCAGTACTGGGTGGCAGCATGAACGCGATTCATGGAGCACTCACCGAGGCTGGGGCCGCCCGCAAATCATCAGCCTGCCTCATCGCCCGGGGACGCCGAGGAGCTCAATCTTGGTGCGGCTCGGATCGAATGGCTGCGGCAAAAACAGCGCCACCGCGCGGTCGCGCATCGCGTTCTTCCAGTAGCCGTCCTGGGTGGCGAGCGAGAAGTAGACCACCCCTGGACGCACCGATACCTCGGGTGGAGGCCGAAACGTGGGCTGGAGCGGAACGCCCGGCGCCGCGGCTTGGACGATCCGGCTGATTTCGCTCACGCTGGCGATCTTCGACAATTTGGGCAACTGTTCCGCCACCTGTTGCTCCGAAAGCTCGCTTTTCACAGTGAGGATGAATTGACTGCAATGCGCGAGCCGCTCGTCCTCGAGCTTTCCGATGTGAAGGCCACCGGGCCGCGCCTCCAGGGGCACTTGAATGCACTGCTCCAAGGCGACGGAGCGCAACAGCTGACTCAAGCGGCTGAACAGCTCGCCGAAGGTGGTCCCGAGCTGGGTGAACTGGAATTTGGGAAGCGCGATTGGATCGGCGTCAGCGCTGAAAGTGGACAGCTCGCCGGCGGCCTGAAGCAACGACAGATACGCGACGTGCGGGTGTGCGTCCCCCGACTCCGCGAGGTGATGAAGCACCGGGATCGCCGCGTTTAGCGCGTGCAGCTGCAAAAATCGCGTGACGTCTGAAGCGGTGAACTCGAGCGAGGAGGCGTCGCGATGGCGGCGGGCATCCGCCAGCTCGCGCTGTTTCGCGATCATCAGCGTCAGCACCTTGCGGATGCCGTCGATCAAGAACGGCGACGCGCCGATGCGCAGGCAAGGCGGCACGTACGACTCGTCGAACTTGAGCGCACCCGAGGGGTCGCGAATGACCTCCGCCACCTTCAGGCAGTCGAAGTCCTCGCGCGGCTCGTTGCCAAAAAGCAACCGGACGTTGCGTTGAGCAAACACCACCGGCACCGCCGAGCCTGGGGCGAGCAGGTCGGGCACGGGTCGCGTTGCTAGGGTGAAGCGCAAGTTGCCGTTTCGCACTTCTCCGGGGGCAGCGTAACTCTCCAAACCCTCGCGCTCCTTGGCCACGCCGATGAAAACATCCAGCGCGCGCCGGCCCTGGCCGACCGGCTCCTCGACCGGGCGGGCCGCCGGAGCCTCCGGATGGCCGCGCTCGAGCCGCAAGATCAGGCCGTCGGGAAGAATGCCGAAGAATTCCTGCAGTTGGATTTGCCCTGCGCTGAGCGCGGCCCCGTCCAGCTCCATCGATACCACGCCCCAATTATTGGGGCTCAAAGCGGCGATCCTCGCTTCGAGCAACGCCTCATGGTACGCGTCCTGCTGCTGCAGATGCTGGGGGGACATGAACATCCCCTCGGACCAGACCAGGCGCTGAAGTGCTTTCATGCTCCTGCTCCTCGATCGCCTATCGTCGGCCGGGAGGCCTTCTCCGCCGGAGTGCGATTTTCGATCTGATACTTTTCGAGGAAGAATTTGAGCTGGGTGTCCTCTTTGCCCGGCAGTTGCCTCACCTCGACCGGCTGGGGCGTGCATTTATCCGGTGGCGGCACCGGCAACAGCGCGACGGCTCGCCACGAGTTTGCGGTGTATTGCCGGAAGTTGGCGACCACCGCCACGTAGTTCGCCCTCGAGTCGCGCCTGACGCCGACCGGCAGTGAAGCGCCGGGGTCGATGAACTTGTCATCCATCTGCACGAGATCCTCGGCCAGGACTTCCTTGCCCCGCTGCCAAATTTCTTCGAAGGATGCCTTTTCGAACCGGCCAACCCCCTTGAGTTGCAATAGCTGGACCTGGGTGGTCAACGAGCGGTTTTCGTCGTTCGGGTTGAGCCGGTCCGACGCTTGCAAGATGACGTAGAACGGGGGCGGATTGTCGCAAGGAGGCCGCACGCTGCGGGCGCAGCTCCCCGGAAGGACCGCGAGAGCAATTGTGACGACGACAACCCCCTGCCGCACGCGCTCGCGCCGCCGATCCTTGTCCGGACGCCGCTGCTGCGTTCCAGCCATGAAATGCCTCGAAAAAGGTATGAAGGCCGGGTCACACTGCCATGATCGCCGAGGAGTTTTCAAGTTGAACGAGAACGGGTTCAGGAGGGTTTGGCAGCCCGACCCCGCTCGGCTAGTGTCCATCGCACTCGGGGGAGGACTGCATGCGCTTCGCAGCTGTTTTTCGGCATAGCGCTCTCTCGGAGGACGCCCGAGTGACGAACCTGAGGGTCCTCGAGGGCATTTCGCAGCTCTTCGATATCCGCGCTGAGTTCGTCTGTGATTCGCCGGACCTGGATCTGGAAACCATGGTCTGGTCCGCGGCCTCTGTGGAGCTGCAGGAGCCCGACGGAGGGGAAGCGCTGAATTTTTTCGGAATCGTCGAGGAGGCGGAGTACGCCTCCAAACGCGACGACCATTTTCTCTATCGCGTCCGCCTCCGGCCGCGGCTTCACGGCCTCGGCTATCGTGTGCGAAGCCGGATCTTTCAGAACCAAGACGCCACCGAAATCATCAAGAAGGTGTTTCACGACTCAGGGATTCCAGAGGATGCGGTGGACTGGCAACTGCACAGGAGTTACCCCAAGCGGGAATTCTGCATGCAGTACCGGGAGAGCGAGCTGGCCTTCGTGCTGCGCTTGCTCGAGGATGAGGGGATTTTCTACAGCTTCCGCCATTCCAATTCGCAGGACATCCTGGTCATCGGAGACGATTCGTCGAAGCTTGAGCCAATCGAGGGAAATGCCGCTCTCATTTTCTCCACATGGGACCAGGCGGATCGGGAATCAGTCACCGATCTGGTTTTGACCACGCGCCTTTGCGCTGACGTTCATCTCACGCGCGATTGGAATTGGGAAAAGCCAAGAGATCCACTCGAGGCGGAGCAGCAGAGCGAGGGGAGCGCCGGGTTTGAATGGTACGAGTACCCAGGCGGGTTTCTGGACAATCAAGACGGTGGTCGCCGCGCAGGAGATCGACTCCGCGCGTCGGTCATGGACAAGTACGTCCTCGAGGGGCGCTCCAACGCCCTGCGGCTGGCACACGGGCGGACGTTTGATATTACAGACGCGCAACCCGGTTATCTCGGGCGCGATTACTTGATCGTCGGCCTGGAGCGCCGCTTCGAGGAGCACGGGTACGGAACCAATCCCGGCTACCGGGCTTTCTTCCGAGCGATTCCGGCAGACACGGAGTTTCGGCCGAAACGCATCACGCCGAAACCGAGGGTCTTCGGTAAGGAGCTCGCAGAAGTCACTGGTCCGCCGGGAGAGGAGATCCACGTCGACAAATTCGGCCGGATCAAGATCCACTTCTACTGGGACCGGGAGGGGAAAATGGATGAGCACGCCTCCTGCTGGGTCCGCGTTCAGCAGCAGAACACCGCCGGCAGCATGATTCTCCCCCGGATTGGCTGGGAGGTGGACGTCGGTTTTTTGAATGGCGACCCAGATCGTCCGGTCGTTCTCCAGAAACTGTACAACCGAGAGACGATGCCTCCTTGCGGGCTCCCGGACCACAAAACCCAAACCGCCCTCCAGTCGGCGACCTCTCCCGGCGGCGGCTCGACCAACGAAATCCGAATGCAGGATGGCCATGGGGGGATGGAATTTTCAGTTCACGCGTCGCGCGACATGTCCGTCGCCGTCGGAAACAACATGACCGAAGAGGTCTCTGTAAACGCGCACGAGGAAGTCGGGCTCGAGCTGAAAACGAAAGTGGGAGCCAATGAGACGATCACCATTGGCGCCGGGCAAACCCTTTCGGTCGAGGGAAATCTGACGGAAGAAACGGTGGGCTCCAAGGATGTTTCAGTCGGCGCGAAGGACGAATGGGGGGTGGCGAAGAATCTTACGATCTCTTGCGGCGGATCGCGGATGGACAACATCGGGGCGGTGATGAACGTGTTGGCAAACGAGGTGAGCGAGACGGTCAGCGGCTCTTGCAGTCGCACGGTAGGCGCGGCGCAGTGCTTGAACAGCGCCAGCGACATCGTCGAGATGGTCGCCGGGAGCAAGACTGAAACCGTGGGCGGCGCCAAAATTGAAATCGTTCGCAAGGCCAAACAAGAGGCGGTCACCGCGGCGAAAATTTTGAACGCCGCGTTGATCAAGACGAAAGCCGGCGCTGACCTGAGCGTCGCCAGCAAAGGGCCGATGGCGGTGACCGTCGGTGGGCCCATTGCTGAAAAATGCGGTGAGGCCTTCACGCTCAATGCCAGCAGCATCAGAATTCTCGCGCCCGGAGGAGCGGAGATGGCCGCGGGCGGCACAAAGCTCGATGCGAAAGGGGCTTCGATCAAGGTCAATGCTTCGAAATTCGGGGCAACCGGTCACGTCGGTCTGAAGCTCAAGGGAAAGATCAACTATCAGAAGTAACTGCTATGACTAAACGAAATCTCACCTGCCAGCTTGAGATCGATGGAATCGACCCCGGTTGCTTCCGCGTGGCCCAATTCAGCGTAACCGACGCGATCTCGGCAGGGCTGAGAGCAGACGTGGAGGCTGTCGCGCGAGAATCGATCGAAGCACAGTCGATGCTCGGCAAGCGAGCAGCATTGGCCATACACCTGGACGAGAACACGACTCGGCGCTTTCACGGTGTCGTGGCTTGTGCCGAGGTCAACGCGGTGCGGGAGGAGCTGTTCAAGGTATGGGTCGCGATCTGCGCTCGAATCGATCAGCTCAAGTTGGGACGCAGCTCGCGCATCTTCCAGGATCTGAGTGTCGTTGACATCGTCGACCAGGTGTTGGCGGAAGCGCAGCTGGGCGGGGATGCTCGCGAGTGGAAGATCAAGACGAGCTATCCAAAGCGCGAACACGTAGCGCAGTACAACGAAAGCGATTTCGCTTTTATCTGCCGCCTGCTTTCCGAAGAGGGGATCGGCCTGGTCATCGACAACCGTGATGACCAAGATGTCATTGTTTTTTTTGATGACAACGAGTCCCTCAAACCCATTCGTGGCGACGCAGCCCTCCCTTATCGAGACGTTACACAGCTCAAAGCAGACACGGTCATCGAGATCGCGCAGCGCAATGCAGGAGCACCGGACGCGATAATGCTTCGCGACTATGATTTCAAACGGCCGAGCTTCGATCTCAGCAACAGAGAGCAAGCGCCGAAGGCCACCGGTCGCGAGGTGTACATTCACCCGGGCAATTTCATAGACCCAGCGGCCGGGAAGCGCCTGGCGAAGCGCGCCCTGGAGCGACTGCGCGCCCAGGCGCGACAGATTGAAGGGACGAGCGACTGCCCGCGGATGGAGGCGGGAAGAACTTTTCGGATTGAGAACCATCCTCGGGCCTCGATCAATGATGAATACTTGATTCTATCGGTTGTCCACCGCGGCAACGCTCCCGACGACGGTGAAAGCGCGGTTGCGTATGGGAATGAATTCACCGCGATCCCCAAAGATGTTCCCTATCGCCCGGCGGCGAGCTCGGAAACATTCATCCCGGGCGTCAACGTCGCTTTCGTGACTTGCCCTGGGGGCGAGGAAATCCATGCCGATGATTTCGGTCGGGTGAAGGTCAAGTTTCCCTGGGACCGCTCGGGGCACCAGGACGATCGAAGCTCCTGCTGGCTGCGCGTGGGTCAGGTGCCCCTGGGCGGCTCGATGGTTCTGCCGCGGGGCGAGTTCGAGGTGGTGGTGGATTTCGAGCTCGGCGATCCGGATCGGCCGTTCGTTTCGGGGCATTTGTACAACGCGGAAAAAGCTCCCCCGTACGCGCTCCCCGCCGGAAAGACTCGCAGCTCGCTACAAACCGCGACGACGCGCGGCGGGCCCGGTGCCAACGAGGTTCGCTTCGAAGACGCCAAAGGGAGCGAGGAGATCCTCTTCAACGCGTCCAAGGACGAGATCATCTCGGTGGAAAACGACGGCTCCACGGGGGTTGGAAACAACCAGGCCTTCAAGGTCGGCTCGAACCTGGAAGTCCGGGTGGGCGCTGGACGCGTGGCGGAGGTCGTCTCCAACCGCAGCGTGACCGTGGGCGGATCGCAAAAGGTGAACGTGGGCAAGGACCTTTCGGATGGAATTGGCGGCTCTGAAACAGTGTCCATCGGAGGAATGCGCAAGCTGAAGGTCGGCGGAGACCACGGCGAGAACTGCGTGGGGACGCTCAAGCGAACCGTTGGTGCGCTCCAGGCGGTGACCACAATTCGGGGGTACCAACGCAAAATCGTTGGCGCGTCCTCCACCAAGGTCGGCGCCGCATGGCTTGAGCTGCTGGCAAAGAACCGCGCGAGCGAAGTCGGCGGCGCTCGAAATGAAACGGTCGGCGCGATCAAGCTGGTCAAGGCGAAACAATTGAGCTGCTCAGCTGGCGCGGCCAGCGTGGTCAACGCGGCGGCTGAAATCGTCGACTGCGGCGGAAGCCGCTCAGATTCCGCCGGCGGCCCCTTGGCAATCACCGCTGGTGGAGGGCTCAGTGTGAAAGCTTCCACCATTACCATCGAGGCGGAAGGCAAGCTCGTCCTCGTCGCGGGTGCTTGCAGCTTCAAGCTCTCCAGCGACGGGACGATTGAAATCACCGCGCCGAACATCGACTTGACCGGCGTCGAAACGCTGTCGCAAGTCTTACACAAGAGCAATTAGATGAGCCCGGCGAGCGAAAGATTACAGGCCACGCTCTCCCTCGGTGGCAGTCCAGGAGAGATGCTCGTTCATTCTGTGCGCGGGCAAGAGGAGGTTTCCCGACCATTCCGATACGAGGTTGATATTTCAACCGATGGTCTAGAGCTCGATGGCGCGCGCGGCGCTTCGGCACAGCTTCACTTGGCGGATGTTTTAGGCAACGAGCGCTACCTTTGGGGCGCAGTGGAAGCGGTAAGCGTTTTAGCGGGCTCGAGCGATCGAACCCGCTTCCGAGTAGTTCTGGTGCCGGTGCCGTACCTCATCTCGTACCGACACGGGTTCAGAATTTTTCAGGGCAGGGATGTTCCAGAGATCGTCAAGCAGGTGTTCACCGACGCCGGCCTTGAGCAGAAGCTGTTTCGCTGGGATTTGAGCGCGAAATATCCAAAGCGAGACTACTGCGTTCAGTATGACGAAACGGACTGGAGCTTCATCAGTCGCCTGCTCGAAGAAGAAGGCATTTATTATTCATTTGAGCACTCCGCCAGCGCGAGCGTGATGACATTTCGCGATGACAGCTCCTCGGCTGCGAAGTCCGGCGAGCTGCCGTTTCGATTCGACGGCCAGCTGCATGGGCAAGCGATGCGGGCATGGGATGTCGTCTGCGCAGATCGAGCTTCGATATCCAAGGTCGCCCTCAACGACTACGACGGGCTCAAGCCCTCACTGGATCTCGCCGCTGATGAGGAGGTCAGCGACGAAGCTGTTCAGAAGCGCGAGTGGTATGAATACCCCGGCGGTTACGCCGTTCCCGGCGAGGGGAAGAGGCTGGCTCGGGTGCGCCTCGAGGAGCTTCGCGTCCAGCGCAAAATGGCGCGGGCAAAGACCAACGCCATCGGCGTTGCGGCCGGAGCGCAAGTGAAGCTCGCCGGGCATCCGTCTGCGGACGGAGATTATTTCGTCCGCCGAGTCGAGCTTCACGCGCGGATCGATTCCGAAGAGGGCTGCGGGCCCTTGGTGGATGCCGGCCCGCAGCAGTGCCAGCTTGCGTTGGAGCTTCTCCCCGCTGCGCAGTTGTTCCGCGCGGCGCGGACGACTCCTAGGCCGTCCATCATCGGGCTCCAGACCGCGCGCGTGACGGGTCCAGCGAGCGAGGAAATCCACTGCGACGAGCACGGGCGGGTGAAGGTCCAGTTT
>Ga0126384_10001095_pt1 | contig 15836 bp, 15 predicted proteins | sample PanSoiMetPlot_36_FD_92543 | JGI IMG/M metagenome (GOLD analysis project Ga0126384, IMG submission 92543) | Tropical forest soil microbial communities from Panama - MetaG Plot_36 | ecosystem: Environmental > Terrestrial > Soil > Tropical forest > Bulk soil | place: Panama | collected 2016-02-17 | reverse complement strand
GGTTTCCGTAGACGCCTGTCCCAATGATCAAACACGTGCCGCCCCAGGGGATTGACTCCTGGGTTGATAGGGAAGTATGGCCATAGCGGTCACGCAAAGATTTCGAGGGCTTCTTATTGCGTTTCGACACGTGTCCAGCTTCAATCACCACATCATGTCCGTAACGCTGGCCGTCAATCTCGATCTCGCCAAAACACGTAAGCTTAGCTTTCATGATGTTGCCTCCGATCTGAAGCGCTCTTGGTGTGCAAAAGATCGAAAGCGATAATTCGGCGTGCTTGGGTGAGTGAATCACAAGCTTATTTACAGCTGACTTGCAGCCTCCGCGACCAGCCGAGTCGATCGATCAGTTGATGCTTTATTTTTCTGCGCTTCTGTTGCATGTTCACACTACTCTTGAGTCAATGTCCTTACAAGATTCGTAGGCGCTTCTCGTGGATAGGCAGGTCGAGCTTAACAGGACAGGACTTCCATTCTATTGGCGGTGCCTGAGTTTCAGCTCCTGGACCTTATTGTGGACCATTGCAGCTTCCCTCTTGTCGCGGTACGGAGTATTTGAAATACAGATCGTGGCGAGCCGAATGTATCCTGAAGATGAAGGGGTCGGCTTTTCAAGTTCAATCAGTATGATCGCTACTCAAACAGAAAGGGTCATCGCGCATCGCCTACATTGCCGGCGATAAAGACCGCACCTTCCGGCGTTCGCGAAGCACCGACCTCAGCGAATTGATTCAAAACACGGTGCGATTGGTGATGGGCGATGCTCGTCCGGCTGCGCGTGTGAGCGGCGAAGGGGTAGTGGAACTATTCGCGTGGGGAGACCGACCCGGGATAGGCTTTGCATATTCTTAATTACACTAAATCCCAACAAGACGCGCGGATTCTTCCGGCCATTCCATGCGATAGGCGCGCAGAAGGTTGAGTTCGAAACCGCTACCGGAAAGAAGATCGGCAAAGTGCTCGCGTTGCGCTCTGGGCGGACCTTGCCCTTCAAGCAAATTGAACCTTGCCCTTCAAGCAAATTGATGGGACTCTGTGTTTGAAGTTCCATCAGTGGTCGATTATGAAGTGATTGCATTGACGTGATAGCAGGAGCCCCGATTATGAGATCAATAAAGAAATCTCTTTGCCTGTCATTGGCTATGCTCCTGACTCTGCTCTTTGTGCGAATCGGTTTCGGGCAAGCGAAGAAGAGCGGAAGCCCGGAAGAAAACCTTCCCAAGGATATTGTCCAGTTGACTGCGTTCGGGGAGCGGGCCGTCTGGGCGCCTGATGGCAAGCGCATTGCGTTCATGGAGAAGAGCTTCGGAGATGCTTTTGAGATTGACCTCAATACCAGGTTGATTCGCTTGCTGACGGGTCACTTCCGTCACGAAGGGTTCCTGCGCATCCATTATCTCCCTAATGGCGATTACTTCCTGATCGGCGCAAGGCAGTTCACCGACATACGCGTCACTCGATCACGCGACCAGGAGATGTGGGTGATGAAGGGTGACGGCAAAACGGCCCCGACCCCGCTCAATCATAAAATATCTGAAGGCGTGGCAATCTCGCTTAAGAGGATGAAGATTGCCTGGTCGAATACAAGCGGCCAGTATCCCGAAACAATAGCGAACGGCGAGTCTGTGCTCTACACCGCCGACGTGGTTTACAAAGATCGCGTTCCCGCTCTGGCTAACAAGACAGAGATTCTAAGATCCAAAACGAATGTATGCACTCTCGAAGCCCAGGACTTCCGCAACGACGACACAGAACTGATATACACATGCTATCGCGCTCCGCAGTATGCCGACGTGATGGGTATTGACTTGAACACGAAGGCGGTGACGACCTATCGCAAGATTGTGGACGAGTACAACGAAGTCGAAGGCATCTCGCCTGATGGAAAATGGGCTCTCGTGGAATCTAGCCGCGAACAGGGATCGAATCGTCAGAACTCAAGGTACATTGATCTGTGGAAACTGCGGCTTGAGCCGAACAGCGCGGACTTTGTCCGGATGACGCACTGGGGAGACTACGAAGGTTACAAAGCATCTAATCCGGTCGTCAGCCCCGACGGAAAGTGGTTTGCGTTTCAGTCAGCGCGCAATAACGAGCCGGCCGGAGTCGGCCACGGAATATTTCTCTTCAAGCTCAAGTAGCGATCCGATTTATTTGTTGTTATAGAGTGCTGTCTTCGATTGCAGATTGGAGTGAGTTGGCAAGAAAATCGAGCCTCAATCGGATGCGCATAACACAATCTATGGCGTTGATGGCTCGCGCGTGTATCTCGCGGGTTTGAAGTCGCCGCTGCTGCTGTCGCGGATACCAAGACGCAAGACGGTTGTGAATAAAGTCGGGCAGATCAGCAATTCGATCCGGCCTTTTTACGATCAATGGAAGCCCGCCGCTTTGCTTTGTCAACGTAAATGAGCTGCTAGGATTTTAAATAGAAGACGAGCAGTAACCATGTCTTCGATGCTACGAAGATGCCGCCGAAGCAAATGATGAGCATCAGACTGCGGGACCAACCAGGTTGGATCACATTCAGCATCGACGGCCGTCACGCATATCCTTCGACGGGCGATGTCATGCACTCTGACCAAACTCATCGTGGCCACTATGTAAGACGAGACCGGCCATCATGTTCAGAGCGAGAAATTATTGGAGAGAGTCTTCGCCGGCGGAAGGCCCGTTCGCGCGGGAGATCAGTTCGGCATATGTCAGAAGCGTTAACGAAGATCTGGGAGACTCGGAATGGAGAAATCAGAGCTAGACGCGAAAGATGCTTCGAGGCGCAGCTTCTTGAAAACGGTCACCGCGGTTTCGGTTGCGGCGATTCACCCAACTCTGATCAGAGACACGAAGTATGCGCCATCAGAATCAACAAACAATCAAGCACAATCCAAGGCGGTCGCTACGCGGTCGCCTGACAGCCGATTCGTAGCGATTCAAGTCGGCGCTGTCTCGTTCGTTGACGAAGGCGTTGAGCGTGTGCTCGACATTCTGCAGGAGAAAGGGCGCGTCAATGCGTTGATGCTTGCGGTATTCACATACGGGCGCGGCATCGCGGGCCGCCAGGTACCGGGCCAGCCTTTGCCGGACCACGGCGCGCAGAAATACGATGCCGATACTTTTCACGGCGGGAGCTACGCCGCGCTCCATCCACAATACTACGACAAGACCATACTAAAGAACCTTCGCGCGCCCGATCTTGGCGACTTCGACCTGCTCGCTTCAGTAATCCCGAAAGCCAAAGCCAGACGCATACAAAGCTACTGCTGGCTCGAAGATGTTTACAATCCGCGATTGATTCCCGGTTTTGAGAGAGTGGCGGAAGTTGACATCTACGGACGACGCACTGGACAAGCATGCCTCAATAATCCTGATGTGCGCAGTTTCCTCAACTCGCTGGTTGAAGATTACGTCAAGTCATATGAAGTAGACGGCGTGATGTGGGGCTCAGAGCGACAGGGGCCCCTCAACAATGCGATCGGTTCACGCCACGGCGGGTTCAACGGCCGCGCTGAGATCACATGCTTCTGTGAGCATTGCCGCGCGAAGGGAAGGCAGCAAGGCCTCTCAGCCGAGCGGGCACGGCAGGGCTTCGTCGAGTTGGATAAATTTGTGCGCTCGGCGTGGAGCGGCGAGCGCCCCAGCGATGGTTACTTCGTAACGTTCTGGCGATTACTTTTGAATTACCCTGAAATACTTGCCTGGGAGAAGCTCTGGACCGACAGTCTGCAAGAGATCTATGGCGAGATCTATGGGACAGTGAAGTCGATCAATAATAAAGTTCAGGTCGGCTGGCACATCTGGCACAACAACTCATTCAGCCCCTTCTATCGCGCAGAACAGGACTACGCCCAGCTCCGCCATTCTTCAGATTTTCTCAAGGTGGTGATGTACAACAATTGCGGTGGGCCCAGACTCGCTCAGTACATGAAGAACGTCCACTCGACGATATTTCGCGATGCGACGCCCGAAGAAGCGATGAGACTGCACTATCGAGTGATGGGCTACGGCGATGAGCCGAGCTTCGTCAAGTTGCCGACAGCAGGACTCTCGGCAGACTACGTTGCGCGTGAGACCAGGCGAGCGATTCAAGGAGTGCGCGGCGCTACAGCAATCTATCCGGGCATTGACATAGACATTCCGACTGACAAGAGCGAAAAGAAGACCGCGCCTGCGGATGTAAAAGCAGCGGTGAAGGCTGCGTTCAGCGCCGAAGCGCCCGGCGTCATACTGTCGCGCAAGTATTCTGAGATGAAGCTGGCAAATCTGGCGGCTGCCGGTGAAGCAGTAAAAGAAATTGGGATCGGGTAATTAAGAAAATGAAACGAGTTGTGATCATTTTGGCCTCGAGGCATTCTACGCAACGGGGCTTGAATTGGACGAATTGTGCCCGCACGCTTATGGTGGAGTCGTGTATTGACCAGCTCGTCCGTTCTCTGCGCTGAAAGATGGAATCGTTAGAATCGATGATTCTGACGGCAAGCGCCAATGGAAGCCCGGTCCCGAATGGGCCAACCTTGAAAAGGTGCTTTTATCTCAGCCTGAGACGACGCAATGCCATCGCGGTGGGAACTATATTATCCAGCGCCGCCGAACATTTCATCCAGCCGTGATAGGCGAAGTCCGTCAAATTAACACGATATTGATTTCGTGTTCGAAAGACATCCGTAATCACGATGCAAAACACGATAGACCAAGTAGCCGCAACGGCGCAGGCTCTGAGTACCCAGCAGAATGAGCTAAACTGCGAGCGAGTCAAATAAGAGCGCGGGCGGAGCCCGCGCAACTCCAAAGATCGCTCGTCAGCTTCAGGGTTCGTTAGGCGGTCGCTTCGAGTTGCACGAGATGACGTGACTGCAACTGCAGGAGAACGCTTTTGACGTGCCAAGCTCCGGCGCACGGCAGTGCCGCGAAAAAAGCGAGACCACGGACGAGTTGGGCTATATTGGGAGGCGAGACATCCTTCGCCGGTGATCGTAAGTCTCCGCAATCCGTCTGCTGCTATTGCTCAGTCGGGACGAGGGAAGAACAGCTCATTGCCGTCCGGATCATCGACTTGGAGCGTGTCGTAGCCCCACCACGTTTTCTTGATGGGAACGGAGCGTTCGACGAACTCACGGCGAAGATCTGCGAGTCCTTCCGACGTCAGCTCGATAAACAGACGTCCTCTGTCTCGACGCGTTGCATCTTCATAGAGGATGATCTCGCACTCTCCATGATTTACCTGGCAGACCTTGCCGGCACCGTCCGCTACGTGCCAGCCCTTTTCGAAGCCGAGCATCTCGACGTAGAAGCGAGCCGCGCGATTCACGTCGGAGACGAAGAACACTGGCCGTGTGTACCACCGGTGAACAGTCTGGCTTCTCGACGTATTCTCCGTCATAGTCTCTCCTTCCTGATCCGCCTAACGATCAAGCTCACCTGCCCGGCCCGCGCGGGTGAGCTATGAACCCCCGGAACCGACATCGCGGGACGGGTCAGGTGCAGCGCCTGGTTCGGCGTCGTGGCCAGCGTGCGTGGCTAACGCCCATCCTGCGGCAGCAACTCAGCCAAGATGCCCAGGCGATCCGCGAACTGCTCTTGGACTCGACCCAACTGCTGATTGACTTGTGCGATCCACTTCTGAGCATCGTAGTCCGACTCCCTGCGAGCGGCGATCGCTGCCCCAAGAGTGTCGAGGAAGCGGTTCAGGCCGGGCTGGAGGGCGTTGGCAAAGACGGCCTGCGCTTCGGCGAACACAGCGGCCGGGAGGCCCGCTTGCTCGTCTTGGAGGATTCGCCAGCCGCGGTGGATCGGCTCCCAGTGTGCGACGTCAATCACGTCGCCCCTCGTGACGGCCGCCGGGAGTTCGTGGCCGATGAAATGGCGAATGTCACACAGAGCTATCCACACGCGGCGCGCCGCGCTGACGCGTATTCGCGCCGGTGACTCGACTACCTCTGCGGGTTGAGCGTCCTCGCCAACCCCGAGCGGTTCGTGAAGGTCAGGTACTACGGATTGCTCAGTCCAGGCAATCGTCAACTGCTTGATCGCGCCAGACAGGTTCTGAGAAGCAGAAGCGACTTGCGAGAATCAAAGCGCTCCCTTGAGGCCTCGATTCATCCTGAGTCAAAGCTGTGTCCCCGTTGCGGGAGCGAGATGACGCTTGCCAGAGCATTCAAGACGAGAGGACGTGGACCGCCTCGATTAGAACAAATCGTCTACAACAAAGATTGGATCAGCGATCAACAGAGGGCGTGAGATGCGCCGTCGAGATCGAAGTGTGTTCGATCAACAATGCTGAACACCAATAAGCGGTCGCGCTCAAGCCTCAATGAGCTAGCATTTGTCGACTTGGGCCGGAAACGAAATCACACTGGAGTTTCAAGCGTGATGGAGCTCAAGGAAGTCGGAAAATTTTCTCCGCGGACCGCGATGAACCCGATATCAACAGCAGGGTTTAAAGTCCAAACGTAAATTCGAGTCCGGCTTAGTTCAACCAGACTTGCGCGGCGGCTTGCTGCCGCGAAAGGTTATCGCCTCGGATGCCGCCCCGCGCGACGTCTTATCTTGTTAGGCGGCGGCTGTTCAGCCGTAGCCTTACTACCAGTCTTTCTTTAGCATCAGCTCCTCTAACCTGTACGCATGAAGCATCTCGTGCAATAGCAGGTTCCTGAACATTATAAATACGGAGTAGTGGCTTTACTCTTCGTGCTTCGCCGTCCGTTGCCAATCCCCTTCCGACAGCTCCTTCAGGCGCTCTAGTAGCCGCGCCCGCTCTCTGACGTAGAGGTCAAGTGGTTCTTCCAAGTCAGTGTTTAGTAGTGAACCGGCCTCCCCGTCTGCCGATGGGAGCATAGGTTATGTAGGTTGCAGGATTAGACAGTATCAGCTCTAGCCGTAGAGGTAGCCCGTGTCTGCTGTAGATATGACAAGCGTGTTCGTGAGCGGACCACTTGGTGAGGCTGGGGGGCGCTTCAGATACTGCGGCGGCACCTCGCGAATGAGGCCGATGATAATACGAGGGGCGGATTGTAAAGTACACTTCTCGCTCAATGCATCCATTTTCTTGCCAAAGTCGCTCAACGCTTTCTACGGCGCAAACATTACCAGTCCTCTTTCTCGAAGCGGATGCGACAGGTGTCGGCCACGTATTTGACATCTGCCATCAAGGAAGAGTTACCACACGTCAGTATCACGGTGCGCGCGGGATCAAGCCATTTCTGCAACTCGCGCTTGGAGAGATGCCTTGGAAGCGCTGGGTCTACAGTCCTTTTGAGTGCGGCTTTCGCTAGAGACGTGTCCTCTCCCCTAGCCAAAGCATTCTGAATCTCCTGCTCTTCCCTCAGCGGCATGTCGAATATGTAGCGCAGAAGGTTATTCGCGCGCCCTCGCCCAAGGAGGGGGTCCTCGTAGTCGCAGGCCGTGGGCCGACTGACCGAGGGGACATACATGAAGGGGAAGCGGCGCGCGGCTGCAATCTCGAGCAACTCTTGGTGGTAAGCCAGCTCTTCATAGGTTCGGTTCGTATGAATCAACGTATAGTATACTTTGTCGGTTACACCATTGCTGGCGTCAAACTGCAGCTGCTTAATCATGGACACGAACGGGGCGAGCCCGGTGCCCGATCCAATCAGCAAGACACTTTCGAAACTGCTGGCGCTCTTGTCAAGCGTGAAACTCCCCGCAATCCGATTTACGTAGATGACCTCGTCATCCAACCGCGGCGTAAGTTGGAACAAAGAACTGCTCAAGCGGCCTGGAGTACCCCACTCGCCGCCTTCCAAGACGATATAGAACTCAAGGTAGCCTTTGTCCTGGGTCTCGTAGGGTGCTGATGCGATTGAATACGAGTGCGTGACCGGGCCGAGCTTCGGATTGTTGGATTCGTCTAAATCGAGTACATAATGGAGCGCGCCGTCCGGATCAACAACCGGCTTGGTGAGTCTGCAGTTCTCGCGGCGCAGAGCAATGTATTGGCCAGGCTTGTAGTCCGGGAATCGGCTTCCGCTTTCTGGCATTAAGCGAAAAGTTGCCAAGATTTTGGAGAACTTCTGGAAGTCAACGACAGTTCCCGACTTCAGCTCAGCCATATCTCAGCCCCTTCCCAATCGCGCGTAGCACGACGAAAGCATACCCGATGCCTCCTTTCATTGTCACGATGGCGCTAGGGGCGTATGTTCATTCTGTACGACAGTGTCAGAGCAGATCTCAGCCAGTTAAGCTGGACGGCTCGATTGAGCATCGAGGACGGAGGTGACCATGAGCTTTACCATTCGCGGCGTGGACTATTTCTATGTGATGGTTAAGGACAGGCCAGGAGAAGCGTATCGCTTGCTGGCAGCGCTCGCTGCCGTGGAGGTCAATCTCATGGCCTTCAACGCGATCCCGATGGGTCCCGAGCGTACTCAACTCGTCCTCTTTCCGGACAGCAGCGAACGACTAATCAGTGCTGCAAAGAAGATGGGACTCCTCCTGACCGGCCCCGAGCGTGCCGTCCTAGTCCAAGGCGACGACCGACTGGGCGCGCTCGCCGATATGCACCTGAAACTGTTTGATGCACAGATCAACGTGTATGCTTCCAGTGGGGTCACAGACGGAAAAGGTGGCTACGGTTATATCCTGTACCTAAGGCCCGAGGATTTTCACAAAGCAGAGCTAGTGCTCGGAATATAGTCATGACAATCGCGCGCGGACGGCAACCCGATCTGTCCGGCCTCACCCCAGTCGCTGCGCCCCACTAGACTGATTGATTTCAACTTGTCTCCGGTCCCGCTGTCGGATAAAGGAAAAGCGTCGAGAGGGGTCTGGCTTGACTTTGGATCGCATGACAATGACGGCAAGGCCTTCAAGGAGCATCAATGATACCAATATTACCACCACGCGGGTCCACGGACCGGCTGCTCTTTCGACCGCCCCTCACCCCAGTCCTATTTGACCCCCAGTTTTGGCCCCAAACAGGTAAGTGGTTGCGGGGGCGGGATTTGAACCCGCGACCTTTGGGTTATGAGAACGAAGGAATTCTACCCCGCGTCCTGTTTTCTTTGCTTTAGCTCACCTCAACTACCTCAACTTTTCACTATTCAATACGGTTTTGTGACCCACTTTGTGACCCACGTCCTGAGAAGGGAATCAGTTTCTGCGCTGCAAACCAAACAAAGGATTAAGCGCCTAGGCTCTATGCGACAAATTTGTTTCAGTTGGAACTAATAACATTTGTTATAAACGTACAGCCAATGGCCATTGCGAGGACTACCGCCAAATTCCGCTTTCTGCGAAAGATTCTCAAAAGATTGTTACAAACGGGGGAGCAAAACCAATTCGGTAGGATTGCTCCATCTACTTAATCAGCGCCGCGCCTAAGGCTCGTATCAACTGAGGCAGAAGATTGAGCGTTTGCCCGCGCTCGCTGCTCGGTCACCGCTTCGAGCGACTCGCGGACCTTTGGTAAGTAAGCGGCAAGTATGCTGAACTCGCGCTTCGGCAGACTCAGTGCGTCCATTGGAGCAATGCATCGCACCGTGGCGCTTCGCGTGCTCTGCTTCAGTAACGCCATCTCACCGAAGTATTCGCCAGGACCAAGCCTGGCAAGACAACGCTCAATTCCATTTTCTATGCGAACGACTTCCGCGTTGCCATTTACGATGATGTACATTCGATCCCCGAGGTCACCTTGATGAAAGACTTCTTCGCCCGGTTCGAAGTGCTGCTGAGCTATCCCCTGAGAACCCGACAGCTTTAGCTCGACCAGATCGGCGGGCAGCAGTAAATCCAATGTCCACGACGTAGCAACCTTCAAGCGCCTCCCCCAGCCCGGAAGCTTCATTAAGTAGATCGTTCGCCAGATCCACCACGCGAGAAAGCCACTAATGTTGATGCCCATAATCTCGGCAACCGCAGAGTGATGACCCAACGCGCCCATCTTTCCCAAGCCTCCAAATGCAAACTCGGTCTTCGAACCTCCGCGAATAGCGGCAACGATGTTATGTGCGGCGGTCTTAGCCTGACGGATTGCGTGCTGCGCTGTCGGAGGAGCGACACCTCCGTCCTTAGTCGGGATCTGCGCACAATCCCCGAGCGCCCAAACCGAGTCGGCACCCTGAACTTCAAGAGAACCGTTGGCGATAAGCCGGCTGCCTTTGCCCTTCGGCAGATCGAGTGCCTCCAGCAATGGGTGTGGTGAGCTGGGTATAGTGGATACGAGTGTTCTGGTCGGAATCATCTCGCCGCTCGCCAATATCGCTTCTTCGCCTGTTGCAGCTTCCAGGCGCGTGTTCAGTTTTATTTCGACGCCGCGCTTCATGAGAATGTTCTGCGCGAACAGCGCGAGCTTCTCAGAAACTTCCGGCAGTATGCGAGCTTGTGAGTGCACCAGCACTACTCGAATCTCCGCGGGGTCGATGCCATGATAGTTGCGGGCGACTCCGCGGACAAAGTCATTCAATTCGGCGACGACTTCGACTCCCGAGAACCCCCCGCCGGCCACGACAAAAGTCAATAATTGTCGTCGCAGTTCCGGGTCTTCTGTCTCGATCGCTGCTTCTTCGAGCGCGCGGATGAGATGGTTGCGCAAGTACAGAGCATCAGCAAGGTTCTTGAACGGCAGAGCGTGCTCGGGCAGTCCTCGAAGACCGCGAAAGTCTGTTACGTTCCCAAGCCCCAGAACCAGATGATCATAAGAGATTACGTGAGCGTGAGGACGAAAACCGGGGCTTGTTGTGATGGTCTTGTTATTGAGATCGATCGACTCGACATCGCGCACATGGACGTTTGTCCGTGGGAGCAAACGTCGAATTGGGCTGACAGTGTCGGTAATTCCTATGCTGCCGGAGATGACTTCGGGTAGCATTGGTTGGAACACAAAGTAGTTTTCTCTATTGATGAGTACGATTTCAAAATCCTCATGCGTCCCAAGCGCCCTCTCGAGGTACTGTGCAGTGTAGATACCGGCGAACCCGCCACCCAGGATAACCACTCTCTTGCGACGTTCTGGCATTGTAATCCTCCCGCTAGAAATCACGAAAACCAAGTGGTCGCGGGTTTCTAAGCCAGCGACATGTTGATTAGCCCACGCTGCCTGGTAGATCGGGCCTCGTGCCGCTTGCGCTATCCCCGCAACGCGGTTCGTCGGGAATGCCTCGGCGTTCTTTCGAGTTGATTACCAGCGAAACTACATCGCTCTGATTCCGCATTGCGAGCAAACTTGCGCCCGTGATATTGCAGCGATGTCCGACGACCACCGTGTAGCCCTGCGGTATCTCTTCTCTCACCGATGTAACCAACCCAGGGTATTCAGGGCCGATCTCTGGCATCTGTTCCGAGGTGACTTGTTTGTTAGCAAGCTGATGATCGATCGTGCAGAGGACATGATCGTCAAAGCCGATCTTCAGGATTTGTCCTGTCTCATCGCCTGGCGCGACTTCAGCCTGAAACGATAATTGGCTTTTTGGAGGACCCCAACTGAAGAACGTGACGGCCGCGATCACCACAGCAACCGCGGCGGCGACCACCAGCGAGACTCTGTTAAAGCTGAAGCCGCGTCGACGACGAAGATCGTCGGTAATGTGCTCGCGCAAAGCGGCCGGCGCGTACTCTTGCATCACGGCGCGCTTCAACTGAGCTTTTATCCGCGCGCGATCTTCCAATGATTGAGAACACGCTCCACACCTCTCAATATGCGTGAGCACCTCGTGGTTGGTCTCAACCATCAGCTCGTTGTTAAGATATGAGTCCAGGCACGACCGTATCCGCTTGCACCGGCGGTTCTCAAAAAAATTGACTACAGTCACGTGGTCTTCCCCTTCTCCGAATTCCGTAGCTCCCGGCGATCTCCGGCGGTTCCTTTCTCAGTGACTTTTGCCCTCGACACCAACCGCGACATTACCGTTCCAATCGGCACCCCCAGCGTCGCGGCTACCCCTTGTAAGAAACCTTTTGCTCGATTAAGCCGCATGGCGACGATCCACGGCAATCTGTGCGCCCATATAATCTATCCAGATTGGTCGGGATAGTATTCCCGAAGATCTCGATTATTTCAGCCCCCTAGCGACAACCAGGCCGATTGGCGACGACCCGGCGGGCAAGCCGATTGTCCCGATATCCGCGAGGCCCGCGTTCTGAGAACTCTCGGTTACTCTTAGGGCGTGTATGCCCTGGTTTCCTGCCCCCACGTTTAGCTGGTACAGAAAGCGATTGCCAGGATCCAGAGCGATCTCAAAAGGCGTGCGCCCGTAGGCCGCCGTGGCGTGAGTGCCTTGTAGGTTCAACGACCCATCCGCGCCGATCGTATAAAGCGACAGCGAGTTAGTGCCGGTGTTAGAAACCCACACCCGGGTGCCATCCGAGCGCGCGGCAATCCAACAAGCCGCGCGCTCAGGGCTGTTGCTCACCGAAGTGATCGGCGATAGCGAACCGTCCGCGCCGACGGCATAAGACGAAGCGCCCGGAAGTCTTGCGTCGGCGACGATCAGTTGTTCACTATCCACAGGGGACACAGCAAACGGACCTCTCTGGTCGCTCAGCTGATTACGCCGGCGCAGTCTGCCGTCTGGTTTGACCACATAGGAATCCGGCCCGCCCGACCCAAACCGAATTCCAATAAGCATTCAGCCGTCGCGAGTGAACATCACATGGGTCGGATTGTCGCCGAATGCGAGACCGATTCGACGTTTGATGCGCGTCAGCGTGCCGTCGCTCTCTACACGGAAGCCAGAATAGTTCGGTGGATCGATGGCGTCACCCTTGTTGGCCACATAGAGCAAGTTGTCTCTCAACGCCAGACTCGCCGGCTCGACGCCTTGCGAAGGCACGGGCGCGTCTCGAAGCTCGAGTGAACCGCCATCTCTTATGGACATCACCGAAATGTCATTGCTGCCAGCGTTCACCGCGAATAACAACGTCCCCGCCGTGTTGACCACCAGCGGGCTTTGTGAATCTATCAACCCTCCGGTGACTCTTCCGCCGGTCGGATAAGCGTCGAGAAAAATGAGTTCGCCCCTTTTCCGAGTTGAGCTCATAAGCGGCGATAGCGTTCGGGCCGTCGGGATTGGTTATCGTGTAAACGAAGCTGCGTTCGGTGGCCGCGGTCGCATCTACCGACTGCGTGTTCGCTGGCGCCGCCATGCCGGCCGAACTGATAACAAAACTTGGCGCGATTATGGCGATTGCTGGCATTCGCACTGCGTCGCTCAGCAGGGTTCATGACAATTCACCTCTTGAACCCTGGATCTATGTTAAGTAAATCCCCAAAACGCCTGAATTATTCCACTGTGCGCTGGAATAATCGGCCGGTGTGCAGGGATTGCACAAAAGAGAGAATTTCAAACGGAGGACGAAAATGGCGCTAACCAAAGCTCAGAACATCGCAAGTTGGATACTTCAGATAATTGTCGCTGTGATCCTTTTCCAAACACTTTTCTTCAAGTTCACAGGAGCCGAGGAGTCTAAATATATATTCTCGACGCTCGGGGTGGAGCCGTGGGGCCGGATCGGCTCGGGAGTCGTGGAGTTGGTCGCAGTGATCTTGTTGCTGATTCCTTCGACAGTCCCGATAGGCGCGGTACTGGCGCTGGGAACGGGAACCGGCGCAATCTTCAGCCACCTGACCAAACTCGGAGTAGTGGTCAAGGATGATGGCGGCTTACTGTTCGGGCTGGCAGTCACGGTGTTCGTCTTAAGCGCGGTGATTTTGTTCATTCGCCGAAGTGATATACCGATTGTTGGTAGCCGGTTCTTTGGAAGCACGCTATAGTCCGCGCGCCGCTACGCAAGCGTTGGCGAGCGCCCGGCGATCAGATTGTAGAGCTCGACGAACCGCTCGTTGGGCTCGCCCGATTCGTGAGCCAACGGCGGCTGAATCGCGTTCACAAAGTACATCTCGATCTCGCCTTTGTGCTTGGCCGGTACTTTCCCGCGATACTCGCACACAAACAAGTTTTTAGCCTGTTCATAGGTCGCAGCCGAGATATTGATCCGGCCCGCGAGGCCCGAAGACTCGAGACGGCTCGCGGTGTTAACCGTGTCTCCCCAAACGTCGAAGGCGAATTTCTCACGGCCGACCACCCCCGCTACAAGCGGACCCGAGTGGATCCCCAGGCGCAGTTGCCAGCAGGGCTGGTTCAGCTTCTTCTTCCTCTCTGCGAGATCCATCATGAAGCGCTGAATCTCCAACGCCGCAAGCACGCTGTCTACGGTGTGCGTGCGGTTCGCGGTCGGCACGCCGCCCACAGCCATGTATGAGTCGCCGATCGTTTTTATCTTTTCCAGTTTGTGCTTTCGTGCAATCGAGTCGAAGCAGCTAAAGCATGCGTCCAGCTCGGCTATCAGCTCGCTGGGACTCATGCCCTCCGCTATCTGTGTGAAGCCAACAAAATCCGTAAATAACACTGACGCGCTCTCATAATGACGTGGACTGACCGAGTCGTTTGCCTTCAACTCTTCGGCAACGCTCGAAGGAAGAATGTTGAGCAACAGCGAGTCCGACTTAGCGCGCTCCTGGTTGAGGTTCCTCGTCAGCACAACGACTAGAATGCCAGTGAGAAACTGCACAAACAGAAAATTACTGCGAACATCGACCATTCTCTCCATAGGACTCGAGTACTGAGTGACCCATCCAGGCCGCTCGCGCTCCACGAGATAAAGCGCACTCGCTGTCGCGCCAAAAACCAAAAACGCAAGGATGGTCCGTCGGACCTTCGTAGACAACACAATTCCTATCACCAGGGCGGGGATGAAGTAATAGTGCGCTCCGCCGGCAGACCCGGCGTTAAAAAGAGAGTTGATGAACAGAAAACCCGAAATCAGTACTACGAAGGGCCAGTACAACACTTGGTAAGCGCCCTTGAACCGGGAGAGGTGGTAAAAAGCGGCGAACAGAATCCCAGTTCCGAGATGCAAGAGGAAGAGGAAGCGGTTCGACTGATAAATCAACGCCGCGAAGGCTCCTCCAATGTTGGCGACCGCATTGAGCAGGCTGACTGTGTTGAATAACCGGCGCTCGATCGAAAAGTGGCGGTGGTCGCCGATGAGAGTTGCGATAACACGATCGAGCCATTCTGGCATGTTGCGGACCTCCTCCAGTGCAGAATCTGCGGCCGCTATACAGTCTCAATTCGGCGCTAGAATCTGATTTATGTTCAACGGCACATGCTTGAGCCAATATTCGAATAACCCTGGCCGCGAGCGCGTCTTTAACAAAATTGCATCAATTTCGTCAGGCGAGAAATAGTTTCTCTGTTTGTCGGCGAGCTTCGAAGCCGGAACGTTGCTGTATAGCCATTTTCGGTACTCTTTCAGACCCTCGCCGTAGCCGAGGGAGATCGCTTTGAGATCCGCCCATCTTTCGAACCTGGCTGTGAAGTCTTTCGATGTAAGGCGCACGAGCCCTACCAATCGCACTCGATTTCGGCTATTAAAGTACACGAGGTGCGCTAGCTCATGTGCAACGATCGCTCGAACACCCTCTTCCGGAGCTTGCATCTGAAAAACCCGAGGATTCACGAACACCAGATAGCGCATTTTAGTAAAGAAGTATTGGGGATAACCAAAGCGCACTTTGAAATAGTCCGATCGCGAACGGAACGTCTTGACCCGGATGTCGGAGCCCTGTAACTCGGGATAAGATGACGCGATGACTCTATCGACTAGCACGCGAGTTCGATTCACAGCATCGACCGCCAGGTCTCTAGGGGATTGACTCGCAAGCGCTTGGGCGATAACCCGGTCCGGAAAGCTAACCGCTTCACTCAATGATCCGGAAGATTGCAATGCGAAAAACGCGGCTAAGATGAAAGAAGCTTGCGGCATGCTGTGCCCGATCAAGACTGACATCGAACCGTAACGGTGCCTGGCCGCCTGCTGAAGTC
>Ga0126384_10001094_pt1 | contig 15836 bp, 14 predicted proteins | sample PanSoiMetPlot_36_FD_92543 | JGI IMG/M metagenome (GOLD analysis project Ga0126384, IMG submission 92543) | Tropical forest soil microbial communities from Panama - MetaG Plot_36 | ecosystem: Environmental > Terrestrial > Soil > Tropical forest > Bulk soil | place: Panama | collected 2016-02-17 | reverse complement strand
GGCGCGCTTCATGACGATGGTGCCGCCGGCCCAGGCGATGGCCGCACCCAGGATGGCGGCAATGGCGCCTCGCAGCGCCGGCGAGCCGAGCTCGGGTGCCAGCGGCGCCAACACGGTGGCGAGACCGGCGCCACCCAAGGTGAGGGCCACGCCTTGCGCCCGCGACAAGCGCTCAGCAAGAAAGATGCGTGCCAACAGCGCGGTCCATAGCGGCATGGTATAGGCGAGGATCACCGCGCGCGAGGTTGGCATCAGGGTTTGGGCAACGGCAGTGAGCACGTTGAACAGGGTAACGTTGAGGCACCCCGCCAGCATCAGCGCCGGCCATTGCCGCCGCTCGATCGCCAACCGGCGCCCCGACGCCTTGATGAGCGCCAGCAACAGCATGCTGCCGGCGCTGAGCCCGATCGCCCGCATGCTCCAGATCGGCATTTCGTTGAGGGCGAGCTTGACGGCGGGCCAGTTGAAACCCCACGACAGGGCGATGACGATGAGCCAGGCTTTGCTGGTGCCGGGGCCGGCCAGGGGCGGCCGCGGCCGGGACGGTGACTTGGTCATCGCCTGCCAGCGCCGGCGGCAGGGTGATCATGCCGGCGGCAGCTGGCCCACGCCCGCGTTCGGCACCCCCACATGTTAGGCCGGCCAGCGGCGAGGACCCCATGAGCCGCCAGCCAAGGCCCAGGCCGCAAGGCCAACGCGCCAAGCCCAGAGCGCTGGCTGCTCCAGCGGTACTCCCCGTCGTTATCGCCGCTGTCACCGCCATCGGCCTCGCCGCCCACGGCTTGGCGGCCGCCGAGCCCGCGGCCGGGGTCGAAGCGGCCTGGCGCGCGCTGTTCCAGCGTGAGGCGTTGCCGCCGGCGCCGCCCGACAATCCGATGTCGGCCGCCAAGGTCGCCCTCGGGCAACGGCTGTTTGAGGATCCGCGCCTGTCGGCGGGTCAACGTTCCTGTGCCAGCTGCCATCGCCCGCAGCGCGCATTCAGCGACGGTCGGCGGCGGGCCCTGGGGCTTAACGGCGCGCCGCTCGCCCGCAACACGCCGCCACTTTGGAATCTCGCCTGGAGCCGGCACTATTTCTGGGACGGACGCGCCCCCTCGTTGGAGGCCCAGGTGGTGATGCCCATCGCCGCGGCCGATGAGATGGGCGGGGTGTGGCCCGAAATCCTGCCGCGACTGAATGCCGACCGCGACCTGGTGGCGGCGTTCGCGGTGGTATTTCCGGCCGATCCGGCCATATCCGAGGGCACCATTGCCAGGGCGCTTGCAACCTATGTGCGCTCGCTGGTCTCTCCCAATACCCGTTTTGACGCCTGGATTGCCGGCGATGGCGCCGCGCTGACGCCCTCCGAGGTGCGCGGCTTTCGCATTTTTACCGGCAAGGGGGGCTGCGTCTTGTGCCACGTGGGCTGGCGCTTCACCGATGATCGCTTCCACGACATCGGCCTCCCCGGCCATGACCCCGGCCGCGGCGCCGTCAGCGGTGGTGCGCCGGGCTTGCCGGCCTTCAAGACCCCGAGCTTGCGCGAGGCAACCCATACCGCGCCCTATATGCATGACGGCTCGTTGCCGTCGCTGGCCGCGGTCGTCAAGCACTATGCCGGCGGCTTCCGCCGGCGACCCTCGTTGGCCCCGAACCTGCGCCGGGGCCTCAAGCTGTCGGCCGGCGAGCGCGCCGATCTCATTGGGTTCCTAAAGACGCTGTCGAGCGATGGGGACCCCGCCCGGCCACGCCAGGCGGGGCGCCGGTGAGCTGGCTCAACCCGACCGCGATTGGAACTTGGCGATCTCGTCGGCGAGTAGCTGGTAGTCCTCACACGCGGTGCCACAGCGTTTGGCGATCTCGGCCAGTTGCTCCTTGGCCTTGTCTGGCTCGCCGATCTGCAGGAAGGCTTCACCCAGATATTGGCGGGTGGTCGTGCGTTCCGGATGCGCTGCCAGCACGCGCTGGTAATAGGCCATTCCCTCGTCGACCCGACCGAGCTTGCGCAAGCTAAAGCCGATCATGGTTTCGATCCGAGGATCGGTGGCATCGGGGGCCGTTCGCAAGGTCTGGAGCGCCGCCTGATAGTCGCCCCGCTTCGCCTGCCAGTAGCCCAGGCTATAGATTTCGTCCTGCTTGAGCTGGGAGTCCTTGGCCTTGGACTTCGACTTGGTCTTGCTCTTGGTCGTGGACTTCGATTTCGCCTTGCCTTGGCTGGAGGCCGGCTTGGGGGGAGGATCGTCGCCGACGGCAAGCGTCGCGGCCGGCGTGAAGGCCAAAACCGTGAGCCCGGCCGCGGTCACCCGCAGCCATTTGGAAATGCGAATCTGCAGCATATCTACCCCTCCTCGGGCAATGCTCAACAATCTTCCGAACCCGGAAAAGCTTATACGAGACCGGTACAAAGTGGCAGTCACGGCCGCGTGAAAGCCGACGCCCCAGGCCCGTCCCGCTGGCGGCCGGCCGCGGCTCTTGCTAAGTTTTGCGCTGCCGGTTGGCGCCAGCATGAAGGAGCGGATCGATGGCCTACACCCTAGCAGAGCTCGCAGCCGATATCCGTGAGACCCTGAAGGCCGACGCCGGCCCGGCGGGCAAGACCAAAGTCGGCAGTTTCGTGACGCAGGCCTTGAACGATAAAGCCTTCATTGCCGCCCAGCTCGGCGAGCGGGCGCCGGGTGCGCACCCGCGCCAGGTGCTGTACGAGGATCCCGAGCTTGGTTTTTGCATTTGCGGCCATGTCTACGACGGGCCGGCCAACGGCGCCCCCCACGACCACGGCTCGAGCTGGGCCATCTACGGGCAGGCCACCGGCGTCACCGAGATGACGGACTGGCGCATCGTGGAACCGGGTGAGGGCGAGGCGGCAAGCCTGGTCGAGCCGGTCCGCACCTACCGCATGCTGCCCGGCGACGCCCGCCTCTACGACGTCGGGGCGGTGCATTCGCCCAGGCGTGAGGCGGCCGTCAAGCTGATCCGCATCGAGGGCAAGAACCTCGATCAGGTGAAGCGCAGCAACATCAAGGCCCGTTAAGGGCTCACGCGGGCGTCCGCGCGCCGGTGGGTATGCGGAAGGCGCCGCGTTCCTGGGGATCGAGCTGTCCAATCAGCCCAATCTCCCAGGCCAGGTATTGTCGCGCCGCCTCGGCGGCCGCGGCGCCGCCGTCGTGGCGCTTGGCGGTAAAGAACAGGAAATCGATGGCAGCGTCGTCGGCGGGCTCGCCGGGGCTGGCCATGACAGGCAGACCGGCAGCCGACCACGTCCCGGGCTCGGCGGCGAGGAGGCGCAGGTCGCGGCAGCCCGCTTCGCCCAAATCGATGGCCGCCAGCGCCGCGATGCCGGGATCCTCGGCGACGATGCCGATGGTCTTGGTCTGGTCCCGCACCGCGGCGGCGATGCGTGGGCGGATCGACCAGCTGGCAGCGGCGATGTGGCCCTGGCGATAGCGCATGCTGGGCCGCAGATCGATCAGGTCGAGCGTCCCGCGCCGCAGCGCTTCGGCGGCCTCGAAGGCTGAGAGGGCCGGTGGCGGCCTCGCGCTCATGCCGAAACCCGCCCACCGCGCCCAGTTGAGGCGCCGGGCGGCCGCGGTGCCACCCTCGATCACCGCCGCTTCATGGCCCAATTGCCGTAACCAGGCGGCAATCACCGGCGCGCGCACGGCCTCCTCATCGATCAGCACGAGCCGTGCACCTTTGACGCCGACCCACTGGTCGGTGGCCTGCAGCAGCTGGCCGCCCGGTGCGTTGAGGAAGCCTGGCACGGGACCGGCGGCGAACTCTTCGGGGCTGCGAACATCCAACAGATAGGTGGTGCGGGAAGGCTGCGCGAGCCAGGCCGCGGCCTCGGACGCTTCGAGGAAGGCAACGTTGTGCGCTTGCGCCTGCTGGCGGGCGCGGGCCCGCAAGCTGTCGATCTCGGCCGTGCGCAGTTGGGCGCCATGGCGGCGATCGGCGCCATGCTCGAGCCGAAGGCCGGCCAGGATCCAGCCTTGCGTGCCGTTCTCGAGGGCGTAGACGGGATTGGCAATGCCGAAGTCGATCAGCAGCTGGGCGCCGACAATCGACCGCGTGCGCCCGGCACAATTGACGATGATGGTGGTGGTGGGGTCGGGGGCAATGTCGTGGATGTGCAAGGCGAGCTCGCCATTGGGACAGCAGATCCCGCCGGGGATGTTCATTTTGCCGTATTCGGCGAACGGTCGGCCGTCGACGATGACGACGTTGGCTCCCGCCTCGCGCATCGAAGCAACCTCACGGGCGCTGAGCCGGGGCGTGTGCCGTTCCTGTTCCACGAGCTCACCGAAGGTCTTGCTCGGCACGTTGACGCCCGCATAGAGCGTGTAGCCGGCCGACTTCCACGCCGCGACGCCGCCCGCCAGCACCGCCACGTTGTCATAGCCCAGTGCCTCGGCGCGCGCCGCTGCCCGATCCGCCACGCCGTCGCCAGCATCGCACAGGATGAGGCGGACCTGCGGGTTCGGCACCAAGCTCGGCAGCCCCAGCTCGAAGCGACTATAGGCCAGCGGCACGGCAAAGAACGGATGGGCCTCGCCGAACTGTCCGAGCTCGCGCACATCGATCAGCGCCAGTTCGCCGGCCTCAGACAGCAGGGTCTTGACACCGGCCGCGGTGATTTTGCTCGCCATCTTGTGGTTTTCCTCAGGCAAACGCCGCAAACAGCTCCTCGAACGCGCGCATCTGGTTACCGGCGGCGGACGACGGCACCACGATCGGCATGGCAATGCCCGCCGCGCGCCAGCTTTCAATCCCCTCGCGTACGCGATGCGCCGGTCCAAACAAAGTGCAGTCGGCAAGCCAGGCGTCGGTCAGATATTTGGGCACGTCCTCGAGGCGACGTTCGCTAATGGCGCGGTCGATGGCGCCCATCTCCTCGACGTAGCCGGCCTCCGTCCAGTAGTTGCGATAGTTGGCGAGCAGGGCGTAGCTGGTGAGCGTCTTCCTATTGACCGCCTTGGCCGCCTCGATGTCGTCGCTGATGCAGGTGGGGATCATGTTGGCGATCAGAAAGTTCGGATCTGAGCGCTTGGCCTGCGGCAGCACCGCCAGCGAGGCCGGCATGTGCGAGCGGGCGCCATTGGCAAACACCATACCGTCGCCGATCTCGCCGGCGAGCGCGATCATGCGCTGGCGCAAGGTCGCCAGAATGATCGGCGGCAGCGGCCCGCTGCCGCTATGCGCGCGCAGCTTGGCAACGAAGCTTGCCACGTCGAGGAGTGGCTTGCCGGGCGTCACGCCCATGCGCGCGTGCGTCGGTGCGTGGCTCACCCCGATGCCAAGCCGGAAGCGCCCGCCGGAGACCTCGTGCATGAAGGCCGCCGATTGCGCGAAGTCACCGACGGTGCGCGCATAGATCGGCGCAATCGAGCTGGCGAACACGATGCGGTCGGTGATGTGGCACAGCGCCTCGCACAGCGACATGTTGGCATGAAGGCTCGGCGCAAAGATGGCCGCAAAGCCCCGCCGTTCGATGTCGCGGGCGATCTCGAGCGTCGCCCGCCGGCGACCGGGTACGGCCACCAGGCTGACCGCCGGCAGCGCTGGGCGCATGGCAGTGGCCTCCAATGGGCGCTGACGCGGCGAGGCGTTCAGCGCAGGCGTTGCAACTTCTGCAGCGAGCGGATGCTTTTGGGTTGCGGGGTTTCGGGGAAGCTGGTCTTCCAGTTGGTGTAGGACACCTCGCCAACGTAGATGTCACCCCGGGAGTCGAGGGCCAGCCCGTGCGGTGCCAGGAACTTGCCGGCTTCGAGCCCGGGTCCGTTGTCGCCGCCGAGGCGCGCCAATAGCTTGCCCTTTTCATCGACGATCGACAGCCTGGGTCCGAGGTTGGGAGCCTTCAAATTGACGGGCATGCCCGGCCCCAGTTCGCCGATCACGAAGGTCGGCGCCTTGCCGCGGCAGCAATAGAGGCCGCAGGGGCGATGCAGGTTGTTCCATTGCGTCTCGTACTTGCCGTTGCCATCGAACACCTGCACGCGATGGTTTTCGCGGTCGGCAACGTACACCCAGCCATCGGCATCGGTGGCAATGTTGTGGGCGATGTTGAATTGTCCGGGTTCGCTGCCGGATGAACCCCAGGACATGATCAGCTTGCCGGCGGGTGAGAACTTGTGCACGCGCGCATTGCCGTAGCCGTCGGACACGTAGATCTCGCCCTTTGGCGACAACGCCGTGTGCGTACAGCGGTGGAACGGCTCACCGCTCATGTAGGGTGCCGGCTTGCCGGGCACGCCGATCGTCAGCTCGACTTTACCCTCGGTGGTGCAGCGCCGCACGCTGTGGTCGCCGTCGTCGGTGCAATAGAGGATATCGTCACGGTCGATGTCGAGGCCGTGCGCGCGCTTGAACAGGCCCTCGCCCCAGGAGCGCAGCAAGTTGCCGTCGCGATCGAACACCAGCATCGGGTGATCGCCGCGGTTGAAGACGTAGACTTGATCCTTGCTGTCGACGGCAACGGCGGCGACGTCCTTGAAACTCCAACCATCCGGCAGCTTGGCCCAGTCCTCCACCACGCGATAGCGATGCTCGCCGCTGCCCAGGATCACCGACATCGAGCGCCTCCCTGTCAAAACCTGAGGCGCAACTCTACTGCCGCTTGGCGGCCGCCGCATCATGCGATTTCGGGGGGCAGGGCAGGCACGCGCGCGAGAGCCTTGACGGGAATGCTCCAGACACGCAGGCTTTGTGGCAACTGAGGCCAGGCGTCCGCATCCCGGCCGCACGCAAGGGAGACGCAGCATGGCGGCCGCCACGCACGATCCAGTCCGCCGCACCACCGCCACTATTGTGATCGAGCGCCTGATCGCGCACGGCATCGACACACTCTATTGCCTGCCCGGGGTGCAGAACGATCCCTTTTTTGATGCCCTGTTTGCCGAGAGCAACCGGGTGCGCGCGATCCACACGCGCCACGAGCAAGGTGCGGCCTATTTGGCGCTGGGTGCGGCCATGGCCACCGGCAAGCCCGCCGCCTATTGCGTGGTACCGGGCCCGGGTTTTCTTAACACCACGGCCGCCCTGTCGCAGGCCTACGGCAACAACGCGCCGGTGCTGGCCATCAGCGGGCAGGTGCCGCTCGCCTACGTCAACCGCGACAGCGGCTTTTTGCACGATATTCCCGATCAATTGGGCATCGCGCAACGGCTGACCAAGTGGTCGGCACGCATTTCGGCGCCGCACGAGGCAGCGACCGCGACCGACGAGGCGTTCCGGCAGATGCTCGCCGGGCGGCGGCGGCCGGCGGCGCTCGAATGCCCGCTCGATGTGTGGGGCCGCGCCGCCAGGTTGACCTTGCCCAGGCTTCCCGACCCGCTGCCGGTGCCGGCCCCGGACGACGATGCCATTGCCGCCGCCGCCAAGGCCCTGGGCGAGGCCGCCCGCCCGTTGATCATCGTCGGGGGCGGCGCGCTGGACGCAAGCTCGGAGGTGACGGCGCTGGCCGAAATGCTGGCGGCACCGGTGATTGCCTACCGCATGGGGCATGGCGTCGTCGACGCGCGGCACGCGCTAAGCTTGCCGTTTCCCGCCGGCCACAAGCTGTGGGGGGAGGCCGACGTGGTGATCGGCATCGGCACCCGGCTGCATAGCCAGTATACCGGCTGGGGGGTCGACGATACGTTGAAACTGATCCGTGTCGAGATCGACCCGCAGGAGATGGTGCGGCACGGCCGGCCGTCGATCGCACTGCTTGGCGATGCCGCCGCGGTGGTGCGCCGGCTGCTCGATCAGGTGCCCGCCCACAACCGCAAGCGCGGCGAATTCAAGGATCGCATTGCCGCTCTGAAGGCTGAGACGCACTTGGCCTTCTCCAAGCTGCAGCCGCAGCTCGCCTACCTCGAGGCGATTCGCGCCGAACTCCCCGAGAACGGCATATTCGTGGATGAGTTCACGCAGGTTGGCTACGTCAGCCGGCTCGCCTATCCGGTGTACCAGCCGCGCACCTACCTGACCTTGGGCTACCAGGGCGCGCTCGGGATGGGGTTCCCGACCGCGCTTGGCGCCAAGACGGCGCGGCCGGACCTGCCGGTGGTTTCGGTCAACGGCGACGGTGGCTTCATGTTCAACGTGCAGGAGCTCGCCACCGCGGTACAGTTCCGCATTGGCGTGGTCAGCATCGTCTTCAACGACAACGCCTTCGGCAATGTGCGGCGCATGCAGAAGGACCTTTACGGCGGCCGGCTGATTGCCAGTGACCTCGTCAACCCCGATTTCGTGCGCTTGGCCGAGAGCTTCGGCGCCGTGGGCTTGCGCGCCACCTCCCCCGCCGAGCTGCGCCAGCAGCTGCGGCGCGGGCTCAAGGAACCAGGGCCGGTGGTGATCGAGGTGCCGATCGGGGAGACGCCGGCGCCGTGGGACTTCATTCAACTGCCGCGGCTGCGGCCGCCCCGGCGGGCCTGAGGCGACGGCGGGTTGACCGCGACGCCAGCGGCGGCGATCGATCGCAACGGAGGTGCATCGAGGTCATGCCGAACCGATCGCGGCCGGCTGGTCACGGCCTCAGAGCTTGGCGGGCGAGACGCGCGACACCGGGCGGGCGCGGCCACGTAACGGGGCCGGTGCCGGCAGATCGTTAGCCCGGCCTGCGGGCGGCGCCGCGTCGGTCGGGAGGCCTTGCTGCGATGGGGATGCCGTTGACAGCGAAGTTTTCGCGGTATTCACCGGGTGTCATGCCGGTGGAGCGCTTGAACAAGCCACGAAAGAAGGCCGCATCGTCGTAGCCGACGGCGGTGCTGACCAGCTGCACCGAGCGTGCGCCGCCTTCCAGCATTTCCTTGGCAATGGCAACCCGCATGGCTTGCAAGTAGCTGCCGGGCAGCCGTCCGGTGGCGCTCTTAAAACGGCGGCTGAAATTGCGCGGGCTCATGCCGAGCTTGTGCGCAAGCAACTCCAGCGACACGTCCTGCGCGTAGTGCTTTTCCAAATAGGCTTCGGCGGCGCGCACCTTGGCGTCATTGTGCGGGCGCGCCAGCGGCAGCACGGCATAGCCCGATTGCGAGGGCCGCGGCATGTTGATGAGCAAGGCCTTGGCGCATTTGAGCGCCACCTCGTGACCACAGAACTTTTCCACCAGGTACAGGCTCAAGTCCAGCGACGCATACACCCCGCCGCTGCACAACATGCGCCGATCCTCGGTGATGACCTTGTCGGGATGCCAATCAACCCTGGGATAGCGGCGCTGGTAGGCCTCTGCCACGGCCCAGTGCGTCGTTGCCTGCCGCTGATCGAGAAGGCCGGCCTCGGCCAGAAAGGCAACACCGGTACAAATGCCGGCAATGTGCGCGCCGTGCGCGGCTTGCTTCTCAAGCCAGGGCAGCAGCGCGGCGTTGTGCGCAAGCTGGCTGTCAAGCTCGAGGCCGGAAGACGGCACCACCACGATGTCGGCGTTCCTGACCTTGCGCAGCGCTACCTGCGGCAGCAACCCGAGCGCATAGGGACTTACCACCGCTTGGCCATCGAGCGAAGCGATCGTGACGCGAAAGCGCGGCTGCTCGGGCGCGCCGTTGAGGCTGTTCCACAACAGCCCGGCGCTGTGGAACACTTCGATCGGACCGATCGCGGTTGAGGCGTAATTGTCGCTGAGCAAGATGACGGTGACGTTGAGCATGGCGCTTAGCGCTTTTAAGCCGGCGGGTGCAGCGCCCGGCCAGGGCGGCCGGGCGAGCGCATTGCCTTAGCCGGCGGTGATCGGGTCAATGATGCCGGTGATTTCCGTGACCTTGCTGGCGGGAAAGCCGCTGAGGCGGGCGTGCTCGTGGACCGCCGCCTCGCTCTCGGCCAGATAGACGCAAAACGTCTTGTTGTCGGCAACGTAGGAGTGGATCCACTGCGCCTTGCCGCCGAGTTTGGCGAGCGCGGCGTTGGACTGGCCGGCCGCACCCTTGAGCGCTTCGCCGCTCAAACCGCCGACGCCCGGGATCTCCCGCTCGATGATATACCGCTTCATGACGACCTCACTCTGCTTGGTTGGTTGACCGTGCCTGTCTATCCCGGACGCGGGTGGCGCGGCAGTGGCAGAACCGACAATGATAATAGGTGAAAACGACAGGGGCGAAAACTGGGGCGAAACCCGGCCGCGCCGGCGCGGAAGCCATGCACGCCCGTTCTGCCGGGCGGCATTACCGCTTGCATGCTTTCCCCCTCCCGCTCCACATTCGGCGGTTGCCGGCTCCCTCGCCGGCTCGGCGCCCGCCGCGCCGGCGACGACGATGGGCAAAACGAGGTCGAAATGGCACGCATTCACGCCACTATCATCCTGGCGCTCGGCCTGACGCTGTCCGGCGCGCGGCTCGCCGGCGCCGAGGTTGGTGACGTCAGGCTCGCGCTGCAGAATGGTTCCAACTATCTGCCGCTGATGGTGATGCAGGGCCAGCAGCTGGTCGAAAAGCAGCTGGCGGCGCGCGGCCTCACCGGCACCACCGTTACCTGGGCGAAGCTCGCCGGACCATCCGCCATCATCGATTCGTTTTTGGCGGGCGCGGTGCACTTTTCCGGCCAAGGCGTACCCTCGACGGCGCTGATTTGGGATCGCACCAGGACCGGTATCGGCGCCAAGGCGGTTGCGGCGATGGTTGCCTCCAACATCTGGCTGATGACGCGCAAAAGCGAGCTGAAGTCGCTGCGCGATCTGACCGACAAGGACCGCATTGCGCTGCCATCGATCAAGACCTCGGCGCAGGCCTTGTTTCTGTGGACTGCGGTCGAGAAGGAATTTGGCCCCGATCAGTTTGGCAAGCTCGACCACCTGACGGTGTCGCTCCCGCATCCCGATGCGATGGCGGCGGTAATGAACCCGGCAGGCGAGATCACCGTGCACGCTGCAACCTCGCCCTATGCCGACCTGGAACGGAAGGCCGGGCTCAGGTCGATCACCGATCTCTACGCGGTCGAGGGTGGGGTGGTGACCGGGCTCAATTTCGTATCCACCGAAGCGTTCCGCAAGGCGAACCCATCGACCTACGCGGCGGTCGTGGCCGCCTACGACGAAGCCATCGACTGGGTGAATGCCGACAAGCCACGCGCCGCCCAGTTCTACCTTGACGCCTCCAAGGACAAGATCTCACTTGACGATCTGATCGCGATCCTCACTGCACCCGACTACATTTTCGGCAAGACGCCGCACCGGGTCGGTGCCGCGATCGACATGATGCACAAGGCCGGAATTCTCAAGACCAGGCCGGCATCGTGGAAGGAGATGTACTTTGCCGAGGCCCACGCCCTGCCCGGCGACTAGCCAAGACCGCGCCCGACCACGGCAAGCCTGGCACGGGCACTCGGCTCAGCTGCCGTCGCGGTCATAGAGCAGCGGAAAGAAGTAGTCTTTCCAGCTGTTCGGCATCGGCTTGATGAAGCCTGCCTTGGCCATGTACTCGGCGTAGACCATGGTGCGCACCGGCGCGGCCTGGAAAATCGCGCCGGGCTGGGTCAAAAGTTGTTCGATCTCCTCGGCCGTGGCCCGTTCCTTGACCATCGCCAAATAGGTCTCCGCCGAGCGCTTGGGATCGGCCTTGATCATGCCCACCGCCTCTTCGTAGGCGGCGAGGAAGGCACGCACCGCTTTGGGGTTCTCGTTGTAGAATTTGCTGGTGGCATAAGCGAGCGACACGTGACAGTCGCCACCAAGTGCATCGCGCGACTCGAGCACCACATGGATGCCAGGGGTCTTGAGTGCGATTTCCTGAAATGGCGAGGAGGCAAAATGGCTCGCCACCTCGTGCTGCGGGTTGAGCAAGGCCGTTAGCGCATCGGGGTGACCCATGGTCACCTGATTGGCAAGCAGCTTCTCGTTGGCCTTGTCGTCGCCATAGGCCTTCTGCAGCGCGATGCCGAGCGTGATGGCCTGGATCGACTGGCGTACGGTCGGCACGGCGATGCGGTCGCTCGGCGTATAGTCCTTGATGGTCTTGATGTTCGGATTGCGGGTGACGAGCTTGAAGGGCAGGCCGCTGACGCCGGTAATGGCCTTGACGTCGCCATTGGTCTTGCCCCACAGCAAGAGCATGTTGGTGACGCCGCTGGTGGTGATGTGCACGCTGCCCGACAGCAGCGCGTCGTTGTTGGCGCCGCCGCTCATGATCGTCACCCATGACACCTTGAGATCGGGCACGCCCGCTGTCGCGGCGTGCTTCTCCACCAGCTTGTGGTTCTCCATCAGCAGCATCGGCGTGAACAGCAGGCCGGGCTGCTTGGTGATCTTGATTTCGTTGAGTTCGGCCTTGGCGGTACCGTTCGCCAGTGCCAGTGTCAGTGCCAGTGCCAGTGTCAGCAACGCCGCTCGGCAATGCCTGCCAACCATAGATCCGCCTCCCTTTGCCCCGATCACGGCACTCACCGCAGACAAGCTTGCTTGCAACCGCAGCCGAAGGCAAGGCCGGCGCTGGCCAACGCCAGTCGGCCTAAAATTCTAGTCGGCCGATGCCGGTTTCCAGCCGAGCCAGTCGGTGATCGCCGGCCCCATGATGAGCTCGCGGTCGGCGGCCGGCAGCCAGGGCTGGTGCTCGCTGAAGTGGGTGACGCACTCGCGCCAGCTGCACGGCATGCGGGTGATGTCGGTGCCCCAGAACATGCGCCGAGGTCCGTAGGCGTCGTAGATCGCGCGATAGTATTTTTGCAGGCTCGCAAAGGGATAGCCGTCGGTCACGTATTGCGGCCCGCCCGTGACCTTGACGGCGACGTTGGGACAGCGCGCCAGCGCGACCACCTGCGGCATGGTGGCAAAGGCTGCGGCATCCTTGTGGCCGCGATTGACGCCGAAGTGGTCGATCACCAGCCGCAACTGGGGATGCCGCGCCGCAATCTCACCGACCAGCGGCAGAAATTCCCCCGCCAGCAGGGCGATCGGGATCCCGTGACGCTCGGCGGCCGGCCACAGCCAATCCATGGTTCCGTCGGTCGGCCAGGACTTCATGTGCGGCTGCAGGAAGGTATAGCGCAGGCCGACCATGCCCGGCTGTTGGCGCCAGGTTTCGATCAAGTGTCGCTGGTCCGGTTGATCGAGCGGTATTCGCCCCAGGATCGCGAACCGGTCGGGATGCAGGCGCGCCGCCGCCACCGCCTGGGCGTTGCTATCGGCATCCCAGCTCGGCGGATGCAGGATGGCGCCGTCGATGCCGGCGGCGGCCATGTCGGCCAACGCCTCCGCCAGCAGGTAGGGGCGGGTGCGGTGCGGCGGCACCACCGTTCCCTTGCTCCACAAATGGATCTGCGCGTCGATGATCGGCATGATGCCTCATCAGCCTCGGAACTGCCGCCGGTCGCCGGCGCGCAGCCACAGGCGCACCAGATGCCGGCGCCGTTCCGGCTCGGCAAAGTCTTCATACGGCGTGCGGCCGTGCACGATGCTGCGATTGTTCAAGATTTGGATCTGGCCGCGCTCGAGCCAAAAATCATGGCGATGCGCCGGGTCGGCCAGGAAGGTTTGCATCAGTTCGACGCTCTGAGCTCCCTCGGGGTCGAGCACGCGCCCGGTCTTGTGGTAGCCGCGCCTGATCACCCTGACATTGAAGCGGATTCGCAGTCCGCCGTTCTCGGCGGCAAAGATCGGATACCAGTTGTCGGCGTCTGGCGCCTGGTACTCCTGCCGGTCGCGATAGAATGGCTGATAGAGCCGCGGCACCAGCTGCGGGTGATCGCGCAGGAAAAAGTTGTGCGCGGCGTAGGCGCTCGCCAACGAGCTCATGCCGCCGCGCTTCGCCGTCTCGAGGCACAGCAAGGAGATGTAGTTCGCCGGTGCCTCGCCCATCGAGCTGTCATTGTGCATATCGAGGCCTTCCGGCGTCAGCGCCGCGCGCGTATCGGCGGTGTAGCCCTGGCCGTCGTAGCGCACATCGTAGACCATCGTGCCCTTCCACTCTTGGGCCACCGGGGTCTCGAGCAGGCTGCCGAGCAGCCAATAGACGTCGATCAGCTCCTGCTTGCTCCAGCGCTCGACCGGCAGGCGATCGAGAATGACGAAGCCGATGCCGCTGTCGAGACGTCGCCGCACGCCGTCGATCAACGACCGACAGGCCTGCATCGGGAAATGCTGCGGCTGCAACACCAGGGTCGGCACCGGCGCTTTGCGCTGCTCGGCGACGATCGCCTCGAGTTCCGCCAAGCAGGCCGCCGGCAGCAGGATCTTGAAATCGTCCTCGACCAGATCGGGGCCAAGCCACGCCCTAGGCGGAGGCACCTCTTCGTGCACGATCGCGGGCTCGGCGAGGTTGACTTGAGCTGGCATCGGCGCCGGTCCTCCATTACGCCCGGCGCCACCATCAGCGCGGGGCCCGATTTTTGCGCGGGCGCGGCGTGGCGCCAGCGTTTTGCGAGCAAGCTGCGGGGCGAGGATACCGGCCCGGCCCGGCCTCCGACCAGCGCTAAATGGCTCCGCCCGATGTTTGAAACCGCTCGGCGGGCGCGCCGGCTAGCGTCGTGCGGCGATCAGGTCGGCAATGCCGGCCAGCGCCGCATTGGACAGTGGCAGCTCGATCGGCTCGTGGCGCTCGGCCGAAAGATCGGCAGCACAATAGACTTCCATTACCGTTCGCGCGCTTTCCGGCGTCACCATCACCGGCCGGTCGAGCAGCACCGATTGCAGGAAGTGCAGGGTTTCCGGTCCCATCTGGCCAGCAAATACGTGGTCGACCTGCTCGCCCGGCATGGTGGACATTGGAAACTGCGTGCCCTCGGCGGCGGTGGCGAGCCAATTGTCGCGCTGGGTATCGTCCAGAAACAGGGAACCCTCGGTGCCGGTGATTTCGATCCAGGTGGCGCAGTAGTTGGGATAGCCGGGGGGCAGGTTCCAGCCGCCACCGATGGCGACCAGCACCCCGTTGTCCATACTGACGGTGGTCCACATGATATCGTAGGAACCATTGACGGGCTGCATGTAGCCGTAGGCTCCCGCAGAGTAGACGCGCACCGGCTTGGCCGGTTCCAGCAGCCAGAACACGAAGTCGAGGTCGTGGGTCGATTCCATCGCCGCCGGCGACAGGCGCACGCGCGAGGCGATCTTCTTGCCGAGATTGCGCGACAGGTGGCGGCTGACCATCACGCTCACCGGCTTGCCCAAGGTTCCATCGGCGATCTTCTTCTTGGCATAGGCGATCTTGCTGTTGAAGCGTTGCGAATAGCCGATCGTGAACTTGAGGTTGCCGCGCTTGGCCAACTGGATCAGCTCATCGGCCTCGTAGAGCGTGAGCGCGATGGGCTTTTCCAACAACACGTGCTTGCCGGCGCGCAAGCAGTCGCGCGCAATCGGATAGTGCGTCGCCTCCGGCGTGGTGGAGATGTAAACCACTTCGATGTCGGGGTTGGCGATCAGGTCGCGGTAGTCGAGCGTCGCCGTGGCGGCATTGGTCAGTTTTTGGATTTCGGCCAGACGGTCGGGTCTGATGTCACAGATGTGCAATTTGTCGACCAGTGCCGAGCGCGCCAAGGTCTCGGCGCGGATGCCGCCGCACCAGCCGGTGCCAATCACTGCCGCTTCGATGTCTCGCATCGCCTCCTCCTTGGCCGCTGGCGAGTTAGCCGTCGGGCATCGGGCTTGTCCAGCGCGGAAGCGGCCGGGAGCGGTCGACCGGCCTCGCGGCAGGCGCCAGTTGCTGCCGCGGACAAGGGGTTGCCGCCAAGCATCGCGTCAGGCACGGCCGCCGTCGCGCGCCGGCTGGCCGCCGACAATTGGGACCACTGGCGGCCCTGGGGCGCCGGGGAACCGCCAAACCGCATCGCCAAAATCGCCAACACCGCCCGGCAGAAGCCGCATCGGCAAAATCCGAGGCGCCCAAAAAACGCGGCAGGCCGCGCGCCTATGACCCTGATCTTGCGCTGACCCGCGCAATGGATGTGTTCTGGAAGGATGGTTT
>Ga0126384_10001092_pt1 | contig 15851 bp, 14 predicted proteins | sample PanSoiMetPlot_36_FD_92543 | JGI IMG/M metagenome (GOLD analysis project Ga0126384, IMG submission 92543) | Tropical forest soil microbial communities from Panama - MetaG Plot_36 | ecosystem: Environmental > Terrestrial > Soil > Tropical forest > Bulk soil | place: Panama | collected 2016-02-17 | reverse complement strand
TCCACATACGGAGCACTTGTGGTCGAAGGCAACAGGAACTCCCGCAAGCCTCGCTCGACTCGTGGCGCTACGTCTTGCCAAAGGAACTGGCCATCACTCGCCCGAAACGCCATGAGCACGCCGGCTTCATCCGGGTAGGCCGGGTTCATGTGCCTGGCGTTGTCGGTGCCGACATAGACCACGTCACCGGCAACCACGGGACGGCCAAACGTCTGCTTTCCCAACTCGACACTCCAGACAATGTTCCGCCCGGTATGCGTATCCCAGTCAACCGGAGGATTGCCCGGCGGATTGCCCATTTCGGCCACCGTTGTCTGCGCTTGGGGTGCGATGGAAGGCGAAGGCACAAGAGGTGAGACGACCGGCTCTCCAGTCTCGACGCCGGCGATTCGATTCAATGCCCATTCAGCTTCAGTACGTAGTGTCGGATCGTTAGCGGCTGCTCTCAGCGCCTCGCGCGCCGCGTCTGCCTTCGGTCCAATGCTTCCCAGCGCTCCGGCCGCGCAGATGCGCACATACAGGAATTCATCCTTCAGAGCTTCGATCAACTGCGGCACTGCGGCCAGCGCGGCTGGGCCAATGCTCGCGAGAGCTTCACCTGCCGCCCAGCGGACGCCGGGAGCCGGATCGCCCAGAGCTCTGGCGAGGTCCTTGGTCGCCGCGACGGCCTTCGGACCGATTGACGCGAGTGCCTCCGCCGCGTAGACGCGGACGTATGGATTCTCGTGCGAGAGTGTATTGACGAGGGCAGTTACCGAAGGACTGGCTCTCTGGCCCAAAGCGCCCAGCGCACGTGCAGCATCGCCCGCGACCTGCGAATCCTCATCTCTCAGTGCTCGTCTCAACGCCGGTTGAATCAATGCTGTATCGGGCGCCAGGTCAATCAAGGCATCAGCCGCCTCGCGCCGGATAGAGACCCACTCATGCCGTAGGAGCTCCACCAGCAGCGGAATGGCCGGCGGACCGATTCGCCGGATGATTTCAAAAGTCACCTCTTGCAGGTCTTCATTACCATCGTTGAGTAGTCGTCGCAGTAAAGGCAACGAACGACGCGCCCCTTGGACCAGGGCGGCTTCGGCCACGGCCCGGACCTTCGGGTCGTTGGCCATCAGGCGATCTTCCCAATCACTCACCGAGGCGGAATTCCTGGAGCGATCAGAACCTTTAGCTGAGCGCGGCTGAGGATGTGAACGTGTGGATTGAGCGATGACTGGTATCGGCAGAACACAAAACAGCGTACAGATAAACAACCGTCGCATGATCGCAGCAGGACTGACGAAGGAGTTGAGCCCCTTGAGGATCAACTTTTGGAGCAACACACGACCACGCGGCCCGGTCATCATCTCAGACGTAACACGTAGGAATTGAGTATCCACCGTGGCGAGACTAATTTCTCGCTGAACGGAAGGTAACTGTCAATAGTTATAGGTGTTGGGTAAATTGCTGCGCGCCCGCCACCGCAACAGCGGCAACAGACCGCAAACAACGCCGCGAGCAACGAGCCCTCAACGCTCAGTGTGGGTAGCCCGGTTGCCACGGTACTATTGTGCGCTAACCTGTGCGCTAATATGGCGAACAAGAGCTTCGCCTAACACGTTAAACGTAAGTCGGAAGCAGCCAGACATGTTTACACTACTCAAACTGGAACTGGAAAAATTATTTCGGGCGAAAAGCTTTTACTTGTCATTCCTTGTCCTAATTGCATTTGTTGCGCTGATGCTGTGGGGGTTTTACACCTATGCCGCGCGTAAGACAGGTGGTGCAGCCGTTGAGCAATTCAAATACACGTACGAATCGAAGCAATACTTCAACGGACTAACCTTCTCGCTCTATTCGTTGCTCTTTTCTTTTACTTTACTTCTGCCTATTTTCGTGTCCATGACAGCTGGCTCGCAGATCGCAGGTGAGGCACGCGCTGGAACGCTGCGTATGATCTGTACGCGTCCAATATCCCGTGCTTCGCTGATCCTTTCAAAGTTTCTGGTGACCGGACTCCACGCCGGACTTCTGATGACGTTCTTCATCGGATTGAATTTGATCGTGGGCTTGATTTTCGTCGGGTGGGGTAACCTGGAGCTATACCCTGGGCCGCTTAATCTGGTTGACTCCCCAGGAAAAATCATGCGCGATGATGCGCTGTTACGGTTTGGGTACGCCGCAATGTCAGGCACGTGGGCCCTTCTGGTTATAGCGGCTGTCGCGCTCCTTTGCTCAGTCGTTTTCGACTCGCCGGTGCAAGCAATCGTAATGACCATAGCGGCTTATTTAACGCTCTACATCGTTGGGCGCATAGAGTTCTTCGAGCATTTGCGGCCTTACTTCTTTACTACCGACATGGACTTCTGGCGCGATGTGTTCAAGCCGGTTATTCCGTGGCAGAGCCTATGGCATTACGCTTGTGTCTGCGGCGCGTACACGACCGGCTTCTTGTTGACCACCATAATTGTGTTCGAGCGGAAAGATATTGTTACCTGACATGTGGGTTAAGCTCGTACTCCTGGTCCTGTTTGGTCTAATGATTTTGGGTGCCGTCCACTTCGTGCGGCCGCGTGAATCCAAGGAGCCAAGTTCACCGGCCATTATTGTTCACTCACTTCGTTTGCTCACGTGGAATATTGGTTATGCCGAACTTGAAGACGACACGCGCGCGCATGACAAAGACTTGCCGGCAGTTGCAGAGGTAATCATGCGTCAGGATCCTGATGCAGTTGCGCTCCAGGAATTGACCGGCGGCTCACAATTAAACATTCTGCTCGATCTGTTGCATGGGAAATATCATGGCGCAGTTGCGCAGCAAGGAAGAGGAGACCGGTTCGAGGCTGTATTGGTCAAAGATGCCAGTGCCACCTTTATGCCCGTGGCGGTTGGTGCTCGCTACGCTGTTGCAGCTTCGTTCAAGCCACGTAAGGACACACACGAAGTGCTGCTTTTGAGCGCCCATGCTGATGCCTTCAGTGCTGCTCGTCGAAGGACCTACACGGAAGCATTGATAGATTGGGCCCAGGCTCGAGCGCGATCGTCAGAGGTTTTCATCGCCGGTGATTTCAACTTTGAACTCAAAGCTGCAAATGAGACAAATCTTTATACGGACAACTTGAAGCACGATAGCGAATCTTACAGCCACATTCTTCGCCAGTTTCGCGACCTGGGACGAGAGGCTGGCGATACGGCAATCAACGATCGGCGCATCGATTACATATTTGGTCCAACCGCGCTCGAACAGATCGGACGGGTGACAGTTTTACGTAATGCCGCGGTTGGCCGGATGGACCATTGGCCGTTGTTCGTGGAAGTAAGCTATTGATAGTGGGCTCCAAATAGATATATCAATGTCAGATGTAGCTCTACAGACCGAAGGCTTGACCAAGTGTTTTGGTGCCCGCATGGCAGTTGATCACCTGACGATTCGTGTCGAGAGAGGTGACATCTACGGTTTTCTCGGCCCAAACGGCGCTGGGAAATCAACGACGCTCAGGATGTTACTGGGTCTTGTAAGGCCTACCGCCGGCGTGATCAAATTTCCGGTGCGTGCTTCGCGTTGGGAATACTTGCGAGCACGCTCGCGTGTGGGGGCAATCATCGAGACACCAGCGTTCTATGAAAATTTCTCCGGACGAAGGAATTTGCAACTGCTCGCCTCCCTTTCCGGCGGAGTCGAAATTAAGCGCGTTGAACAGGTGCTCGAAATCGTAGACCTGCGCGACCGCGCGCGCGATCCAGTGAAGGTTTACTCATACGGCATGAAGCAACGTCTCGGAATCGCACAAGCCCTTTTACCAACCCCTGAAATTATTATTCTCGACGAACCTACTAACGGTCTTGATCCGCAAGGAATACAAGAAACGCGAGAGCTGATCAGACGCCTGCGAAATGAACTCAGGTTGACTGTGCTGCTCTCGAGTCATCTGCTCACAGAAATCGAGCAACTCTGCAACCGGGTTGGAATCATTCATGAGGGACATCTCCTTTATGAAGGTGGGCCGGAAGCATTGCTACGACCCTCCAGCTTATACAAAGTTCGAGTCGACGACTTGTCCGGCGCCTTTGAACTGCTGACCAGGAAGCCTGGCGTTAGGGTTAGCCGAAATGGTAATTCGTTTCTGCGGATTGATGCTGACCCGGAAGCGATCTCTGCGGTGAACGCTTTGTTAGTCCGTGAAGGAATCAAAGTGTATGAGTTGAGCCCGGCTCAGGAGAGTCTTGAAGAAGCTTTTCTTCGTCTGACTAAAACAGTTGCCGCACAGCCCGGAAAGTAAATTGTGGTCCCTTAGGGTTGACCTTGTTCTAACGGACAGGAGGACGAATGAGTAGTTCACTTAATGCCAAGGATTCAATCGGCTCGCGGAATGCGTACCCTCAATGTGCGCTTACCATTCTGCGGGTTGCGCTGGGAAGTCTTTTTGTTTCGGTTTTCTTTGAGAATCTCGGAAAGGGTCTTTATAGTCCTTCAGGGTATTCCGGGTTAATCAATTACTACATCGAAAAAGGCCACGCGCCACAACTACTGAAAAGTGTGATGGCGTTAATGGCACATCACGCCAGCGTTGCTGGTCCAATGCAGGGCCTAACCGAAATCACGTTCGGCGTGCTTTTATTGATTGGACTCTTAACACGTCCGGTAGCACTCGGGGCGCTTTTGTTTCTGAGCACGCTCTGGATGGCTGAATGGGGAACCGCCTGGATCTGGGAATTACTAATTCCAATGTTCGTTGCGTTGGCTCTGATAATTGGAGCAGCCGGCCGCAAATGGGGAATCGACGCAGTACTTGCGAGTCGTTATCCGCGATCTCTGTTTTGGTAGAAAGTGCTGAACTCGCTTAATTTTTTTGTATCGCAATTCGCGCCAGTGTTATGAGAATGCGAGTCGACGCCCGTAAAGAGCCGCGCACTGTGCCTGCGATTTTTGAACGACCTCCCGCCCGGCGTCGATAGTCCACAGGCACTTCTATTGTGGGCACGCGCGCTCGCGCAGCACGCATTTGCATCTCCAACGGCCATCCATAAGTCTCTTCACGCAGATTGAGTTTGTCTAACGTGTCGCGACGAATTGCGCGAAACGGCCCCATATCAGTCGAATGCACTCCGTAGAGAAGACGGAGAAGAATCCCGATCATGTATCCGGCAACAACCTGATGAAAGATCAGGCTTCCGGCTTCCCGATTTCCCCGGGTTCGTGACCCGATTACAAAATCGCACTTCCCTTCAACAATCGGTGCAACAAGCCGGTCCATCATTTCGGGACAATCACTACCATCGCCATCGAGAAAAACTATGATCTCGCATTTGGGAGAGATTGAGCGCAGGCCCCTACGATGCGCGCGTCCGTATCCAGGGATCGGCTCGTTCACAACCCGAGCGCCCGCTGCGGTCGCAATCTCAGCAGTTCGATCCTTGCTACCGTTGTCGACGACCACGATCTCGTCTGCCAGATGTTTCGGGATGGAGTTGATGACGGTCTCGATCGCTGCCTCTTCATTCAGTGCGGCGATGATTACTGAGATAAAAGACCTTGGTTTGTGGCTACTCATGTGCCATATGAATGAGCGGTTTTTCGACGCAAGCTGAGCATTATCAGAGCGAGAAATAGAAATGGGGCAAAAATGAGAGTCTTTAACACAAAGACGCGATCAGGAGTGTCATTAATCCAAGTCAGATAGAGCACGAAACTCGTCAGGGTTAAATAAAAGACCGGAATGGATGGAGTAAAGCATAAGAAGGGTATCAGCCAGATGAAATACCATGAAAAGTGTGGGGCAAGCAGAAGCATGAACGTCGAAGCGATGATCAAGCCATTTCGTAAATAGCAAGTATCATCCCTTCGTTGATCTTGCATCAACCACATAGACATGATGCCGAGCACAGCAAGCGCAAAAATCAAATAAGCTGAAACTGGCACTTGTGAACTCAAGAACCGACGCGCAACGGTGAGAAGAAAGAATTGCTCACCGGTTATCATGCCTCGTTCACTCGCATAACCCGGTAAAAAGCCAAGCACACCCACTGGGCCGACACTGAGATATGGCAGATACGCGATAAGTATCGTAACCACAAATGCCAGCAGCATCTTCCAGCCTCGCCGTACATACAGCGCCGGCAACAGCACCGCCGGAAAAAACTTCACACATGTAGCGCATCCGAGCAAAAACCCAGTTAAGGTCTCGCCATGCTTGCGGCGGACCAGCAGCGCCAGCGCAATAAACGCAATCGCCAGCGCGTCGATGTGACCGCTACCCGCAAACTCCCAAACCGCCAGAGGATGCCAGGCATAAATCAAAACTCGTTGCCTTGCGAATCCAAATGAAATAAGCAACAGAGTGAGTGCCCAAATTGTGATAGCTTCAAACCCCACCACGAAAGCTTTCATCCACGTCACGGATTCGCTGAAACGAGTTATGAGAAGAAAGGCGCCTTCAGCAACGGGTGGATATATCGTGCGCGCATAATCGCGCCTGTTGATGTTTGGGTAGATTTTTTCGTCGCGAAGAGCTTCGAGTGATTTGTCGGCCGGAATATATCGATAAGGATTTATACCCTTTGACTGCACTCGACCGTCCCAGACGTAACGATAGATGTCATCGGACAAGTAAGGCGCAGAAAAAATTATGCTCAGACGAAAAACTGTCGCGAAAATTAATCCAAGCACAAATAGTGTTCGCGAGTCTTCGGTGCGTAAGCTAAGCCACGCAGCAGCAAGATAGATTACTGTTTGAATGAAGACGAGTTTGAGAAACCAAACTATGTCTGGAACGCTTTTGGACTGAACGGCGATCCGATACAACACCAGCATTGCAATGCCAAGTATGCTCAGCGTCACAGTCCATTTCATACTTACAGACGTGAGCGCCGTGCGTGGTTGTTCGCTCATATCAGCATTCGGTTTGAAAGTTTAGGACAGATACGTCGCAGTCCTTCCATTTTAATTATCGAGTCGAGGAAGGCGCGTGTGTGAGGGGCGGGATAAGCTCCATCTAAAGACGGCCCGAAGAACAGCTCTTCACACAGCCGATTGAGTGTTTCTGCGTCGTCAACATCGTACCAGGGCGGAAGCATTTCAACCGCTAGATCGATTTCTGCTGCACGTTCTCTTGTCCGAGCGAGCACGCCCGAGGTGCTCCAGGCAATGTCATTAAAAAGATTTCTGTGCGCATGCTTCAAGCCAATTAGATAGTAGCCACCATCTTCCGCGGCTCCAAGCACCACCCGATCACCGTCGAGCGCAAGCGACTCAATGGCACGAATTAGGATCGATTTCGGTAGAGTTGGACTATCGGAATTGATCAGACAGACGGCACCGTAACCCTGTCTGAGAAGATCGTCGGTAGCATTGCAGAGCCGATCGCCAAGAGACATACCGCGCTGGACCAGTAGCTTAAATCCCGCCGGTAACACACCATCGAACACGGACTCTGAACCAGTTGGCGTATAGACGACCAGGCCTGATGCTGCTACTGAATCGTTAACGCTTTCGATGTTCGTGGCCATGTCTCGCAGAAAACAAAAATTGAGTTCAGCCGCTTCTCGCGACGTCAAAGGTGGCACGAGCCGTGTTTTCACTTCGCCCTCAAGGGGCGCCTTGGCCATTAGTCCAAGCGCACAAACGCGTGTGGATATTTTAGGGTGTGTCATAGACGATCGACTGTTGTGTCTTACCAAAATACAGTGAGTATACGCGTAGGTCAGCCAGAAAATTATTTGACCCGCCACACATCCTCGGCGAAAATCCCCATGCATTCAACCAAACTTGCGGATAACTGGTCCGATCATGACTCATGAGACGGCCGTTTTGAAAGCACGCGAGATTATGAGCAAGACAATCTGGCTGGGAGCTGTCGCGTACGATCCAAAAGTGGTTACGATTTGGGAAGGGATGCGGCGTTATTTTCACGAGGAAGCACGTCTTCCTGTTGAGGTGGTACTATTTCAAAGTTACGAGGCACAAGTCCTTGCGCTCCTCGCTCAACCGGGAGATGGCGCCCCGCGGATCGATATTGCCTGGAACACCAACCTTGCCTACCTACAAGCAGATGAGTGGAGCGGCCACGCGTGTCGTGCGATAGCGATGCGCGATACCGATCTGGACTGGATGACGAAGATTGTTGCGGTTACCGGTGGCTCAATTGCTACGATCGGTGATTTGAAGAATCGGACGCTGGCTCTGGGAAGTCGAGACAGCGGACACGCAGCAATCCTTCCCGTTTACTACCTGGAGCAGGAGGGCATGCGGGAGGGAAGAGACTATCTGGCACTGCGCTTTGACAGCGACGTAGGCAAACATGGTGACACCGGCGCCAGCGAAGTGGAAGTGGTGCGGGCCGTCCTCGACGGGCGAGCCGACGCAGGCGCTATCGGCAGTCCCTTTTGGAACACGGTGCGCACCGAACACCTCGTCCCTGAAGGCGGCCTTCAAGAAATATGGTCCTCTCCAACCTATAATCACTGCATGTTCACGGCGAGGGCTGACCTTGATCGCGAGCAAGAGGATCAGTTTGTGGAAGCGCTTTTAGCTATGAGCTACCTCAACCCGGTTCATCGTTCGATACTCGAGTCCGAAGGGCTGCAGCGTTGGCTACCGCCGCATCTCGATGGTTATGGTGCTTTGCGACAAGCCGCGGCCCAACAGGGATTCTTCACGCCCGCAGTCGCTAAGTCGGCCGCAGACTGAGGTGACTTAGCTCACCAAACGGACGCCGCCAACTTGAACAACGTCAGGCACAGTTGAAGATTTTCGCCAGCTTATTTCCATGTTCGAGTTCGTGATCGAAGGCCTGGCGCACCGCCGCAAAGGACTCGGCAAGCGGAAAAATGTTGCGCGTAACAAGCAGATCGTCATCCTCTGCCCCAACCGGATGCCAATACACACCCTCAGCGGTAATGGTGACCTCCGGCACTAAATCCGTTCGAGCAACAGCGATACCTTGAATGGCCGCACCGCGCAACGCGATCCGCCTTATAACCCGGTCTTCTTCTGCAATGTTCTCATCGTTGAGAAATTGACGGAACTCCTCAGCCTCAGTATCGGTTGAAACTGTTGCTGCCAGGCGCACTCGAAACCCCTCCGCTCGAGCACGCTGAATACCTTCTCGTGTTCGCGCCCATGTTCCTTTTCCGCGATGGAGGTCGTGAAGATCTGCTGTCGCACTGTCCAGGCTGATTTGCAGCACTATTCGATCGCGTGGCAAAGCCCGCAAGGTTTCCACGCGCCGCCCGGTAAACAACATTCCATTGGTCAGCACTGTGGTCGGAGCGGCGGCAGCGCAGCAAATCAGAATCTCGCCGATATCTTCCAGCAGAAACGGCTCGCCTCCAGTGACGAAGATCTCCATCACGCCAAGCTCCACGGCTTCTCGAGCGATCCGCTGTACACTCGCAAGTCCCAGTTCTCGTCGGGGCGCGGTTGGCGATGAATGCACACAACAGTAGTCGCAACGCAGGTTGCAGTCGAAATTTGTGTACAGCCAAAGCCGCGAGCCGACCGGCCTGCTGTCTTCGCCAAGCCTCGTCACAGTCCCACAACGGAAGACCCATCGCGGACGGCCTCCTTCAATGGCAGCCTCTAGCAGCGGATTTCCAGTGAAGCGGCACCACGTTTCCAAATCAGGTCCAATGCTCTCTTCGTCACCGACCACTCCGATCAGGTCGCCAGGTCGACTGTGGTGGAGCACAGCGATCAACTCGGGCAAGAGGCCAGACGCGAACGTCTTTCGCTTGATATCGAGATCGATGTCAGTCTTCACTTGACGATATTCATTGCGCGTTTATCCAGTTTTCTGAGCCCGTCACTTTAACGGCCACATCGGAAATAGAAATCCGCAACGGGTTTCCGTCAGCCGTACCGTTGTGGTCCGTCGAGATAAGAAGGGGACCAGCTTTCTTGTAGCCTTCCCAGGTTGCGATGACGATGCTCGGCTTCTTGGTCCCGCCACGATGGTAGACGAATTGCTCGACGCGATTGTCTTTGCCGATGTAAAGGTCCCAGGTGTCGCCGGGAGTGTAACCGCCATTTGAAGGATACTTCACGGAGATCAATTCGGCCGAGCCGTTGCCCTGCGGCAATTGTTTCACACCTTGATCTGTCACTGTGGCGCTGCGATCCCAGTAAGCATGGAACGGGAACAACAGCCAATAGTTGTCGTTGAGAAAAGCCGGGTCAATATCACTCTTCACATTGGCAGGTTGGCTGTCCAGTTGAGAGCGAAGATATGTAGCCTTTACCACCTTGCCATCCTTGTCTTTACCTTCATAGGAGACTTGATCCTTCTTTGGCTCCCAAATCCACGCACGGGACACATTCACGCCGGGAAACTGCGCGCTCCATGTATAACGGATGGCTTCAACTTGCCCGAACGAATCAAGGCCGAACGTCTTGGCAAGCTGTTCAGCAGTGACGCCAGCCGTCTTGGGAGTCTGTTCGGAAACGGAAGGGCGCTTCTGCGAGCAGGAGGTGGCAGCAATGATTAGCACCACAAAAACCAGGAAACAGATCGTCTTTGAACGATTCAACTTTGGCATGAGTCCTCCTCTTTAGTGCCTTGAAACGGATGTCGTGTTGGATGACGAAAGATATTAAGTAGGGATGACGTTGAATGTCCAGATGATCAGCGATTGGCGAATTTGTCAAGGTTGTTGTTTTTAGGATTACGGCTTTGCCGCGATGAGGTACACCCTCGGCCAGAGGTTCTCGACTTGGGAGCGGCTGAGAACCGCGTAAATAAAAGGAGTTGGAACAGGCAGTCTTAGTGGGTTGAGGTTGAAAAACCAGGCGACTGGAAGTTCGGAGGCGTCTCTGTACCACAAGCAATTGGCGTCAGATCCGATTCTAACGTGAACCGGTCAGCGCCGATTCTTCGCGGCTGTCACGGCCCTGTCTAATGAAGACTTCAATGAACTATCCAATTCAAGACAGCGGGCAAAGTCAAGATCAGCTTCCCTCTGTTTTCCAAGTAACAAGTATGCGATGCCGCGATTCTGATAAACAGCCGCCATCTTGGGATTGAGGCTGATGGCTCGATCGTAATCGGCGAGCGCAGCATTAACGTTTCCCAGTGCCACATGAACACTGCCACGATTGACGTAGGCCATCGCCAGTGAGGGTGCATTTTTGATGGCGCTGTCAAAGTCAGCCAGAGCGAGCTTCAGCTCTCCCTGGTTTAAGAACAAGACTCCGCGATTAAAATAAGCAGTTGCCAAACGAGGGTTAAGTCTGATCGCCTTGTTATGGTCCGCCAGCGCGCCTCCAGTATCGCCCTTTGCACTCCGTACAACCCCTCGATTCGTATAAGCACTGGCGTAGCGCGAGTCTATCTCGATCGCCCGATTACAATCTGACAGCGCCTCATCGAGTCGCCCTTGAGCATAATAGATGCCCGCGCGGTTGGAGTAGGCAGAAGCGTAGCGTGGTTTGATTTCAATCGCTTTGTTGTAGTCTGCTAGCGCCTTGTCCAATTCTCCCGCCACTTGCAAGAGGACTGCCCTGTTGTAGTAAGCCGTTGGGGAATTAGGGTGAAAAACAATTGCAATGTCGTAGTCCTTGATGGCCCTTTGAAAGTCATCACCGGGAAACCATGAAGTGCCCCGATTGACGTGAGAATCAGTTCCTTCCCGCTTAGGTGTCTGGGCACCTGTAGTCGCTGCGTTTAGGAGGGTCAAACCGATCGCCAGCGCGGGGACGAGTAGAGATAAAAATTTCTTTTCCATAGTCAACTCCTTCTGGGTGGTCATTCGGCGATCAGAAATAACAGACCGCTGCGCAGGAAGTCCTGAACTATGGCCGAAATTTTGCTGAGGGAACGCTGATGTTTATCTTTAGTGAGGTTTAGAGGCTGTGATCGGTATCTAGATCCAAATCAATGGAAATTTTCCACAAGCATGATATCGCTCTTAATTGGGTCTCTTCGCGCGTATACAACCTCGTGGTGGTCAGGCGAAATTGCGAATCCTGATACAAAGTCATTTACTTTTTCCAAACCGACCATGGTAGTTATCTGCGCTGTGGTGAAACTAAAGAACTCAACGCTAGCGGGGGTCTGCCACTGTGCTTTGATAAAGTAAATGCCATCATCTGCGAGCGCCCATTGACCCCAGCAGCCAGCCCTCGGCTGATCCGGTAAGATCGGGACCTCTTGTCCTCCCTCAACCGGCAGTCGCCAAATGCCAGGGCCAAACCCTTTACAGTAATAGAGGTACTTTCCGTCGCCGGACTCGAAAGCGACAAACCCTCCTTGCCTGGTTACCTGGACCGCTTGCCCTCCCTCGGCCGGCATTCTCCAAACTTGTTGTTCCCCACCGCGATCGGATGCGAAGTAAATGTATTTGCCATCTACAGACCAGCTGGGTACAGAGTCATCGGCACTTTCCGCGGTCATTCGCTGCGGCACTCCTCCTGCTACCTTGACTACATAAACATCAGCTCGGCCCTCTGCTCTATAATCAAAGGCGATCTGTTTGCCGTCAGGTGACCATTGTGGAGTGCCAGCCTGCCCTTTGCCGAAGAAAGTCAGCTGGGTGAGATTCTGTCCCTCACTGTCGCACATCCAGATTTCCAAATTTCCGGAACGATCCGATTGGAAAGCGATCCTCTTGCCGTCGGGAGAATAGCGCGGTGATTGATCTTCCCGGGTTGAGGCTACTAGCTTTACGGGCTGACCGTGCTGACATTTTGCTGGCGGCACCTCAATTCGGTAGATGGGTGTACCACCCGACATTTGTGTGTAGGCGAGTCGATTTCCCCGGAGAGAAGTCGAAGGATAGAAGGTGTTGTCGCCGCCCACTGCCAGACGTTCCGGCTCGCCTCCTGAAATACCGACTCGCCAGAGGCTTGGCGTACCACCCCGAGTTGAGGAAAAAATAATTTCCTTTCCATCAGCGGCCCACGCCACACCGCCAACTATGGCGTTACTGAAGGTGTGTCGGGCGTTGTCGTAAGTGACACGGCGCGGCTCGCCTCCAGTGACTGAGACGACATAAATATCTCCCGTTATCGGAGTGTTCTCTCGTACGAAGGCGACAGATTTGCTATCTGGTGAGAAGGCAGGCGTTGAGTCGGCCCAATACTGATCGGGTGGTGTCGTCAGATTTCGTTTTTCACCAGTCTCAGGAGAAAACAGGACAATATGCGAAGGCTTCTTTTTGGCGAACGACTCAGCCGCAGCAATGAATTTTCCATCCGGGGACCACGACAATGTTGGGAGCTCGCTATTTAGTGAGAACAGCATTCGCTCGGGAGCTGTACCCAGCGCGGAAGCGACGAAGACTGTAAACCTGTAGTCTGAAGGAGTGAAGCGCACAAAGGCAATTCGCTGAGCGTCGGGAGACCAAGTGGGACTCATCTCAATTGCTGGATCGGTAGTAATGCGCAAAGGTCGGTCACCATTGATCGATTTGACGTAGATGTCGATGTTATCACCCTTCTCTCCTTCCCAAACGAAGGCTATCTGGTTGCCATCAGGTGAAAGCGCAGCCTGATCCTCTCTACCGGGAAAACTGGTAAACGGTACGACTCTCATTGTCGGACGAGCTGTATTTAATGGTTTACGAGAAACGTAGATCAAAGCCACGCTCGAAAGGATCAATAAGATGAGAACTAGCCAGCTCAACCGAATTGGCCAAGACCAACTTTGAGGATTTGCTGATCTGATCCGGGTGTGTTCAGAATTCGGATCCGGTTCGATGCCGTTGTAAGAAACGTGCGCGATCAAACGATAACCGCTTTTGGGAATCGTCTGAATATAGCGGGGCTCTTTGGTGTCGTCCCCGAAAGCCTTGCGCAGTTCCGAGACCGCCCGCGTAAGAACATCATCGGTTACGATGGTATCAGTCCAGACCGCACGCATGAGTTGTTCTTTCGATACCACCTCTCCCGCAGTGTTGGACAAGCGTTGGAGCACCTGCATCACCTTAGGCTCCAGCCGCGTAGATTGGTCATTTCTGGTGATAGTGTTGAGTTGCGGCTCAATGAGAAACTCGCCAACTCGGAAAGTGCTGTCCACCATCATCCTCCGACGCTAAAGTTAGCCGCTTATTACAAAAATGTGGATTCTGGTCGCCGGAAAACCACGCCTGCTCTCTGAAAATTGATCTAAGCCTCCGTCCGGAGCCGGGGTTTGGGACGAAACGCATTTCTACAGCTTTGGAGAATTTACGTGTGAACCGCCACAGATGTTCGCAACACTGACTGCTGGTCCCGCAAGAAAGGCCGCTCTCTGAGTGCGGGACGGTGGCAATTCAACGGATCGAAACTCCGTTAGTAAGAGACGACCTCTCATTTCCGGTTGTAGCTGACTTTGACGGACGCCGATTCCCCTAAATTTGGATTATCGCGATGGTGAGATGGCAGAAATGGTAACCCCAAGGTCGATAGCCCCGCTATGCATCATTAGGAATACTGATACAGTTATCTGAATTGCCGTCACAGTAACCCTTACAGCGAACCTAGTGGTGGTCCGCAGTCGAAAGTGAGTTCCCCATCAATTTACGCTTTGGGCTGTATAGTTATCACCGCTTTGCCGCGATGAGGTGCAAGCGATTCGCGGTGGACAGCGTGCGATTTAGCCGCCAGTGCGGCAACTCATTGTGACGTTCCGCCCATCCCGCGGAAGCATTTCCAGCTGCCATGGGGGAGCCTCTTGAGCACTAACAGCACAGAGCCACGAATCTGCTTTGGCTCGCCACCCGGCGAGGCGACCACCGAAGCAGTGAAGGAACGCCACTCGAGTGCCCAGCCGCCATCCAGAAAGGTGAAGTCCTCCTTTTTGGGAACGTAGCTCAGCACCTTGAAATCTTTGTTAGCCGCCTGGCGTTCGTTGCTCGCTCGGATCGCCTGCTTGCCGATTTCCGCCGGCGCGCCGATGCCGAGACGAATCGCATCATCGGTCCACAGATCGGTCAGCGCAACAGGATCGCGCGCGATCGTGGCGGCAATGTCCTGCTGGTGGAGCTTCTCGATGGCGGCCAGGTCCGCAGCGGGGCCCTTTTGGCTTCCAGCCGGTGCGGCCGGTCGCTGAAGCGCTTGCCTGCCAACGTGGTCAACGCGCAAACAACAACAGCAACTGAATTCACTCTCATGGTTCCTCCAATGGTAGCGTCCCAGTTTGGCGCCTGCCTCCATCGTCATCATGTCTCAGCGGAAGTCTCTAATCAGAATCACGTCACTTGTTTGAGTGCCGCGTGACACGGCGAGCTTGCCGTCGGGCGAGAAGTCGAACGAGAAAATCTGGTCGGTTTTGAAGTCGGTCAACTGTTTCGGCGGCCCGCCGTCCACAGGTAGCGACCAGATGTTAGATACGCCATTAACTGTGTCTATGTAGGTGAGCGCGCGCCCGTCCGGCGTCCAACGCAGTCCAGGGTCACTGGTGAAGCTGGGCCGCGGGAGGTCGAGCACCTTGACGGGGTCGCCGCCCGCGAAGGGAATGATGGCGACCTTGATGGGCGCGTTCGGCTGATCCTCGCGGTAGAAACAAGCGACCAGGTTACCGTCGGGCGAGACGGTCGGATTTGATGTCCATTTATCGATCAACCGCACGGGCTCCCCGCCATCGATCGAGACCTTCCAAGCCCTCAATGAGCCGGAGCGCGTGGAATGGAAAACCACCCAACGGCCGTCTGGCGAAGATTGCGGGAACCTGTCGCCCTCCCCTCCGGTCAGTTGTTTGAGATTGCCGCCGTCCGTGTCCATGCGCCAGATGCTCCTGAGGCTGCTCGAGCTCGTTCTTCGGTTGGACGTGAAGATGATATAGCGACCGTCAAGCGTCGCCCACGGGTCCAAGTTCCTGGACGCGTGGGCAGTCAACTGCTTCTGATCCTTTCCGTCCTGGCCCATAGTCCAGATGTCCGCATCTCCGCTCTCTCGTGAGGTG
>Ga0126384_10001090_pt1 | contig 15856 bp, 14 predicted proteins | sample PanSoiMetPlot_36_FD_92543 | JGI IMG/M metagenome (GOLD analysis project Ga0126384, IMG submission 92543) | Tropical forest soil microbial communities from Panama - MetaG Plot_36 | ecosystem: Environmental > Terrestrial > Soil > Tropical forest > Bulk soil | place: Panama | collected 2016-02-17 | reverse complement strand
TCACCGTATCCTTGAGGTTGACGAACAGGACCGACTCTCCGGGCTTGGTATAGATGCGCAGGAAGTCGAGATAGGAGAGCTCTTCGAGCTTCTTCTCGATCCGGTCAGTAACCTGGCTCAAAGTGTCGGTGGTTGTTGCACCGGGCCAAAGTGTTTTGACAACCATGGTCTTGATAGTGAAGGGGGGGTCTTCCTCGCGGCCGAGCTTGCCGTAGGCCCATAGGCCGGCGATTGCCGAGACGAGCATCAGGTAGACGACGACGCTCTTGTGGCGCAGTGCCCATTCGGAAAGATTGAAGCTGCTCATAACGCACCCCCTTCGGTGACGCGGACCTTCTGGTTTTCGCGTAGCCGGTTGACACCTGCGGTGACGACAAGGTCGCCCTTGACCAGGCCTTCACCCACGACAACGCGATCGGTTTCGTAGCGTGCTACGGTCACCGGCCTGAGTAGCAGCGAGCTGCGTGAGGGATCGACGATCCATACGGCAGGCTGGCCAGCCTTGTCGAACAGCGCGCTCCCCGGAAGCACGACAACCGGCGTCGTGGAGGCTTTCACGCGACCGAGGACGCTGCCGCCAAACCGCATCTGCTCCGGCGGGTCTTTCAAGGTCACTTTTACCTGGAAGGTGCGAGTAGCGGGGTCTGCAACCGGAGAGATCTCGCGCACGATGCCTTCCGCCGTGACGCTGGGATTGCTCAGCAGCAGCGCGACGACCTCTAATTGCTCGGTCGCAGACCGCCCCTCGAAGGCTGCCTCGGCGATGGAAAAGACGGCATCCTTCTGATCCGGCTTGGCCAACCTGACGATCATCTGTCCGATATTGACGACCTGGCCGACGTCGGCGCCGACAGCCGTTATGATGCCGTCGAAGTCGGCATGGAGCTCCGCATAGGCGAGCTGGTCGCGGGCAAGGTTGAAGGCGGCGTTGGCCGAATCCAGTTTCGCCTCGGCCGATCGCAGGTTCTTGAGCGCCACGTCGTAGTTGGCGCGCGTGGTGTTGCCATTCTCAAGCAGGTGGCGCAGTCGCCATTCGGCCGCCTGCGCCTCCGTAAGCACCGCCTGTGCGGCGATGATGTCGGACTCCGCCGACTTCATCTTGTTGTGGTTGTCCCGCTCATCGAGTCGGGCGAGTAGGTCGCCTTTCCTGACCACGGTGGCGACGTCGACGTTGCGCGCGATGACCTTGCCAGCCACTCGAAAGCCAATGTCGCTTTCATACCGAGGCCGGATCTCACCCACCGCGCGGCGGTCGTCATCGATCGGCTTGGGGTCGACGGCCAGCGTGCGGACCGACCTTACCTCTGGCAGCTTGGGCGTATTCTCGCCACAGCCCGAGGCGGCGAGGGTAACGCCAAGCATTAGCAGTCTTAGCCCTACTGCCATGACATCCTCCATCGTTGTCGTGAGTGCTTACCGCGCCAGCTCGGCCGGCCAACGCTGCGTTCGCGCCTGCCGATCGCGCAGGACGGCATCGATCTCACTGCGCGCTAGCCCAATGTCGTTGAGGATCCGGTCGTCAAGTGAACACAGAATGATGCGTGTTGCCCGTCGCATCTTCCAGGCGGCCAATCGCGACCACACGGCGGTGACGTGGTGCATCACCGCGCTTGGCACCTGCTTGGGCTCTGCACGCGCTGCCCCGGCCTTGCTGGGCGGCGCCGCAGCGGATTTCGATGCGGGGCTGCGCATGACAGCGGCCGAGCCCACCGACGTAATGACCGACAGCATTGTCATCTCCTATTTCAGGTTGGTATAGTATGTACTATACCAACGATAGGCGCATGTAAAGTGCACACTATACTGCTCGCGCGAATGTGAGGAGCCGGTCGGGCGCGCGCGCAGCCAAGCTACGCAGTGACGAGGGCGAGGGAGGTGAGCAGTACGGCCGCCACAAACACGAGCACGGTCAGGCATGCCGAACGTTTGACGGGCGCGCGAATGGCCGAGATCGCCAGCAGAGCCGCGCCGGTCCAAAGGCCGGTGTCGAGCGAGATGCCGGACGCAATTAGCGTTAGAGTTGGGACCGAGACGGCGCTCGAAATGACCGACATCGAAGTCTCCTCGATCCCGCGTTTGTATAGTGTGTACTATACTAACTTACGAGCCACGTATAGTGCACACTATACCAACTCACGAGAAAGTGAGAACTCCGACCTTGCTGCCGCTCTCCGCCATCAATAGCAACAAGCCCTGCACCAGATAGATCGAGGCGATCACGGCGATCAGGCCACGAGTCCAGCTCCTGAACTGGGCGTCGCTGATGGTGTCCAGCACCAAGCGGGACAGCTGGGTACCAACCGGGGCAACGAGCATCGCCAGCGCAATGGCGAGCGGTGCCACGGTGGCATCTCCGGCAGCAACCCATCTCGCGAAGTACAAAACCTTGAGCAAGTGGCCGAGCAGCTGGATTGCCGCCTTGGTGGCCACCACTTGCTTGCGGTCGAGCTGCGAGCGCACGAAGAACACGTCGAAAATCGGGCCCGAGACGCCGGCCAGCAGTTGCAACACGGTGCAGAGGATGCCACATCCAACGGCATCTCTGCGGCGCACGATGTTGGGCGCAAGCCGGGCCGGGACAAGCAGGCCTGCAAACGACAGGGTGCCCAGCGCCATGAGGGTGAGGGGCTTGCTTGCGGGGAGGCTCGCGACGGTGAGGATCAGCGCCGCGGTCACGGCGCCTGCGGCGTAGGAGACCACGGCCCACCAAAGCACGTGCTCGCGCCACAGCCAGGCACGCCAACCGTTGGAAGCCATCTGGGTGAGGCCGTGCAGCACCATGGCTGCGGCCAGCGGCATAACAGCGAGTAGGATGCCCATCAGGATCATCCCGCCGGCCATGCCGAAGATGCCCGATACAAAAGATGTCGACAGCACGGCAGCTGTCAGTGTCAGGGCGAGGGGCAGACTGATCATGAGGTCGCTATTCCAGGATGTCGCAGGCCAGCGACGGGCAAGGGCGCCTGCGCTGCCCTGGTCGCGACCGATTGATCGCTTGCATTGGCGGAACGTAGCGAGTATAGTGTGCACTATACAAATTTGATTGCAGCTAGTAAAGTGGATGCTATACCTGCTCTCGGAGATGTGAGAATCGCCGCATGGCCAAGAAGCAAACCGTCTCGCTGCGCGACCTGGAGCGCGAGACGAAGAAGTTCCAGGCGCCGGCAACCGACAAGGAGAGGTCGATCATTGAGGCGGCGGTGGCGCTGATCGGCGAGCGTGGCATAGACGGTGCCACCACGGCGGGCATCGCCAAGCGCGCCGGTGTCACGGAGAAGACCTTGTTTCGCTACTTCCCCTCTAAGCGCGACTTGGTGCGGCGCGTCTTGTTCCCCCTGATCCTGGAGCGCGGTTTGGCGCGGCAATGGGAGCAGGTCGAGATGCTGCTGAAAAGCACAGAAGCGAGCCTCAAAGACTGGTACATCGCGGCCACTACCAGGGAGCTAGAAGGGATCGCCAAGAATGTCGGCCTCACCCGCACCGTAACCGTCGAGCTCCTGCAGAACGAGCAGTTCAGAAATGCGATGTCGGGCCTGTGGCAGCAGCATATTTGGCGGCCGATGGTGGGGGGTCTGGAAGAGCTGAGGACCAGCGGCGTGATCCGCAAAGATGTGGATCTGGAGGTACTTGCGCGGGCGATCCATTGTCTGCATGTCGGCTATTTCCTGACCCGGCACGTGTTTGCCGCCGACAAGGCGTGGGACGATGCAAATGAGATCGAGCAGATGGCCAAAATCTTGAGTTGCGGCAGCGTCACTGACGTGCAGCGCGCCTAGGCTGGCGCAAATTTGCGCACGTCGCCCGCGGAATCTCGAGGACGGTAAAATGGCGAAGAAAGCACGCATCTCGGTGCGACGTCTCGAGCAGGAGACGAAGAAGTTCCTGGCGCCGGCGACCGAGAAGGAGAAGGCAATTATCGACGCCGCCCTCGCGCTCATTGGCGAGCGCGGCATCGATGGTGCGACCACGGCCGAGATCGCCCGTCGCGCCAATGTCACTGAGAAGACACTGTTTCGCTACTTCCCCTCCAAGCAGGATCTGGTGCGGCGCGTATTGTTTCCGCTTCTGCTGCAAGTTGGGCTGATGCGCAACTGGGAGGCGTTCGAAGCTCTGCTCAGAGGCACCGGCTCCGGCTTCAGAAAATGGTACGTGGCGCTGGAGGCGGATCGTTTCCGCACGATCTCGATCAATCCGGGCCTGGCGCGCACCGTGCTGACGGAATTGCTGGTCGATGGGGAATTGCGCGAGGCAATGGAGACGGTCTGGCGTCAGCACATCTGGCGGCCGATGGTCGAGGGCCTGCAGGCGCTGCAGGCAAGCGGCGCAGTGCGCCACGACATCAACGCCGAGGTCCTCGCTCGGGCCATCCACTGCCTGCACGTAGGATATTTCATGGCACGCTACGTGTTCGTGCCGGACCGGGCTTGGGACGATGCAAGCCAGATCGACAAAATGGCCGATATCCTCAGCCGAGGTAGCAGCTCTCAGCCGCGTGCCCGCCGTGGAAAACGCTTGGCGCCTGCCGGCTAATGCCGCTGTTTGCGCGAGCCCAAGCACCTCCCAGTTCGCGAGCGTGTACCGGCGCAAGAGCCCTGGCCTTGACGCGCTCGAGGCGCAGCCGTGGCAGCATGATCGCGCCTAGGCCAAATGTTCCAGCACGAAGGCGGCCGCAACCCTGAGCGTTGTGCTGGCCATCGTCAGGCTTCCGGCGACCCAAGCGAGCCAAACGATTTCGCGCAACTCGTTCGACAGCCGTCCCGACATGACACGATCCCCTCGTTGACCCGAGCTTGGCTCTAGCGCATGTGCCAGCCGTGGCTGACGATGATGATCGATTGCTCCATGAGTGCGCCTGTTGCGGACCGTCAGCGCGCGGGTCAGCTCGGCGATGGCGTGGCCGATGCCGCTGGCCACCGCCCTCACGCGTGCGACTTTGCTATCGAGATGCATGATGAAGCTCCTCCTGCTGCGGCAGCGCGGCTCGAGACCGAGCCGGCGCCTAGCCTCGCGCGACCGTTACTTGCGCGGCCTATATAGTGAGCACTATACATACTAGTAAAGCGCCTACTGTACCAACTCGCGAACACGTGAAATCGCCGAGGAGCAGCCCGATGCAGCAGCGACCGCGCCAGCCCGATGGATGGCAGGCAATACCGTCGGCCGGTGCCGGCGGCTCCGAGCGGCGCCGGCTCGCCGTGGCACTCCAGGGCGGCGGCTCACACGGCGCTTTCACGTGGGGGGTGCTGGATCGCCTGCTGGAGGAGCCAGCCTTCGAGATTGTTGGCATCAGCGGCACGAGTGCCGGCGCCATGAATGCCGGCATACTCGCGGACGGCCTACGTCGCGGCGGCGCATCGCAGGCGAGACTGGCGTTGCGGCACTACTGGGAGGACGTGGGGCGCTTGCCGGGCTTCGCTAGCTTCTCGTTACCGAGCGGCGGCCAGCCAACCTGGCATCTCGACCACAACCCGCTCTACCTATGGGCCGACATGCTCACCCGCATCTGCTCGCCCTATCAGACCAATCCCCCCAACTACAACCCGCTGAGGCAGTTGCTGGAGCGCATCGACTTCGATGGTCTGCGACACGATGCCGAGGCTGCCCGCGTCTTCATCTGCGCCACGAATGTCCGCACCGGGCTGCGGCGTGTGTTTCAAAACGCGGAGCTGTCGCTCGATGTGCTGTTGGCATCGGCCTGCCTGCCCCAGATCTATCAGGCCGTGCAGATCGGCGAGGACTTTTATTGGGATGGCGGTTACACCGGCAATCCGGCGCTCGCACCGCTCTATCTCCGTACCAGTGGGACCGACGTGATCGTCGTCGGCATCAACCCAATCGAGCGCGCGACCGTGCCGCAGACGGCGCGCGGGATCATCGACCGCATCGACGAGATCAGTTTCAACTCGACCTTCATGCTGGAACTGGCGGCGATCGCCTTTGTCGAGGCTTTGATAAGGTCAGCGGCCGTCGAGGCCCCTTTCCGGTTGCTCAATGTGCATGGCATTGGCGACGATGCCCTGGCCGCGTTCGGTGCATCGAGCAAGATGAACAATGAATGGGGCTTCCTGCGGCATCTGCACGAGATCGGATGGCGGGCGGCCGATCGGTGGCTCGGTGAAAACCGCGAGGCAATCGGCGTCCGCTCCACGGTCGATCTCTCTGGCCTCATCCCGGCAAAGGATGGGCTCTTCAGCGATCAATCCGTCATCAAGCAAAGGCAGTTTGCCCCATCCAACGCCGTCGACCGGAGCCGCTGATAAAATCCATGACGTGCGCCGCCGAGCTTGTGCGGCTCGTTTTTTGGTTTGTCGCGCTCGTTTATTGTGCCTGGGCGCGAGCCAAAACCGGGAAAGTTCGCTGTCAGCACGCCCAGCTTCCGGCCTCTAAGCGTTTGATCCAAACGATTTACAGGGGCTTTGAGCGGTTCACCCCGGTCGTCGCCAAGCCTCAACGGCGCGCTTGACCCCAAGCAAGCCCGCCCGAGGGGAGAGCCAGACAATAATTTTCTTTATTTGTACGCTAATCGTTCCTGGTATGATCTCCGCCTGGTAACCGAGCAGGCTGGATGCAGCATTCCCCCATAGCTGCACGATGACTTAGGATTTATTGCAGTGCATGGCAGGTGCTGATCGGCAGCAGGCCGATTTCGGGCTCGTAGCCCTATGCTGGCGGAGGAGTGCCATGGACTACTCGCCGTCTGAGCCAACCATAGCGGCGACAGGCGAACGTTTCCGGCAACTGGCAAAGCAACTGGAGAACGAGCGGGCTTATCGGGCCGCGCTCAGCGAAATTCTCGGCATCATCTCGCGCTCGTCGAGTGATCTGCAGCCGGTGCTCGATACCATCGTCGCGACGGCGGCGCGGTTGTGCGGCGCAGAGAAAGCCACGCTCCGGCGCCGGTCGGGCGATGCCTATCCGATGGTCGCCGAGCACGGTTTCTCGCCCGAGCAGCGGGCCTATATGGAGAAGAACCCCGTCGCGGCTGGACCCGGCACCGTCGTCGGCAGGGCGGCCGAGAGCCGCAAGCCGGTCTATGTGGCCGACGTGGAAGCAGATCCCCACTTCAGCCAGACGGATCTTGCCAAGGGTGCTGGCTTTCGCGCCGGCCTCGCCGTGCCGCTCCTGCGTGGGGAAGAGATCATCGGCGTGCTGACCTTGGCGCACTCAAAACCCGATCCCTTTACCGCCGACCACATCGAGCGCGCTCAGACTTTCGCCGACCAGGCTGCAATTGCGATCGAGAATGCTCGCCTGCACCAGGCCGAGCAGATGCGGACCGCCGAGCTGACCGAATCGTTGAAGCAACAGACGGCGACAGCTGACGTCTTGAAGACGATTTCCCGTTCGGCGTTCGACTTGCAGCCGGTGCTCGATTCGCTCGTTGCCTCGGCGGCCAAGCTCTGTGATGCGCCGATGGTCGCGATCCACGTCCAGCGCGATAATCACCTCCCCGGCCGCGCGCGCTTCGGCTACACGCCGCAGATGATCGACGGCCTAGGCAAGATCGGCCAGGTCATGGGTCGCGGCTCGCTGGCCGGGCGCGTTATCAGCGAGGCCCACGCCGTACACATCCCTGACGTGGCGGCAGATGCCGAGTACACCTTCCACGACTACGTCCGCGTCACCGGCACCCGCAGCATGCTCGGCGTGCCGCTGCTGCGCGAGGGTCGGCCGATTGGCCTCATTTCGCTCTACCGTACCGAGGCACGTGGCTTCACACCCCGCCAGATCGAGCTGATGGAGACCTTCGCCGACCACGCCGTGATCGCGATCGAGAACGCGCGCTTGTTCGAGGCCGAGCAGGCTCACACCAAGGAGCTCGCCCAGTCCGTCGCCGATTTGAAGGCTCTGGGCGAAGTGAGCCGCGCCATCAACACTTCGCTCGAGCTCGAGCCGGTGCTGGCGTCCATCCTTTCGCACGCAACCCAGATCTCGGGCTCGGGCGGCGGCGCCATCTACGTGCGTACGCCCGAGGACCGCTTCGTCCTCGAAGCTGGCCACAACATGCCGCCCGACGTGATGGTCGCCGCGCGCGGACAGGCGATCGGTCTCGATGACGAGATCATCGGCAAATGTGCGCGCGAGCGCCGAAGCGTCGAGGTCATGGACGTTGACGACATCCACGGCTATCGCCTCGCGGACCTACTGCACAAGAGCGGCATTCGCTCGCTGCTCGCCGTGCCCCTCATTCACCGCGACCAGGCGTTGGGCGTTCTCGTCGTGCGCCGGCAGCGCAGCGGGAGCTTCGCGCCCGAGACGGTCGAATTGCTGCAGACCTTCGCCAATCAGTCGGTGACCGCCCTCTACAATGCGCGTCTTTTCAAGGAGATCGAGGAGAAGAGCCGGCAGGTGGAGCTGGCGAGCCAACACAAGTCGCAGTTCCTTGCCACGATGAGCCACGAGATTCGCACGCCGATGAATGCGCTCATTGGCATGAGCGGCCTGCTGCTCGACACCAAGCTCGATGCCGAGCAGCGGGAATATGCCAACACCATCCGCGACTCAGGCGATGCCTTGCTCACCATTATCAACGACATCCTCGACTTCTCGAAAATTGAAGCCGGCCGCATGGATGTCGAGACGCAGCCGTTCGATGTGCGCGAGTGCGTCGAGTCTGCGCTCGATCTGGTAGCCCCCCGGGCGGCCGAGAAACACCTCGAGATCGCCTACCAATTCGTCGGCGAAGTGCCCCCGGTCATCGTCGGCGACCTCACCCGCCTGCGGCAGGTCCTGCTCAACCTCCTCTCCAACGCCGTGAAGTTCACCGACACGGGCGAGGTTGTCCTGACCGTGACCTCGAAGCCGCTGGCGCCCGATCGTCACGAGCTTGAATTTGCCGTCCGCGATACCGGCATTGGTCTCGCAGCTGATGCCATGTCCCGTTTGTTCCAAGCCTTCAGCCAGGCGGACGCCTCGACGACGCGGAAGTACGGGGGCACCGGCCTCGGGCTCGCGATCAGCAAACGTCTGACAGAGCTCATGGGTGGCCGGATGTGGGCGCGCAGCGCAGGCGTCGGTCAGGGCTCGACCTTCAGCTTCACCATTGCGGTCGAGGGTGGCACGCTCACCTCGACGCTCTCTCGCGAGCTCATCGGTGTTCAGAGCGCGCTTGCCGGCAAGCGGCTGCTGATTGTCGATGACAACGCCACCAATCGGCGCATCCTCTCGCTGCAGTGCAGTAAGTGGGGCATGGTGACACGCGATACGGGCGCTCCGCCCGCAGCCATCGCCATGATCGAGGCTGGCGAGACCTTCGGCCTCGCCATTCTCGACATGCACATGCCCGGTATGGATGGTCGCGAGCTAGCCCAGGCTCTGCGAGGCAAGGCGCCGAAGTTACCGCTGGTGCTGTTCAGCTCGCTCGGCCGGCGCGACCAGGCTGGCGACGACACGCTCTTTGCTGCTCACCTGTTGAAACCGCTGCGCCAATCGCAGTTGTTCGACACCCTCGTCAACCTGTTGAGCACCGAGCCGGAGACGAAATTGCCTGAGGCCAAGCCAGCGCCGCCGCAATTGGATCCGCAGATGGGCCGATGGCATCCGCTGCGTATCCTCGTTGCCGAGGACAATGTTGTGAACCAGAAGCTGGCGATCCGGATGCTGCAAAAGCTCGGCTATCGCGCCGATCTCGCCAGCAACGGGATTGAGGCGGTGCAAAGCGTCGAGCGGCAGACCTATGATGTCGTGCTAATGGATGTGCAGATGCCGGAGATGGACGGGCTCGAGGCAACCCGAGCGCTGACGCGACGCCTGCCGCCGGACCGGCGCCCGCGCATCGTGGCCATGACGGCGAACGCGATGGAAGGCGATCGGGAGATGTGCATCGCCGCCGGGATGGACGATTACGTCTCGAAGCCCATCCGTCCCGACAAGCTGGCGGAGGCTCTCCTGCAGGTGCGGCCGGTGGAGAACAGCGCGCGATGAGCGACGACGTGATCGATTTGGCAGTGTTCAGTGAATTGCGCTCGACGGCGGGGGCCGAGTTCGTGGCCGACCTGGTCGGTACCTTCTGCGACGACGCCGCCAGTATCCTCGCCCAGTTGCGGGAGGCCGCCGAGGCCGGCGATGCGGCAAAGTATCGGCGCGCTGCGCACACTTTGAAGTCGAATGCCAATACCTTCGGCGCGGCTCGGCTTGCAGCGATCGCCCGTGAGATCGAGCTCGGTGGCCTCGGTCCAGATGCGGCGAGGAAAGTTGCGGACCTCGGCGCCGAGTTCGAGCGTGCCGCCGGGCGCTTGAAGGAGCTCGCGCATGGCGGCACGTGAGGCCCGCGTCCTGATTACCGACGACAACAAGGTCAATCGGCTGCTGCTGGCGCGCATGGTCGAGCTGCTCGGTCATAGTATCGCCATGGCCGAGAATGGCCGCATCGGAATAGAAACGCTACGTAAGGAAGCCTACGATCTTTTGCTGCTGGACATCGACATGCCGGAGATGGATGGTTTCGCTGTCCTCGAGGAGATGCAGGCCGACAGCCGCTTGCGCGACGTGCCCGTGATCGTGACCTCGGCGCGGGAAGGCATCGACAATGTGGTGCGCTGCATCGGTCTCGGCGCCGATGATTATTTGCCAAAGCCGGTCAATACGGTACTGTTGAATGCCCGTATCGGTGCTTGCCTAGAAAAGAAGCGGCTACGCGATGAGCAACGTGCACTCGTTCAGCGGTTCGCCACCCCGGAAGTTGCGGAAGCGCTGCAAAAGACCGGCTTTGCCCTTGGCGGCCAGCGCGTTCACGCCACCGTCATGTTCTGCGACATCCGTGGCTTCACGACCATGGTCGAAACGCAGCCGCCCGAAGAAACGATCGATGTGCTCAATACCTATTACACCCTGATGTTCGATGCGATAGGAAGTCACGGCGGCGTCGTCAATCAGATGATCGGCGACGGCCTGATGATCCTGTTCGGTGCGCCGTCGCCGCTGAGGAATTGCGCCGCCAGCGCGGTGGCGGCGTCGCTCGAAATGCATGAGATGATGGCACAGTTCAATGTCGAGAGGGCACAGCAGGGTAAGGCGCCCGTTCGCATCGGGATCGGCATTGCGACCGGCAACGTGGTTGCGGGCTATACGGGCACGCAGCGGCGGGCGACCTACACCTGTATCGGCGACACCGTCAATCTGGCGGCCCGGCTCGAGGCGCACACGAAAGACGTGGGCCGCGGCATCCTCATCGATCAAGCGACCCAGCAGGACATTCCACAGTCACACCCAACCGAACCCCTGGGGGCAATAAAACTCAAGGGCAAAGCCGCCACCGAAAACGTCTTTGCGGTCACTGTTGCATGCGAAGAGCTGACCGCTGCGAAAAATGGCTCGCCCAAACGACGGACGCGTTCGCAGCCCCGTGCTTGACGCATTGCCGCCCGGGCGGCGGACTTGGGCCTGCGTCGGCGACAAGGCGCCGATGCGATCGGTTTATTCTGGCTGATTGCGTCGCCGTGGTGTTATTGACCAAGGCGCTTATAATGTTTTTCGAAACTGCATGCTAACGCTACGCCTGCCATGGCAATTCATCCCCACCGCCGCCCAGCTGGGCTGCTCTCTGTGCTGACCGCGCTAGCGATCGCTGGCGGTCTCTGGGCCTCGCCTGCCGGAAGCGCCCAGGACGCGTGTAGTGCGAATTACGAGCCGCCTTCCGCCGAGTGCAGGCCGCAAGCTTCGGCGGCTGTGCAAACGGGTGCAGGGTGCGACAGGCAGCCCATCAATCTCGGACAACTCAAGACACAGCTGAAGAATTATTTCCGCTGCTCCTATCGCACCGATCTCGCAACGGTTCTCGCCGATGCGCGGGCCTATGTCGAACAGCGCGCGGGCGAGGTGGCCCAGCCGGCGATCGTGTTCGATATCGACGAGACATCGCTCTCCAACTGGTCCGAGCTCTGGCAGGACGATTTCGGGTATTTCCGGGGCGGCCCCTGCGAGATGAAGCCTCAGACCCCGTGCGGCTGGCGCGCGTGGCAATTGACAGCGCAGGCCTCGGCAATCGAACCCACGCTCGGGCTGTTTAATGCCGCGAGGTCGAAGAAAGTCGCAATCTTCTTTATCACCGGCCGCGAGGAGGATGCAGAGTTGCGGGCTGCCACCACCGACAACCTCCTTAAGGTCGGGTACTTCGGTTGGAGTGAGCTCATCATGCGGGCATCTCCCGCCTGCAGGAACAACGACACGACGGGCTACAAGCGCTGCGAGCGCAAGGCGCTCGCCGCAAAGGGCTACACCATCATCGCCAACATCGGCGACCAATGGAGCGATCTTGACCCAGATCCCGTTGACAAGTCCAAGGGCTCGTACGCGGAGCGCATCTTCAAAGTTCCAAACCCGTTCTATTTCATTCCTTAAGATGTGCCGGAGGGCCCGCGGGATGCGTGTGGTTGCGATGCTGCTGCTGGTCTGTGTTCCCTCCCAGCATGCCATCGCGTGGGGACAAGAAGGCCATTCGATCATTGCCGAGATTGCGCAACGCCGATTGTCAGCGACGGCCGCCGCAGCCATCACCAGCATCCTCAATCCCGATCCGAATGCCCCCAGCTACGCAACGCCCACGCTCGCCTCGATCGCAACTTGGGCGGACGAAGTGCGCTACAACGGCGCGCAAAAGAACGAGACATATAATTGGCATTTCGTCGACATTCCGCGACTGGACACGCGTTACGACCCCGCTACCGAGTGTCCAAAGGAACATCCCGAACTGGGAGACTGCGTCATCAACGAGCTCGCGCGTCTGCGCCATGAGCTGCGTTGCACCTCTGGCGAGCAACAACTCCGGGCGCTCAAATTCGCGGTGCACTTCGTTGGCGACATTCACCAACCCTTTCATACCATCTGGGAAAAGAACGGTGGCAATGGCATTTCGGTGAAGCTGGCATTCACGGGCACCACCTGCTCAAATCAATTGTGTTCCACGCCCCGCGACAATCTTCACAAGGTCTGGGACACGACGCTCATTCGTGCCATTCAGTATAATTGGCAGACCTTGGTGGATGACCTGGAGAACGGTTGGCTCAAGAGCAGCGACGCCGCCGCCGATCATGAAGATGATCCCGTGAAATGGGCGGAAGCCGCGCACAATGAAGCTCTGGCGCGCAACATATGGGTCGAGGACGGCGCCATCCTGGACCAAGCCTATTATGACCGGGCTGTGCCCGTTGTTACTCGCCAACTCGGTCTCGCCGGGCTGCGTCTCGCTCGCTACCTAAACGATGTCCTTGGTTCGACGCAGTGTCCTTACGCCAACTAGAATTGGACCCAACAGCAGGCTTCCCCGGACAGGGTCGACAAATTGCGAGCGAAAGGCCATGCGCGCTTGGGTCGCCGAAAAGCCGGTTGGCTGGGCATACGGCGGATCGCTGGCGCAAGGATTGGCTGCGCCAGCGGCAAAAATCAAAAAAGTGAGGAAAGCATCCATGCCGGCCCGTTGCGCATCCCGCTCAATCAAGATTGCCCGCCTAGCTTTGGCTGTCGCAATTGCGCTGGCGTGGGGTGGCGCCCGCGCCAGGGGACAAACCGTTACCGTCGGCGACGTTGAATTCGAGAATTACGGTCTCGTCGGTGTCGGCCGCATGCCGGCAAGCACCCTTGACGAACTTGGCGAGACCTTCGGCTCCGCCTCATCGATGGCGTTCGACATCTCGTCATGGAAGCGGACACCGACCGGCTATGAGGGTACGCTCTACCTTCTGCCCGACCGCGGCTACAACGTTGAGGGCCCGATCAACTACCGTGCTCGGTTGAACAGGCTTGCCATCAAATTCACGCCGGTCCAACCGGGCACCGCGCCTCCCGAGGGCAAGGAACAATCTGCGGTCGAGGCGACCCTGGGCGCGCCGATCCTGCTCACCGATCAGGCAGGCGCGCCCTTTACCGGTCTTGATCCGGTCAAGCCGCAGCGGCCCGCGGCGGGCGAATTCCCCGAGCTGCCGCAAGGCCCCAACCAAAGGATCAGCATCGATGCCGAAGGGCTGGTCCGCATGCCCGACGGTTCCCTCTACATCAGCGATGAATACGGACCTTATATTTACCGGTTTTCGCGGCAAGGCGTGTTGCAATCGGCAATTGCGCCGCCGGCCGCCTTTATCCCGATGCGTAACGATCGACCTGACTTCTCGGCGGAAGACCCCGATCCCGATGTCGGCCGGGTCAATAACCGGGGTTTCGAAGGCCTCACCCTGACGCCCGGCGGCAAATTCCTGATTGCAGTCCTGCAGAGCCCGACCGTGCAGGACGGCGGCAAAAAGGCTGCGCATACGCGCGCTCTCGTCTACGCGATGACCGATCCGATGAGACCGGTTCTCGTGCGCGAGCACGTCATAACCTTGCCCAGCTACAACGAGCCCGACGGTAGCAGCGCGGTGGCGGCCCAGAGCGAGGTGGCGGCGCTGAGCGATGAGGTGCTGCTCATGCTTTGCCGCGACAGCCGGCGGGGTTACGGTGCCGCAAAGCGCGGCGGCTCACTCTATCGAAAGCTGGGACTTGTGGACCTTCGCGATCGTACGAACACGCTTGCGGCGCCGTACAGCAACCATCCCTGGATCGCCCCGAACGGGAAACTCGAGGACGGGATCGCGGCCGCCACGTTCACCGAAGTTATCGATCTGAACAACGAGAGGGAACTCGCCCGCTTTGGCCTGCACAACCAAGGCAAGAACGATCGCAACCAGCTTTCCGAGAAATGGGAATCGATCGGCATCGTCAGTGCGCTCGATCCACAGCGCCCCGACGACTTTTTCATTTTCGTCGGCAACGACAACGATTTCATTACACAGAACGGGCATCAGGCCGGGAAGGATTATCAGGATCGCAGCGGGGTCGATGTGGACACGATGTTCCTCGTCTTCCGCGTGCGCGTGCCGGGCCTCGGGGCACGGGCGGGTTACCGTTTTCCCTAGCGGGCGCCAAACAGGCTGATCGGCGCAGACCCCCGAAGGCTCAATCCCTTCGCGAGCTGGCCTTGGCAGCGGGCGTGCGCCGGGGCAGCTCGGCAGACTTAAAAGGACCACCGGGTGGCGGAATGTGCATTCTGGCGGGACGCGCCAATAGTGGCCCGTCCGTGATCTTGGTGATGCGGCGCGGGATCACGCGCAGCGGCCGGGAGCAGGGTGGGTCAGGCTGTTGCAATAGCAACAGTGACGGTCTCTTCGGGTTTTTTGTGAAGTTTCGGGGCTCACCTCGGAAACCGATCGAAACGCGTCGCAAGCAACGTTGTAGACATTGCACTGCTCGCGATGCCAGGTGCACTGACTAAAACGAAGGCGGCTCGAACATGAGCCATCGATCCGGTCGATCGGGTGATGGTGCCGGGCTAGCATGCAGTCCGTCTCGGCGCTTGCCGCCGGCAGCCGGCGGCGATTGTGCCGCGGTCCGCTCCGCCCCTTCGCCGACCACTACAAACGGCGCCCATGCTGAGGGATGCGCGGCCCACGGACGCTGGTCGTCGCTGATGAGGGCCAGCATGGCGCCACGGAAGGCCTCGGCGCGGCCGATCGTGCGCGAGTTGCGCAGCTCGGCGAAGGTGCGCGTCATCAGCATGGTCGCGGCATAGGAATTCACGGCCCAGTGGGACACCAGGAGGGCGCGGGCGCCAGCGTAGAAGAACGCGCGCGCCAGGCCTGAGAGCGCCTCCGCACCGGGCTCCTTGCCGCCCGCGGTATTGCAGGCAGAAAGGACCACCCAGTCGGCGTCGAGCTTCAAGCCGGCAATCTCAGAGGCGGTGAGCAAGCCGTCATCCTCCTCGGTCGGCTGTGCTGGCGGAGACATCACCAGCGCCGGCTCGGCGCGGGCGTTCATGAACACTGCCGTCTCGCCGGCCAGCAGCCCGTGGGTGGCGAAATGCACGATGCGATATCGGTCGAGCGGCGCC
>Ga0126384_10001089_pt1 | contig 15857 bp, 12 predicted proteins | sample PanSoiMetPlot_36_FD_92543 | JGI IMG/M metagenome (GOLD analysis project Ga0126384, IMG submission 92543) | Tropical forest soil microbial communities from Panama - MetaG Plot_36 | ecosystem: Environmental > Terrestrial > Soil > Tropical forest > Bulk soil | place: Panama | collected 2016-02-17 | reverse complement strand
CTGTTCTTCAGCGGCACTGCTGCCGAGATCACGCCGATTCGATCAGTCGATCGTATCCAGGTGGGCAACGGCAAACGCGGCGAAATCACAACGTTGATTCAAAATGCGTTTTTCGAAATCACCAAGGGCGAGCGACCTGCGCCCGGCAAATGGCTAACCTACGTAAATGAATATAAGAAAGCCCAGGCCGTAAGCGATGTCCTGAAGAATGGCTCGCTGAGCCATAGCGATTTGTCCACGGATGACTCGACTCCGATCATGGTGTACCAGACAGCCACCACCGGCGACTAGACGAAGCAAAGGGCAAAGAGCTAAGGGCAAGGGGAAAACTTAAGATTGAAGGAGCGCGCTGAATGGCGCGCTCTTTTTCTTTGCACCTTTGCTTCTTTACGGCCCTCCGTGAAATATTCCCAGCGGTTCAGGCGAAACAGCCAAGCTACAAAGCCTCAAAGACTTACCTCCAGCACAAAAATCAAATCGTTGACGCTGGCTTGAGCCGCGGGATATTATCGATGCCGGTTCGGCACCGTGGACCAGTTAGTGCCTGCCCCGAATTCTTCTGCCGTACTTCACTTCACGCATTTAGCAAGTAAGACGCTCAGAACTCCCACGAGGACACTGTATTCCGATGCCTAAGATTGATGATTTATTGCGTACCGCCGTCGGCAACGGCGCCTCAGACCTCCACTTAAAAGTCGGCGCTTTTCCCGTAATGCGCATTGGGGGTGAATTGCACACTATCGTCGAGTCACCCAAGATGCGGCCCGAAGACACTTTGGACATGGCGTTTTCGATGATGTCCAATCGCCAGAAACAGCGGTTCAAAGAAGTCTCAGAAGTCGATATTGCCTACGGAGTCGCCGGCCTCGGTCGTTTCCGCGCCAACATTTTTCAGCAGCGTGGCTCCGTCAGCCTTGTTATGCGTGTCATTCCGGATAATCCAAGGGGTTCAGCAGAACTCGGCATGCCGCCGGTGATCGATAGGGTTGCGGACGAGCAGCGTGGCTTGATCCTTGTGACGGGCGCCACCGGTTCCGGCAAATCAACGACGCTCGCCGCAATGATTGACCGTATCAATGCCACCCGCAGCGGTCACATCGTTACCATCGAAGACCCAATAGAATTCCTGCATCCGGACAAGAAAGCCTTCGTCAGCCAACGCGAAGTCGACGTTGACACGCGTTCGTTTTCCGAAGCTTTGCGCGGAGCGTTGCGCCAGGATCCTGACGTTATCCTGGTCGGTGAAATGCGCGACTACGAAACCATCGAGACTGCGTTGACCGCAGCCGAAACCGGTCACCTCGTGCTCTCGACACTGCACACGCTCGACGCCACCGAAACAATCACGCGTATCGTTTCCTGCTTTCCTGCCCACCAGCAGAAATCAGTGAGACTGCAGTTGGCCGGAATCCTAAAGGCAGTCATCTCAATGCGTCTGGTGCGAGCAGCTCGCGGCCCCGGTCGTGTGCCTGCCGTTGAAGTGATGGTGTCTACTGGTCTAATTCGCGATTACATTGTCAATGAAGAAAAGTCTTCGTTAATACGCGAAGCAATCGCCGCGGGAACTTCGCAGTACGGCATGCAGACGTTTGACCAATCACTTTTCAATCTTCTGCAGGCAGGTTTGATCTCAATGGATGAAGCCCTGCGTCACGCCACGAACCCTGACGAATTCCGCATGCGTCTGTCAGGAATACTTTCTTCCGGACAAACTGTTGATGGTTCAATACCAAAGCTGCAACTGATTAATCCCTCCCCTGCGGAAAGCGTCCGCTGATCGTGAAGCATTAGCCGTTGACCCTCACGCGGCGCATCACGCGTACGCCGGAGCGCCAGTCTTCGTTGATGTCGAAGCGATAAATCTCGATCTGCGGAGCGATCGTGCGCGCCAGTGTCAGGAATGCAGGATGGAAACGTAGTGTCGGGGCCACCAGATATACCAGGGGCGATTCATCGCGGATCTTCAAATCGCCAAACAAACGCGCGCGGCTGATGTGACCACGACGGCGATGCGCTTCTACTCTCCTCCAGTAGTCAGCTCCTTGCAGCACATGTTCCCGGTCTTCTGAAACCTTCAGCTCAATCACCACCAAACGTCCGTCGCGTCTGAGCGCCAGCAAATCAATCGGACGCACACCAGTTGGTCCACCTCGGGCGGTTCGAAACTGGGCATGCAGCGGCGCGATAATCAAGCCAGGATCAAGTTTGGTGATGTCGCGCCTCAGAATCGACTCGAGCCAACTTTCAGCGCCATTCCGATACAAAGCGTGATGACGATCGGTCGCATTCGCCGAACGATGCTCGCGCAGGTCATTCAGCAGATCGTCCCAATCATGCAGTGAGCTTCGGTTCAGGATCTTGCGAGGTGCTGCGCCGAGTCCAAACCAGACGCGATCGACGCCCATCAGGCTCCGCACTCGAGCAAAAGGCAATCCGAAATAGCGTAGCGTCTCACCATGACGCGCATGTATGACGTCGATAGCGCTCGGAGCCAACCTAACGATTTTCCGTGCGTACTTGCTCTGCGGTGGATCAGAAGCGCGCGGAAAACGAGCAAGACGTCGCTTGAATATATCGTTACGCCCGACCAATGGAATCTCAAGCAGGCAAGTCCAATCGTCATCAATCTGAAATATACTGATTGAGTCGCGCACAGCGTCTCGTAGTAAAGCAATCCGGTCCTGTGCCGGTTTGACCATTCGCTCATCAAGCACCAACCAAAGCTTCTGTAAGTAAGGAGCGCGCACTCGTTCACTAGTGTGAATAAACCAAACGAGTGCCGAAGAAAGCTGGGCATCGATGTCTCCTTTATTAGTAGCGGCTACAGTCGCAGTCACTGCTACTCGTTCGTGTCTAAAGCGCAGAATAATACGCGCATACTTACCGGGCTGACCGCGTCGAATTCCCGGACTGAGCGCCACCCGCTCAGCCTTCGCGCCGTTTTGGAGCACACACGCGAGCTTTGCCAGTTGCTCGCATCGCAGCTGTCGTGCTGCTCTGACAGTCGCGGCAATTGCGCTTGCGGAAGCGCGCGGCACCAGTTCAAGCAAACTTCGTTCGGCGCCCATGCGTCTTGAAGTCTCCAGCACCAGCTTGTCCCCAGTGAGTTCCCACGCACTGATTCTCCACGAGCGGGTTCCCTTCTCCGTCCATGACGACAGGATGACGCGGCGCTGCGAGACAGAGAGATCCAGTTCCTCACGACGAACAGCGTGCGTGCTCTGATCGTTTTGCGTCAGAAACCATTCGGCATGGGCAGCTATCAGGCTGCGAATCGTAGCCGCGCAGGTTTCCAGCAGTTGTGGGCCAACCAGGCGTTGCATATAAATGTAGAGCTGGTGGTTAAATTTGGTGGGTTTGTAGGAGTTCTTCTACCCTGTGCTACCATTCCTCGTCAATGAATTTCATCGACATTTTGAGATTCCATAATCATGAAAGACGTTTATTTGATTGGTTCAGTGCGCACGCCTATTGGCCGGTTTGGCGGCTCGCTCGCATCGTGGAGCGCGGCTGATCTAGGTGTGGCGGTAGCAAAAGAGAGCTTAACAAGAGCGGGTCTGAAGCCTGAGCACATTCAGGATTCAATCTGGGGCTGCGCCCGTCAGGCTGGTGGTGGTCCAAACGTTGCGAGGCAGATCACATTTCGAGCTGGTATCCCGGCAACGGTGCCCGCCTTTACTGTCAACCAGGCGTGTGGCTCTGGCTTGCGGGCAATCATACTGGCGGTGGAACAGATCAGACTGGGACGCGCATCAGCAGTTTTAGCCGGCGGCACCGAAAGCATGTCACGCGTGCCCTATTTTGCCGAAGGCGCGCGATGGGGTGCGCGCATGGGTAATGTCCAACTCGTTGACGGAATGTATCGCGACGGTTTCAACGATCCGCTATCCGGCCTTGTCATGGGCGAAACAGCTGAGAACCTCGCGCGTCGTTACGAGGTATCGCGAGACGAACAGGATCAATATGCATTGCGCTCTCAGCAACGCGCAGCTGCGGCCATTGAAAACAATCGCTTTGCCGACGAACGAATGTCACTCAAGATAAAAGGTCGCAAGGGTGAAGCCACGCTGTTCAACGCAGACGAGCATTGCCGTTCCGACACAAGCATGTCGAGCCTCGCGAAGCTGCCGCCTGTTTTCGCCAAAGATGGAACTGTGACCGCCGGTAACTCTTCCGGCATCACTGACGGCGCCGCAGCCATGGTCGTAGTCGATGCAGACCTTCTTAAGTCGACTGGCTCACAACCGGAAGCACGCGTCGTTGATTACGAAATCAGCGGTGTGGCCCCCGAGATCATGGGCATTGGTCCAGTGCCGGCGGTGCGCCGCCTGCTTCAGCGACAAAAACTGGCGCTCAAGGACATCGATCTATTCGAACTAAACGAGGCTTTTGCCGCGCAGGTCATCGCGTGCGATCGGGAGCTCAAACTCGATCCTGAAAGATTAAACGTGAACGGCGGCGCGATAGCGCTGGGACATCCAATCGGCTGCACAGGCGTGCGGATCACCACGACACTGCTGCACGAGCTGAAGAAGCGCGGCGGCCGGCGTGGTATTGCCACATTGTGTATCAGCGGCGGTATGGGTATCGCGCTTTTGATTGAAAAGGTATAAGCGCCGACGCTAAGTCTCCAGAAGTCCCTCTATGAACATGCCGCGCGGCCGCTTAATCCTGGTAGCTTGGTTGGCTGCGCTGCTTGCCGCCGGTGCAGTTGCCTACAAACAGTGGCCGCGTCTTTTGCAAACGATTCGCAGACACACTGCGTCGTCGCAGCAAGCCGATAATCAAGTCTTTGCCAGTCCGCCGTTCTCAACTAAGGAGCCGGATCGCTATCAGGCAACGCGAGTGATCACGAATGGCGAAGCCGGCGTTAAGCAGACTTACGCAATCGCTCGCGATGGCGAGAATCGCCGAGAAGATTCCAACGGCGGCATCACGTACCTGGAAACTCATGCTGGAAGTTTCCTCTTGTATCCTGCAACAAAACTTTACGCTGATTTGAACGCAGATTCAGATGAGTTGGCTGAAGGTCAACGCGACGGTGATTTTTCTCCAGACCGGTTGCTGCATGAAACTTCCACAGGAGCACGGTATCAACTCCTTGGATCGGACAGTGTGGGAGATCGAAAGACAACGAAGTACAAGGTTACATCAGGCGATTGGCAGGCAGAGAGTACCGTGAGCCTAATCTGGGTTGACGAAGAACTGGGCATCCCAATCAAGTCCGAAATCGCCTCAATAAAGCCAGAAGGCCCAGTGAAAGTTACGATAGAGTTGCGAGACATTAGACAAAACGTAGACGCGAGACTTTTTGAGTTGCCGCCAGACTTCACCAAGGTCACAGTTAAGGCCCTACTGGCAGAAGTCGCGCGAGCAGGAGGACAAACAAAGGAGAATGCCTCCAGGCCAACAAAACGCTGAAAGCGAACGACGCGAGCATTTCGGGCATCGAAGCCGCAACTTGTATCGCAAACTGTTCGTTTGCGATTTAGCTTTGAATCAGAGCTGCCGTATACGCAAACCGATAGTTTGGTTTACTTTAGTTGATAGAAAGGTCTGATAAGTGAAAACGAGAATACTGATTACAAGTATTGCCCTGTTGGCTTTACTGAACATAACTGCTAATGGCCAGAAGCCGCGTACAACCGCTGCTGAGAAGCCCGCACCGGGTTTGCTGACCGCGCTTCCACAATCGGATGCAGTCGCCATCGTGAACGTGCGTCAACTTCTCAACGAAGTGATGCCGCGGATGCTTGCGGAGAACCCGAGCAAGCTGGCGGAGGCAAACGCTGAACTTGAAAAGTTCAAGACCAGGACTGGGATTGATCCACGCGCCTTCGATCAATTAGCGCTGGGCCTGCGCTACACGTATCCAGCCGCTGGTGTCAGCAAAGTTGAGTCAGTGGGGCTCGCTCGTGGCACGTTCAACGCCGCTGCTTTCGTAGCGGCTGGACGCATTGCCGCAAATGGCAAATATCGCGAAGAGAAATATCAGGGGCAAACGATCTACATCTTCACACTCGAGGAGCAAATAAAGCTGTTCGGAATACTCAATATCAGAGTCACTGACCTGGCTGTCAGTGCGATAAGCCCCAATGTGTTGGCGTTAGGCACTCCGAATACAGTCAAAGCGGCTATCGACGCCAGCAAGGGTCGTCGTGGTTTGAATCAGGAATTAATCGAGCTCGCGACGCGCGATCCGAATGCTGCCATTGGATTCGGAGGCAACATCACACCGGAGTTACTACGAACGATAAATATCGGCAATGAAGAAACCATGAAAGATCTCTCCAACGTTCGCCAGGCTTACGGTAGCGTTGGTGTGACTGAAAAAGACGTCGAGATGTTCGTGGCTGCTCGCACAGTAACCCCAGCGGCCGCGAAGAGTTTGGGTGACACGATTGAAGGATTGAAAACTCTGGCTGGGTTCCTTGTCGGAGGAATGCCGGCGCCTAAGGGACCGGTGGCTCGCACTGCGCTCAACAACTTGAAGATTACAACTCAGGGTAACGAGTTACAGGTGAGGACTGCTGTAGCGCAAGTTGACATTACGCCACTACTTCGTGGCAAGTAGCAAAAACAAATTGACGCAAACTGTTGGTCCGCGGTCTGGTTGAGTGGCATCAACGCTGCCGCGGACCAATAGTTTGCGTTACAAAAGAAGGTCGGGCCTACCTGGATTGTGGAACCGGGAAGCTGCGACGTTGTGGCTGTGGCATAATCTGCGGTTCGTCTTCTTCCATTCGATCAAGAACGTTCTGGTAGATCTTGATTCTGTTTTCGCTCTTCATTCGGGCGATCGCAGCCGTGATGTAATCAGAGTAAACCTGGTTCTGACGCTCCCTGAGTGCCGATTCCGTTAGCTGCTCGCGTTGCTTCGCGAATTCAGCCAGGTCCGCTTCACGACGTTTGGTTACGCCAACCACAACCCAATCGTCCCCGACTTTGATTGGAGCCTTGGTGACCTCGCCTTCCTTCAAACCATAGATGGCCTGATCCAGAGCAGAGCTGGGCGCCAGTTTCGCGATCGTTTTCCCATCTTTGTAGGCGTCTTCCGTTTTTACCTCGAGGCCGGCCTTCTCGGCCGCCGCCTTAAGATCAGCCGCGCTATTGGCAGAAGAAGCTAATTCGCGAGCTTTCTGATCCAACTGTTCCTTCGCCTTCTCCTGCTTGTAATCCTTGGCGATACGATCTTTCACTTCGTCGTAATCCGGCACGCGTGGATCCTTCTTATCGACGAGCATGGGAATGGCAAAACCACTCTTGATACCCGTGCGCTCGCCAACGTCATTGAGATTATTTAAAGGCTCGATCGCATTTTCGAACTGTTGATTGCTGCCAATGTTGGGCACATCGTCGCCCGGCTTGATGTACGGCGTCTCGCGAACCATGTCTGCTGGACTCATGTTCGCCTCGGCCGCCAGCTCCTGCGCTACCTTCTGCGGGTCGTGTGACTTCTTGAGCGAATCAACCGCGCGCTGAGCCAGCGCCGCCGCGGCTGCGTAGCCGCGCCGGTTTCTTAGTGACACCAGCAGTTCGGGTTTCGCCTGCTCGAACGTCTTGGCAACTGAATCGCCGCGACGCAGGATGTAGAAGTTTCCAGCGTATCTGATCGGAATATCGAAGACCTCACCCGGCTGCATATCGGCAATGCGGTCATAAAGCGCATCTGGCTTGTTGGGATTCTTCTTGAACGGATGGGCCAGGAAGCCACCATTTTTCGCCGTTGCCGTATCTTCAGAGTTTCCCTTCGCCAGATCTGAGAATGCTTGTTCTGTCACTTGACCATTTGCACCGCGGGCTTTGGCAATCAGATCCTTAGCTTTTTGTTCCACCTGCGCGTCCAGATCTTTGCGCGCAACTTTCAGAAGGATCTGCTGGACCTTAACGCCGGCCTCTTTGCCCTCCGCGGGTAGCTTGTTGTACTCGTCCTGCAAGTCCTTGTCGGGTATCTGCAGTTTCTCTCCGACCTTTTCTTGATTGATAAAGACGTAACGTATTTTCTTCTGCGGCTCGTCGATCCTGTAGCTGTCTTTGTGCGAATCGTAGTAAGCATGCAGATCCTGATCGGTTGACTGGATCTTTTCAGCTAATTTGTCAGCGTTCACGACGACGTAGGTAAGATCAGACTCAGTATGCGTGCGCTTGAACTCGTTCTGCACTTCCTCAGGAGAGACGGTGACGCTGGCCGTAACAAAGGCTCGCAGTTTTTCTTCGGCGATGGAATCGCGCACGCTGCGCTCAAAACGTTCCACGCCGCCGTAGCGACTATTGATCGTGTCCTGGTATTTCTTCATGTCGATCTTTCCGGAGGCATCAACGAACACGAATTTTCCGGATGGATCTGTGAACTGCTTGAACAAGCGTTGTTGCAGCTCTGCCTTCGAAGCAGATAGGTTCAGGCGCGCTGCTTCCTGCGCAACGACACGATCGCGAATCAAGCCGTCAAGAAAGCGCTCATTACCGGGACTCTGTCCGCCGCCGCCCATCTGCGCCATCATCTGCATGTAGTTTTCACGAAGCAACGCGACGTCGGCGACAGTGATTTCATCGCCTCCGACTTTGGCAACAACGGTGTTATCGCGGGTGGGTTCGAGGGAGCTGCCGGAGCTGCCGGGCTTGTAGAAAATCACAAGGCTTACCGCCATGAAGAGGACGAATATGATGATTACAATATTCCGTGTATGTTTAAGATTACGTAATTGTCTGAGCATTAAAGTTGCCTTTCTGTGAAGTGCGTGATTGTAAGTGAGCCGCAGAAGCCCTGCAACTGCTCAGCGAGGACAAGCGGCTGAGGGCGGAGCGCGGAGAGCTCAGGACTGAGGAAAACCTTCACTCTCTGTGCTCTGCCCTCAGCTCTCTGCCGCCTCTTTGCTCTCTGCCAGACGCGGATGTTATTTTAAATCGCTCAAATGGACGGCGCTACCAGCTCGACATGGCTATGGATCGGATTTTCCGCCCTCATTTTGTTCATGCTGAGTCTGGATCTCGGACTCTTCAATCGTAAATCGCACACAATCCATTACCGCGAGGCCGCTATTTGGAGTGCTGTGTGGGTCACGCTCGCCGCTGTTTTCGCCGCCATAGTCTTCCAAAGCCAGGGCCAGCAACGAGGTCTCGAATTTGTCACCGGTTACTTGATTGAGCTCTCACTCTCAGTCGATAACCTGTTCGTCTTCATCCTGATTTTCTCTTACTTCAAAGTTCCCGCTCGATATCAACATCGAGTTCTATTTTGGGGTCTTTTGGGAGCGCTGGTCTTTCGCCTCACCATGATTTTCCTCGGCGCCACGCTGATTACACACTTCAAATGGATTCTGTACATCTTCGGCGCGTTCCTCGTTTACACCGGACTCAGTATGCTCCGCGAGGAAGATAAGGAGATTCAGCCGGAACAAAATCCCGTAGTGCGATTGGTGACCCGTCACGTACGCATCACCCGTCACTATCACGACGATAAGTTCTTCACCGAAATAGATGGAAAGCGGGTAGGTACCCTACTTCTGCTCGTGCTCATCATCGTCGAAGTGACCGACGTCGTCTTTGCGGTCGATTCGATTCCAGCGATCTTTGCAGTCACCAGGGACGCGTTCATAGTCTACACATCGAATGTTTTTGCAATTCTCGGGTTGCGCTCAATGTATTTCCTCCTCGCGGGAGTGCTGAATAAGTTTCATTACCTGCGACTGGGACTGGCAATCGTGCTCACATTCATTGGCGTCAAGATGCTAATTGTGATGGGTCACATTGAGATTCCCATCTGGATTTCCCTGATCGTTGTCCTGATTGTTTTGTCGGCTTCGATTCTGGCTTCGCTTCTCTGGCCAAAAGTCACAGTGATCGCAACGAAGGTCCGGCTCGAAGGCGCTGATCTCCCAACTTTTAATCTTTCCGGCACGGGAACGTTGTGTCATCTCTCGATCTTTGCCATTCCCGAGACTGAGATAGAAAATCCCGAAGATGGGAGCAGAAGCGAGACGCTCTGGGTCATTGAACCAGTGAACGGTTACGAGCAGGGGCGAAAGGTTGAGGATATTGGCGAGGTGCAGTATGGCGTCGTACCCGAAGGCTACAAGCAGGTACATCCTCTCAACAATGCCGGCCCCGCCCCACTCGTTAAGGGTCAAATGTACGAGTATTGGTTTGACACCGCGCATGCGCCTCATGCTCGCAATTACTTCATCATCCGCGGTAATCGCTGCGTGGAAGTAGCGGATTGACATCTCAGGTTTGCTTCGCAGGCCTTCTGGGAAATATACCAAATCCATTTGAATGATGATTTCTGCGTCATTCTGGATACAAGGGCGCAAATAACCGAAGAAATTCCGTTCGTTTTGCGATCAACGTGCTTGAACAATCTCAGGCCCGTATGTTAGATTGCGAGAGCGGCAGGCAAAGCGTCCTGCCCCCGACGCGAGCACGTGTTATAGGCCTTTGTATGGACTCTCTCACCTTTGAAGCTCGTAAGGTATGAGCGCCCCGTTCCGCCTACCTGGCGAAACCTCGAACAGCTCAAAAGTCTTAACTCCCGTTCCACGGAGACTTCGTAACTCCTTGAATGCCTACTAAAGTGTTCGATTTCGAATGGTGGATCATTCAGAAGCGAATGATCTACATCCTCCTTGCCATCCTCATCATGTGTGGGTTGGCGGCAGGGGCAGCCCTGTACGTCTGGAAGTACGGCAATCCGCTGAAGGACATCGGAACCAACTTGAAGCCAAGCGCCGGAGCGCGCTTTATTTCCTTCGAGGGTGACGTAAGAATTATTCGCGCTGCAACACGCGAAACGGTTCGCGCCGGCAGTGATTCGGAGCTTTATCCGGGAGATACTGTGCAAACTGGTGCCAGCGGACGAGCCCGTCTCGGCATGGCAGACGGTTCTACGCTTTTGGTGCGTCCCGAAAGCACTATTATCGTCCGCGACAATGCCAGTACCGACGACGGCAAACGGACGAATGTCCACGTAGTAGTCGACAGCGGCCAGATGTCCGTCCGAACCGATTCACAACCCGCCGGAACCAATAACGTCGTCGAGACTCCAAAGACGAAGAACAGAGTTGGAGGGCAAACCAACGCAAGCTTTGGCGTCAATCCTGAAGGCACTGAAGAGATTCGCGTCAACACTGGTAACATCCAATCCACCGACACGGCCGGACAGCAAACGGCAATGACCGGTGGTCAGTATTACCAGGTGAACCCCTCCGGCACTCTATCGCGTCCGCAGAGACTCTTGGATGTGCCGGTACCATCTGAACCGCATGACCTGCAAAAAGTCCTCGTTGGAAACAACGGCTCGGCAAATGTGAATCTGAAGTGGCAGCGACCCCAGTCAGGCAGCGCCGCCTTTTATCGGGTGGAAGTCGCTACCTCTCCGTTCTTCGTTGCTAATGGAAAAGTTGTCGAGAGAGATCAGCTGGTGGCGAATGAGTTTTCCGCCAGCGACTTGAGGCCGGGAGTTTACTTCTGGCGCGTCCGCGCGACGGACCAGTCAGGACAGAAGAGCGATTGGAGTGAGGCCCAAAAATTTGTCATCGCGCCAACGGGTACGGGCACAGTGGCAGTTTCAAATCTTTCGGCGGAATTGCTCGGCGGTAATATCTATCTTGTTCGTGGCCGCGCCGAACCTGGAATTACAATTCGAATAAATGGCCGCGAAGTAATCGTTCCAGGTGATAAGGCCTTTCAACTACAGATTACGGTAAGCGGCGACACGCGAGAGGTTACGCTGGAAGCGGATGATCCTCAGGGCAATACCAGTCAGTACAAGGTATCGCTGCGGGGCGGCCGCAGCAAGAATGGCTAATGAATCAGGGAATGTCGAAATTCGTGATACTTCTGACGGACGCTCATGAGGCGCCAGCCTACGAATTGATCGAGGCGCTAAGGCTCGCGGGCGTCAAGACCCTGATCGAGGGGTTGCGGGACGTTGAGGTCGAAGCGGCCATGGCAAGCACCAGCAAACCCACCGACGAGGTTCAGGGTCCGCCGCCGCTGGCTGTGCTTTATGAAGTGGTGCCCGGGGCGGATGTCGTCGAGCTGCGCGCTGCGGTGGCCCATGCGAAAACATTCTGGCCCGGGGCACCGCTGATTGCTTGCCGCCGCCAATCAAATGGTTACCAAAGTCTTAATCTACGTAATCTTGACGGCGCTAGTCTGAAGCGTCTTGGTTTTCGCGCGATCGCGGACAAGGCTGCCCAGTTACCTGCGTTGCTGCACGAAGCTGAAGGACCAGGTGTTACTGCAGAACTTAAACTGCCGGACAAAGTGCTGGCTGCCTTCGGCGCCGGGCCTCAATCTTTGCCGGCCAAGATTAGTGCGCGACATTTGCGAGCAGCGTTCGAACTGGTTTCGTCATTACACTTCATCGGTGACCAGACAAGCGCGGCGCACACAGCGCTCGCTGGTTTAGAGCCACTTGTTCCTGCAGATCGCTGGACCATCTTTCTGTTTTCCGACACTAAGGCTGATGGACTCGAGCCGATTGCCACTCGCAAGCATGGTGACAAAAGCGATCCATTGGATCAGGATTGGCGGAGAGTGTTGCTGAATGACGCAAATCTGCCGCATTCCGAGTCAAAATCCACTTCGCGAGCTGCCGCAGGAATGGGAACGGTACGAAAGAAGGAACAAGACGAGTTCGTTATTGCAGTACCGCTGGTTTGCGGAGAAAGAATGTTGGGCGTGCTGGAAGGCAAGCGCACCGGAAAGTATGCACGCTCTTTTAAGAAGTCCGAAGCTGCTTTGCTTGAAGGCGTGGCTTCATCGCTGGCTTCTGCGCTGGCAAACGCCGTTCGAATCGCTGAAGCTGAGCGTCTTTCCCAAACGGATGACCTGACCAAGCTGCACAATGCCCGCTACCTGCGGCAGTTCCTCCTCAACGAGATTCGCCGGGCACGTCGTTATGGTTCTAGCGTTGCAGCACTATTCCTCGACCTTGACGACTTCAAGCGTATTAACGATGTGCACGGACATCTGGTAGGCTCTCATGTGTTGATGGAGATGGCCGGCGTCATCCTCTCCTCGATTCGCGACACTGACGCAGTGGCTCGCTACGGCGGCGATGAATTTGTGATTGTGTTGCCTGACACCGGCACTGAACTGGCCGGAGCGGTGGCAGAACGCATTCGCGAAAAAATTTGCCGCCATGAATTCAACGGTGGACGCCGGCTGCAGCTCAAGCTCGCAGCGAGTTTCGGCGTTGCCGCCTTCCCCGAACATGCCTCGTCTCCCCAGCAACTGATCGCCTGTGCCGACAGTGCCATGTACGAAGCTAAGGCTGCAAAAAAGAATTGCATTCGCTTCGCAACTGGCCTGATGCAGAGCTTGCGGGTGGACGAGCCCGACCTTCCCGACGAACTTCAAATGACGGAAATCAAGGCCGAAAACCTTATTTCCTGATAGCGCCCGAACGATGCTTCGTGTATCTTATGAGTTTGGTCTGATTCGGTGAGCTGTTTCTGGTCGGTGTAGTCGCGTGTTCTAAGGTTGCGAGCGCTGAATAACCGCCCACCTGCGATCCAATTTCAATCTACACCACGGGAAGTGATAATAGATGGCTTTCAAATCTGTTTTTAGTCTGTTTTCAAGTGACCTGGCAATTGACCTGGGCACCGCTAACACACTCGTTTATGCCAAGGGACGCGGCATCGTCGTCTCTGAACCCTCAATTGTGGCTATTAATAAAGTCACCAATCAGGTCGAGGCCGTCGGGCGCGAGGCCAAGGATATGTTGGGCCGCACGCCTGGAAATATCGTTGCGATTCGACCTATGAAGGACGGCGTGATCGCCAACTTCGAAGTGACGGAGAAGATGCTTCAGCACTTCATCCGCAAAGCACACAACGGCAAAACCTGGGTAAGTCCTCGAGTTGTCATTGGGATACCTTCAGAAATCACTCAGGTTGAGCGCCGTGCTGTCGAAGACTCGGCGTATCGCGCCAAGGCTTCGGAAGTCTATTTGGTCGAGGAAGCGATGGCGGCCGCGATCGGCGCGGGACTGCCGATCACAGAGCCGCACGGCAACATGGTTGTCGACATCGGTGGCGGCACAACCGATATCGCCGTGATCAGTCTCAGCGGCATCGTCTACTCGCGTTCCGTGCGCGTAGCGGGGAACGAGATGGACGAGGCCATCATTCAATTTATAAAGCGCAAGTACAATCTTTTGATCGGCGAACGAACCGCGGAAGCAATCAAGATTGAGCTCGGGTCGGCATTTCCATTGGAAGAGTCGCTTTCATATGAAGTACGCGGCCGCAATCTGATTGAAGGCATTCCCAAGACGATCACAATTTCCGACGACGAAATCCGCGAAGCGCTAGCCGATTCGATTTCAACCATTATCAATGCTGTCCGCGTCGCGCTCGAGCGCACGCCTCCGGAGCTCTCAGCAGACATCGTGGAACGCGGGATCGTTTTGACGGGTGGTGGCGCCTTATTGAAGAACCTGGACAAGCGCCTGACTATTGAAACGGGCCTGCCGGTTTCACTGGCCGACGATCCTTTGGCCTCAGTGGTGCTTGGCACAGGCAAGATGCTGTCCGACTTTGACCTCTTGAAGAGAGTCAAGTGGGACAACACGATGACAAGTGGAATGTAAAGTAGGACGAGAACCGGGAACCGGAAACCGGAAAGACGGATAACGCGGATTTCATCAGTTCCTGTTCTCGATTTACGGTTCTCGATGTACAGTTCTCGATTTACGGCTTTATGGCGGCAACGCGGACACAAAAAGAAATTCGCCAGAAGGCGCCAGTTTGGTTGCTGGTTCTGCTTGTGATCAACTTTGCCTTCATGGCCGTGGACGCCCGCGACAATGTGACCAAACAGCGCGCCATTCGGGTCTGGGTGCAAGCCGTCGCTTCGCCGTTCGAAAGGGCAACTTCCTCGGCCGGCGGCGCCAGCACTGGACTCATCCGAAAGATTCTGAACTTTCGCAGCACCGCTGCAGAAAACGAACAACTCAAAGAGCGCGTCGCAGCTCTCGAGCTCGAATTAAACAAGGCTCAGAATGCTGTCAATGAGAAGGAAAAACTCGAGGGTCTTCTGAACTTGAAAGAGAAGACTGGCTACGACGCGGTCGTGACACGGGTGATCGCTCGCGATCCTTCCGCGTGGTTCAACACTATAACGATAGGCGCAGGCAGTTCGTCAGGTATTGAGCTCAACATGCCCGTAGTAACTGGAGGCTCCATCGTCGGCCGCGTAGTTGCGCTAAGTCCCTGGACCGCGCAGGTGATGCTCATTACCGATGAGCAGGCTGCCGCCGGCGCCGTCGTGGGCCAACTTGGCGAATCAAATGCTCTAGGTCCCGTCAAGGGATTGGGAGAACGCGGGGTAGCAGAGATGCGTTTCGTCTCAGGTCTCGAAAAAGTGGAAGTAGGAGACCATGTACTGACCACTGGCCAGGACGGAATTTTCCCCGCGGGATTGAGTGTGGGCGATGTCATCGAAGTAAAGCACGGCACGGCGACACAACCACACGTCATTTTTATCCGGCCCAGCGCTCGCATGGACCAGTTAGAACATGTTGCCGTGTTGCTCTATCATCCACCCCAACGGCCTGCCCCGGACGAGTCGCTTCCAAATCTCGACAAAAAGAAATAAAGGCGGCGCCGAGTTATGAGATCGGCCATCGGAATTTCGTTTAATGCCTCAGCTTAGAATCGCGGCATCGCTTGCCCTTGCAATTGTGCTCCAGCTTTCGCTGCGCAAAGTATGGCCACCTCTCGTATACATTGACTTGCCGCTGGTCGTCGTGGTTTACGTCGCCCTGCAACGTGAGGCATTGCAAGCATTGATTTGCGGTACCCTTGCAGGTTTGGCAGTAGATGGCGCCAGCTTTGGAATGCTCGGGG
>Ga0126384_10001088_pt1 | contig 15864 bp, 9 predicted proteins | sample PanSoiMetPlot_36_FD_92543 | JGI IMG/M metagenome (GOLD analysis project Ga0126384, IMG submission 92543) | Tropical forest soil microbial communities from Panama - MetaG Plot_36 | ecosystem: Environmental > Terrestrial > Soil > Tropical forest > Bulk soil | place: Panama | collected 2016-02-17 | reverse complement strand
ACGCGTTTCGTCCTGCTGAACAAAGCGCTGCACAATGTAGTTTCTTACCAGACCCGCGTCATCAATGAAGTAGGATCCGGCCGGTGGCATGAACTGGAGCAGCTTGATCGCGGTCGGGTCGATCATGTTTTGTGGAATTTTGTTTCCCGGGAACGCGCAGAAGGTTGCCGTCGTGACGCCGTTTACAGTGCAGGTTTGCGCCAACGGAACCAGGCGGCCATTGACCAGATTGAATTGTTGGAAAATTGTTGATGGTCCAGTCGAGCTTAGATTGAACTGGCTGGCAATGTTCGTCGGCAACCAGCCGCTGCTTGTTCTGACGAGATTGGTAAAGTCCCCTGAGCGCTCAGCCGCTGATGGCAACAACGTGGTCACGGACAGAAAATCCTGCCTCCATCGCGGTTCATAGGCGAAAAAGAAGAAGGTCTTGTTTCGCCCATCATATAAAGCTTTTCCGCCCTCGCCGAATTTTGGCAAAAAGACCGGACCGCCCACGGTGACGGAGACCTGGTTGTAACGCAGGTTGTTCGGGGGACGTGGACCAGTGCCGGTGCGATACGGGCGTGCGTTGAAATAGGGATTGCGCGTGTACCAGAGAGCAACACCATTCAGCTGGTTCGTGCCGGACTTAGTGGTGGCATTGATGACGCCGCCGCCCGTCTGGCCAAACTCTGCCGAATAAGCTGAAGTCTGGACGGTGAATTCCTGCACTGTTTCCGGTGTAAAACTGACGACAGCTCGTGCGATGCCGACACCGGTGTTGTTAACACCATCAGCCAGAATGGTGGTGCTGCCGGCGCGGCCGCCATTGACACTCAGGTTGAATCCGGGCACTGGTTGATTGGAGGTCACGCCTGGGTCCTCACTATCGGCATCACCGGACACATTTGGGATCGTGACGGCCAGGTCGAGCACGCTGCGATTGTTGAGTGGTACGTCCTGAATCTGTCTTGTAGTGATCGTTTGGCTGGTCGTGCCCGACTCAGTATTAATGAGGACGGCATCGGACGCGATCGTCACAGTCTGCTCGAGCGTGCCGGTCTCGAGTGATACGTTCACAGTCGACACCGTGGCCGTGTCTACTTTCACGCGATCAATGAGGGCCTTCTTAAAGCCAGTCATTTCGACTCGAATACTGTAGGTGACAGGCTCGAGCTGATTGACTGAGTAGCTGCCTGAGTCAGATGTTGTTAGCGTCTGGCTCTGGTTAGTCCCCAGGTTCGTGATGATCACGGTCGCGCCCGGCACGACTGCGCCATTTTGGTCGGTAACGGTACCGCTGATCCCGCCTTTGTTTGTCTGGCCGAACACGACTGTGGCGCAGACCAGTACGATTACGACAGATAGAAAGTGTCGCATATCCCACTCTCCTTTTTAGCTAATAGTTTTTCGGAAGGGGTCAAAGACAAAAACAAATCGACCATCCACAGATTACGCAGATTACACAAACAAAAGGCAGAGGGCTGAGCGCAAGGAGTTGAGTCCTTCGTGACACTTCTTAAGCTCTGCGCCTCCACCAATCACTACGCATCTTGTTGTTCTCAGCCCTCAGCTCTCAGCCCTCAGCCCTTTCTCGGCGTAATCTCTGGATGATACTTCTCTGTTCACGCCAACGTTATATCCAGCCGCGTTACGGAGGCTGGACGAAAACTGAAGACAATTGGTCCATTGCGCTGAGCAATGGTGATCGCTTTCGGCTCAACGCGCCGGGGATCCTGAAATGTGTTGTGCGCGTGAACGTCGTCAGCCGTTATGCTGAGCCCTTTCACCGAAGTGACGGTAGCGCCTCTGACTAGAATTTCCGCCTCTCGCGCATTCTTCAGGTCAGCATTCGTCACCGTGAGAGTCAATTGTCGATCTTTCAGCGAAGCCGACCCATTTAGAGCCCGCATCGTCGCAGGCTGCCCGTTTCGCGTGTAGGCTGCGGGCGGCGAAGAAACGATCGTGCGGATAGCGCTTCTCTTCTGATGGGCCGAGTACATATCAAACACGTGATAGGTCGGCGTGACCAAGAATTGATCTTCATGCGCTATGAAAAGCGATTGCAAACAATTCACAAGTTGCGCGATGTTTGCGGCACCAACTTTTTCTGCATGCCGGTGGAACGTATCGAGACTCAATCCAGCGAGTACAGCATCGCGAATAGTCGCTTGCTGGCCGAGCAAGTGTGAGTTGTTTGCTTCTGAGCCCGGTTTGTACCATGCTCCCCATTCATCCACTACCAGCTTGATTCGATGACTTCGATCGATCTCGCCCATCACGTTCCAGTGATTCGTAATCAGAGTCTCGATTTGGTCTGCCTGGTTCAAGAGCTCGTACCACTCTTCATCGTTGTAATTGACCGCATCGCCTTTGCCCTGGCGCCAATCAGTCGTGCGGCCGCCGCTGACGTTCCACGAATAATGATGGAGCGCCCAGCCCCACATCGACCCCAGCGCGCGTCGCTCATTCAGCTTCGTGAAGAAGCGGCGAGTCCAATCAAGATCGCCTCCATTCGGGCCCGAGCCTACAAAGGCCAGCCGTTTGCCATAGTTCGGCACCCACGCAGTGAAGCGCCGGTATTCGGCGGCGTATTCTTCCGGCGTGAAGTTCCCACCGCAGCCCCACGATTCATTGCCGATGCCCCAGTACTGCACGTTGAAAGGCTCGCGATCGCCGGCGGTCGCTCGAATGTCAGATCCAGTTGTCGAACCTGCGGGAGAGTTACAGTACTCGACCCATTCGTAGAAATCGTTCGCATTCAGACTGCGCAAGTTGGCTGCGATATAAGGCTGCGCGCCGACGAGGTTGCAGAAGTGCAGAAAATCATCCGTGCCAAACTGGTTTGGTTCGTATTTCCAGGGACCGTCGGGTGAACCGGTTGGCCATTCGGCGGCATCGTGCCAGAAATTCGTTCGCCGCGGTCGCTGCGCCTTTGGTCCAATGCCATCACGCCAGTTGTAGCTGTCGGCGAAACAACCACCCGGCCAGCGTACCAGTCCCGGGCTGGTCTTCTTCAAAGCATCTACCAGGGCTTTGCGGATGCCTCCGATGTTGGGGACTTTTGATTTCTCACCGACCCAAAGGCCGTCATAAACGACGCCACCGAGATGCTCGACGAAGTGGCCGTAGATTTCCGGCGCGATCGCTCCAATGGCCTCGCCAGTCAGGATTTCGATGTGCGAGTCGGAAGCAACAGCCCGCGGGGCGAAGGCAAAGAGTTTTCGTTCGAAGGATTTGTTTGCCAGCAAAAGAGCGGCACCCGCAACGCCCGCACTAACCATGAATTCGCGTCGTCTCATACTTTGGTCTTAGGTCTTTTTGGTCCCTTGAGTCCTTTTAGTCCCTTTTGCCCTTACCGCTTCCCGTCGGTTGGGCCGGGCCAGTCGTCGGTGCGAAAAGGCGCTGCGGGCAAACCCGATTCGTTCGTCAAATTGGGATGTCGCGGATTGTTATTGAATGCATAACGCACTGCGAGAGGCTGCGCTACCGACGTGGACCAAACTTCAACTCTGTTCTTGCCGGTAATCTTGGCGTCTGCCCACACCCACTTCTGATCGGCGCCGGCAATCGCAAACTCATCCAACTTCTCACCATCTTTTAACTTCAAACCGGTCCCAACCTCATCGAAGGTAAGCACAATCTTGTCGCGATCGATCTTCGCAGCACGAAACATTGGTCCCGAGTCGGTTACATTGTGATTGTAGACTCGAGCCAGCGCCCATAACGCCATCCGCTTACCAACATCGAGCTTGTTCTTCGGATGAATGTTCCGCGGATCGCCGATATCAATCGTGACGATCAGCCCGGCGTTCGGCACCGCCAGAGCGGTTCGGCGCTGCGCTTCACGAACGTGGCTCCAGGCTTCGTCCGCAGGCTCGTTTTTCTCAGACCGATAGTTGGGCAACTGCACGATGGCGAAGGGGAAATCGCCTTCTCCCCAGCGCTCGCGCCAGGCACGGATCATGGTGGGTAACAGCAAGCCGTATTGCTGTGCTCGCGCTTCATTGGTTTCACCCTGGTACCACGCAGCGCCGCGAATGCTGAATGGAATCAGCGGCGCAATCATGCCATCGTAGATTGAAGAGGCGATGCGATATTCGCGCAAAGCATCAGGCACAGCCGGCGACGGTTGCGGACGAGCGCCCGCCGCCCGGGCCTGGTCGGATTCTGCACGCCATTTCTTCAGCGCTTCTTCATAGCTAACCTTTACACGCGGGCGCTCCTCGTCCCAGATCTTCGTGCGCTCAACAGTTGGTTTCAATTCATTTGAGGCCAACAGGTATTCCGCCGGCGTCCAGGCTTCCGCCTGAGATCCTCCATACGAAGAATTCATCAAGCCAATAGGCACCTTAAGTTCTCGTTCCAACTCAACGCCGAAGTAATAACCTGCTGCTGAGAACTGTTTAATCGATTCAGGCGTGCAGGCCCGCCATACTGCCAGAGGCGGCGCCGCATGTTTGAAGGCAACAGCGCGGCTGACATTAAAGAGCCGAATCAAAGGATGATTGGCCGCATCGATAGCCGCTTCGCCATTCGCTGTTTCACTCAACAACAGCTGCATGTTCGACTGGCCCGCTACCAACCAAACTTCTCCGACCAGAATGTCCTTAAGCTCGATCCGGTTATGGCCCAAAATTGTCATTAACGCAGGCGTGGGGTTAGCCCGCATGGCATTGAAACGGACCAACCATCTCCCGTCGGCGCTCGCAACAGTTGCCTTTGTTTGCCCTCCGAATGTGATTGACACTTGCTCACCCGGATCTGCCGTTCCCCAAATCGGGACCGGCCGATCGCGTTGCAGCACCATCGAGTCGCTGATGACGTCCGGCAAACTCACATTCGCCGACGCCGCAACCGCTGAGACGATCAGAAATAAGCTAACTGTAAGTAGCTTCTGAAACATAAGGTGATGTTTCATTCGGATGAACACGTCAGTATCGCCACGCGGTACTGACCTGTTCATCCGAATTAGAGGCTTCAATTGGCTGATGGACTTGCCGGCAGTCTAAAAGTCTCCGGCGCATCCGGATGGCTCGGATCGAACTTTGGTGTGTCCGCTATCAAATACTTCACTAATCCAAGCTTATTGGCTTTTATTCCCTCAACGATGCATCTCGCCAGCTCGTAACTGCCGTAGTTGTTGTGATGCGTACCATCACCTTCCTTGAAAGCACTGGCGGATTTATCCGGACCAAGCGCTTCATAAAAGAGCTTGCTCATCGCATGGAGATCAATTAGTGCCACCTGCTCTTCACGGGCTAGCCGACGCATGGCTTCGGGATAATCTCCGTGCGAATTCGTGATGTGTCCATTTTGATCAAAGGTGCGGCGCTGCACTGGCGTGACCAAAACCGGAATGGCCCCGTGCTGGCGTGCTCCGTCTACGAACTTCTTCAAGTCAGTTTTGTACGTTGTGAAAGCGCCTATCCCTTCGCCCTTTTCTTTCTCATCGTTGTGACCGTACTGGATAAACAGGTAATCACCCGGCTGGATAATGCTCAGCACCTTGTCAAGACGATGAGCTCCCAGCGAACTCCGCAGCGACTCTCCCGATTCCGCATGATTCGCAATTGCCAGTTCGGGGTTGAAGAACCGGGTCAGCATCTGGCCCCAACTGGCGTAGGGCTCGGACGGTTGGTCGCAAACAGTCGAGTCACCGAGCAAATACACCGTCGGCACTGTGGCTTTGGTGATTTCAACGGCGCAGACCGAAGGATGCGCGTCATTAAACTCCAGCGTGAGCTTTTCATCCCACGCGCGCCATTCAGTTGTCTTCTCTCGATCTTTTAGTTTGACTTCACCATCGCCGTCGATCTTTGGTGTGCGGACGTTGACGGTGAATGTGCGAGTAACGAACTTGCCGCGAGCAGTCTCGACTCTTTCCAGCATCAACCGCCGCAATTCTGCTTTGATTGTCGTGACGGTCGCGCTCTGGGAATCTCCGAGAGTTACGGTTACGTGATAATTGCCCTCCGGCAAAGCCACTGAAAAATAGAACGGCTTATTGCTGGTGCAAAAGTCACTACGCAACGAATCGCGGCCGCCGCGATCCAGACACGAGATCTCAGCGCCAGGCTCGAAGCCATAACCGAGCTCCTTGGTATAGGTCGTAACGGCGAGCACCTGTGTGTAGCCCGCCGCGACCCTCCCCGGCCCAAAATCAAACTTGAGCAGCGACTGCGCCTGCGCCGAATTTGATATGAGGCCGCCGAACGCAATAAAAAGAATGACAAGACCGCTTAGCCTGCGAGTCAACCGATATAGTCCTGCGCGGTTTGCATTCATCAAGACCAATCTGCAAACACTAATTGAATCCCACCTGCGGAAGCTGGTCGATGCTTCAGATCCTTTCTACAGCGGGCGCCTCGCCTCACTCCACTAATCCCACCTGCGGAAGCTGGTCGATGCTTCAGATCCTTTCTACAGCGGGCGCCTCGCCTCACTCCACTAATCCCACCTGCGGAAGCTGGTGGATGCTTCAGATCCTTTCTACAGCGGGCGCCTCGCCTCACTCCACTAATCCCACCTGCGGAAGCTGGTGGATTCTTCAGATCCTTTCTACAGCGGCCGCCTCGCCTCACTCCACTAATCCCACCTGCGGAAGCTGGTGGATTCTTTCAGATCCTTCTACAGCGGCCGCCTTCCAATTACCTCTTAATCCCGCCGACGGGTACTGCGTGGATACTGCACATCCTTATCCGCTCAACTTGTTATTCTCCAGGGCCCCATCAGATCCGCGCACCGTAGTCTCCTAGAAAGGATCTGAACAATCCGCCCACTGCCGTGGGTGGGATTAAGAGTCTTCCCTTATCTCTGTTAGTAGAAAGGATCTGAAGAATCCCCCAGCTGCCGCTTGGGGGATTCAAGGAATTGACGACCAACGTTCAGACTCAGAACAACAACCTCAGTCTGAACTGGACGACGCGAGGCAGGTTGACTTGCGAGCTCACCCTGCCAAAATTTGCCGCGGTTATGTTCGTACTAATGCCGCCAAAGCGAACGGCGTTGAAGAGATTGAAAATATCAGCGCCGAAAGCCAGTCGAAAATTCTCCCGCACCTGGAAGTTCCGCGAGAGGCTCAGGTCCTGATTGATGAAGTGCGGATTGCGCAGTCCGAAAACTCCGGTCGCCGGCGTGTTGCCATACGTGAACGAAGCCGGACTAATGAACGCGTTCTTGTCGATATACGACGTGGTGGTCACATCGCCGTCGCCCCACGATCCATTGATCCGCACCGGTCCGCTAAAGTTCGGATTGTAGCTGGCCCAGCACGTACCTGCCTGCGGCACGTTACAGGTAGCCGTAAATGGTCCAAGCGGCGTGCCTGAGGCATAGCGAGTTATGCCGGAGGCCTGCCAACCACTTATCAAAGCCCTAATCGCACCGTTATCCGCATCATACTTGCGACCTTTTCCGAACGGCAGGTCGTAAGAATAAAACGCATTGAAGACGTGCGGAATATCAGTAGTCGAAAGACTCTTCTCGCCGATATACGCGCTGCGAAAACCGTTGATCGTCCCCAGCGCTTTGCTGAACGTGTAATTCACATTGAAGGTCAGCCCTTCGGAAAGACGTTGCTGAAGCGATACCTGCATGGCCTGATAGTTCGACTGCCCATCATTGTTGTAAGGAGCGGCCACGCTGTTGTACTGGGGAAATGGTCTCAGCATCTGCGCAATAGTCCCTGAAAAAGTCGCGAACGGTAGCTTGATACCCGGAACGATCGCAGCCGCTGCAGCTACGTTTGCGGGCGTCGCGGTTTGGGTAAGCAGATTCCCCAGCACCAGATACTTCGGATCCATCTGATTGGTCCATCTGCCTGGCGCGGCGCCGGCAAGCGACTTGCCGGAACTGCCGACGTAAGCAGCAGTGAGCACCAGCGAATTGGTCAGCGACCGCTGAATCGAAAGATTCCAGTTGGTATAGCGGGGCGGTACGCTGTCCGGATTACCATAGGTCACGGCGCCTCCGGAACCTCGTCCGGTCGCGAAACCGCTCTGGTACGTCTCGTCATAGATTGGACCGGTTGCAAAGGGCGGTATGCCGCTGTCCCAAAACAGCGCCGGAATGAACGAGCCATTCGGGCTCACAATCGGTGCGTTGGCGTTGATGCCGGTAAAGCCCGTACCTGTGCGAGCATTCTCGCGCCCTCCGACGGCGCCTCGACGCGTATACATGATCCCAAAACCGCCGCGGAGAACGGTCTTGCTGTCATAGGCGTAAGCGAAACCGACACGTGGGCCAAGCGCACCGTAATCAGTCTTGATGATCTGACGGCAATGACAACTTATCGCATCAGGTGCGTGGTTGCCGCCGAACCTCAGAGCACCCGGAAGTCCGCCGGCCGCCGGATTCGGTGCATTGATATCCAGGAACGTAAAGTTGTCGTCCTTCTCGGTGTACGGCAACCAGATGTCGTGCCGTAGTCCGAGATTGATTGTAAGTTTCGGCGAAAATTTGTAGTCGTCAGCAATCCACCACGAATAGCTACTGAACTGTGCGACCGTAAGCACTACTGAATCCTGATTCACGGTTGCTGAGTTCAATGCGCCGAGCAGGAAGCTGGCGTACGCGTTACCGGTTCCACTCAGCAACCCGCCCGTGGAGTTAAAGCCGGCAGTTTGGAGATTGCTGAAAGCCGTGGTTAACAGACTGCCCGTATCGTTAGTCTTGGTCTTGTCAAACACTCGCTGGTATTGGAAGCCGAACTTCATAGAGTGTTTGTGCTTCACCCACAACAAGCTGTCCTGGATCGTGTAGTTGTAATTATTGTCCTCAAAATCGCGAGCATCAGTGCCGCGCCATCCAGCGGGCGCATTGGCTCCAGCAAAGCTCGCCTCAAGAAATGCGTCGCTCGCATCGCCGGGCGGCAAGCCTTTTAGCCCCGACTTCTGTGACCACTTACCGTCCGAAGTAGCATTGGTGATCGGAACAAAAAAGTGTTGGAAGCCAAAATTGACCTGATTGATCAAGCTCGGAGTGATGGTCCAGCTGTGCTTTACTTGCACAACTGTCGGAATCTCAGTCACCAGCCGAGTGCTCGTGTACGGCAAAGGCAATGCAGACTGCGGCGTCGCGCTGCTGACTTCTCGGTACGGTCCCGGTTGGCTTCTCTTTCCATGCGTGTACAGTCCCGACAGCCGCTGGTTTGAAGTCAGATCGTAGTCAATCTTTGCGTTGAAACTGTCGTTGTTGTAAGCCACCGGCACCTGGCCGAGATAGTTGTTTAGCAGCCCGCCATTGCTTGGAATCGGCAGCAGAGATTGATAGACCTTCGAGATGCTCGAGATCCTGTTCAGCGGAATGATATTGAGTCCCAGCGGATTGCCCGGTGTGGCCCGCGAGGGATCGGCGAACTGCGTACGCGAATTGCCGCCGCCCGGAAGTGTAACGGTGGTGAGCGGGTCGTAAATAGCCACCGGCAGTTCACTAAAATCTCCCTGCCGCTCTTTCAAGGTTGGTATCGAAACCAGTTGCGTTGGGCTGGTAACGCGATAGCGCCAACCGTCATACGAGAAAAAGAAGAATGCCTTCTTCTTCACGATTGGTCCGCCGAGCGTGAAGCCGAATTCGTTTTGATGCTCAACGGGACGAACCACCGGAAAGAAGCCGCGGGCGTTCAGCGAGGTATTTCGAAAATATTCGAATCCGGAACCGTGAAATTGGTTCTTTCCTGACTTTATTGTGTAGTTCTCAGCGCCTTGCCCGTTGAACTCGACGCCGGTGCCACTGGTTTCGACCTGGAACTGCTCAACGGCTTCGACCGAGACTCCCAGGCTGATAGTGCGGCCTTCACCTTGTTGAATTGGATCCGTGATCGGAATGCCTTCAACAAAAACATCCTTGGAAAATCCCTGTGCTCCGTTGATCTGTCCCCAACGATTTCCCTCAGTCACGCCAGGCAGGAGAAAGATGAACGCGCCAGGATTCCGTGGGCCTTGTCCAATGCCGGAGCCTGCGACCGCAGTTCCCATCGCGAGTGGCAGGTTTGTATACAGCTCGTTACGAATCGTCGTTCCGAGCCGGGCATCAGAGGTATTCAATTGCGCCGGCGCATCCGTAACGGTGACGGTCTCTTTGACGTCGCCAACCTTCAAACTCAGATTGACAGTCACGGTGCTCAGGGCGTCAACCACGACTTGCTCCTGAATCAAGGTTAGAAAACCGGTGGCAGAGACCACTAGCCTGTATTCGCCCGGAGGCAAGGGTTTTATTACGTACAGGCCCGCTTCATTTGTCTGACGAGTCGTCTCAACCTTCGTGGCTACGTTGGTAGCGACGACTGACGCTCCAGGCACGACCGCTCCCCCGGGATCTGTGATCGTTCCCTCAATTGAGCCAGCGCCGCCAATCTGCGCCATCACCCTCGTTGTTAAGCACGGTAGACAAATCAGGACCACGACCAAAGCCACCACCTTGCTCAGGATTGCCGGTTTCATTTCTTTCTCCTTTCGTTGAGGGGGCGATCAGAATCGGGGAGCAAAGAGCCAAGGGGTAAGAGCAAAGGGCTGAGCGCTGAGGGCTGAGCGCTGAGGGCTAAGTGCTGAGCGATTAATACATAAAGCTCGGTATTGTTAACCGGCCACGAAAGGATCTGAACACTTTCGGCCTTACCCCAAGCGCTCAGCCCCTCGCACTTGCTCTTAGCTCTTTGCCCTTAGCCCTAGCTCTTTGCCCTTAGCCCTTAGCTCTTTGCCCTTAGCCCTTAGCTCTTTGCCCTTAGCCCTTAGCTCTTTGCCCTTTGCCGCGTTACCGCTTGCTTGTTTCTGCTTTCTCGATCTCGACCGCAAACACGTGCGTTGGGCCAAACATATTCGAGCGAAACACAATCCACTTTTGATCGGGAGTAAAAGTTACGTTTGGTTCAAGGCTGTAGTTGTGCTTCGCCAGATTCACGAGTCTTTCGGACTTTAAATACCCAGGTTTGATTAGCTCCTTAAGATTTGTCAGGACGCCGTCGGTGCGATCGGGCACCAGCTGCGGCTTGAACAGATAAATCCATTGCCCATTACCAGGCGCAGCCACGCTGCTGGGGCCACCTCCGTCGCCCGCGAAGAGTTTTCCGTCCGGCGACACATTGAAGTGCACCGACCACTCGACCCGTTCGAGGTGATACCAGGTACGCTCGCCGCTATTTATGTCGTAGCCGGCCAACCAGAAAAGTTGACTCTTGGGAGTCTGCAGATCGTACCAAACCGTCTGACCGTCATTGCTCCAGAACTCGTGACCTTCTATTTCCATGTTCATGGTGCGGGTATGGAGCTTGGTCAAGCCGGTGCCGTCCGCGCGGATGATCCAGGTGCGGTCCACCTTGTGCCATGGACCTTCATGACAAAAGAGAAGCCACTGCGGATCGGTCGGCGAGAATTGCAGATGATTCAACCAGTCAGTGCTACGCAGAATAATCTTCACTTCACCGGTGCGAGTGTTCATGGTGAACAGCTGCATCGGCAGATGCGCAGCGAGCCGCCGCTCCATCATTGATTCCTTGCCCGGATAATTGTCGGCGTTCCCAGCCGTTCCTCTTGAGTTGGTCGCAGAAGACGACCGTGGCACGGGCGTCCCGCCCGTGTTCCCGTTCCCATTTGCAGAGGTCTGGCCCGGTTCGTTTGGAACTCTGCCTTCGGTGATAGTGCCCGCAAGCAGGGTCTCGTCAGCGTTGACAGTATTGACTCCGATTGAACTGCCGGACGGAACGGTGGGCAGTTTTCCTATTTCGCGACTTTGATGAGTATTGGGATCAACCGCGTAGACCACGCCCGACTTTACGTAATAGACACTCCCCGTTTTTCGTCCAGCGATGATGACATTCACGCGCCCATCAACAATCTTGTCGATCTTGCGCGTTTGTAGATCGATCAGCGCCAGACCGCTCGGCATCGTGATCAGCAGCTTCTTTCCATCTGGTGTGTACGGGTTCTGATGGAAGTACAGGCTCGCACTACCCGGTTCGTCGGATAGCCGAATGACGCGATGGCCAGTGTCGGGATCGATCCATTCTCGCGGTGGTTGTTCCTGAGCCTTGACACTCAGTAGGAGAAAGAAAGTAATTAGGATTGCGTTAGTAAGTCTCACCGGAAAATTCTCCATAAAAGCAAAAGGACGCTCAGTCTCCTGAACGCCCTCACCCTGATTGTTGTTTTAGCTTTGCCCTTTGACTCTTGCGGCTTTGCGTGAAAATCTTCCTTGATCGATTGAATTTCCCGCAAGAGGCAAAGACGCAAAGCAATTACATCGCCGTGTAGCCTCCGTCGACCATTAGGTGCGTGGCCGTAATGAACGAGGCCTCATCCGAAGCCAGGAACAGAATCGGGTACGCGACCTCTCGCGGATCGCCGATGCGATTGAGCATGTGCAGCGGTGCCTGCTCTGCGATGAATTCGTCGAGAGTCTGGCCTACCTTCTCCATGTGCTCGTACGACGCGCGAGTCAGAATCGTGCCCGGGCAGACACAGTTGACGCGGATATTGAAAGGCGCCAGGTCCAATGCCATATTGCGTGTCATCTGCACATGCGCGGCCTTGGTGGTCGCGTAAGTAATGAAAGATGGCTGCGCAATGAAACTGGAGATCGAGCCGACGTTGACGATCGATCCACCGCCGAACTTCTTCATGTATTCGGACGCGTAACGGCTCATCAAAGCCGTGCCGATAACATTGACCCCGAGAATTCGATTCCACTCTTCAACCGTCGCTTCCAATCCGCGAAAGATGAACATCGCGCCATTGTTCACAAGGATATTCAGTTGCCCGAACCTCTCGACTGCGCGGTCACAAACGTTTTTTGCATCCGCCTCCTTCGAAATATCCGTACGCACAAAAATCGCGTCGCCGCCCGCCGCGCGAATCTGCTCTGCAGTCTCCTCTCCGGCGGCTTCGTTGGGGTTTGCAATGACAACTTTGGCGCCCTCTTCAGCAAACAACGCGGATGTTGCTTGTCCGATACCGACCGAACCACCGGTAACTATCGCAACTTTGTTCTTGAGACGATCAGGCATTTCTTCGCTTTAATCTGACGCTTTTTTAATCGAGATGAAACACTTCAATCAGATCAGTCGCCACTGGACTGTTGTCCTCGTGGGTGAACATCAGGTCCTTCATGTGACGCCACCATTTACGACAAGTTTCTGTTTCTGCGATGCTGCGCCATAACTCTTCGGATTCAATCTCTGCGTAAGCGAAAAGCTGGTCGGTATCGCGCTGCAGAAAAATCGAATAGTTGCTTACGCCGTGATTCCGAAGCACCTGTTGCAGTTCAGGCCAGATCGGATTATGACGAGCCTCGTACTCAGCCTGATTACCCGGCTTAAGCGACATGATGAAGGCTTTGCGAATCATGCGATATCACTCTTTTGGTCGCTTTCGTCTTTTTGGTCTTTTTAGTCCCTTTATGCCACGCGGCCGCCGGGGAATCGCTTCAGCACATCCGGTTCGTACAGCGGAATGAAGATCTCCGCGGCCCGCCGGATGCGCCGGCAAGTCCAATGGTATTCTTCCAGACTTTCCTGAATGCCGAGCGGTTCGCCATCCTCGATATTCTTGTATTTGAAAACGCAGTCCGAAATCGCTACTTGGCCCTTCGCCGTCTCAATCGTGTAGCACATAGACGAGCGGTGATGAACTCCGGCCCAAAAGCAACGCAATCCGGACAGTATCTCGTCTTCATCTCGCAGCAGCCGTATCTTTTCATGACCTTCGAACATCAGGTACCGCAGGGTCTCGTCGGATATGCGCAGGTGACGGGGCACATGCATGGGAAACTTTTCTGCATGAAAGTCTTCGATCCAGCCGCGACGCGAAATGCAAATTTGCGCGTTCGGAAAAAGTTGAATGTTGGCTGTCGCGTAGATCTGTAATGGCGTTATTAAGACATAATCGACGTCTTCAGGTTTGATACCTAACGATGCCAACGCCGGAATCGGACGCTCGCTCTCCTGGCGCACGAGTTTGCCACGCTCACCAAATCCGCTGCTCCAACGCTCGTTCAGTTCCGTCAAATCGGCCGGCGGTCCGGTATTTATGATTGCCGTCTTGCCATGGCCGCGGATCACTGCCATCCAAAAACACAGCTCGACCCATTCATTCCAGTGGCTCATCCAATACACTTCCGGCCCCGCCACCTCACACTGGCCCATCTTCAGGAGTTGAATCTCGTAAGACATAATGTTTTCGTCGCAGATTGACGCCACCAGCTAAGGGCAAAGGGCTAAGAGCAAAGAGCTGCGCGCTGAGGGCTGAGCGCTATTAAACTTTAAGCTCCGTTTTGATTATTGCCAGCACTACACGCTCCCTGCACTGCGCCCTCAGCCTCCGCTCTTTGCTCTTTGTTTCCTTTAGTACGTCGCTCGGCCGCCGGTCATGTCGAAGGTGAATCCCGTTGTGAAACAAGTTCCGGGCGAAACGATGAATGCCGCCATGTGCGCAATCTCATTAAGTGTGCCGCAACGTTTCATCGGAATCTTGTCCGTCATGTACTTGACTTGCTCCTCAGGCATGGCATCGACCATTGGCGTCTGAATTACTGCCGGGGCAAGTGCGTTGACGGTGATGCCTGTCTCGGCGTATTCCTTACCTTGCACCTTGGTCATGCCAATTACAGCTGCCTTCGACGCAGAATAAGCCAGCATGCCGGCGTTTCCTTCCTTACCTGCTATAGATGCGATATGCAGGATCCGGCCGTAGTTGCGTTCTAGCATCCATGGCAAAACGGCTCGGGCTGTAAAGAACGAAGCCATCAGATTCACTTCAAAAACGCTGCGCAGATCTTTAGTCTCAACTTCGTGGCTCTTGAGATTAGTCTTGCCGGTAATTCCCGCACTGTTTACCAGGACATCGATGCGGCCAAATCGCTCTCCGACTTGTTCAATCACGCTGTTGACCTGAGCCTCATCAGTAAGATCGATGGCGAATGAAGTCGCTCGCTCGCCAATCTCTTTATCCGCGGTCTTCAGGGCATCATCGTTAAGATCCAGAAGGACCACGCGTGCGCCTTCGGAACCAAGCTTCCGGGCAATCGCCAGTCCCAACCCCGACGCCGAACCGGTCACTATCGCTACCTGATCCTTAAAGTCTTCCGTCAATTCAAAACTCTCAACGATCACAGGGTTGAGCGCTACCGGCTGAGCGCTGGGGGCTGAGCGCTAGGACCAATTTATCTAATCAAATCATCGTTGCCGCCGGAGGTCATTGAGGACAGAAACGCGTTGCCCTCAGCCCTCCGCTCTCAGCCCTTTGCGCTTTGCCCTTGCTCTTTGCCCTAAATCACGACCATTTCGGCGTGGCGGTTGTATGGGCGCACTAATTCCAGCTGGTCATTCAACTCTACGCCCCAGCCTGGTGCATCGGTTATCTCGACGTAGCCGTCTTTTGGAAGCGGCTCGTTCTTGAAAAGCTTTCCGAAGATGGGCACAAGTTCATCAGCTCGCGCACTCATCACCAGAAATTCAGCTAACGGACAATTGGTGAACGCGTACTGCAGGTGATAAGAGAAGACGCTCGAACCGTGCGGGATCACCGGGATATCGTAAGCTGAAGCCATAGCCACAATGCGCTTCGCTTCCGTCAACCCACCAACCCAATTGATATCAGGCTGCAGAATGTCAGCGCACTTGCGCGCGATCAATTCGCGAAAACCGTAGCGCGTGTATTCATGTTCGCCTGTTGTCACCAGGCACGTGCCGGTAAGCGCAGACTTAATGGCTGCGTAGCCATCATAATCATCCGGCGGCAGACACTCTTCGATCCACTCGAGGTTATAAGTAGCCAACGCTTTGCCCAGTTGAATTGCGTAGGGCACGGTCATCGACATGTAGCAATCAAGCCGCAAGGGGAAATCAGGACCTACCAGATCGCGTGCTTCCGCCATCACCTCGATGTTCTTCTT
>Ga0126384_10001087_pt1 | contig 15887 bp, 12 predicted proteins | sample PanSoiMetPlot_36_FD_92543 | JGI IMG/M metagenome (GOLD analysis project Ga0126384, IMG submission 92543) | Tropical forest soil microbial communities from Panama - MetaG Plot_36 | ecosystem: Environmental > Terrestrial > Soil > Tropical forest > Bulk soil | place: Panama | collected 2016-02-17 | reverse complement strand
GCTCGAACTCGGCGTCGTCCGGCTTGTAGGCGACGAACCATTCGTTCCAGATGTGGCGCGTATACGCACGGCGATCGCTGCGCACGATTCGCTCGCCGCGCGCCGTGGCCATGAACCAGTGATACCAGTAGTTCTGCGTCTGGCGGTAGGAGAGCGTTTGCCCCGGAGCGTTCGTGCCATAACCCACCGATAGCGCGACGCACGCGCTGACGCTCTGCTCACTCAGCGCCGTGCCGATGTAGGCGGCACGCGCACCCCAGTCGTGTCCGACCAGCGCATGCCGTCGGAGGCCGAGCGCCTGCGCGAATTCCACGAGATCCTGGCCGAGCGCGACGAGTTGCCCGCTGCGAAACGCATCCTCGCGCAGGAAGCGCGTCGGCCCGTAGCCGCGCAACCACGGCGCGAAGGTGCGATAACCGGCGGCGTGCAGAGTGGGCAGTACGGGATCCCAGGTGCGCACATCATCGGGCCATCCGTGCGCAACGATCACCGGGAAACCGTCTTCAGGGCCAGCGACTTCGTAGCCGATGCGCAGCAGTGAGGTTTCGATAAACTGAGTCATTCGGTCGGCTCCTCGATCTGCTGCACCAGCGCCTCGACCGGATGCCCCGCGGCGATCCACGCTTCGAGTCCGCCAAGCAGCGGCCGGACGCGTACGAAGCCGTTGTCGATGAGGAGCTTCGCGACCTGCGCGGCAGACGCTTCGTTCGGGCACGAGCAGTAGAGGATGATCTCGCGATCGCGCGGAAGTTCCTTGACGTGCTCCTCGAAGCCGTGCATGGGCAGATGCAGCGCGCCCGGGATGTAACGCGGCTCGAGCGAGCGGGCAATCTGCGATCGCACGTCGACGATGAGTGGCGCCTTTCCGGCATCCATGAGACGGTACAGCTCGTCGACACTGATCCGGGCCATGCGCAGCATCTTGTAGAAGCTGCGCCGCTCCCACCACTTGAACGCTACGTAGCCGACCACGATCGCGACGATGACAAAGACCGCGATGCCTCCATAGCGCTCCAGGTACGCGAGCAGGCGCTCGATCTGCGTGCCGAGCAGCATCCCGCCGCCCATACCCGCTACCACCCACAACGCCCCGCCGATAGTGTTGAAGACAAGGAACGGCAGCCAGCCGATGCGCGTCGCGCCTGCGAGCGGCGGCGCGAGCAACGAGATACCCGGAACGAACTTGGCGATGAGCAGCGCGTTGAGTCCCCAGCGCTCGAAGCGCTCCTGCGTCTGGCTCACGCACGAGTCGGGCGTCAGCGAAATGCGGCACAACATCCGCATGACGCGATTGCCATAGATCCGCCCGGCGATGTACCACGCGACATCCGCGATCGCACACGCAATCACCGCCACCAAGAACACGGCGAGGATCGAAAGTTTCCCGGCGGCCGCGAACGCTCCCGCGACGACCAGCGTCGGAATGGCCGGCACGGGAAGCCCGATCTGCTCGATAAAAACGTTGACGAACACGACCATCAGTCCGTAGTCGCTGACGACTGAGGCAAGGTTGTCTGTCATTGGATGGGTAAATCCGACCGTGTTCGACTAAGTTGGGTTACATTCTGCCAGCGCAAGCCCCGTTGCGGAAAGGAACAGGGAGATTCGGATGGCCGCGCTGCTTCACGACGACAAGCTGTGGCTCAATGTCTTCTTCGCGGCGGAATGGACGGTGCGCCTGGCGATGATCGTGGTCGTCCCATTTCGTCGCTCGCCCGATGCCGCGAAGGGCTGGCTGCTGCTCATCTTCTTCGAGCCGACCGTCGGCTTGCTGGTGTACCTGTTGATCGGGCGCCCGACGCTGCCGCAATGGCGCCTGGAGCGCCACGCGCAGTTCGAGGATCTTAGTTACCCCATCTTCGAGCGACTGGCGAAGGACCCGAATATCTTTCACCCGGATGTGGGGCCAGAGCTCAACAAGGCCGTCACCCTGGCCGCGAATCTCGGCGATCTCCCGATTCTCGGCGGTAACGCGATCGAAGTGCTTTGCGACTACGACGGATTCGTCGACCGTCTCATCGCCGACATCGACGCCGCACGCAATCACGTCCACCTGCTTTTCTACATCGTCGCCGACGACGCAACCACCTGGCGAGTAATCGAAGCGTTAAGCCAGGCAGTCGAGCGCGGCGTCGTGTGCCGTATCCTGGCAGATTCGCTTGGCTCGCGCCCCGACTTCGATCGCCTGCTGCCACGTCTCGAAGCCACCGGAATACTCGCGGAGGAGACCATGCGAGTGGGACTCTTCCGGCGCGCGGGGCGTCTGGATTTGCGAAATCATCGCAAGATCGCGGTCATCGACGGTCGCGTCGCCTACACGGGTTCACAGAATCTCGTCGACGCCACCTTCAAGCCTGGCCTGACCTACGAGGAATTGAACGTTCGGTTAAGTGGCCCCGTAGCGCTCGAGTTGCAGGCGGTGTTCGCCGAGGATTGGTATCTCGAGACGGGTGAGTTCCTCGGCGACCCTCGCTACGTTCCCGCTCCCATCGTCGAGGGAGACATTGCGGTGCAGGCGCTGCCGAGCGGCCCCGGCTACCCAAGGGAGAACAACCAGCGCCTCATCGTGTCGCTCATTCACGCGGCGAACCGGCGCGTATGCATCACCATGCCGTACCTGATTCCAGACGACGCGCTCCAGCAAGCGTTGCAGACGGCGGCAATCCGCGGTGTCGAGGTGACGCTCATCGTGCCGTTCCAAATCGATCAGTACCTGGTCGGCCTCGGCCAGCGCTCGTATTACGACGAGCTCATGGGTGCAGGCATCAAGATCTGCCGCTACGGGAAGCGTTTCCTGCATGCGAAATGCGTGGCCATCGACGACACGATCGCCTGGGTCGGTTCGTCGAACCTGGACATACGTTCCTTCGCGCTCAACGCCGAGATCGTGGTCTTGGCGTACGACGCGCGGGCCTGCACGCTCGTGAGCCAGGAGATGGCGCGCTACTTGCGAGAGGGCGAAATGCTGGACCTCGAAACCTGGCGTCAGCGTTCGCCGCTGATCAAGGTCGCGGAAAACCTGGCCAGATTGCTGAGTCCGCTGCTGTGAGGCGACGGGGCCCTTGTTACCCCGCGAGCGTGACTGCCGATGGTTGCCCTTGTCGTGACGAGTAGGCGATCTCGATCGCAGGCGCGCGCAGCAGTGCACGGTCCGGGGCGCGAATCGGTTTGACGGCTTCGATCTCCGCCAGCATCTCCAGCGCGATATTTCGCAGCTTGCGCACCTTGCGCAGCACGTCTGTCGGAGCGAGTCCGGCATTTTCGCGCGGGTCGACGAAAAGAACGATTCGCTTCGGCTGCCAGTCGCCCCGGTAACCATAATCGGCGCGCCAGTAGAACGGCTGCGAGTAGTAGCCGAAGCTGTTCAGAAAGAAACGGTGGCGGTGCGTCGGGTCCTCGTCGGCATCGTCGCTGCCGCCATACGGGCACCGGATCGTCGCAATGGCACCAGGCCTCGACACGCGATGCAGCTCCTGCATCAGCGCGAGCGTGTCGTCGACATGCTCGAGCACGTGCGAGAGCAGCAGCTCGTCGACCGAGTCGTCCGGAAACGGAAGCCGTTGCGTGCGGCAGCGCTCGAGATCGGCCACCACGTCGACGCCGGGCAAAGCCGTCGCATCGACGTTCACCCAACCGGGCATGCAAGCACGGCCACACCCGAGATTCACCTTCAATCCCATGTGACCCCCCTCCCTCACCCTCCTCACATACTAGCAGAAGGCGAGGAAGTGGCCGAACGCCGTGCTACGCTCCCTCACGCCACTTCCACCTCACTGCCCATGTCCTCGGCTCTTTTCTCCCCGCTCAAGCTGCGCAAGCTCACTCTCGCGAACCGCATCGTCGTCTCTCCCATGTGTCAGTACTCGGCCGTGGACGGCTGCGCCACCGACTGGCATACCGCGCACTGGGTACAGTTGCTGGAGTCCAGCGCGGGCATGTTCACGATCGAAGCCACCGCTGTATCGGCGATCGGACGCATCACGCCAGGCTGCCTCGGTCTGTACGACGATGCTTGCGAAAAAGCGCTTGGCGAGCGGCTCGCCATTGCTCGCCGTACAGCGCCGCCGATGCCGGTTGCGATTCAACTTGCGCATGCAGGCAGAAAAGGCTCCTCGCTTGTCCCGTGGGAAGGTGGACAGCTGATTCCACACAGCGAAGGTGGATGGACTCCCGTTGCACCGTCGGCGATTCCGCAGCTTGCGCACGAGAAAGCCCCTGCCGCACTCGATGCTGCGGGCATTGCGCGGATCAAGCGGGAATTCGTTGCGACGGCAAAGCGCGCGGCGCGCCTCGACATCGACGCGCTGGAATTGCACTGCGCGCATGGGTATCTGCTGCACGAGTTTCTGTCGCCGCTTTCGAACCAGCGTCACGACAACTACGGCGGCTCCTTCGAGAACCGTGCGCGCTTTCCGTTGGAGGTGTTCACCGCCGTGCGCGACGTCTGGCCTCACGACAAGCCGATGGGCGTTCGCATCTCGGCCACCGACTGGGTCGAGGGCGGCTGGACGATCGAAGAATCGATCGCGCTCGCTCAGCGACTGAAAGCCGCGGGCTGCGACTGGATCGACACCTCGAGCGGCGGCATCTCACCCGCGCAAAAGATCCCGCTCGGGCCTGGCTACCAGGTACACCTCGCCCGCGACATACGACGCGCGGTGTCGATCGCGACCATGACGGTGGGCCTCATCACCGAAGCGAAGCAGGCAGAAGCAATCGTGGCGTCGGGCGATGCCGACCTGGTCGCAATGGCGCGCGCGATGCTGTGGAATCCGCGCTGGCCGTGGCACGCCGCGGCGGCGCTGGGCGCGCAGATCCGGGCACCTCAGCAATACTGGCGCTCCGCTCCGCGCGAGGCTTCGAACGTGATCACCAATACCCGGCTAGGCATGCGCTAGCTGCAAGTTGGGCAACCGACCCCGTCCCGACGGCCGGTCGGATACACTTCACCATTGGACATCTACGGGAGCGGACGATGCGTGCAGACGGCTGCAAGAGCTTTCTCTTACTCGCAGGGGTCGCCGCGATCGGCGCAGTGTCGGGCTGCATGACGACGCCCACGGAAGACAAGGCTGCTGCCGCCGCGCGTTACCAGAACGCGATTGCGAGCCCGATCCGGACCGACCAGGATCGGCGCATGGATGCTTCGCGTCACCCTGCGGAGTTTCTCGCGTTTGCTCAGGTGCAACCCGGCATGAAAGTGCTCGATGTTTCCGCAGGCGGCGGTTACACGTCTCAACTCCTCGCGCTCGCGGTGACTCCGAGCGGGATGCTGTGGGCTCAGTCGCCCAAGCCCGGACCGACGCTGCTCAAACGTCTCGAGGATCACCCGCAGGCCGATTTCGTCGTCGTGACACAGCCTTTCGAGGACCCCGTGCCCGAGGGTACGCCGAAGCTCGACCTGATCACGCTCGTGCTCAACTATCACGATATCACCTATCTGCCGGTCGATCGCGCCAAGATGAATGCGCGGCTCTTCGCCGCGCTTAAGCCCGGCGGGCATTTCGTTGTGATCGATCACTCGGGTCGCAGCGGCACCGGCATCTCGGAAGGAAAAACCCTGCATCGCATCGACGAAGCGGTGGTCCTCAGCGAAGTGCGCCAGGCCGGCTTTGTGCTCGAGACCGAAGGTGATTTTCTGCGCAACCCGGCCGATACCCGCGAGGAATCATCGAATCAGCCCAAAGTGCCTACCGACAAGTTTGCGTTGCGCTTCGTGAAGCCCTAGCGCGCGACCATGCGTACCCGGGATCGGCCTCGCTGCATTTGTACGAGCGTCCGCGCCAAGGCCGGACAAATCGATTTCCGCCTATAATCGTCCTCGCCGCAACTCGAGGGAGGCGATCATGTCTGCACTCGTTGGCAGGGTTGTGCGGTTTCGTGTCGGCGCCGTCGCGCGCCAATTCCTGTTCCTTTCCGCTCTGACGCTTCTCGCGTCGATCAGCACCAACGGGGTTGCCCAGACGCCCGCAGCGCCGCCTGCAGCGAAGCCTGCCTCTCCATGGGCGGCCTCGACGTCGACGATGCGGTGGAACGAATACGCCTGCGAGCTCATCGCACGCAATCAGGTCGGACAGTTTCCGGCGTCGCGTGTGCTCGCGTACCTGAACCTCGGCATAAACAACGCGATCATCGTCGCCAAGCAGCAGCAAAAGGCGACCGATGGCGCCGCGGCCGGGGCAGCGGCGACCGTGCTCATCTACATGTTCCCGAAAGACGAGCAGTCGATCGCCGCGCGCCTGTCGGGCGAGATAGCTGCGATCGGTACGAGTGCCCGCGCCGCGTATGCGGCCGGTGTCGACTCAGGACGCGCGACTGGGGCTGACGTCGTTGCGATGGCCAAGGCCGACCGCTCCGACCTCGCCTGGACCGGGACCTTGCCGGAAGGCGCCGACAAGTGGTCCAGCCGCGCGCAACCGCCGCGCCCGCCGCTCGGACCGCGGCTCGGCGAAATGCGAACCTTCTTTCTTGCCACCGGTGCGGATTTCCGGGCGCCGCCGCCACCTGCGTACGACTCCGCTCAGTTCAAGGGAGAGATCGCGAAAGTTCGCGCCGTTGCGGACAACCGCACCAACGAGCAGCTGCGCATCGCCCAGTATTGGGAAACTCTCAGCGGATCGTTTGCCGCCGGGCTCTGGAACGATTTCGCGCGCGGCGCGATTTCGTCACACGGACTCGACGAGGCCACGGCCGCCCGCGTGCTCGCACTCATGCACATGGCCAGCGTCGATGCGACGATCGCCTGCCACGACTCGAAATACGTGTATTGGGTGCCGCGGCCCACCCAGGCAGACCCCGACATTCGCCTCGCGATAGTCGTTCCGAACCATCCTTCGTACCCCAGCAATCATGCGTGCATCTCGGGGACGGTCGGACTTGTCCTCGACGCGCAGTTTCCGGATCAGGTCGGTCGCTATTCCGCGATGGCTCGCGAGGCCGGAGACTCGCGGGTCTATGGCGGCATCCACTATCCGATGGACCTCGAGCAGGGCTATGTGATCGCGCGCAAGGTCGCAGCGCGAGCGATCGAGGTGGGAGTTCCGACGGACAAACCGTTCACACCGCAGGGCAAGTAGGCCGCGTTGCTATTTTCCTAACAGCCTCGAACCTTGAATTCGACGCGGCGGTCCGGCGCGCTCCGTTGACCTCGGCGCGGCGCACTCGCAGTTGAGCGGGGCGGGGCTACTGCATAATGTCCGCATGGTGGTTCATCTCGTCGACGGAACCTACGAGTTGTTCCGGCACTTCTACGGGCAGCGTCGCTTCAACAAAGGGCGCGACCGCCCATTCGGTGCCGTCGTCGGCGTGCTCCAAACCGTGCTGGAGATGATCGAGCAGGGAGCGACTCACGTGGGCGTGGCGACCGATCACGTCATCGAGTCGTTCCGCAACAGTCTCTGGTCCGACTACAAGACTGGCGAGGGCATCGAGCCAGCGCTTTGGGCTCAATTCCAACCGCTGGAGGAAGCGCTCTGCGCGATGGGCGTTGTCGTATGGCCGATGGTCGAGCTCGAGGCCGACGACGCGCTCGCCTCGGCGGCGTACATCGCAGCCAAGGACAAGCGGGTCGAGAAGGTCTGCATCTGGACGCCGGACAAGGATCTAGCGCAGTGCGTGCGCGGAGATCGCGTCGTGCAGGTCGATCGCAAGACCAAGAACATTCGCGATGCCGAGGGCGTGCGCGAGAAGTTCGGAGTGACGCCGGAGCTGATTCCCGACTACCTCGCTCTCGTCGGCGACGCGGCGGACGGTTACCCCGGGATTCCCGGAATCGGCGCCGTCACCGCAGCGCAGCTCCTCAACAAGCACGGCTCGATCGAAAAATTCCCCCCGAACCTGCTTGGAGATCGGCGCGATCTTGCGCTGCTGTTCAAGCAGCTCGCCACGCTGCGCACCGACGCGACGCTGTTTCGCAACGTGGACGAGCTGCGTTGGGGCGGCGCGACGCCTGCATTCGAGCGCTGGACGAAGCGGATGGAAGCGCCGCGACTCCTCGAGCGAGCCGCCCGCGCTTGGGAGCCTGCAGCGAAGCGAAAGGTCGGCGCGGCACGGTCGGCTTGACCCCACGCCGACGAGCGCGTAGCTTCGCCCGGCCATGCCCGTGATCACCTCCATCGAAGACCTGCGCGAGTTGCACCGCAAGCGGGCGCCCAAGGCGTTCTACGACTATGTCGACGCAGGCAGCTACACCGAAGGCACCTACCGGGCGAACAGCTCCGACCTCGCGGCGCTGAAGCTGCGCCAGCGTGTCGCTGTCGATGTCGACCGACGCTCCACCGAATCTACGATGCTGGGCGAAAAGGTGAAGATGCCGGCGGCCCTCGCTCCGGTGGGTCAAACCGGAATGCAATGGGCCGACGGTGAGATCCTCGCCGCGCGCGCGGCGGAGAAGTTCGGCGTGCCGTTCACGCTCTCGACCATGAGCATTTGCTCGATCGAGGACGTCGCGCAAAACACGACCAAGCCGTTCTGGTTCCAGCTCTACGTGATGCGCGACCGCGATTTCGTGAAGCGCCTCATCGGTCGCGCGAAGGCGGCCAAGTGCTCGGCGCTGATGCTAACGCTCGACCTGCCGCTCCTCGGGCAGAGGCACAAGGACATCAAGAACGGTCTTACCGTGCCGGTCAAGATCACGGCCGGCAATGTCCTGGATATCCTGGCTCGGCCTGGCTGGTGCATGCGCATGCTCGGAACCAAGCGGCGCAGCTTCGGCAACCTCGCCGGGCACGTGAGAAACGCCGCGAACATCTTCGCGCTCGCCCAATGGACAGCGCATCAGTTCGACCCGACGCTCGACTGGAAGGGTGTGGAGTGGGTCAAGAACGAATGGGGCGGGAAGCTGATCCTCAAGGGCATCCAGGACATCGACGACGCCCGCATGGCGGTATCGCTCGGCGCCGACGCGATCGTGGTAAGCAACCACGGCGGCAGGCAACTCGACGGCGCCATCTCGTCGATCCGCGCACTGCCCCCGATCGTGGACGCGGTGGGCGACAAGATCGAAGTCTGGATGGACGGTGGTATCCGCTCCGGGCAGGATCTCTTCAAGGCGCTCGCGCTCGGTGCGAAGGGAACGCTGGTCGGGCGCGCGTTCAACTTCGGCCTCGGCGCCATGGGCGAGGCGGGCGTTAACGCTGCGCTCGAGATCATCCAGCGGGAGCTCGACACGACGATGGCGCTGTGCGGCGTGCGCTCGATCCGCGAGATCGGGCGCGGGCAGATCGTCAATCCGTACTGACGCGCAGCTAGAGACGCTTCGTCAGCCCCATCTTGCGACCACCCGTGCCGGCCCCCGCTGAAGTAGCGGCACGTCAATCGAGAACAACGGCGCGCGAAGCGCCGTTGTGTCTCGTCAAGTCTTGAGCTGATCAGCGATGGGCAGCTGTCGGATCCGCTTCCCCGTCGCCGCGAAGATCGCGTTGCACAACGCCGGCGGTACAGGCGGCACGCCCGGCTCGCCGACGCCGCCCATTGGCTTGCTGTAGTCCCCCGGGATGATGTAGACGCGAACGTCGCGTGGGGCAGCCGGCATGCGCGTCACCTCGTACTGGTGAAAGTTGTCCTGCTGGCAGCGGCCGTTCTTGAAGCTGATCTGTCCAAGCACAGCCGCGGCGACGCCCATGACGACTGCGCCCTGCATCTGCGCGCGCACCCGATCCGGATTCACTGTCGCGCCACAGTCGATCGCGATGTCGACGCGCGGGATCGTAAGATTGCCCTTGTTGTCGACCTCCACTTCGATGACCGACGCGATGTAGCTCACGAAGCTGTAGTGCGCGGCGATGCCCAGGCCCTTGCCCTTGGGCATGGTCTTGCCCCATCCCGATTCCTTCGCCACGGTCTCGGCGACGCGCCGCAACCGCCCGGTGTCGACCGGATAACGCTCGGGCGACTCGCCATGATTCCACGTGTCTCCGAGCATCTGCGGCGTGACGACCCGTGGCGGACCGATGACCTCGAGCAGATAATCTTTCGGATCCTTGCCTGCGGCCGCGGCGCACTCGGCGACGAACGACTGCACCGCGAACGCGTGCGGAATATTCGACACCGACCGGAACCAGCCGATGCGCGTGTGCGCAACCGCGTCGGGATTTTCGATGCGGATGTTGGGAATCGCAAAGGGCACGTTGATGACGCCCATGCCGAGCTCCCAGTCGGCTTCCTCTTTTGCGCCCGCCTCGAACGTCGAGATGATCGTCGGCGCCGCGGTGCGATGCAGCCAGGCGACCGGCATGCCCTTCGCATCGAGCCCGGCTTCCAGGTGCTCGACTGATACGGTGTGGAAGTAATCGTGATGCAGGTCATCGTCGCGCGTCCACACGACCTTCACCGGCTTGCCGTCGACCGCCTTGGTGAGCGCGGCAGCCTCGACGGCGAAATCGGGCTTGGACTTGCGGCCGAAGCCTCCGCCCAGCAGCGTGACGTGCACTGTGACGTCGCTTACCGGGATGCCGAGACGCTTGGCGACCAATTCGCGCGCCGCCTGTGGCGACTGGACGCAGGTCCAGACCTCTGCCTTGCCGTTGACGATGCGCGCCGTGGCGGCTGGCGGTTCCATCGTGGCGTGGGCGAGGTGCGGCAGGTAATACTCTGCTTGGACGCGCTTCGCCGCGCTCGCTGCCGCCGCCGCGAAATCACCGTCGTTGCGCACGACCTTGCCCGGCTTGCGTGCGGATTCTTCCAGTGACGCTCGATACGCGACCGAGTCATAGCTCGCGTTGGGCCCGTCGTCCCAGGTGATCTTGAGCGCCTCGCGACCTTTCATCGCCGCCCAGGTATTGCTCGCAATTACGCCCACGCCTCCGAGCGGATTGAAGTTGGGTGGCGGTGCGGGGTTCGCCTCGATCTCGACCACCTTCACGACCCCGGGGACCTTGAGTGTATCGGTGGCATCGTAGCGCGCAACCTTCCCGCCATAGACCGGCGGGCGCGCGACCACGGCGTACAGCATGCCCGGCAAGCGCGTATCCATCCCGTATTGCGCCTTGCCGGTGGCGATGTCCTTCGCGTCGACGAGCTTCAATTTGCCCGTGCCGATGTAGCGGAACTGTGCCGGATCCTTGAGCCGAAGCGAGTCGGTCGCGGGAACTGGCATTTTCGCCGCTTCCTTCGCAAGGGCGCCGTAGCCGAGCTTGCGGCCGGTCGGCTTATGTACGACCTCATGGTTCTTGGCCTGCACTTCGCTGATCGGAACTTTCCAGCGAGCGGCTGCCGCCGCTTCCAGCATCTGCCGTGCCGCCGCACCGCAGTGGCGCATCGGCGTGAAGAAATGCCGGGTGCTGCGCGAACCATCGGTATCCTGGTTGCCGTAACGCTCTTCGTCCCCAGGCGCCTGCACGACGCGCACGCGCGACCAGTCTGCTTCCATTTCGTCGGCAACCACCATCGGCATGCCGGTGCGGATCCCCTGCCCCATCTCCGAACGATGGCAGACGATGCTGACGGTGCCGTCTTCGGCAATAGAGACAAAGACCAGCGGGCTGTCGACCCAGCCGTGCGGCATGCCGTCGGCGCCGTATTTCGGCGGATCGGCGGCCCGCACAGCCATCGGGAATCCGACGGCCAGCGTGAGCCCACCGAGCGCCGAAACGCCTTTGATGAAACGGCGTCGGCTGACATTGGCGATCACCAGCGCGTCTTGTTTCAGATTCATCGTGTCGTGGCTAACACCTAGCGTGTCGAGTGGGGAGTTCATGCTGATGCTCCCGGTTGCCCTGCGGCCTGCTTGATCGCGGCCCGAATGCGCACGTATGTGCCGCACCGACAGATGTTGCCCGCCATGGCATCGTCGATGTCCGCGTCCGTCGGCTTTGGTTTTTTCTTGAGCAACGCTGTCGCCGCCATGATCTGACCCGCCTGGCAATAACCGCACTGCGGTACGCCCATGTCCACCCATGCGGCCTGGACCGCCTTGCCGACCTTGTCGGTCCCGATGCCTTCGATGGTTGTGATCTTCTTCCCCGCGAGCGAGGAGATCGGCGTAACGCAGGCGCGGCCCGGCTCGCCGTCGATGTGGATCGTGCATGCGCCACAAAGCGCCATGCCGCAACCGAATTTGGTTCCGGTCAGGCCGATCTGATCTCGAAGGACCCACAGCAAAGGTGTGTCCGGCGGCAAATCGACGTCGTACTGCTTACCGTTGATAGTGAGCTTGGTCATGCTGGCTCCTCCTGCGCATTGACGACGCTGAGGCTCGATGGACAGCGAGATATGCCAAGGTGTTCTTCGACAACTCAAGACGCTGCGACGGCTAGCATGTTCCTCGCGATCCGCGGGTGTCAAGATGCTGCCCTCCGCGTCTCAGCGCGGTGGGCCTCGGCCCACTTGAAACTTCGCTAGTCAAATCCCCGGTTCGGGATCGATTTAGTCGAACGGCCAGGGCATCGCTTTGGGGATCCTGACGGCGGGCAATTCGGTCGGATGCTGCGGAGAGTCTGCTGAGTCCACAAGTCGCCACCAGGGCGCGAGCGCATGACCGTGACCAGGCTCCACGGGCTCGCCGAGCCGCGGCATCAAGAGGTTCACGCCCTGCTTGGGTCCGAGTGCCAGCAGGGTTTCCGGGGGCCAATCCCAATCGTGGGGAGCCAGTGCAAATGTTCCCCAATGGACCGGCAGGAACGGCGCTCCGCCCAATAGCTTGAGCGCCTCGAGCGCCTTCTCGGGCCCGAGATGGATGTGGCCCCACGACGGATGGAAGCCGCCGACTTCAAGCATCACAAGGTCGAACGCGCCGAGCTTCTCACGAATCGTGGCGTATTCCGTCGTAAGGCCCGTGTCGCCACTGAAGAAGACCGTGTGCCGCGCCGAGCGGATGACCATCGATGACCACAGCGTCGCGTTGCGATCCTTGAGGCCGCGGCCCGAGAAGTGCTGGGAAGGTCCCGCCGTGATGGAGAGCTCGGCAGTCGGCAGCATGTACGATTCCCACCAATCGAGCTCGATGATGCGTTCCGGTGGCACGCCCCAGCCCTCGAGGTGCGCGCCGACGCCGAGCGACGTGACGAAGGGCACGTCGACTCTGGCCAATTCGCGAATGGTTGGATAGTCCAGGTGATCGTAATGGTCGTGCGACACAACGATCATTTAGCCCGGACGCAGCGACCGCAGCGAGATCGGAACGGGCTGGAACCGCTTGGGACCGATCAGGCGAGACGGCGACGCGCGCGTGCCCCATACCGGGTCCGTCAGCACTCTAAGTCCATCGATCTCGATCAGGACAGTGGAATGTCCGAGCCAGGTCGCGCGCAAACCGGTGCTCGGTTTCTTCGACCAGACGTCGCGCGGATTTACGGAAGGCAGTTGCGTCTTCGGAATCCGCCGCCCTTCCTCGCACAGGAACTCCGACATCGATGGCGATCGCGCTTCCGGGTCTCGCAGGCCCGGCAGGACCGGATGAACGTTGCGAAAGCTATCACCTGCCCACATGCGCGACGAGCGCATGCGCTCCAGGCGCAAACCCTCTGCCTTCTTACCCAGCGACTTCATTTCGAATCACCAATCCGTTGAGGCCCTTAGCATTGTCCCGCCGGACCGGTCGCGAGTTCCGCAAAGCCTGGAGCGCCTCGTCGAAACTGCGTAAGGCGATCGTCATTTTTGCGCTGACGAGGTTGCCAGCCGCGCTTCGGCCTGCTCCAGCATGGTCTTGAATCGCGGGTCAGCACGTATCGGATCGAGATCAGGGTCGATCTTCCACCAGTGGAGGCTCTGTACTTGCGCGGCTTTGAGCACCGGCTCGAGAAGTTTCAGAGCCTCATCGGTTTCGCCGAGCACGATCATGCTGCAGCCCAGGTTGTACATAAGGTTGTAGTTCTCCGGATCGAGGAGCATCGCCCGGCTGGCCCACTCCTTTGCGCGATCTGACTCGCGCAACACGGCGAGCGACATGACGCCGAATCCGAGCGCCACGCCGTGGTCGGGTTCGGTGACGATCACCTTCTCCACGCGCGCGAGCGTGCGCCGCGCGGCGTCTACCGCGCGGCCTTTGTCGCCGAGCGCCACGTGGCAACTGATGCTCATGCCGAGTGCCCAGAAGTCCGTCTCGATCGCAGCGGCGGCCTTTTCAAGACAATGAATCGCCTCAGGGAACCGCCGCATCCCGATGTAGCAACGTGCGGCCGCCGCGTTGACCTCGTAGGCGTCGGGGTCCAGTCGCAGGGCAATCGTGTGCTCCGCCAGAGATTCGTCGTACCGACCCGCGTCCCCGAGGACGCGCCCCTTGGCTGCATGCGCTTCGGCAAGATCCGGTGCCAGAGCGAGTGCCCGCTCCGCGGCGTCCCAGCCGGTGTCTCCAGGTCGCGTGACCAGGAGAACCATGTTCGACTGGCAGACCGAGAGCAACGCCCAGGCGCGCGCGTAATTGGGATCGATTTCGAGGGCCCGTTTGCAAAGGCGTACTGTGATTTCGCGATGACGTGAGTTCCCCGTTGTGTTGTACTGCCGGGCCATCAGGTAGAGCTTGTATGCCTCGGGATTGGTCGTCGAGCGGCGCTCGATCGCTTCTCGCTCCGCAGGCAGCAACGTCAACTTCAATGCCTTCACGATGGCTTGCGAGATCTCGTCCTGTAGAGCGAAGATGTCATCGATGTTCCGGTCGTAGCGCTCGGCCCACAGATGGCTGTCGCTCGCACCTTCGATCAATTGTGCGGTGATACGCACACGGTTGCCGGCCTTGCGCACGCTCCCCTCGAGCACATGACTGACCTTGAGCTGTCGTGCGATCTGCGCGACGTCGGTCGGTTTGCCTTTGAAGCTGAATGCGGTGACGCGTGACACGACCGTAAGAGCAGAAACCTTGGACAAGTCAGTGATGATGTCCTCGGTGATGCCGTCGCTGAAATACTCCTGCTCCGGATCGCCGCTCATGTTGGCAAATGGCAGCACGCAGATCGACAATCGCTGCTTCTGCTGTGTCGCTGCAGCCTGAGGCATTTTCGCGAGCCTCGCGCGCATCGCGAAAACGTGCACCGGCCGCTCGATGCTCTTGACCGAGTGCTCGCCCAGGTCGTCGAATTCCACCGCCACTTTGCCCATGGCCTGATCCCGCACGGGCCGTGACACCGCGACCCCACCGGGCGAAGCCAGCGTCTGGAGCCGCGCGGCGACGTTGACGCCCTCGCCATAGATGTCGTCGCCGTCGACGATGACCTCTCCCAGCGTTACGCCGATGCGATAACGGATGCGCTCTGGCTCCGGCGCAGTGCGGTCGGCCTCGGTTGCTTCCTGAATTTCGTGCATGCAGGTGACGGCCGAGACCACGCTGCCGAACTCGACCAGCGCTCCGTCTCCCATCAGCTTCACGATCCGTCCGCCATGCGCCGCTACGCATGGATCGAAGATCGCCTTTCGATTCGCCTTGAGGCGCGCGAGCGTACCCGCCTCGTCGCGCTCCATGAGAGCTCCGTAACCGACCACGTCGGCCGATACGATGACCGTCAGCTTGTGTTGCACGAGTGGAGCCGTTGTGTTGCCCGCCGCCCGCGACTGTACGCCCCTGGCGGAAAATTGACACCTGCTAGCTGATCAGCTCGTCGGCGCGCAGCAGCAGCGACTGGGGAACATTTATCCCGATCGCTTTCGCAGTCGTGAGATTGATCACGAGCTCGACCTTGGTCGGGAGCTCGATCGGCAGGTCGCCGGGACGCGCGCCCTTGCCGATCTTGTCGACATACACCGCGAGCCGGCGATAACACTCCTCGAGCACTGGGCCATAGATCATGAAATTGCCCTGCCGCGCGAATGGCGACCAACCGTCGACTGCGGGAATGCGCTGCTGCAGCGAAAACGCGGCGATGCGCCCCGCGTAGCTCTGAGTGAATCCATCAGCAAAGGCCAAGATCGCATCGTAATGGGTGCGAGCGATGTCGGCGAGCGCGCCGTCAAGCTCTGCT
>Ga0126384_10001086_pt1 | contig 15898 bp, 6 predicted proteins | sample PanSoiMetPlot_36_FD_92543 | JGI IMG/M metagenome (GOLD analysis project Ga0126384, IMG submission 92543) | Tropical forest soil microbial communities from Panama - MetaG Plot_36 | ecosystem: Environmental > Terrestrial > Soil > Tropical forest > Bulk soil | place: Panama | collected 2016-02-17 | reverse complement strand
TGGCGAGGGCCTGGTCGGACAGTGCGCGCAAGAGCGCCAGACTATCACGCTAACCGATCTTCCATCAGACTATATCCGGATCGCTTCCGGCGTGGGGGCCGCGCCGCCGTCGCAAGCAGTGGCGATGCCACTCACGTCTAAAGAAAACTTGCTGGGCGTTTTGGAAATAGCCTCATTCCGTGCCTTCGACACTCGCCAGAAGACCCTGCTCGATGAACTGTTGCCGGTGGTTGCCATGAGCATGGAAATTCTGCAGAGCAACCTCGAAACGCAGGAATTGCTCCACCAGACTCAAGAACAATCCCGCCAGCTCGAAGAGCAGACCGAAGAACTTACGCAATCGCAGGAAGAATTGCTGACGCAGAAAGAAGAACTGCTGGCGCAGCAGAGAGAGTTAACCGACCAGCGAGAGCGCTTGCGCGAGACCGAGCAGTTCTTCCGCAGTGTTTTGGAACTAGCCCCAGATGGCTTGATGGTGGTCGACGAGAAGGGTGTCATCCAGCTCGCGAATGTGCAGTGCGAAAAGTTGTTCGGATATACACGCGACGAGCTGGTGGGTCAGCCTGTAGAAATGCTCGTTCCCGATGCGGTTCGCGCTCGTCATCCCGAATTGCGCGCTTCGTTTCACTGCGCGCCGGTTGTCCGAGGCATGGGCGCCAATCAAGACTTACAGGGGTTGCAAAAGGATGGCTCGCTGATTCCTATTGAGATTGGTCTCAGCCCTCTGCCGGCGCGCCAGGGCGAAAGCGCACGCGTCGCCGTTTCCATACGGGACATCACCGAGCGCCGGGGACAAGAGAAGGCCCTAAAGGAAGCGAAATCCAAGGCCGAGGAAGCTACGGAGATGAAGTCCATGTTCCTCGCCAACATGAGCCACGAGATTCGCACGCCGATGAATGCCATCATCGGCCTCTCGCATCTGGCTCTGAAGACCCATCTCAGCCCCAAGCAACACGATTACATCAGCAAGGTACATAACGCCGGAACCTCCCTGTTGGCCATCATTAACGACATCCTCGACTTCTCGAAGATTGAGGCGGGCAAACTGGATATCGAGACCACGGACTTCCAGATTGACGAAGTGATCAACTCGGTAATCACGATCACAGCACAGAAGGCACACGACAAAGGATTAGAGTTCCTCGCCGATGTGGCATCGTCGATACCCGACCAGTTGCGCGGGGACCCGCTCCGCCTTGGCCAAATCCTCACTAATCTGATCAACAACGCGGTGAAGTTTACGGAGACGGGCGAGATACGGCTCAAGATTGAACTGCTTGAACAGACCGGCAATAAAGTGCAGTTGAAGTTTTCCGTGCGTGACACCGGCATTGGCATGACTCCCGAGCAGGCAGCCAAATTGTTTAAACCTTTCTCGCAGGCTGACATGTCGACCACCCGCAAACACGGAGGCACTGGTCTCGGCCTGACAATCAGCAGGCGGCTGGTCGAGTTAATGGGTGGGCAGATATGGCTCGAAAGCGAGGCAGGCATAGGGAGCACCTTTAATTTCACAGTGTGGCTTGAGATTGGCCAAACGGCTCGCCAGCGGGTCGTTCCGAACAAACTGCAGTCTTTACATGTTCTCGTGGTAGACGACAACGCGGCAGCACGCGAGATCCTGGTCGAATCGATGCAACATGTCGCTGAACGCGCCGACGCAGTCAGTTCCGGACCGGAGGCTATCGCGGCAATCCGAGAGCGCGACAACGACGTGCCCTATGATGTCGTCTTTATGGACTGGCGGATGCCGGGAATGGATGGGCTGGAAGCGACGCGACGCATCAAGAATGACGGCTCTCTCCGAAAACCGCCGGCCATAATCATTGTGACGGCATTCGGTCGGGAAGAAGTGCGCGAGGAAGCCGAGCATCTTCATGTGAATGGGTTCCTCGTCAAACCAGTAACCAAGTCAATGCTCGTTGACAGCCTGGTGAATGTGTTCGCCACAGAATCCGAAACCGGCGTCGCCATAACGCCCGACGGGCACGAAGCCGCCATGCCGCTTCGTGGCGCCCACATCCTGCTAACCGAAGATAACGAGATCAATCAGCAAATTGCCATCGAGCTTCTTGAGGGTGCAGGCGCGAAGGTTGATGTCGCCAACAATGGACGTGAGGCTGTAGATATCCTGTTTCAAGATTCATCGCCGCCGCGATATGACGTGGTGCTGATGGATTTGCAGATGCCGGAGATGGACGGTTACCAGGCCACGACGCGAATTCGCGGCGACAGCCGATTTGACCAGTTGCCAATTATCGCGATGACCGCGCACGCTACGATCGAGGAGCGCAACCGCTGTCTGGCTGCTGGCATGAACGATCACATTTCCAAACCGATTCACCCGAATATTCTTTTCGACACTGTGGCCCGTTACTATACGCCCACAAGCACCGACCCAGTCGTGTCGTCCGGTGAGAATGGGGCTGGGTCAATGTCTCATTCGACGGCACCGGCCAGCTCCGCGCTAGTAGAAACGTTTCCTGCCGTAGAAGGGTTGGATAGCGCAGAGGGACTGCTGCGCGTAGCAGGGAACAAGAAACTTTATCTGAAACTGCTCCGACAGTTCATCGCAAGTGAGCATGATGCTCCGTCGCGAATCCGGGAACGCCTGGCCAGTCAGGACCGCACGACCGCCGAGCGCATGGCTCATACTGTCAAAGGCGTTGCAGGAAATCTCGGCGCCAAAGCGGTACAGGCCGCCGCTGGAGATCTCGAACGCGCAGTGCATGAGGGGGCGCCGGCAGAAGCGCTCTGCGACCGTCTGGCAAGTGTCCTGTTGCCGTTAGTCGGCGAGCTACGTGTGGCGCTTGCAGAACCTCCAGTTGCCGCAGCACCGCCTGCCGTGCCGCCGGGTGATCCCAAGCTGATTGGCGAGACGGTGACGCGTATGACCAGGTATCTGGGCGAGTTCGACCCGGCTGCGGCAGATTGCCTGGAATCCGATCGTGCCCAATTTCAGGCCTTGTTCGACGCTCCCACGCTGGAACTGTTCGAGCAGCACATCACCAACTATGCCTTCGCGGAGGCACAAGCCCTGTTGGACCAGGCGGCCAAAGATCGAGGTATTTAACTTGAGCGATCCTATTGCAAACACAAGCGCACGCATCCTCGTCGTTGACGATACACCTGCGAACATCCAAACGTTGACGGCCATCCTGAAGGAGAAGGGATACCAACTCAGTGTGGCTATCAATGGTCGTCAGGCGCTCGAAGTAATTGAGAAGGTACGTCCTGACCTGGTGCTGATGGACGTCATGATGCCGGAGATGGATGGTTATGAAGCATGCCGTCAGATCAAGGCGTCGGCAGCGTGGCGGGATCTGCCGATCATCTTCCTTTCCGCAAAGACCGACGCAACTGACATCGTGCACGGTTTCGAGCTGGGCGCGGTGGACTATGTGGCAAAGCCCTTCAACGCCCATGAGTTGCTGGCACGGGTCAACACACACCTCACGTTGCAAAGTTTGAGACGGCAGTTCGAATCGAGGAACGCAGAACTCGCGCGCGAGCTTGAAGTGGCGCAGGAGCTCCTAAGTGACGCACGTCGACGAGTTGAAGGACCGCTGCTTGGAGACAGCCCCTCGATTCGAGCACTGCGAGAGTCAATAGCACGTCAGGCCGACAGCCTTGACGTACTGCTGCTGACCGGGCCACAAGGGGCAGGTCATGAAGCAACCGCGCGAGCCATCCATCATGCCTCTCCTCGAAGTCGTCAAGCTTTTATCCACGTCAACTGCGCGTTACTTCCGCCGGGGCAGGACAGTGGTGTCCTCCCCGTGCCGGCGATAACGTCGGAAAAAGGTGCGTCCGCGGGCCCGCGAATGAGCATGATGGAGCTTGCTGCAAAAGGGACGTTATACCTTGACGAGGTGCAGAGGCTGCCTGCGGAGGTTCAAGAACGGCTCGCGTACATACTGAAAGGGATCGAATCATCTCGAGAGCAGGGCGAGCCGCCGGTAACGGACGTGCGCTTTATTGCTTATACATCAGCGCCGCTTACGACCGAGAACGGTTTCCATGCGAGACTGCTAGCGCTTCTCGAACGCAAACAGCTTCGGGTACCATCACTCGCGGAGCGTTCAGAAGACGTTCCCGAAATTGCGCTTTTCTTCACACGCCAGCACGCACGCCGAATCGGCTCCGTCGTCGAGACGATCTCCGACGAATCAATGAAGCGGCTTTGCAAGTATCGCTGGCCGGGAGATGTTGGCGAACTACAAAGCTTGCTTGAGCGCTCAGTGAGCGCCGCTCGCGAACCCGTCCTTGAAATAGACGCTGCGCTCCTTGATGAGGGTTTGCCACTTGGTCACTACCGTTTGCTTGAGAGGCTTGGAGTGGGGGGCATGGGAGAGGTGTGGCGCGCTCGACACCAGCTCCTGGCGCGCCCTTGTGCGGTCAAGTTGATCCGGCCTGACCTGCTTGGGTCGCATGGCCGGGAAAAAGCGACCGAGCGTTTTCGCCTCGAGGCACAAGCCATCGCCCAATTGAGCTCACCGAATACGGTGCGTCTCTATGACTTTGGCGTCAGCGAGACGGGAAGCTTCTACTTCGTCATGGAATTGCTTGACGGTCTGGACCTCGCGACTCTTGTGGCTCGTTACGGTCCGCTTCCGCCGGAGCGTGTCGTGTGGATACTACTTCAAGCTTGTCGGTCTCTGGGCGAAGCGCATGAGGCAGGGCTACTCCATCGCGACATTAAGCCTCACAACCTCTTTCTGAGCAGGCTGGGTCTCGATTTCGATGTCGTCAAGTTGCTCGACTTTGGCCTGGTCAAGTCCTTGAAAGTCGACGCTAATCTGACTGCAGAGGGGGCCCTGAGTGGGACACCAGCCTACATGCCTCCTGAGCGAATCCTCGGCTCTGTGGTAGACGAGCGTTCCGATCTCTACTCTCTCGGTTGCGCCGCTTACTGGATGCTGACCGGGCTGACGGTCTTTGTGGGAGAGCCGACAGCGATGCTCATTGACCACGCAAGGACCATCCCCGAGCCTCCTTCAAAGGTTGCCGGTATCGCGATTCCTGATCGGCTGGAACAGATCGTGCTCGCCTGTCTCGAAAAGGCGCCGGAGAACCGGCCTCAGTCAGCACTCGAGTTGTGGCGACAGCTTGGCGAGGTTAGCCTTGAGAAACCCTGGAGCGTTGAGCGCGCCGAGAGTTGGTGGCGAGAGCACAGTTCTCGTTCATCCGGGGCTTGGCAACAGGGCAGTGACGACCGCACGGTAACCCTCCACGATCGATGAACGTCAGGGTTCGACCGATCAACACTATTCTTTAAAAGGAGCGTGATTGGATCAGCCTTTGGATTTCTCCGCCTTGAGAGGCACGACGTTCCAAATATCTTCACTGTACTCGCGGATTGCCCGGTCTGAGGAGAAGCGCCCGCAGCGCGCTACGTTGAGTATGGACATCCGCGACCACTGCTCGGCATCACGGTAGGCTAGCGCAACACGACCTTGGCACTCGACATAGTCGCGGAAGTCCGCGCACACAAGGAAGGGGTCCGAGTCTAACAGACTGTCAGTGAGTGGGCGGAAGAGATCTCGGTCGCCGTGCGAGAAGAGTCCGGCATTGATTAGGTCGATGGCACCCCGAAGATCCTCGTCGCTCTCATAGACTTCTCGGGGATGGTATCCGGCAGCGCGGGTTTCCTCAACCTGCTGCACCGTCTTGCCAAAGAGAAAGAAGTTTTCCGATCCGACAGCCTCTCGGATCTCCACGTTGGCACCATCAAGCGTGCCTATCGTCAATGCGCCATTCATCGTGAACTTCATGTTGCCGGTGCCAGAAGCCTCCTTGCCAGCTGTGGAGATCTGCTCAGACAGATCGGCAGCTGGATAGATACGCTCGCCGGTCTTGACATTGAAATCTGGAACGAACACCACCCTGAGCTTGTTGTTGGCGTTGTCACGATTGATGACATCGGCGACCGAGTTGATCAGTTTGATGATCAGCTTCGCCATCCGGTAACCGGGCGCCGCTTTGCCGCCAAAAACGAATGTGCGTGGGGTGATTTCCAGCGAGGGATCTCGCTTCAGGCGCTGATAGAGACTGATGATGTGCAGGACGTTGAGGTGCTGTCGCTTGTATTCGTGGATCCGCTTTACCTGTATGTCGAAAAGCGTGTCCGGGTCCAGCAGGATTCCGCAGACTTGGCGGACGTGCCCTGCAAGACGCTCCTTGGCGACGCGTTTGATCGCGCGCCAGCGCTCGCGGAATGCTCCGTCCTGGGAGTACGATTCGAGCCCACGCAACTGCTCGAGCCGGCGCAGCCAGCCCTCGCCGACCGTCTCCTCGAGGAGCGCTGCCAGCGGGGGGTTGGCCAGCGCGATGAAGCGCCTGGGCGTCACGCCATTGGTCTTGTTCCGGAATTTCTCCGGCCACATCTCGTGAAAGTCTTTCAGCACGGTGTGCTTGAGCAGGTCAGTGTGCAACTCGGCGACGCCGTTGATAGCCATGCTGCCAACGCAGGCGAGGTTGGCCATTCTCACTCTCCGAACGCCATCGCCGATGCCCTCGTCGATGAGCGACAAGCGCGCGAGCCGAGCAGGCTCGCCGGGCTCGCCAAAGAATCGTACACGCACGTGGTCCAGGAAGCGCGCGTTTATCTCGTAGATTATCTCGAGGTGTCGTGGCAGGATCTGCTTGAAAAGATCCTCGGGCCACGTTTCGAGGGCTTCTGGTAACAGGGTATGGTTTGTGTACGCGAAACTACGTCTGGTGAGGCTCCAGGCCCGGTCCCAATCGATGAGGTATTCGTCGACGAGGAGGCGCATGAATTCGGCGATGCTTACGGCCGGATGGGTGTCGTTGAGTTGCACCACGAACCGGTCAGGGAAATGCTCGATGCTGCCCTTGTCCCGAACAGTGAGCCTGATCATATCCTGGAGTGAGCAGGAGACGAAAAAATACTGTTGGCGAAGCCGAAGGGCCTTCCCAACCGCAGGCTCGTCGTTCGGGTAGAGCACTTTGCTGATGTTCTGGGCTGACACCATGTCATTCACCGCGCCATAGTAGTCGCCGAGGTTAAAGGCCTGCAGATCGAAAGACTCCCGGGCTTCAGATTTCCAGAGCCGGAGCAGGTTTACATTCAGCACGCCATAGCCCAGGATCGGAGTGTCATATGCGATGCCGTATATCGTCGACTCGGGCAGCCAACGCACTCGTTGGTGACCCTCTTCATCGCTGTAATGCTCTACATGACCGCCGAACCTTACGGCATAGCGATGTTGCCTCGGAAGCTCCCAGGGATTCCCGTTTCGCAGCCAAACGTCAGCCACTTCGACCTGCCAACCATCCCTTATCGCCTGTTCGAAGATGCCATATTCGTATCGTATGCCGTAACCAATAGCGGGAATCTCGAGCGTCGCGAGCGAATCCATATAGCATGCGGCGAGTCGTCCCAATCCTCCGTTTCCGAGACCCGGTTCTTGCTCGGCGTCGAGGATTGCCTCCAGGTCGAGGTTGAGATGGGACATGGCTTCCCGCACTGCGCCCCAGAGGTTCAGGTTCAAGATGTTGTTTTCGAGGTGTGGCCCTGGCAAGAATTCAGCCGACAGATACGCCACAGTCTTCGCGCCACGCCGCTTGTAAAGCTTGTCCGAAGCGATCAGCCGCGCCAGCATTCGGTCGCGGATCGTATAGGCGAGCGCAGTGTAGAAGTCGATAATGGTGGCATCCTCGAAGGTTCTGCCGATGATGTAGAACAGGTTGTCGGCGAACGACCGCCCTATGGCCGCTTCCGATCGTGCGATGCGAGTGCGCAAGGCTCTTTCCGCGAGATCGGGCATATCTCCTCTCCCTTGGTCCGCAATGTAGTGTGGACCACTAACAGCCTCCAAAGAGCCAGTTAAGCCGAGACCTCAACTCAAACTGGATTTTGACTGGCTCAGGTTATCTTCATCCGGGTTGCTTCGACCGATTAAGGCAATGATAACAGCGGCGTGTCACGCAGAGCTGAACTGACTGTTAATTGCTTGTAAAATCCGGGACGAAATAGTCTCGATTTCAACAACATCGATTTGATTACGGGCACGCTATTACCTCGTCAGGGATGATGGCGAGATACACGACGCGGTATTCTCAAGCAGCATAGAGTCGGGCATATACGAGCGAGTATCTGCTGGCGCGAGGCCGAGAAGAAACCGCGAGGAGAAACTAAAATGACCGGAGCCGACAGGATCGCCACAATTATCCAGTCGAGCGTCGATGCCGGCGAGCTAGCCGGCGCGGCGACTATGATCTGGCGCGGCGGCAGGGTGATTCACACGACGGCTGTAGGATGGCGAAACATTGAGGCCGGACTGCCGATCGAGCGCGACACTCTGTTCCGCATCGCTTCAATGACCAAGCCGATCACCTCTACGGCAGTGTTGATGCTGTTCGATGAGGGGCGATTCGCGCTGGATGACCCGATCGCTCGATGGGCGCCGGAGTTTTCGGACATGCGAGTGCTGCGCTCGCCCAACGGTCCGCTCGATCAAACCGACCCGGCGGAGCGGTCGATCACATTCGATGACCTGCTGACTCACCGCTCGGGCCTCACGTATGGAGAGTTTCATTCCGGTCCTATCGCCGCGGCGTGCGACGAGGCTCTGGGTGCGGTAATCGACAGCAAAGTCGCACCGGACGATTGGATCGCTCGACTTGCAGCGCTGCCGTTGATCGACCAGCCCGGGAAAGCGTTCCACTATGGCCACTCGACAGATCTGCTTGGCTTTCTTATCGCGCGCATCGAGGACGCGCCGCTCGGCGAGGTGTTGAAGCGTCGCATCTTTGATCCATTGGGCATGCCGGATACCGGCTTCACGATTCCGGAAGAGAAGCGGGACCGGCGCGCCGGAATGTACGGCTTTGACGATGCGGGCCGCGTGAAGCCGCTATCGGTTGCTCCGGGCGGCGCGACGATGGCGGTGCGGCCGAAGGATCTGCTGTTTGTCTCCGGGGGACAGGGTTTGTGGTCGACACTGGACGACTATACGGCGTTTGCGCGGATGTTCGTTGGCGGCGGCGCTGTGGATGGCATGCGCCTGTTGAAGCCGGAGACCTTTGCAATGATGACGTCGAATCGATTGAGCGGCCTCCAGCGCGCTGAGTCCAGGATGCTGGGCAGGTCGATCTTCGCAGCGGGACACGGGTTCGGCATGGGAGTCGCGGTGGTGCTCGAGCCTGAGAAAGCGTTGTCGGCTGTGTGCGGCGGCGGAGTGGGATCCGTCGGCTGGCCTGGCGCATACGGCGGATGGTGGCAGGCCGACCCGAACGATGGATCAATATTTGTTTTCCTGGCGCACAGCATGCCCGAACTGCGGCAGTTAGCCGAGGGCATCGGGCTGGGAGTATACGGCGCTATCATGGACTTCCAGAGTCTGGCGACAACCTTGATGAGGATAGAAAGCGGCCAGTGACCGACCTCTCCCGCTTTCGCCCCGACAACTGTATGCACGAGACATTCTTCGTTCCGATGCAGTTCCGGTCGATTCAGCTCGCAGTCGATGCCGTCACCCTTCCACTACGATCATGATTTCACCGGGTCACTATGACGAGACCATCCGGGTGACGTAACAAGCAGTACGTCGTACGCGGCGTTTGACGAGATCCGATTCAGTCGCTGTGCGTATCAGCGGTCGGCTGCAACGGGTGGGTTAGTCGTCAGTATTTTTTCAAGGAGCACAATTGGAACTTCAAGATGCCCTGACCATTCAGAAGCAAGATATCCATATTCCTCAGGAAACGCGGATAGATTTGCTTTCCCGTGGAGGCTGAGCAAATGGCGTTTAACCTCGGTCTGCCAAAACTCATAGCACTCGTGGACAGGAATTCGCTTCAATGGAGCGCCTATGTCGGCGACGATGAATTCTACAGGATGAATCTTAAGCATATCCGTTAGGTCGGTCGCGGTGAGATATCTTTCGCGGGAGGCCGCGGCCTGTTCTTCATCTGTCCAGATGAACTCCAGGGGAATAGTTGTCACGATCCTGTCGCTGATTTGGGTCACCCAAAACGGCAGCACCGGCGGCTGGGTTCCCGACACGGCGGCCGGACTTCCTGCAGTATCAAACTGAGAACTTACGACTAATAGCTGATGTTTATAACGCGCCACGGAGGTTGGGAACGCGAAAGTGGGGTGGTTGATGACGCGCTCGAGCTCGGCGTGCGAGAAGTCAGACGAGAGCTTTACGACCGCGATGGACTTGGGCAGATTCTGCGCGATGTAGAGCGTGTTGTCTTTTAAGAACAGGCCGTCGGGTGTAGTCAACGTTCCGGCAGGCATGTTCACAGGTACGACCTCCCGCGACATCAGGTTGATCCGAAAGAGCGCGTTCTCGTTTCGCTTGCCGATGATGAGATAGCGGCCGTCCGAGGTGGCAACGATGCCGTTGACGTTGATCCCATAGCTCCTCAGTAGAATTTGATGCAACCAAGGTCTACGAAACCTATTCTGGTCTCATTTATTAACCAAATCAGCCGGTCTCAGAATCAAAGCAACCGAATGCTTCACCGAAGAAGAGTCAAGGTTTGGTGGTCGATTTGTGACTATCGGGACATTGGCTTGCTCAAAAGCGTTCTGATGTTATTCCACCGCGCGTGGATGACGGACAATCCTGGGGGGTGTCACACGAGAAATCTGAGTAGGCAAGCTTACAATGTTCCTTTTATCTATGCAAGACAGGTAACACATACCTGGCAGAACGGTCACCAGCCTCGGAACCTCTGCTATCGATACAGAAAGTCACTCTCTGGATTTTGCGCGCCGATATCGCCTACAAGCGTCGAAGCGATATCGTTGACAAACGCTACTATTCGGGCGTAGAAGTGGTCTTGAATCAAAGATCCCAGGTAAGGGATATCCACTCTCTCAGAGTTGCTCGAGTCGAACGTTAATGATTTGCCATTGATGAAGCTCGGAGCAGGAATAGTGTGACCCCGCAGATAATCTCTCATTATCGGATTCTCAAGAGGCTCGGTGCGGGCGGGATGGGGGAAGTGTTTCTAGCCGAGGATATGAGGCTCGATCGCAAGGTCGCCATCAAGTGCATTCGGGAAGTCGCGGTTGAGAGCGAGCAGGCAAGAAAGCGGCTAATCAGAGAAGCAAAGGCCGCCGCCACTCTTGACCACCCGAACATCTGCACTATTCACGAAATCGGAGAAGAAGACCAACTTGCGTTCCTCGTAATGCAATACGTCGAGGGAGAAACACTTTCGCTTCGGTTGGACCGTGATCCTCCGAACTTGCAGCAGTCGGTTGAAATCGCGGTACAAATCGCCAAAGCGTTAAACGAAGCGCATTTTCACGGTATTGTCCACAGAGACATCAAGCCGCAGAACATCATCATTACCCCAAGCGGGCTCGTGAAAGTTCTCGACTTCGGTCTAGCGAAGTTGCTGTGGAGCGGACCCGTCGATAGCCTGGTAGACACGGAAACGTTGTTGACCGAAACGGGAGTGGCTGTCGGGACCGTGAATTATATGTCACCCGAGCAGGCCAGAGGTGAACACGTGGATGCGCGCAGCGATCTGTTTGCACTTGGTGCATTGCTATACAAGTGTGTTACTGGGCGATCTGCTTTCTCCGGCAAGAATACGATAGAAGTAGGCGCGCAAATAATCCACGTGACTCCGACTCGGCCTTCCCAACTCAACCCCGCCGTGCCGCCTGAGTTGGACTCCATAATCCTGAAGGCGCTCGAAAAGAAGATCGTCCACCGTTACCAATCCGCTGAAGAAGTGCTAACCGATCTGAGTGAATTCCAGCGGACCTACAGCGGAGCCGGTTATTCGAGCCTACCGCAGTCAGAGGTCGTGACCAGGCATTTACCGAAGAGTGGCGGGTCAGGTCTCGTCGACCGTTTTCGCGGAGTCGTAGGCAGGCGGACTGTGTTGGCAGTCGCCCTGCCGATCGCGACGATTTTCGTGATTTTGTTGGGATTGCTCAATTGGCCAGCCGGCGCACATCAGCCGGCGGCGGGAGCGATGCGCTCCTATGAGAAGGGAGCAGAGGCACTGCGCGAGGGTGCCTATTACCAGGCCAGCAAAGCACTCCTGGGCGCTGTGGAATTGGATCACAACTTTGCGCTCGCCCATGCGCGATTGGCTGAGGCTTACGCGGAGATGGACTACATGGCGAAGGCCAAGGAAGAGCTGCTGCTCGCGCAGACACTTGACCGAAAGGCTTTGTCGGAGCAGGACCGCGGATACTTGAAAGCCATCTCAGCGGTGGTGCTGCGCGACTTCCCAACTGCAATCGAGACTTACTTATCATTGGTCCAGCAAGCTTCCGACCAGGAAAAATCGAGCATCCTGTTTGACCTGGGGCGCACCTATGAAAAGAGCGACAATCTCGACAAAGCTATCGAGACTTACCTCGAAGTAACACAGCGTGACTCACAATCTGCGGGAGCCTTTCTGAGGATGGGTGTGCTCTACGGACGCAAGGGAGAGTCCAAAAACGCTGAGACAGCGTTTAATCGCGCCGACGAGCTCTACGAGCAGTGGAGCAACAACGAGGGACAATCTGAAGTGCTCTATCAACGCGGCATCCTTTTGAAGGCAACCGGAAAACCAAGTGAGGCGCGAGAGAAGCTGGACAAGTCTCTGGGGATGGCGCGCGCCGCTTCGAACATATACCAGGAAATCCGGATACTGCTTCCGTTGAGCGATGCATCCTGGAATGAAGGGAATTCAGCAAAGGCAAAGCAGTATGCAAGCGATGCGATACAGTTGGCACAGAATAACGACCTTCGAAACCTCGCCACCAACGGGCTGATTGACCTCGGCTATGCTTTTATGTCGAGGGGGGAACTCGAGGAGTCGGGGAAGTATCTTAACCAGGCGCTTGTATTCGCCGAGGCGGACAAGTCGGCGCTGGGCACGGCTCGGTCGATGCTTGCTCTGGGAAACCTGAGCTTGCAGCTCGATAATGCCAACGAAGCAATCCGCTGCCTCACCGAGGCGCGCCGATTCTACCAGGAGGCCGGATACCGACGACAGACTTCGACCTGTATGCTGCTGCTCAGCCGCGCTAATCGTATGAAGGGGGAGTACGCAGCTTCCGTTGAAGTCTCTCAGCAGCAGCTGAACCTATCGACCGAATTGAATGATTTATCACAAATTGCTGCAGCCCATTCGAACATCGGCTATGTTCTGGGAATCGAGCAGGAGCAATATGCCGAAGGGCTCATCCATATGGACGAGAGCTATAAGTTAAACGAATCGCTTGGAGACACATTGGGAGTCGCGTATGACCTCATGCACCGCGGGCGGTTGTTGTGGCCGCTGGGCCGTTACGATGAGGCCCGCGACGCACTTAAACGCGCTTTCACAATAGCAAATCAGCCTGACGGCAGCTACAAACCGGTTTTAGCCTGGGTTAACCTGGCGAATGCTCAAATGTATCTAAGCGAATCGCGGTTTGCGGAAGCCAGCAAAGAGAGCGAAAAGGCCCGGGAGCTTTCGCGTGACCGTTACAAGGAACTTGCCATAGAGGCTCAATTAACACTCGGGTTAGCACAAGCGCTTTCGAGCCAGCCAAGAGCGGGTAAGAAGCTTTGCGAAGAGGCGCTATCCAATGCGAGAAAGACCAGCAGCCCGCGCTTACTTTCGAAGTCGCTTAGTGCCCTTGCCGAAGTGATGCTCAAGACGGGCGACGCGAAAGATGCATTGAACAACGCGGCACAGGCGCAGGCGCTCGCCGAAAGATCCGGACTACAAGAATCCGACTGGCGAGCGTGGTTGATCGCGGCGCGCGCAAGTCAAACCATTGGCAGCCCTTCGACGCTGGAGTTTGCGCGGCGAGCAGAAGGCAGGCTGTCCAGCTTTGTACAGCAATGGACCCCTGAATCTCGGCGATTGTATTTAAACAGAGCGGACGTTAAGAGCTCTCGCAAGCAAATCGACCAAATGGTCGGAAGCAGGAAATAAACATCGCATTCCGGAAATAAACGTTTGAATGAAAAGGAGAACAGGTATGGCGGCGAAGAAGAAGAAGAAGAAAGGTCCGAAGTCCGGTGGGGGTAAGAATCTGGCCGGCTCGAAAAAAGGTCCGCAGGGCAACGGCCAAAAACCTCTCTCAGGAAAAGGTAAGAAGCCATTCACTGATTAACCACGTACATATCTCGAATGTCCGAAGCAAAGCGCAAATCGGCGCTTTCTCGGTGAGCGAGGATCTGACCGGTGAGATGTTGATCACAACTGCACGTTTGTTCGTCTCGAAGGGCACGCCTTTACTTCTTTCATTTGAGAGCTAACGTGGTTTCGGAGTGTCTGTTCGCTTTATGACCCGTCGTTTTCGTCGGCGGGAAGGGTAAAATATGCCTGCTAGAATTGATTCCGCAGTCCAGGCGCTATACAGAACCTGGCTGAATAACGCAGACGCTGCCGTGAAGGAACAGCTGGTTAAGTCCCGACCGGTTTCGGCTTTTACCGAGAACGTGAATCTCAGCCATCGCCTTTCAAAACAGCAACGCCTACGCATATTGGACCAGGCTCTGATTCTGCTGGAGATGGTCTACGTCCACCTGCCACTAAAGCGGGCAATCCATGCTATCGATCCGATCCAGCGGCTAAGATTGCTGAGATTTCGCCTCGATCAAGCAAAGGAGGGCGGGATAAGCGAGACCGAGTTTCATCGTGAGATACAAGAGACGTTCCTATCTGTTCGTGATGTTCACACCCAATACATCCTCCCAAGACCATTTCGTGGAAACGTCGCATACTTGCCGTTTCTGGTCGAGGAATATTACGAAAAAGAGTACGGCGAACGAAAACAGAAATTCCTGGTGTCACATGTCGCAGAGGGGTTCAAGCATCGCTCTTTCGAGCGCGATGTACAGGTTTTGTATTGGAACGGTGTCCCTATCAAGCGGGCGATCGAGGACAATGGACAACGTCAAGCCGGCAGTAACCCTGAGGCCCGGTTTGCCCGCGGACTGGATGCGCTGACCATACGTGAGCTGAAGCTTTCATTGCCACCTGATGAGGAATGGGTAACTGTTACTTATCGCACAAAGCGCGGACTCCAGTGTGAAATCAAGCTTCAGTGGCTGGTTGTTCCGGTCAGAGCTGGCACTGAGCCTCAGCACCGCGCCTTAAAACCGAAGCGGGCAATCGATAATCAAAAATCAGCTATCAACCAAATGAGGAAGATACTATATGTGCCGAGGGTTGTGGAGTTGGAGACCTGGTGTGAGAGGGCCAGGAAGGAAAAACGCAGGAACGGAATGGTGGCGCAGGCTGATAGTGCGCTTCGAACCAGACTGCCGTCGGTATTCCGAGCAGAAACGAAGAAGCGAGGTAAATACGGCTATATTCGCATCTTCACGTTTGATCCCGATCTCGACAGCGTAGGTGCGGACGAAATTGTAGATGAATTTCGACGACTGATCCTCCAGCTGCCCCAGAACGGTCTCATTATTGACGTACGCGGCAATTCCGGTGGGATGATAAATGCCGGCGAACGCTTGCTGCAAATGTTCACTCCACATCAAATCAAGCCGGAACTGTTTGAGTTCATAAACACACCGCTGACGCTTCGCATATCGCTTGCGGCACCAAAGGACGAAGAAATGGCTCGTTTTGCGAGGTCCATTCGAGAAGCCGTAGTCACAAGCGCCACATATTCGGCAGGCTTTCCACTTACCTCCGAGGAAGAATGCAACGCGATTGGGCAAATCTATTTTGGACCTGTGGTATTGATAACCGATGCAATGTGCTACAGCGCTACCGATATTTTCACCGCGGGTTTTCAGGACAACCGCTCGGGCGTCGTTCTGGGCACTAGTGGCAACACCGGTGCCGGCGGCGCAGAGGTCGTCGAGCACAAAGATCTGAAACACTGGTTGCGCAAGGATTCGAAGTCGCCCTTCGGCGCATTGCCCAAAGGCTCAGGCCTGAGTGTCGCGAT
>Ga0126384_10001085_pt1 | contig 15898 bp, 14 predicted proteins | sample PanSoiMetPlot_36_FD_92543 | JGI IMG/M metagenome (GOLD analysis project Ga0126384, IMG submission 92543) | Tropical forest soil microbial communities from Panama - MetaG Plot_36 | ecosystem: Environmental > Terrestrial > Soil > Tropical forest > Bulk soil | place: Panama | collected 2016-02-17 | reverse complement strand
ATCTCCTCATCCACGCCTTCGAAGAAGTAATTCCGCGGCACGCCAATGGTGAGCCCGCTCGCCCCGCGCCGGAGCGGCCCCAGGTAGTCGCCCACCGGTACCGTGCTCGAGGCCGGATCGGCGGGATCGTGGCCGGCCATGGCCTGGAGCAGGAAGGCGCAGTCCTCCACTGTGCGCGCCATTGGCCCCGTGTGATCGAGCGTCCACGAGAGCGTCATGACGCCGGCGCGGCTTGACCGCCCATAGGTCGGCTTGATCCCCGCGATGCCGCAGAAGGCCGCCGGGCCCCGGATCGACCCGCCCGTGTCGGAGCCGGTGGCGCCGGCCACGAGCCCCGCGGCCAGCGCGGCGCCGGAGCCGCTGCTCGAGCCGCCGGGAATGTGGTCGAGGTTCCACGGATTGCGCGCGGCGGGAAATTTGTGCCCGGGGAACTGGAGGCCGAAGGCGAACTCGTGGGTGATGAGCTTCCCCAGCAGCACCGTGCCCGCTTCTTGCCAGCGCCGGACCACCGTGGAGTCAGAATCGGGAACCCACTCCGCGAAGAGGGCGGAGCCCCCCGTGGTGCGGATGCCGCGGGTGAGGTAGATGTCCTTGTGGGCGACGGGAATACCGAGGAGGGGATTTTCGTCGCCACGGCGGAGGGCCGCCTCCGCGGCGCGCGCGTCCTCGAGGGCGCGATCGGCGGTGAGGGTGATGAAGGCGTGGAGGAGCGGATCGAGCTTCTCGATGCGGGCGAGGAGCGTGCGGGTCACCTCCACCGGCGAGATCTCGCGCTTGCGGTAGCGGGCGCCCAGCTCGCGGATGGTCGCGTAGAAGATCTCGTCACTCACGGTCGCTCTCCTTGGGCTCCGCCACGAACTTCACGGCAGGTTCCACTGTGCGGATGGTCCGGGAATCCAGGGCACGCACGGGGGCGAGAGCATCGCCGAGCAGCTTGCGCACCATGGCCAGGCGATTCTCGGGAATGGTGATGCCCGCCGCGCGAATGCGCTCGCGCAGCTCCTCCAGGCTCAGCTCGTGCGGATCGGCCATCGCGCTCCTCCGTGTGGTCAGTTGCCCATCACCATGCCGCCGTCCACGATCAGGGCCTGCCCCGTCATGTAGTCGGAATCGGGCCCCGCGAGGAACGCTATCACATTGGCGACGTCCTCGGGGCGCTCGGGGCGGCCGAGTGGGATTCCCCGGATGCGCCGCTTCCACATCTCGCCTTCCCCGACGCCCTCGAGCGCGCCCCACTCGCGGTCGATCTGCTCCCACATGGGCGTCTCCACCGCGCCTGGGCACACGCAGTTCGAGGTAATGCGCTGGGGCGCCAGGGCCTGAGCCGCCGACCGTGTGAGGCTGACCACACCGGCCTTGGAGGCCGAGTACGGCGTCATCATGTGATTGCCGCCGCGATAGGCCGCAATGGAGGCGGTGTGGATGAGCTTGCCGCGCAGGTCCGAGCCGGGCATGACGTCCTGGTGGATCATCCGCCGGACCGTCGCCTGCAGCACGAAGAAGGCGGCTCGCAGGTTCACGTTCATCACGCGGTCCCACTCCTCCCCCGTCACGTCGAGCATAGGCTGAACGCGGATGACACCCGCGTTGTTGAAGAGCACGTCGAGGCGACCCCAGCGCCGGTAGGCCTCCTCCAACATGCGTTCGATATCTTCGTTGCGTGTCACGTCGGCCTGGAGGCCGACCTGGCCCAGTTCGCCTGCGACCTTCTCCACCTTGGCGCCGTCGATGTCGGCGAGCACGAGCCTGGCGCCGTCGGCAGCGAGCCGGCGGGCGGCGGCGGCGCCGATGCCGCTGGCTGCACCGGTGATGAGCACGGTACGTCCATTCAAGTTGGGCATCTCGTTTCCTCGTGGCCAGGGCGTGAGAGCAACTCTTAACGCGGCGGTGCCGATGAAGCCATCTCGAGCCTCCTGAGCGTGAAGGTGACGGGCCGGCGTCCCACGAATCCGCGACCCGTCATCTCGTCTCCGCTGACCGTCAGCTCTCCGGTCAGGATCGAGCGCTCATCCTTGAACGTGAGCACATCGTCGGCCATGCTGCCCTCGATGGACAGCGCGGACCGGCTGTCCGATCCGAGCCACCGTGAGCTGACATAGACGGAGCCGGTGACCCTGCTCGCTCGCTGTTGAAGCTCGAGCCGGACCTGCCCATTGACCATCAGATGCCCATCCGGGCCGGTCATGGAGCCCAGCCACACACCGTTCACGTCCTCGGTGACCACGGTTCGATCAACCCAGGGCGCCTTGGCACAGCCGAGGCCGAGGAGGAGTGGAGCGCCCAGGAGGCCCGCGAGCAGCACGGCAAGAAGAAGTCGCGCACGGGAAGGCATGATCAGCGTGGGGGCAAGCTCACGAGCGTTGCCATCTTGGCGGTCGTTCTGTCCGGGGCGCATTGTGGTTCCTACGGACCGAACAATACTCCAGCCAGGTTACGTTGCGAAGCCCGGACTAAGTGCTCGCCGCCTCAGCTGGCCAGCGAGGCCCTGACGACGCGGCGAGCCACATCACGACCCGGCGGTAGATCGCCGCCTCCGTGCTATGGTAGCCGCGGCATGACGATTTCCTCGGTCGACTGGGCCATCGTCGCCGCGTACTTCCTCCTCTCCGCCGGCATCGGCCTCTACTTCACCCGGCGCGGCGGGGAAAGCCTCGACCAGTACTTCCTCTCCGGACGGCAGGCGCCGTGGTGGCTCGCGGGCACGGCCATGGTCGCCACCACCTTCGCCGCCGACACCCCGCTCGTCGTCACCGGCCTGGTGGCGACCAAGGGCGTGGCAGGCAACTGGCTCTGGTGGAACTTCGTGATGAGCGGCATGCTCACGGTGTTCTTCTTCGCCCGCCTGTGGCGCCGCGCCAACGTGATGACGGACGCGGAGCTCGCCGAGGTGCGCTACGGCGGCGCGCCCGCCGCGCTCCTCCGAGGCTTCCGCGCCCTCTACCTCGCCCTGCCCATCAACCTCATCATCCTGGGCTGGGTGACGCGCGCCATGATCAAGATCCTCACCATCGCCCTTGGCCTGAAGGACGTCACCATCGCGGGCATGACCGTGAGCGGCGAGGTGGTGGCTGTGGGCATCTGCTTCCTCATCACCGTGCTCTACGCGGTGGCCGCGGGCATGTGGGCCGTGCTGTGGACCGATCTCGTGCAGTTCGTGGTGAAGATGAGCGCGGTCATCGTCCTCGCCGTCTACGCCGTGCGCGCGGTCGGCGGCATCGACGTGATGAAGGCCAAGCTCGCCACGCATTTCGGGAGCGAGACGGCCGCGCTGTCCGTGCTGCCCGTGAGCGTGACGCCGCAGGGGATCATGGCCTACGCGTGGATGCCGCTGCTCACGCTCGGCGTCTACCTCTCGGTGCAGTGGTGGGCCGCGTGGTATCCGGGAGCGGAGCCGGGCGGGGGCGGCTACGTCGCCCAGCGCATCTTCAGCGCGCGCTCGGAGCGCGACGGCGTGCTCGCCACGCTGTTCTTCCAGATCGCCCACTACGCGCTGCGTCCGTGGCCGTGGATCGTGACGGGCCTCGCCACGGTCATCCTCTACCCCGGGCTCGAGGACAAGGAGGCGGGCTACGTACGGGCCTTCGTGGAGCTGCTACCCACCCCGTGGCGTGGCTTCATGCTCGCGGGCTTCGCGGCCGCCTACATGAGCACGGTGGGTACGCACCTCAACTGGGGCGCCTCCTATCTCGTCAACGACTTCTACAAGCGCTTCCTCAACCGGCACGCGAGCGAGCGCCACTACGTAGCCGTCTCGCGCCTCGCCACCCTCTTCATCTTCTTCGCGTCGGTGTGGGTCACCTCTCAGCTCAACAGCATCGAGAAGGCGTGGGAGCTCCTCCTCGCCCTCGGCGCGGGGACGGGGCTCGTGCTCATCCTTCGCTGGTACTGGTGGCGCATCAACGCGTGGAGCGAGATCTCGGCCATGGTGGCGAGCCTGGTGGTGAGCGTGCTCGGGCTCGCCTATCTCAAGCCGCGCTTCGCCACGAACGACCCGAACGCCACCGCGGTGGTGATGCTGGTCACCGTGGCCTGCAGCACGGTGGTGTGGCTCGTAGTGACGTTCGCCACGAGCCCAGAGCCGCCCGCCGTGCTCGAGGCCTTCTATCGCCGCGTGCGCCCGGGCGGTCCGGGCTGGGCGGTGGTCTCCCAGCGGCTCGGCTTCGGACGGGAACCCATCCCGGGCGGTGCGCTCGCCTGGACCAACTGGATCGCCGGCATCGTGGCCGTGTACGCCACGCTTTTCGGCATCGGCAAGCTCGTGTTCGGCTACACGGGGACTGGCATCCTCATGCTCGCCATCGCCGCGGTTGCCTTCTACTGGATCTCGCGGTCGTTCCAGGGCGAGCCGGCGCCCCATCGACCCTCTCCGAGCAAGCACCCCACGGCCGCATGACGTTTGCGCGCGCCGTGCTCGCGGCAACCTTCGTCCTTGGTCTCTTCACTGGCGGGTTCGGTTCGCCACCTGCGGCGACCGCGCAGCCCGCAGACAAGGTTCCGCGAATAGGCATTCTTTCGCCGGCCGCCCCGTCCGAGCAAGCCCGCAGCCCCAGCGACCTGGCCGTTTTGTTCGCGGCCTTCCGCGAAGGCCTGCGCGACCTGGGCTACGTAGACGGTCGAAACATCACGATCGAGTCCCGATGGGCGGAGGGGAACTACGAGCGCCTTCCCGGCCTCGCGGCCGATCTGGTCCGGCTCAAGGTGAACGTCATCGTGACGTATGGCACGCCGGCCAGCGAGGCAGCAAAGCGGGCGACCCGCACCATCCCCATCGTCATGGCGGCCATCATCGATCCTGTCGCGAGCGGTCTGGTCACGAGTCTCGCGCGGCCCGGGGGGAACGTCACCGGACAATCCATGATGTCGTCCGATCTGGTCGAGAAGCAATTGCAGATCCTCAAGGAGATCGTCCCCAAGGTTTCGCGGGTGGCCCTCCTCCACAATCCGGCCAATCCCGGCAACGCGCCACAGGTGAAACACGCGCAGGATGCGGCGCGAGCCCTGGGCGTGCGGCTCCAGCTCCTGGGGGCGAAAGACCCCGGCGAGATCGACAGCGTGTTCGCGGTGATGACCGGCGAACAAGCGGTAATCGTTCTCGTCGACGCGATGCTCCAAGGCAATCGAGCGCGCATCACCGACCTCGCGGCACGACACCACCTGCCCGCGGTGTATGGGCTGAGCGAGTACGCGGAGGCGGGCGGCCTGTTGGCGTACGGGCCGAACCGGCTCGACATGTTCCGGCACGCCTGCGTCTATGTCGACAAGATCCTCAAGGGCGCGAACCCCGGCGACCTCCCCGTCGAGCAGCCAACGAAGTTCGAGCTCGTGATCAATCTCAAGACGGCGAAGACCCTCGGTCTCACGATCCCGCCGGCGCTGCTGGTGCGCGCGGACCAGGTCATCGAGTAGCGACGACTCGGCCCTGCGTGAGGAATGCCCCGCGGATTCAGCGCCGCGAGGCGCCGCGGCGCCTGTTCGCGGACGTCTCCAGCCGGGCCAGGCGTGCGTCGATGCGCTCGAGCGCGGAGACGACGCGATCGCTGCGCGGGGCAGTGGCGGTCTTGAGGTAGCCGCGCTCCAGCACGTCGAGGAAGACGTCGGCGATCTCGGTGGGGGTGCTGCGGCCTTCCGGCTTGTACCACTCGTGGAGCCAGTTGCACATGCCGAGGATGCCGAAGACCACCAGGGTCGGGGGCAGGTCGCGGAAGAGTCCTTCGTCGACGCCGTCGCGGTAGGCGCGCTCGATGGCGCGATCGTACTCACGGCGGGCCCGGGCCGCCCGCGCGGCCATGGGGGCGGGGAGACCGGCCTCCTCGGCAAAAAAGACCTTGAGGAACGGCAGGTGGCTGGCCAGGAGGGAGACCTGGTAGCGCACGATACGCCGGAGCTTCTCGTCGGCGGGGAGGCGCTGCTCGATGATCTCGGAGAGCCCGGCCCGGAAGGACTCGATGGTCCGCTCGAAGACAAGGCTGAGGAGCTCGTCCTTGCTCCGAACGTACCGGTAAAGGGTGACCTTGGAAAGTCCCGCCTTGCCCGCGATGGTGTCGAGGGTGGTGGCGCGGTAGCCCATCTCGCCGAAGCAGGTGGCGGCGACCCGGAGGATCTCGCCCAGCGCCGCCGCCCGTGTGGCCTTCATCCGCCGTCCTCCCCGACTTGACAGGGGGTGTCACCGGTCCTATCCTGATGGCGTCCTAAACGCACCAGTTCAGAAACTATACTATAGGGGCAAGCCATGACACCAGCCACGGCCAGCACGGTGCACGCCATCCCCACCAAGTTCGACACCGTCTTCCAGCACGAGTATCCCGTGGAGCACCCGGAGCTGCGCCGGCTCTACGAGAACGCCAAGCGCGACCAGTGGAACGTCTCCCGCGACATCGACTGGACGCGCTCTGTCGATCTCGACGAGGGCGTGCTGGCCGACGAGCTCATCGACATCTACGGCACCCCCTACTGGGATCGCCTCAGCAAGCGCGACCGGGCGGAGCTGAACCGGCGCTTCACGGCGTGGCGCATGAGCCTGCTCCTCCACGGCGAGCACGGGGCCATGCTCGTGTGCAGCCAGCTCGTGGAGACGGTGCAGGGCACGGACGCCAAGTTCTTCCAGGCGACCCAGGTGGTGGACGAGGCCCGCCACAACGAGGTGCTCAACCGTTATATGGCGGAGAAGCTGGGCGGGCTCTACTATCCCCTCGCCGGCAACGTGCGCGAACTTTTCGACACCCTGCTGGGCGACTCGCGCTGGACGGTCAAGACCATCGGGCTCCAGCTCGTGGCGGAGACGTTCGCGGTGGCCCTCTTCAAGATGCTGGGGGAGACGGCCAAGGACGCGCTCTTCCGCGACATCTGCCGCTTGATCCTCCAGGACGAGTCGCGCCACATGGGCTTCGGCATGATCAGCCTGCCCTCCGTCATCGCCACCTTGAGCGAGAAGGAGCGCATCGAGCTGGAGGACTTCACCCACTGGGCGCTGGTGCGGACCCTCACCGGTCTCTTCGCCGGCGAGGTGTATCGCGACATGGGCTTCAGCGAAGCCGAGATCCAGGCCATTCAGACTATGCGGCGCGGCCGCGCGGTGAGCACCGACAACATCCTCTTCCGCACGACCTTCAAGCGCGATCTGCACACCACCGTGCTGCAGAACCTCTCCCGCGTGGGCCTGCTCTCCGATCGCATCGCGCCCAAGCTGGAATCGCTCGGCTTCAGCGTACCCGCGACAGCGCTGAGCCGCTGACTCGCCCCTCGGCTTTCGGCCCCCTCACCCTAACCCCTCCCCCTCGAAGGGGGAGAGGGGTCGATCATCCCTCTCCCTCAGGGAGAGGGCAGGGTGAGGGTGGTTCTACGACCGATTGCGGAGCTGCTCCACCTCGTAGACGAGCGACAACGAGTCTTCAGCCGCCCGCCTCGGCGCTGACGAGGATGAAGGCGACCCGGCACACCTTCTCCGTGCGATTGCTCCAGGCATGGTTGGTCCCGCGCTGGACGAGGCAATCGCCTGCCTTCAGCAAGGTCTCGCCCTCGTCCATGAGCGCCCAGATCTCGCCGTCGAGCACCAACGCGTAGTCGACGGTGCTCGTCTTGTGCATACCCGGGTGGCGCGCCTCGCTCCGGTCCATGGCGTGCCCGGCGCCCATGGCCGCGAAGGCCTTGCCGCGATCGAGCTTGCCCACGATGTCCCGGTCCGGCGGGAAGTCCACCACGCGGAAGATCGTGCCCTGCGCGGGCGGCTCGAGCACCACGGGACGGTCCGCCGCGTCGCCGGAGCCGGTGTTGGCGGCCGGCGCGCGATCGGTGACCCAGAGGTTGATGAGGGCGAGGCCCGGCATGCCCGGAAGCTCCAGCACGTGAGGCGACGGACCGTCCATGACGATGATGGACTTGCCGTGGGCGTCGTGCCCCGTGACGACGCGCCGCATGGGCCGGGTCACCGCAGCGCCCTCACTTCTTCACCCGCACGTCTTCGACGGGCGCCGACCACGGATACGGATCGATGAGCATGAGGGCGGGCTCCACCACCTTCGCGCTCACCCCGCTCGGCCAGATGTAGTCGTAGATGGGGCCGAAGCGGACGCGCTCGTGGAGGAGTCGCTGGATCTGGTGGAGCATGGCCTCGCGCTTCTTCCGGTCCGTCTCCCGCGACTGCTGCTTGAAGAGCGCATCGATGTCTGGATAGCCGCCGTAGGCGAAGGAGCCGTCGCTCGGCACGGTCTCCGACATGCGGGAGGCGGCATTACCGTACACCGCGTTGATACAGACGCAGAGCCCGTGCAGCTTCTTCGTGGCCAGCGCCGAGTAGAACGCCGCGCGCTCCATTGTCCGGATCCTCGTCTTGATGCCCACCGCGCCGAGATAGCCGCCGATGGTCTCCCCCACCGAGAAATACGGCGGCCATGGGTAGAGGTCGCCGGTGTCGAAGCCGTTGGGATAGCCCGCCTCGGCCAGAAGCTGCTTGGCCTTGGCGGGATCGTAGGGGTACGGTTCGATGGGCAGGGCGAATTCGAAGGTGCGCGGGATGATGCTGCCGTTCAACCGCGAGGCACCGAGGTTCTCCGCCTCGTTCAGCGATTTGCGGTCGATGGCGTAGTTCGCGGCGAGCCGCACGCGCCGATCGTGCCAGGGAGACTTCGGGTCCCACTGATCGAGGAAGTCGACGTAGAAGGTGCCGATCCCGCCCGAGAAGGCGAGCTTGAAGTTGGGATCGCGCTTGAGGTCCTGAGCCTGGGGAGCGTCGATCAGGTAGGCGAGGTCGACCTCGCCTCGCCTCAGCATGGCCATGCGGGTGGTTGCCTCGGGCACGCTTTTGAACACCAGCCGCTTCACCGAAGGCATCTTGCGCCAATAGCCCTCGTACGCCTCCATGACGAGCTCGACGCCTGGCGTATTGCTCACGAACTTGTAGGGGCCGAGACCGATCGGCGCCTTCTTGAATCCGTCCGGTCCCACCGACTCGAAGTACTTCTTGGGCACGATCCAGCCCGCGCCCGTGGCCAGGGTGCCGTAGTACATCATGAAATCCGGGAAGGGCTCGTGGAGCACAAAGCGGACCCGGTGCGGGTCGACGATGACCACGTCGCGGACCTTATCCTGGAGGATCTTGGCGCCGGCGCCCTTGGTGCGCAGGAAGCTGAACTTGACGTCCTCCCCCGTGAAGGGGTCTCCATTGTGGAACTTGAGCCCTTCCCGCAGCTTGAATTCATACGTCTTGCCGTCCGGGCTCACCGTCCACGACTCGGCCAGGCTCGGGGTGAGATGGTTGCCGGGCATGGGCTTCACCAGCGCGTCGTGGATCGCGTAGAGGATCCAGAACGGCGTGAGGACGCCGATGACGGACTCACCGGGATCGAGCCAGACGGGCGCCAGCGTCACGTACATGGCCCAGCGCATCTCACCTTCCGGCTTGGCCTGGGCGAGAGCCTCGTCCAAGAGGCCGCCGGCCAGAAACGCGCAGAGGAAGACCAGGCAGGCCACGGCGACCATCCGGGTACTCTTCATGTCTCTCTCCCTCCGCCGATCAGGAGCGGGGACGGTGTCTACCACTGGTCCAGGTGCGACGGCGATCGTTATGGTAGCCTCTCCGGCACTGAGACGAAAGCTCCGTTCCTGACACCGTCCCCACAGGAGGTTCCGCGATGCGTGCTCGCTCGCTCGTTGCCGCCGTCATCGCCCTGGGTATCCTGGCCGGCGCATCGCCGGCGCCCGCGGCTCCCGACGGCACCCTGACCATCGGCGTTCACGTCACCCTGGTCTCGCGCTGGCTCGATCCCGGCGACACCGAAGCGCTCATCACGCCGTTCATGGTCCTCTACGCCATCCACGACGCGCTGGTCAAGCCCATGCCGGCCGGACTCAACACGCCGAGCCTGGCCGAGTCGTGGACGGTGTCCAAGGACGGCCTCACCTACGAGTTCCTCCTGCGCAAGGGCATCAAGTTCCACAACGGCGATCCGGTGACGGCGGACGACGTGAAGTTCACCTTCGACCGCTACAAGGGCAGCGGAGCCAAGCTCCTCAAGGACAAGGTGAAGGACGTGCACGTCGTGGCACCGAACCGCGTCCGCTTCGTCCTCAAGGAACCCTGGCCCGACTTCATGGCCTTCTACGGCACATCGGCCACGGGCGCTGCGTGGATCGTGCCAAAAAAGTACATCGAGAAGGTCGGTGAGGATGCCTACAAGAAAGCCCCGGTGGGCGCGGGCCCGTACAAGGTCGTCGCCTTCCAGCCGGGAATCGAGCTCACCCTCGAGGCCAACCCGGAGTACTGGCGCAAGGTGCCCAGCGTGAAGCGCCTGGTCATGCGTAGCATTCCCGACGAGACCACCCGTGCCGCCGCCGTAAAGACGGGGCAGGTCGACATCGGCTATCTCTTCGGCGGCGCGCTCGCCGAGGAGCTCCGCCGCACGCCCGGGATCAAGATCGCCGCGCCTCTGCTCTACGGCGTCTACTGGGTGGACTTCGTCGACCAGTGGGACCCGAAGTCGCCCTGGCACGACCAGCGGGTCCGGCTGGCCGCGAGCCTCGCCATCGATCGCAACGCGATCAACCAGGCGGAGATGCTGGGCCTGGGCAAGCTCACGGGCTCGTTCGTGCCGCCGAGCTTCGACTTCGCGCTCCACCTCGAGCCGCCGCCGTTCGACCCCAAGCGCGCCAAACAGCTTCTCGTCGAAGCCGGGTATCCCAACGGCTTCGACGCGGGCGACCTCACGCCGCTGCCGCCCTACGCCTCGGTGGCCGAGGCGGTCGCCAGCAACCTCCAGGCCCTCGGCATCAAGACCCGCGTCCGCACCATGGAGCGGGCGGCTTTCTTCACGGCTTGGAGGGAGAAGAAGCTGACGGGTCTCGTCATCGGCGCCACGGGGGCGGCCGGCAACGCCGCCGCGCGACTGGAGCCCTTCTTCACGAAGAACGGCATCTACGCGTACGGCGTCGTCCCCGAGATCGAGGATCTCTTCCAGCGCCAGGCCCTGGAGCTCGACAGGAAGAAGCGCGAGGCGATGCTGCACCAGATCCAGAAGATCGTGGCCGACCGCGCGCTGGTAGCGGTGTTGTATCAGCAGGCCTTCCCGTGGGGCATCGGCCCCCGCGTGGAGAACTCCACCGCCGGGCTCATCGAGGGCTATCCGTACACCGGCCCCAACGAGGACCTGAAGCTCAAGTAAGAGGAGGGCAGCGGCCCATGTTCGGCTGGCGTGCGCGCATCGGCGTGCTCCTTCCCCCTGGCAACCCGACGGTGGAGCCGGAACTCTCCGGCTTGGCGCCCACCGGCGTCACCCTCCACTTTGCGCGACTGGAGACGCCGCCGTCGGTGGGCAAGGCCGGTGAGCACGCGGGGATGGAGGAACGGGTCCGCGCCTATCGCGAGGGCCTGGCGGGGCCGACGGCGGCGCTCAGCCAGGTGCGGCCCGCCGTGGTGCTCCTCGCCCACACTGCGTCGAGCTATGCCCTAGGGTACGGCAACGAGCAGGCGCTGGTGGATCGCATCGCATCCCTGGCCGGCGCGCCCGCCCTCCTCGCCGCACAGGCCGTGCTGGCCGCGCTGCGCCACCTCGGCGTGAAGCGGCTCGCTCTCGGCACGCCGTACCCGGAGTCGATCAGCCGGCAGGGCAAGGCGTACTGGGAGGCGGCGGGCTTCGAGATCGCCGGCTATCACCGACTCGAGAACGTGACGGACATTTACGCGGAGAACGAGGAGCGCGCGTATGAGCTCGCCCGCCGGGCCGACGCGCCCGAGGCCGACGCAGTGCTCTTGAGCGGAACGGGCCTGCCCACCGTGGCCGTGCTGGAGACGCTCGAGCGCGATCTTGGCAAGCCCGTGCTCAGCAGCAATCAGGCGAGCCTGTGGCAGGCGCTCCGCATGGCCGGCGTGCGTGAGAGCATCGCCGGCTACGGCCGGTTGCTGCGGGAGATCTAGCTAGCTTCCCCTCACCCTGCCCTCTCCCCTGAGGGGAGAGGAGAGCCTCGACACCCTCGCCCAGAGGGCCGCAGTTCGAGCCGAGACACTCGTCTCGAGGGGGAAGGCGAGGGCTGAGATGGTGAGGGGGGAGAAGACTCGCGAAGAGGAGGACGAAGAATGCCGACTGCGATGCTCGACGGACTCGAGGTCACCTACGAAACGCGCGGTGAGGGCCCCGCGCTCCTCATGCTCGCCCCCGGCGGCTTCGACGCAACCATGGAGAAGTGGAGAACGGCGGGCGTGTGGAAGGAGATGCAGCCCCTCGACGCGCTCGCCGGCACCTTCCAGGTGATTGCCTACGACCGCCGTGAGTCGGGTTCGTCCGGTGGCCGCGTAGAGCGACTCTCCTGGGCTCTCTTCGCCGAGCAGGGCATGAAACTCCTCGAGCACCTCGGCATCGAGCGAGCTTTCGTGCTCGGCGGGTGCATGGGCTGCTCGGTCGCCATCGCCTTCGCCGCGCGCTATCCGGAGGCGACCCAGGCCCTCATCCTCCACTGGCCGGTGGGCGGCTACCGCTGGAAGATGAACGCGGGCGACCGCTTCGCTCGGCACCTCCGCTTCGCGCGCGACAACGGGCTCGCCGGGGTGGTCAAGCGTGCTCACGAAGGCAAGTCGTTCTGGCAGGATCCCGAGGCGGGCCCGTGGGCCTCCGTGATCGTGAGCGACCCCGCCTTCGCCGACGCTTTCCAGGCGCAGGACCTCGACCGCTACCTCGGCATCGTGGCGGCGAGCGGGCACACGCTCTTCGACCGCGAGACGCCGCCCGGCGCCGAGCCCGAGGAGCTGCTGGCCATGAAGGTGCCCGCCTTGATCATTCCCGGAGACGATCCTGCGCATGCCGCCTCGAGCGCCTACTACCTGCGCGAGATGCTTCCGCAGCCGGAGCTGTGGCCGGTGATGCCGCCCGAGCAGACGGCGGAGCGCGTTCGCGATCGCATCCTGGAGTTCGGCCGCGCCCACCGGTGAGGGTTACGGCTGCTACTTCCGGGCTTGCAGACCATCGCACTACACTCTATGCTGCCCACTTCGAGGAAAGGGGGCCGAGGCCGCTGTTCGCGTTGAGACTTCTCATCCTGCTGGCTGCGGTCGTGCCCACGATGGTCTTTGCCGCCGACGGTGCCGCGCCTCCTCCGACCGCCTCCTGGCCAGCCCGCGCCGCGGTGACTCCCGCCGAGGTGGTGCCGGCGCCGGCCACCCTGCGCTTCTTCAATCGGGACATCGTCACTTTCAGGGTCCCGTACGTTGGCTATTCGCCGACCGGGCGCGCGGCGACGGGCAGCGAGCGCATTCGGGAGGCGCTCTCTAGAGGGGGAGCAGGCGCAGTCAAGATCACCCGGACGCCCCAGGGTCTGGATGTCTCCGTCGACGGGCTCTTCGTGTTCAGGGTGCTCGAAGGCGATCTCGACGCCAACGACGGCCAGACGTTCGAGGAAGCCCGCGTGGTGGTCGCCAAGCGCCTCGATGACGCCATCGCGGCCGCGCGGCAGACGCGACCGGGCACCGCGGTCCTGCGAGAGGTGGGCCTGGCTGCTACGGCGACGCTCCTGCTCGGCCTGGCGGTGTGGGTGCTAGCCCGTGGCCGACTCTGGATGAGGCGGCGGATCGACGCCCACCTGGCGCGGCGCCTGCATCTGGGCTTGCAGGAGAGGGCCGGGATTCTTCGCATGATCCGGGCTTTCGGCCAGATCATCTTCGGGCTCCTCGTGGCCGTCCTTGTCGAAGAGTGGCTGCGCTACGTGTTCTCTCTCTTCCCCTACACGCGCCCGTGGTCCGAGCACCTCACCGGCTATGTGGCGAACATCATCACGCAGATCTCGTCCGCCATCCTCGACGCGGTGCCGGGCCTCGTGATGGTCACGGTCATCGCCGCCCTCGCCCACCTCGCCACGAGGATCGTGCGCATGGTCTCGCGCGGCATCGAGGCGGGCCGGTACCGGCTATTCGGGATCGATGCGGAGGTAGTGCAGACCACTCGCCGCCTCGCCACGGCGGCCATCTGGCTCTTCGCACTGGCGATGGCGTATCCATACCTGCCGGGCTCGAGCAGCGAGGCTTTCAAGGGTCTCAGCGTCCTCGTGGGCGTGATGGTGTCCCTGGGCGCGTCTGGCCTCGTGGGCCAGGCGGCCGGCGGCTTGATCCTCACCTTCTCACGTACGCTCCGCGCCGGCGAGTGGGTCCACGTGGGCGAGGTCGAGGGCGCGGTGATAAGTGTCGGGCTCTTTTCCACCAAGATCCGCACCCCCACCGATGAGGAGGTCAGCGTACCGAACGCCGTGGTCCTCGCGACCATCACGAAGAACTTCTCGCGTCCCGCGGCGGCGCCGGCGTCCATCCTCGAGACGTCCGTGACCATCGGATATAGTGCTCCGTGGCGTCAGGTCCACGCCCTTCTGCTGGAGGCCGCCGCCAACACGCCGGAAGTGGAGAAAGAACCCCCGCCGGAAGTCTTGCAGATGGCCCTGTCGGATTTCTATGCCAAGTACTCCTTGCGCGTGCGAATTCGCAACCAGCTCCGACGCCCCGCGGTGCTGAGCGCCTTGAACGCCAACATCCAGGACACGTTCAACGAGCACGGCGTCCAGATCATGTCGCCCCACTACGTCTTTGATCCGGCCGCTCCGGTGGTCGTCCCCAAGGAACACTGGCATAGATCGCCCACCCCGATCACGCCCGCGCCGAGCACGGATTCCCCCGCGAAGCCATGAGGACGTCCGGGTGGGGCCTCCCGCATATCCACTGTGCCGAGTGTCGGTGTATGATCGCCTCTCCATGCGCTTCGGCACGTTCTTCTTCTTCCAGGCCGCTCCCGGGCTGAGCCACGAGGAGGTCGTCCACCGGGAGCTCGAGCAGATGGAGTGGACGGAAGAGCTCGGCTTCGATCAGATCTGGCTCACCGAACACCACTTCATCGACTATGGGCTGGCCGTGGACCCGGCCACCCTCGCCTGCGCCGCCGCCTCGCGCACGCGGCGGGTGCGCATCGGGCTCGCCGCGGCCATCCTTCCCTTTCACCATCCGCTGCGCCTCGCCGAGCAGCTCGCCCTCGTCGACGTGATCTCGAAGGGGCGGCTCGACGTTGGGGTCGGGCGGGGCAATCGCCCGGCGGAGTTCCGCGGCTATCACGTGCCGCAGCAGGAGAACCGGGAGCGCTTCGACGAAGCGGTGGACATCATGCTGCGCGCGTGGACGGAGGAGCGCTTCTCCTACGAGGGGCGCTTCTTCACCGTGAAGGACGCGCGGCTGCTTCCCAAGCCCCTCCAGCGGCCGCATCCCATGATCTACCAGGTGTGCGGGAGCGACGACGGCATCGAGAGCACGGCCTCCCGCGGCTGGCCCATGCTCAACTCCATCCTCACCGGCCCCGTCGATCAGCTCGTGCGACGGCGCGACAGCTATCTCGCCGCCCTCCGCAAGCACGGCCGCACCGAGCAGGAAATTGCTGTCCTGATGCAGCACTGGGGCGTCTCACGCCAGATCTACGTGGCGGACACGGATGCTCAGGCCCTCGCCGAGGCCAAGGATGCCGAGATGTGGTATCAGGACTCGCTGCGCCGCTTCCAGGTTCCCGAGCGCATCGAGGATGCGCATCCGAGCCTCCAGCCCGGGTTCCGCGCGGCGGCGGAGCGCTTCGCCAAGGTGACGTGGGAAGGCCTGGTAGCGGAGACGGTCGCCTTCGGCTCCCCCGACACAGTGGCGCGTCACATCGAGATCATGCGTGGCCTCGGCATCGGCCAGGTCCTCTGCTGGATGAACTTCGGCGGCCTGCCCCAGGACAAGATCCGGCGCTCCATGGAGCTCTTCGCCCGCGAGGTCATGCCGCGGTTCCGCTCCTGATGCGCACCGTCAAGAGTCCCCCTTATCATCTCAGCCCTCGCCTCCCCGCTCGAGGCGAGCGGCTCGGCTCGAACTGCGACCCTCTCCCCCTCCGGGGGCGAGGGAATCGGAACGCCT
>Ga0126384_10001084_pt1 | contig 15906 bp, 10 predicted proteins | sample PanSoiMetPlot_36_FD_92543 | JGI IMG/M metagenome (GOLD analysis project Ga0126384, IMG submission 92543) | Tropical forest soil microbial communities from Panama - MetaG Plot_36 | ecosystem: Environmental > Terrestrial > Soil > Tropical forest > Bulk soil | place: Panama | collected 2016-02-17 | reverse complement strand
CTGCTTTCTGAATCCTAATGACATTGCCCTTAATAATCGTTAACCCCGCATCCGCCGACGGTGACACGCGCGAAAAGTGGCCAAAAATGGCGAGCGACTTGCGCACACATTTCGGCGCCTTCACAGTGGCCTTCACTGAGAGTCCAGGACACGCACGGCAACTTGCCAGGGACGCCGCTAATAATCGGACGAAATTCGTGATTGCCTGCGGGGGTGATGGCACTATTTCGGAAGTTGCCAACGGCATTATCGATTCCAAGACAAATGCGGAACTTGGAATTCTTCCGAGCGGTACCGGAGGCGACTTTCGCCGTACGCTACGAATGCCAAACGACACTGCTGCTGCCGCGCGCGCTCTGCGCGAGGGGCGAACCCGGACAATTGATGCGGTGCGTGTCACTTTTATCAACGACATCGACGAGCGCGAGACGCGTTTCTCGATCAATGTTGCAAGCTTCGGGATGAGTACAGAGGTTCTTGACCGCACCTCCAGCGGTGATGCCAAAAAATGGGTTCCGGGATTTGCACCACGAAAGGTCGGCAGCAAACTCTCGTACGCCGCCGCCACCGTCCAAACAACACTTGCGAGTTCGCCTATTGAAGTTGTCGTTCAAATCGATGATCAGCCCGAGCGACGTTTGCGCGTCGCCGAATTTTGCGTGGCAAACGCGCGTTATTATGGCGGCGCGATGAAGATTGCACCCGACGCAGAACTGCAGGATGGCAAGTTCGACGTGGTGACAATCGGAGACGCCAGCGCGTTTCGGATTCTGGCGAACGCGCCACGCCTTTACTTCGGCGCTCATTTGCGAATGAATGAAGTAACCCACGTGCTTGCGAAGCAAGTAGTTGCGCGACCGGTTAACAAAGACAAAGCTGTGCGTGTCGAACTCGACGGAGAAGTCCTGGGCCGCCTGCCCTCGACTTTTCACATTGTGCCGAGCGCACTGAAGGTGCGGTTTCCGCCAACCGTCTGAAACAGTGACTAAGCGACATCAATTATCCTGGCGACATTTTGAGCATCGTCGTGATCAACTTGCGCCTGTCTCGATTTATGTGCAGCGGATCGCGGCGTCGCTGGCGATTGCAATTGGACTTATTATGCTGGTTCTGTCGATTGGGATCGCCGGCTATCATTACATTGCCGGCTTCAATTGGATTAACTCGCTGCTTGAGGCTTCAATGATTCTCGGGGGTATGGGTCCGGTAAAAGAACTCCCGAATGATACGGCAAAGATATTCGCCTCAATCTATGCTCTCTTCAGCGGCGTAATCTTCATAGCATTGATGGGCATCATGCTTTCACCGGTGGCACATCGCTTGCTCCATAGTTTTCACATCGATGAAGAGGATGTTAAGTGAATCAACCCCGACCTTGCTCCCTTGCGTGAGATAACTGGAGTTCACGCTCCGGCGGCAAGACGCAAAGCATTCAACCTAACGCGGGAGGTTCCTCATGTCACAACAAGACAAACTTGAAGATAACAAGGCCCTGATTCGTCGCTGGTTTGATGAAGTCTGGAACAAAGGCCATGCAGAAGCCATCTCCGAGATGTTTGCGATGGACGGCATCGCACATGGGCTTTCGGAGGACGTAAACAACCCCTTACGCGGACCTGAAGGATTCCGGCCGTTTCACGGCCAGTTCCGCGAGGCTTTTCCCAACATTGAAGTCATCGTCGAAGATCAAATCGCTGAACGAGATCTCGTCGCGACGCGTTGTGTCGTGCGGGGAAAACACAGCGGCAACAGTTTAGGAATCGCGGCGACGCACTCATCCGTTGAATTCACCGGCATGACCATCACGCGCATACGCGACGGTAAGATCGTCGAAGCCTGGAACAATTTCGATTTTATGAAGATGTATCGCCAGTTGGGAGCACGATAGCCCCGGCATGAGCCTGCAAGTGTGCCTGAACGTGCCGGTCATTGCCCCAGGAAGTTCTCTCGCAGGTAATGCACCGTATCATTGAGTGTGTCACCCGGGTCGCGCGGAGCAAAGCCGAGTTCGCGGCGCGCCTTGTTGTAATTGAAATACCAAAAGTACTCAGCCATTTCGATCTCGTCGGCCTGCACTGGTGAAGTAAAGTTCCATTGTCGAAATAGCGAATCGATAACCTGCGCGCCCGTCACCGCGAACTTTGTGGGAAATGCCAGGCGCGGCGAGGCCACCTTCGTCAGGCGTTCAAGCCGATCGAAGAACTTAACGAATGTCCAGTTGACCGCGCCCAGAAGATACCGCTGACCGTGCCTTCCCTTCTCCATTGCAGCGCGAAATGCCTGCGCCGTATCGCGCACGTCGACGAAGTTGAGGCCGCCATTAGGAACAGCCGTGATTTTGCGCGCCATGAAATCAAGCACGACCTTCGTTGAACTCAATCGATCGTCGCCTGGACCAAGCAATAAACTGGGATTCATGATCACCAGCCGCACTCCCTTGCCACTAAATCGTTCGAGCGCTGCCATCTCCTGGTAAGCTTTGCTTGCGTAGTACGGCCACCGCGCGATGATATCGAGGGGCGCCGAATATGTTTCGTCCGGCGTAATGTCGCCTTTTTCGGTCACCGCAATTGTGCCACTACTCGAGGCCAGGATAATTGTTTGCACACCAGCTTTCTTTGCTTGATCGCACAAGAGACGGGTGCCATCTACATGCAGTTGGTACATCTCGCGTGCATCTTCCTTCTCCCGAGAGACCTTTCCGGCCAGATGGTAAACGTTAGTAACGCCCTCGACGGCGCGCGCCGTATCTTCTGAATTCATGACGGAACCTTCGAAGGTATCAACGCCGAGGTCGGTGAGCCATTCCGGAATCGAAGTCGCCATCACACGAATGTCTTTAGCGCCGGATTCCACGAGTTGACGGACGAGGTGCGCACCCAGGAATCCCGTTCCGCCGGTGATCAGCGTTGTCGGCGCTACCTTCCTGGTGATAGCCGCGTGTCGCTTCGTGCTCTTCTTCGGCACGATTTGGGCGGTGCGTTTCTTCGGGGTTTTCTTTGGCACTACCATGCAGAATAGGTCGCATAGGACAATGCGACCAATGCGGGTTACGCTTCTATCATCGCGTATTCCTCATCGCTCGCCTCGATCCGCGACTTGCCGCTGCGACGCTCGGCCTTCCACTGTTCGTGTACGGTTTGCGGATCGAAAGGTTCATTCGAGCGGTCACGTAAGTTGACGATGTCGTGACGTACTCGCGCGGCAATCAAACGATAAGCCTCCGCGCGGGACATGCCCAGCGTCAGCGCCTCAAGCTCTTCGATTGGGATAAAGCGCCCGAGGCGCGCGCTCACGTTCCGATTTTTCAGGAAGGTCGAACCTTTCGGAAAAGCTTCATACGTGCCTTCCAGATATATGGGCAGGATTCCAACCCGCGCGGCCAGTGCCAGATAGCCAACCACGGGTTTGAAGTCGGCCATCTGCCCGCTCATCGATCGCGTACCTTCAGGGAAGATCAGCGCGTTGTACCCGCGATCAAGGTATGACCGTGCGTGCCTCAGAGACTGTCTGAGCGAGCCGGTCCTCTCCATCGGCACCAAATTTGTAAAGTTCTCCATATAGGCGCGCTTGTACTTGGTGTCGAAGAAATAATCAGCAGCCGCAAGGGCAACGAGATCTTGCCCCGCTTCAGCGAGGGCCATCTTTACCAAACCCATATCAAGGTGAGATGCGTGGTTCGCCGCGACAATGAAATTTGTGTGGTAAGGAATATTCATTTGCCCTTCGTATTTCGTGCGCAACAGACGCTCGTAAAGAGCGCGCTGCGCGAGATCGACCGTCTTATTACCAACGATTCGCAGGAATTCAGGAACATGAATCTCTTCATCGCTTTTCTCTGATTCCAAACGCAACCGGGCAGTCTCGCGACGTCCACTATGAGGAGCTTCGCGGTTCACCACCGAAAGCAGCTCTCTTAAATCCTGCACCTCGTTGAGCCGCTCAGGCGCAGTCAGCGAGCCTCCGGCGTTTTCAATTGCCGTGGCCAGCTCAACGAACATCAAGCTGTCGAACCCCAGGTCGGCGAGACGTGAATGGATCGATACCTCGTCCAGCGACCGATTCGAAACTGAAGCGACTATCTCCAATAACCACCTCGCGTCGGCCGGCCGTTCAACTTCGGAAGGGACTGTTTGCGAGCCTCGAGTTTTTTCTTCCTCCACCTGGATCATCTTGATTACTTCACGCCGCTTGACCTTTCGCGTAGCCGTTCGTGGTAATTCCTGATCGGTAAAATGCAGGACCTTCACGCGCTTGTAGTAAGGAAGTTTCGCTGATACCTCACGAAAATGTTCTTCGATCTTTAGCCGGAGCTCGGCGCGAGAAAGCGCGATGTCGTATTCTTCGTCAGGCACCACCATACAGGCTACTTTTTCACCAATACCGTCGGGCAACCCGACCACGCTTAGCTCTTTGATGTACGGAGAATCCTGATAAACCTCCTCGACTTCGTCCGGATAAACGTTCTTTCCGTTCGTATCGACGATGATGTCCTTAGATCGTCCGACGAGATATAGATTTCCTTCATCATCCAGCCGGCCGAGGTCGCCCGTGTACAGCCAGCGATCTACCAGCGTTTGCCGCGTCGCTTCTTCGTTTCCGAAATAACCGAGCATGACATTTGGCCCGCGCGCGATTACTTCGCCGACTCCAGTTGCGTCCGGTTCGGCGATCCGGATTTCGACCCCCGGTAACGACTTGCCGACCGTTCCTGCCAGCATCCGATTTTCCGGTCGCGTCACAGTTAAAACCGGCGAAGCCTCGGTCAAGCCATAGCCTTCAAGAATTGTGAAACCAAGGCCCTGAAAGTCACGCTGGACCTTTTCATTGAGGGCCGATCCGCCACTGATGAAATAGCGAATCCGCCCGCCCATGCCTTCGTGAATTGGATAGAAAAGAAGCTGTCCGAAATTCAGCGGCGTCTTGTCACGCAGCCAGGCGTTGAATTTCATAAGTAAATCAGCTGTTTCGCCAACCCACTTACCGCTTTCGTGTAAACGATTGTGAATGCGCCGCTGAAGCAATTCCCACAGGGCAGGTACGCCAACCATCCCGGTGACGTGCCCGTTCTTGATGGCCTTCGCGAGGTTCTCGCTGTTGAGTTCATCGAGATAAGTGATCTGAGCGCCGCGACTTAGCGGTGTGAGAAAGCCCGTCGAAAATTCGAACGTGTGGTGAAGCGGTAAGACGGACAACACACCATCGCTGGTATCCATGTCGAACACGGAAGACAACATCGAGACCATGCTCGTCAGGTTGCGATGCGAGAGCATTACGCCTTTCGGCCGGCCGGTGGTACCGGAAGTGAAGATGAGTGAAGCCACGGATTGGGCAGTAACCCGTTCCGGTAAAAGCGCGATGCGCTCGTCTTCGGTTTTCTCATCCGGCAATTCGAATACGTCATCGAAGGTCCAAATCTTAACGTCGCCTAATCCGGCCGCTTTCAAACGCGTGGGGAGCTCATCGCGTTCTTTCAGCAGTCGGGGACTGATAACGATTCCCGAGGCGGCGCCCGCGCGCGTGAAGGTGACAACTTCGTCGGTAGAACTTTCGGGATCGACAGGAATGCAGGTAGCCCCAGCCTTCAACACGCCAAAATAGGTCATGCCCCACTCAGGAGCGTTGTGGCTGAAAAGGAGCACACGATCAGCCGCTTTAATGCCATGCGCCGCCAGAAATGAAGCCGCGCGCGTTGCCAGCTCGCGCAGATCCGCGTATGTGTATTGTTCCTTGCGGCCATCACGTTCGATACGCATTGCAACCCGGGTCGCATGCCGCTTCGTGGTCGTCTCGAACAGCTCAAGCAGATCGCGATACGTGTAAACGCGCTTCGGCTGGGCGCGCATGTCCTCTTCAAGCGACGGCAACACCCATTTCTTCAGTCCTGGCATGTGCACATTCAACCAGTAGTCGTACCAGTCAAACGTTTCTGGGTTCCATGTCAAAAGTTGCCGTTCATCTTCACGAATTCGGGCAAACAATGCCCGCACATTGTCCGATCGAAAAACGTAGGCGTTGTCGACGGTGAACGGATGGAACATCTCGAACGCCTCCTTCGCTTCCCGCGTTTGCTCCTCAACCCGATCAACCGTTTGCTTCATCCGATTGATCACGCCTTCGTAACGGCCACCGCCCCAACGTGGCTTTGCCTTATCAAGAAACGAAGATACTTTCTTCGCGGCCTCGTTCATTTTCGGGAGAGAAGTTGATTCAAAGCGTTCCGGCGAAACGCGGAAGGGCTCAATGCGCGCCGATATCTCGTGAAACAGCTTCCACCCGTCTTTCTTTTGCAACTCCTGCTGCCGGCGAAATAGTCCAACGAGTCCAATGATTCGTTCCATGTCATTTGGGTTCGAATCGCCCGTTGCGGCTTGATGAACAAGCTTCGGTTTTTCCACGCACGCCTGTGCGGCAACCGCAAGCATGACTGACGACACCTGATCGACTGGAATAACGTCGAGAATAAGTTTTGGATTTGCCGGCAGTTGACGCTGGCCTTGTAGGGCCATGAAGATAATGGGTGCGGTGGTGGTAAAACCTTCGTTCCAACCGGGAAATGGATAGTCATTCGCGGATTCGACAATGCTCGGCCGTACGATACTGCGAACGATTTCGGTTTCAGCCGCAACCAATTGCTCGCCGAGGGCCTTGGTGTAGGTGTAAATGTTGGGCCAACCCCAGAATTCCGAGCGCTCAATCCCTAACTCAGTCAGCCGGTTTCGAATCCAAACTTTTCTTTCGCGCGCGACGGCGAGGCCCAGAGCATCCGGATCGTCTCCGTCCCGCATCTCTTCACGCAAACGTTTGCGAGCCTGTTCGCGGAAACGCGCCAGCATCATTGCGTCTTTGGCTTCCTCGCGTGCCCGCTCGGACATCCTGGCGCAGTCACAAATTTCCTGCTCTACAGAAAACTCAACACCCTTCAGGTCATCTCGCCGCGGAAAGTACCCAATCACTTCGTCATCTTCCCAAATAGAACCTGAACGATTACCGGCGACGAAACAGGTCGAGATGTGAATCAACGCCGGCCGCTTCATTCGTTTCGCGAAAGCAATCACGTTTTGCGTGCCGACCACGTTAGTTCGCAACGCGCTTTCCAACGTCGGATTGAAGGTAACGTTGCCGGCAGAATTGATGATTACGTCAATATCCTGAGCGATGCGTTGCCCCTCTTCTTCTGAGAACCCGAGGTTGTCCTCGGCAATATCGCCGCCTACGACTGCTACCTTCTCCTCGATGAAACCCTCGAGCGCCGTGCCATAACGCTCGCGCAGAGGATCGAATGGGGGCGCGGTCAATACGTTGTTCCAAAAGCGCGCGTCCGATTCTTCTTGAGAGCGCGCGCGCACCGTGACATAGACTCTGCCAACATTTGGAAAGCGATGCAGCAACATACTCAGCGTAACTTTGCCGAGAAATCCAGTGCTGCCAATTATCAGCAGACGCCGATCCCTTAAGATTTCAGTTGGTGACAAACTGTTACTCATTGAAGTCAGCGTCCTCCGCGAAGCTCACATGCTCGTCGTCCGCCGTAGTGTTTCAGCAAGTCGGCGACTGAGGCTTTGTTTGCTTTCGTCGCGACATCCAGGGCCGTACCATCATCCCCGAGTGCGTTGACATCGGCGCCATTCTTCAATAGTTCCTCAATCACGCCGACATTTCCGTAGAAGGCAGCCTCGCTCAACGGAGTTTGCCCAAACCGCTCGCGCGCATTCACATCTGCTCCTTGTCGGATCAAAAACCGCACGGCCTCAGTGTTTCCTGAACCGGCGGCGAGGAACAGTGGTGTGCAGCAAGCTGTACGTATATTCACGTTTGCGCCCGTGAGATGCAGCATCTGCATGCGTGTCACATTTCCGGTCATCGATGCCTCGGCAAAGTAGCGTTGCCGACGAGCACGGGCCCCAGGCAACGCGCCGACTATTCCAAGCGAAAGCAACAGCGTGCTGGCGAACGAGATCGCTCGCAGTACTAAAGGATTGTTAAGTAAGCGGAACATGGACCCGGTTTTACTCCATGTCGGCGATTCCAATCATCGGCTGATGTAGCATGGTTATCTCCGCCGAATTGCCCATATAGTTCCGCGCCATGGCGATTGCTTCCGTGAGATTGTCGGCCCGTTCCCAACCCAACATCGCCGGCACATGAGCATTTTCCGCGCCCGCCGCAATCACTTTTCCCACGTGCTGACGTCCATTTTCGCCCCAGTACCACATAAAAAACGGGTGCGCGCCGTGGTAGGCGTTGCCGCGGCGATACATCTCGACATAGCTTGGATTATTGGCGAATTCTCGTTCGTACTTGTCGCGCAGGTAAAAAGCATCGCGCGATTCAGGTAACAGCCGATTGAAAAATTCAATGTAGCTCGGATGAAAGCTGTGATCGAACTGATCGTAGCAGGGATGATGGATGATCAGCACACCACCCTTCCTTAACAATGGCTTGTTCCGATAAAAATTGAAGTGATAGCCGAGCCCCATCACCTGGACCAATAGCGGATTCAAGATTGAATACACGTTGTATGGCGATATGTCGGGGATTCCGGTAATCAAGATATCGCACTGGCCGCGAACTGGAATCAGGTACTGCTGAAACGCTTTTTCAAGGATTTTTTCGTGCACCGGCTCGGTTTTGCCGGCGAAACACGCAGTCATTTCGTATTGCGAAGGACGGGAGTGGAGCAGTTTGCGTCGCGCCGCGCGCGGCAACTTGCTCATCGTGTAGCGCACGGCCTCGAACTTCATTCGATCAAAGGCAGTAAAATCGTCCTCGTTCTTCAGCAGAAAATCCATGTCGCCTTTGTACATCTGGTTATTGACGGACGTTTCGATGTGAAAGACGTTCAATTCCTTGTCAACTATCTTTCCCAGGGGCACGCACTTGTGCGCCAGCTCAGACCTCGCTGGGTCCATGTAACTGTCCGACTCCCGGATAGTTTGCGGATCGTGGTGCGCACGCAGCGATTCGTAATCACACAGGCCGACGGCAACTGATTTATGGCCGCCGTCCATAGGCACGAAATTGATATTGCAGTAAATCAGCAAATCACTTTCGGCGGCGCGGCGATTGAGTACTAAAGGTTCCTTGTGCCGCGTTTCACCGATCTTTAACAATCCATCTTTCCATTCGGCGTCATGGTTGTAATACCGATCCGGATAATAGTCGTCATAAATCTTCTGACCCACCATTCGCTTCATTTCCCAGGGGGTCATCTTCCGATGCAGCGAATTCGCAATGATGATGTGAACATCATCGACCCCGTGCCCCCCGAGCATGTCGAGCACAATCTCAAGGATCGTTTGCCGGATGTCTGGCGTGGCCATGGGTGGCAAAGGCACGCTTATGTCATCGACGGCAATCGTCACTTTCATGCCGGGCTCGAGCTGTGCGAACAACGGATCGCACCCCAGCGGATGATTTAGCGCATAACGAATGGCTGCTTCCCTATTGGGTAAGCCTTTAATCGAGGGGTTGGGATAGAGCACACGCGTCCCCACGGGAAGGTCTTCGAGAATGAAGTCCTCGCCAGAAGGCATAATCCGAGGCGCGCTGTCGCTATCGATATAAACGATCGATTCGTGTGTTTTGCGTCTTAGTTCGAGAGCCATAAATGGGAATACAGACTTTAGCCTGTGATTCCAATCAATCCGACAGATTGAAGTCTGTCCTACTTCAAATTCAAGATGGGCCAGTCATGATGAAGAGCTGTTTGTCTTAAACGGAAATCAGGATTGACCACCGCAGGATGTCCAACGATCGACAGCATGGGTAGGTCGCTCATGCTGTCTGAATATGCAAAGGACTCGCTCAAGTTGATTTCTTCCTTCTCCGCAAACGTTCGGATCCACGATGCTTTGGTTGCCGATGCCAGCACCGGAGGTAATAAGCGGCCTGTCGCAACGCCGTTTACAAACTCCAACCGGTTTGCAACATAGTCATTAATCCCCAGGTATCCCATTAGCGGTTTGACGGAAACGTCGAGCGCGCCAGTGACGACAACCTGCCGGAAACCCAGACTTCGCGACTTATCAATTAGCTCAAATGCGCCGGGAAACACCGCGGGCTTCAGGACCTTTTCAAACAACTCGTCCGCAAAAAACCGCATCCGATCCTCGGTTTCGCCTTTATATCGTTTAAAAAACAGGTCGTTAAAGACCTTTCGGCTATACTGGTCGCTGACCGCAAACATCGGCACGCTGATCAGCGTCTCAGCGCTCTTCTTAAAGCTTTGGAAGAGGCTCGCCTGGTTCCTGGCGTAGAGCCCCAGCGTATGGACCAGGTTTGTGCTAACGAGCGTCCCTTCCAGGTCGTAAAATGCTGCGGCTGCCAAGTTTGGAGTCTCCGTGTGCGCCACTATAGCCGATTACGCAACCAATTGAAAGCCTTCTAAGGAGGTGTATGCAGATACTAGACAATTACGGGTTTATGAAGCGCCCAAGATGTCAGTTTTCGAAGAAAATGGTACATTTTGGCTTGCTGGCAGTCCTTGTCCTGAGCGCTTCAAGCTGTCGAAAAACAGCCTCGGCGCCGCCTGCTGCCCCCCCGGTGATCAGTTCTGAGGAGGCTCTCCGGCAGGCCGACGACCTCTATGCCCGTAGGGAGGACCTAATGAACGTTCGGAAGGCTATAGTTGCCTTAAAACAAGCACAAGCCGGCGAACCTCCTAACTATGATCTGGCATGGCGTCTGGCAAAACTCAATTACTACATCGGCGCCCATAGTTCTGACGCCAGCGAAAAGGACAAGGCGTTTCATGACGGTATCGAGGCCGGTAAGCTTGCCGTTCAGTTGAGCGGGGACAAACCTGATGGTCATTTCTGGCTGGGCGCGAACTACGGGGGCAACGCTCAAATAAATACACTGGCGGGCCTTGCTGATGTTGAGGACATCAAGCGCGAAATGGAAACGGTCCTGAAAATGGATGAGCGGTATCAGGCGGGTAGCGCCTACATGGTCCTTGGTGAGGTGTATCTCGAAGCTCCGCGCCTGCTGGGCGGAGATACGGAGAAGGCGATTGAGAACCTGGAAAAAGGTAAGCGAGCGGGGCCAGACAACGCTTTGATCCGATCACATCTCGCCCAGGCCTATGCGCAAGCCAATCGTCCAGACGATGCTCGCAAAGAGATTGAAGCGTTGCTCGCTATGAAGCCCGCCGCGGGTTACGAACCCGAGTATAACGAGGCGGTGACGCAGGCTCGAACACTCCAACAGAAATTAAAGTGATTACTGCCTGGCCGTGGCCTTTTTTAACTCTTCGAGCGTCCGCTTGTGCTCTTCCAGTTTCTTGCCCGCTTCTCCCAACTTACCTTCTGATGTAAGTCGCTGATAGTCCTGGAACTCCTGGATTGCGCGATTAATTAATTCCTGCACGTTTGCCGAAGGCGCGGGACCAAGCGCCGGTAAGGGTGATGGTTCTGGTCTTGCTTGTGCTTCCGGAGGTTTCGGCGCGCCGGGGGCTTTCGCCGCTTCGCCAAACAGATTAGTCAACGCTTCCTCAAAATTTGCGCCATAGGCTAAACGATCCTGGGTAGCCAGAACTACTAAACGAAGTTCGGGCATGGGGCTGCTGACTGCTTGCAAATAGATCGGCTCGACATAGAGCAGCGACATACCGATGGGTATGACCAGCAGGTGCCCGCGCCGAACATGCGAACCCTGTTGGTTCCACAGGGTGAACTGGCCCGAGAGCTGCGCGTTCTGATCAATTCGTGCTTCGATTTGAAGCGGTCCGTCGATCAATCGTGACTTCGGAAAATTGTAAGCCAGCAAAGAGCCATAGGCCTCGCCGTCACACCGGCCAGCGATCCAGCCAATCATGTTGTTGCGATTGGCCGGCGTGAATGGAAGGATTTCCACAAACTCGAGCGCAGCTTTCTCTCCGGGCAGTTGCATCAGCACAAAATACGGCTCAATCGGCTGTTGCTCCTGTTGACGGTTCTGTTCGTTCATCGTGACTTGCTGGGCCACACTCCACAAGTCCTCTTTCTGAAAGAACGTATTAGTGTTTTGCGTGTGGTAGAGACCAAATACGTCGCCCTGGACCTTAATCAAAGTTTCAGGATACCGCACGTGTGCTCGCAGATCGGCCGGCATCTGCGCCGCATCTTTGAGTAAGGTTGGAAATGCCGCACGGTAGGCTTGGATCAATGGATCCTCAGAATCAAACACGTAAAAATCTGTGGTGCCGTTGTATGCGTCGATGAGGACCTTGACGCTGTTGCGAATGTAGTTGATGTTCTTATTGCCTGCTTGATAGTGATGCGAGTAAGGATAAGTGTCCGACTCAGTGAAAGCGTCAATGATCCAAAACAAGCGGCCGTCGTTGCTGATCACGATGTAAGGATCATTATCGTAAACGAGAAAGGGCGCCACGCTGTCGACGATGTCCCTGATGTTGCGGTGAACCAGGGCCCGGCTTTCGGAGGTGACGTAATTGGAAAACGGCAGATTCGTCAGATCGCCGAGTGCCGCCGCCAATAACCAACGCCGCAAATAACCTCCGATGCGAATGCCTCCGGATCCTTCATACGTTGTGAATTTGTTTGCTTCTCCCTGCGGATAATTGAACTCCAACTGGCGCGTCTTGACGTAGATGTGAGTGTCGGTCTTCTGCCCGAAATAGATTTCCGGCCGCACCAGCTTTATATCCGGAACGGTTGACTCAATAGGCATGTTCGAGAGGACGAACTTAGGCATGCCTTCGGAATCGAATCCGTTCGCCGTGTTCATAGTTAGCCCGTATCCATGCGTGTAGATGAGACTTTGATTCACCCAATTTCGCGAAGACGCCGGCAGCTTGGCATCATCAATCTCGCGCGTGGCCAGCATCATCTGTTGCTTTTGTCCACCAAGGTTATAGCGGTCAACATCGACATCCGTGAAGCTGTAGTACGTTCGGATGGCCTGAATTTGCGTAAGCGTGTCTCTTAGCGCTCGCCAATCCCACAACCGAATGTTATCGAGTGTTGCGCGATTGTCGGCCAGCGAGAAACTCTCCGCAGACGCATCAACGTCGAAATTTCTCTGTTCGATGCGATCGATACCAAACGCGCTACGCGTCCACGCGATGTTCTTTTCAATGTAAGCCGTCTCACGCTCGAGTTCATTCGGCTTAACAATGAAATTCTGAACGTACGCGGGAATAATCAGAATTCCGATAATGAACACCGCCAGCGGAATCGCCAGGCCAACGAGCAGAACACGCACCCGCCGAAGGGTGAAAGCGTTTACCAGTGAAATCGCTGCTGCAAACCAGAGCGTCGCGGCAACTACGATCAGGCCGGGGAGAACATAATTCGCTTCGGTGTAAGTGACACCGGAAAATGCTTGATGGTCTTCCCAAAGGTAGGGATACCGGGACAACACAACGCGCCACGCGAAGAGAGCGAGCGCCGCACTTAAAGCGCATGAAACTGCTGTGAGGCTGGTGCGGCGTGCCTTTGCAAGGTCACCCGTACTGGCCAGGCCCTGCTGGGAAATAGCCAATAAAGCATGCACTATCGCGCCGGCCAAAACGATGACAGAGATAAATAGCAGCCATTCACTAATGGCGTCGTAAATCGGCAACGTGAAAAAATAAAAGGCGACAGGCTTGTGAAAAACGGGGTCTTCGAGGGGCGTCGCGGTTTGATGACTATACAGAGCGAAACTTCGCCACATCTGTCGCATTGCCAGTCCGAAAATCAGAGCGGCTAACAACGAAACAATCCAGGTTAGCGGCCGCAAAACACGGGCCGGTGCGAAGTTAACCGGTTGACGGTTTACAAAGATCGTCCGGCGATCAAGCGCAAAGTCCCCAAATGCACGCTCGACCAACCAAAGCCCGCCTCGTACGAGCACGGCGGTTAAGAGAAAGAAAACGATGAACAACTCGAGCTTCAGCCGGAACATGTACCAGTACACTGATGAGTAGCCGAGTGAACCAAACCATAATGCTGAGAGATAAACCGAAAGGAGGCGCGAAGAGAGGAAGAGCAACAATATGATGCCGAGCACCAGCCACCATAGCCATGCCCGGCGTCTGCGCGGGCGCCCGCCGACGTCGATGATTTCACCTTCGGCGTCAAATGGTACGGGGCGAGACACGGCGGCGATAGCATACGCACGAAAGGCTGGGCGGTCAAAACGATTTGGTGGCCGCTCTGGGAAAGAATCGCAACTGAAGCATGCGGTCCCGCGTTTCTTTCAAATGTAAAGAAAATTGTTAGCTGACGGCGGGGTAATAGAACCTTCAATACCGGTTTCCCGCAAAGCCTAACAGCTTGTGTGACGATAATGTTAGACTCCTTTACCCGACGACGCTAAATGCTTTCACCAGAGACAGTCCTCCAACAACGCTATCGGATCGTTGGTCAACTCGGTCAGGGCGGCATGGGAGCGGTTTATGAAGCTGTCGATCAGAGACTGGACACGATCGTCGCGCTGAAAGAGACGCTGTTCTCAGACGAGAAGTTGCGTAAGCAGTTCGAACGCGAAGCGCGCTTACTGGCACGTCTTCATCATCCGGCCCTGCCCCGCGTCAGCGATCACTTCACGGAAGCCGATGGCCAATTCCTGGTAATGCAATACATCGGCGGCGAGGACCTGGCGGAAATGCTGCTGCGTCGAAAGTCGGCTTTTCCGCATGAAGAAGTACTTGCCTGGGCAGATCAGCTTTGTGATGCGCTGGATTATTTGCACACGCAGGATCCACCGATAATTCACCGAGATATAAAGCCGCAAAATTTGAAGCTGACCACGCGAGGTCACATCGTGTTGCTCGATTTCGGATTGGCAAAGGGATCAGCAGGTCAACTGTCTGTGGTTACGAGCTCAGCCAGTATTTTTGGTTATACGCCAAACTACGCGCCTTTAGAGCAGGTCCAGGGCCTGGGCACGGATGCGCGCAGTGACATCTATTCTTTGGCGGCGACGCTGTACCATTTGATGACCAATATCAAACCACCGGACGCGCTTAGTCGTGCGGCGGCCATCGTGAATGGTCAAGCTGATCCGCTGGTGCCGGCCAGTCAAGTCGTGCCTGTGTCACCGGCGATCGCGTCAGTTTTGGCAAAGGGCATGTCTCAGAATCGGTCCGAACGGTTCGCTTCGGCGGCTGAAATGCGAAACCCCTTACGCGTTGCCGCAACTCAATCGATGCACGAAGGGGCAACCCTGTTAACGGGCGCCGCGGCGGCCGGAACTATTACTACAGAAGATCGCACCAGGGTCGTTGGACCATCGACACGTGTTGAGGGAAGCGAAGCACTAACGCTGGTTGCCGCCGAAACCACAAATGTTCGCACAGCAGACCGCGCGGGAGAACGAATGGCCGTGGGCAAGAGCTCAAAAGGACGCAGCGCCCGTGCGTGGGTGGCCGCAGCTGTCTTGTCAGTAATGATTGTCGGTGGCGCGGCCGCGTTCTACGCGTTTCGCAAATACCCGCAGTCGAGACAGACAAGTAGCAGCAGTACGTCCACAAATTCGGTCGAACCTTCTCAATCGACCGCCGAAGGCAGCCAATCAAGTAAACCAGTGACGCAGCTAAACTCGGCTCAAGTCGAAACGAAGAAACCGTCGCAGAGCGGTGAGAAGTCTCGAGCTGAGATCACAACCGAACGCCCAGCCGCCAGTAAGTCACAGCCAAAACCTGCGCCGCAACAGCCGAAAGCTGCGAAGCCTGCCGTTGATCGGCCAACCCATGAAGCAGAACGTGCGACCGAGCGTGCCCGCGACCAGGTTGTTCCTACGGTGCCGCAGGTGAATCCGGGTTTCGACCCCTTCAAGAATCAACCGCATCCGCCAGGTGCGGGCGCTGGTCAAGTGCCTAATGTGCGGACGATGCCCGATGGCACAAGAGTCATAACGCAGCCGGACGGCACCCGGATCGTCGTGATGCCAAATGGTTCAACACGAGTTATACCGCCG
>Ga0126384_10001083_pt1 | contig 15908 bp, 11 predicted proteins | sample PanSoiMetPlot_36_FD_92543 | JGI IMG/M metagenome (GOLD analysis project Ga0126384, IMG submission 92543) | Tropical forest soil microbial communities from Panama - MetaG Plot_36 | ecosystem: Environmental > Terrestrial > Soil > Tropical forest > Bulk soil | place: Panama | collected 2016-02-17 | reverse complement strand
GGCCGCGTCAGCGGCTGCATCATCACGACCATGATCACGCGCATGAGCATGGCCATGATCATGATCACGACCACGACCATGGTCATCACCATGATCATGACCATCGCGGCGATGGTCATGGCCGTCATCGCAGATGACGCCTTTCAATTGCCGGCATGCAGGACATCCGGGAGGACGATCATGGCGAGCAGGGAAGAGCCGACACGCCGCGTAGTGCTCGGGACAGGGATGGCGCTTGGCGCTGCCGCGGCGGTCGGCAGTGCGTCGCAAACCGATGCGCAATCCGCGCAGAAGACCTTCGTGCTCGTGCACGGCGCCTGGCATGGCGGCTGGTGCTGGCGGCGGGTGGCCGATCGGCTGGAGCGACAGGGCCACAAGGTCTACACGCCGACGCTCACGGGGCTCGGCGAGCGGTCGCACCTGATGAACGGCAAGATCGATCTCGACACCCATATCACCGACATCGTCAACGTCGTGAAATGGGAGAATCTCAGGGATATTTGCCTGGTCGCTCATTCCTACGGCGGTTGGCCGGCGTCGGGCGCGCTCGAGCAGATCCTCGACCGCGTCGCCTCGGTGGTCTTTCTCGACGCTTTTGTGCCCGAGGACGGCCAGATGGGTTTTGACTTCGCCTCGGAGTTCAGCCGCAAGGGCACGATCGAGGCGCAGCACAAAGGCGAGATCTCGCGGCCGGCGCCGCCCGCGACTGCGTTTCACGTCAACGAGACGGACCTCGCCTGGGTCGATTCGAAGATGACCCCGCAGCCGCTCGCGCTCGCCTTCTCGATCATCAAGCTGACGGGCGCACGCGAGAAGATCGCGAAGAAGACCTATATCCGCGCGCCGGCCTATCCCCAGCCCGCCTTCGACAAATACTATGCGGCGAAGAAGGCCGATCCTGCCTGGCGTACCTACGAGGTCACGTGCGGCCACGACGTGATGATCGACATGCCTGACCGGCTGGTCGAGATCCTGCTCGAGTCGGCGTGACGCGCAAGCACTTACGCCGCGCGGCCGATCTTACATGGCCGCAAACAAATCCTCCGCCGCCATCCGCCGCGGCGTGAAGCCCTGCTCGTGCAGATACCGGCACAGCGTCTCGATCGCCTTGCGGTTCTCCTCGAGTCCGTAGGGCCAGATGTCCTTTCCCAGGACCGCCTGCGTCGCCCGATATTCGGCCTCGACCCAGGGCAGCGTGACCGAGAACGCCGCGAGCTTCTGCAGGTCGGCGAGCGCCATCGCCTTGGCCTTGAGGAAGGCGTCGAACACGGGGCGCGCCAGCCAGGGATGCGCGTCGACGAGCGTGTTGCGGATGCCGACCGCGTGCATCAGCGGATAGACGCCGCTCTTGCGGTAGTAGGCCTGCTCGACCCCGCGGGTGTCGGCAAAAAGCCGGCCGACGTTCGGCGCGCCCTTGAGGAAGCACGACGGCGGGCGCGCCGTGAACAGCGCGTCGAGCTCGCCGTCAGCCAGCATGCCGGCAAGCGTCTTGCCGGCCGGAATGTTGTCGATCTCGACGCCCGCGACCGGCGCGGGCGGCGTCGTCTTCTGCGACGACTGCTCCAGGCCGCCGAGCCGCCAGCGCAGGTCCGACGGCGCGATGCCGTACTCGTCCGACAGGAGCCCGCGCAGCCACACCAGCATGGTGGTGAGATATTCGGGCGTCCCGACACGCTTGCCCTTGAGGTCGGCGGGCGAGGCGATGCGGTCGCTGCGCACGAAGATCGCCGAATGGCGGAAGGCGCGGGAGAGAAACACCGGCACGGCGGTGTAGTGATGTGCGTCGCGTGCCTTGAGCGTGATGTAGGTCGAGAACGACATCTCGGAGACGTCGAACTCCTGGCTCTTGAGGTTGCGGATGAACAGCGCGTTGGCCTCGACCGTCGAATAGGTCACGGCGCAGCCCATGACGCCGACCGTGCCCTCGCGCAGCGCGCGGACGCGGTCGTAGTCGCCGCACGCGACGGTGATCGGGATGTCGGGCATGATATTAATCCTCGCGGGGCGTTCCTGCTTTCCACATTGTTGTCATTGCGAGCGAAGCGAAGCAATCTCGTTTCACTTGCGCATGCACGCATGGCGGAGATCGCTTCGTCGCGCTACGCGCTCCTCGCAGTGACGCGGGAGGTGCGTGCTACCCCTTGAACCGCTCCGCCGGCGGCGCGATCTCGGTGACGAGGTCGCGCACCAGCGCCTTGTTGTGAAGCGGACGGAGCACCATCTCGCGCGGCTCGAGCCGCGCCGTGCAGGCATAGACGGTCACGCCGTCGAGCTCCATCATGCATTCCTTGCACGCGTTGGCATTGATGCAGGAGAACCGGATCGCGAGCGAAGGATCGCGGTTGGCGCGGATCCAGCGCAGCCCGTCGAGCACCGACTGGCCGGGCTCGAGCGGCACCTCGTAGCTTTCGAAGCGTCCCGCCCGCGGATCGAGGCCGCGCCATACCTTCAGCGTCGCGGTCGCGCTCATTGCGCCGCGACCTCGGCGGCGACCGGTGCCGACCTCGCTTCGATCTCGTCGCCGCGCAGGCGCACCACCTGGTTGACCTGCCATTGCGGCCGCAGGCCGGGAAAATCCTCGCGCTGGTGGGCGCCGCGGCTTTCGGTGCGCCTGAGTGCCGACAGCGCGACCGTGCGCGCGACCAGGATCATGTTGCGCAGGTCGAGCCAGTCGATCCGCTGCATGTCGAACGGCCCGCGGCCGCCGGCGGGGCAATCGCCGAGTTCGCGATGCAGCTCGAGGATCGTGCGCAGCGCCCGCATGAGCTTTTCCTTCGTACGGAACGGCCCGACGCCGTCCGCCATGGCGGCCTGCAATGTCTGGATCATCGCCGCGGTGTTGAGATCGGCTTTTCCACCTTCCGCCGTGACGAGCGCGATCGCGGCGCGGGCATCGGCGGCGGCGAATGCGTGGCGCCCGCCGCGCGCGCGTTCCGCCGCGGTTCGGCCGGCCCGCCGGCCGAACGCCAGGGCCTCGGTGATGGCATTGCCCGAGAGGCGGTTGGCGCCATTGGCGCCGCCCACCGCCTCGCCGGCAACCAGCAGGCCCGGCACCTCGGTTTCCATGCGGACGTCCGCCGCGACCCCGCCCATGTGGTAGTGGGCGATCGGCGCGACTTCGACCGGCATCCGCGTGAGATCGATGTTGTTGGCGGCAAGCCGGTCGATCACCGGCCCGAAGGCTTCGCGCAGTGCCGCGGCCGGGCAGTGTTCGAAGCTCAGATAGGCGCCGCCGTGCGGCGAGCCGCGCCCGGCCTCGACCTCCTTGATGATCGCGTAGGTCGCGAGGTCGCGCGTGATCACGTACTCACCGTCCTCGCGCGTGCCGTAGCGCTCGGTGAACTCCTCGCGGTCGGCGTTGAGCAGGCGGCCGCCGAGCTTGTAGCGGAACGGATCCCACATGATCGGATCCATGCCGATCAGCCGCGGCGCCAGGTGACCGATCGGGAAGAACTGCACGAATTCCATGTCGATGAGCGGCGCGCCGGCCCGCAGCGCCAGCGCGTAGCCGTCGCCGCCCATGTTGGCGGAGGCGCTGTTGCGTCGGTAGAGCCGGGTGAGGCCGCCGGCCGCGACGATCGTCGCCTTGGCGGCGATCGTCACCGGTGCGCCGGTGGCGAGGTGCAGCGCGACCGCGCCCGTGACCATGCCGTCGTGCCGGACCAGGTCGACGACCAGGAGATCGCCCGCCTTGCGGATGCCGGACGTCTTGTTGACCACCGTGCGCAGCGTCTTCGACACCGCCGGCCCGGTGTTGAGAAAATCCACATAGGCGCAGCGCGGCCGGTCATGGCCGGGCGCGAAGGCCTGGGTGATGCGGCCGTCCCGGCGCGCCCAGCCGACGCCCCACATGTCCATCTCGCGGATGCAGTCCGGACCGTCCTCGCACAAGAGACGCGCGAGGCGCTGGTCGGTCAGCCCGCGGCCGGCCTGGATGGTGTCGGCGAGGTGATGACGCCAATGATCGGGCGTCTGCGATCCGAGCGCCACCGCAACCGTCATCTGCGCCATCACGGTCGCGCCACCGCGCCCGACCAGGCTCCGGTCGGCGAGAAACACGCTCGCGCCGGCGCGCGCAGCCTCGATCGCTGCGTACATGCCGGCGCCGCCCGATCCGATGATCAGGACGTCGGTCTCGACATGCATGGTCTCGCGTGCGGGCTCGATGGTCACGCTCGGCTCCTGTCGAAGAAGATCGATACACCGTTGGCGGTGCGCCGCAAGCAGCCTGCGGTGATGCCGGGCGGATCAATCCGCTCGCCGGCGCGTTGACGTTTCGAGGCGATGCCAGGAGAACGCCATGCCGGACAAGCGAACCATCGACAAAGCGCGGGAGGACAGGCGCGAGGGCAAGTCAGCCTCGACCCAGGCCGGCGAGTTCGTGCGCGCGCAGATCGACAAGATTCGTCGCGGCGTGCACGGTGCGCGCTCGACGCGGCAGGCGATCGCGATCGGCCTCTCGGAGGCGCGCCGCGCCGGCGTCGACCTGCCGCCGCCGCGCCGGGGCAAGACCAAGCGCAGCACGCGCAAGAGCGCCAAATACGCCTATGCGGTCGGCCAGGGCAAGCGCAAGCCGCGGCGCCGCCCGCGGGTGTCGCGCGCGGTCGAAGGCGTGCTCAAGCGCGAGCCGCGCCGCAGCGCGTCACACCGATCCCTGTCGCGCCAGGGGCGGAGTGCCGCCGCCCGGCGCAGCTCCGCGCAGCGTTCGGCCGCGGCCCGCAAGGCGGCGCGGACCAAGGGCGCGGCCGGTCGCTCGGCGGCGGCGAAGAAGGCGGCGCGAACCCGCGCACGCAGACGATGACGTCCGACGATCAGCTGGCTGGGCGACCGAGGAACTCGCGCAGGCTTGCGACCTCGGATTCAAGCGCAGCGATGCGCGCTTCGCGCGCGGCCAACGCGGCCGCGACATCAGCGGCGTCGAAGCGCTGTGGAATGTGCTGCTGGCAGTTGGTGTCCCAGGCCGCGACCGTGAACAGGATCACCTGCTCGGGCCGCGCCTTGTAGTCCGCCGGCATCAGCTTTTCGGTCAGCGCGTCGTCGCCTTCGATCACGCGTGCCTCGCCCCAGATCTTGACGCGCCGGCGTTGCGCGTAGTCGATCAGAAACAGATAGGCCTTCGGGTTGTCCGCAAGATTGCCCTGCGTGATGTATTGCCGGTTGCCGGCGAAGTCGGCGAAGCCGATGGTCTGCTCGTCGAGCACGTGCAGGAAGCCGGGCGGGCCGCCGCGGTGCTGGATGTAGGGCTGGCCCTCGGCAGTGGCGGTGGCGAGAAACACGCTGGTCTGCGCCGCGACGAACCCGGCGAGGTCGGGCGTGATGCGGGTGCGCCAGCCGCCCTTCTGCTCCATGCGTCCGTAGGATTCGCGCGAGCCCTTGCGGGCCTGCACCGCCTTCACCGTCGGCGTGAAGGCGACGTCGCTCGAGTAGGCGTGGGCCTCGTCGGCGACCCGGTTCATGGCTTTCTCCTTTACAGACCGAGTGCGCTCAGCCCCGGATGATCGTCGGGGCGGCGGCCGAGCGGCCAGTGATACTTGCGCTCGCCCTCCTTGATCGGCAGGTCGTTGATGCTGGCGATGCGCACGCGCATCAGGCCGTGCTCGTCGAACTCCCAGTTTTCGTTGCCGTAGCTGCGGAACCAGTGGCCGCTGTCGTCGTGCCACTCATAGGCGAAGCGCACCGCGATGCGATTCTCGCGGAACGCCCAGACTTCCTTGATCAGTCGGTAGTCGAGCTCGCGATTCCACTTGCGCGTCAGGAACGCCTCGATCTCGGCACGGCCATGCAGGAATTCGGCGCGGTTGCGCCAGCGGCTGTCGACCGTATAGGCGAGCGCCACCCGCGCGGGCTCGCGCGTATTCCAGGCGTCCTCGGCCGAGCGGGCCTTCTGCGCCGCGGTCTCGGCGGTGAACGGCGGAAGCGGCGGGCGGCTTTCGGTGGTCGCAGTCGTGGTCGCAGTCATGGCATCTCCTCGCGTGGGTCACGGCGACGGTTCCAGATATACGGCCTTCCATAATTTGTGATAATAGTGATTTTTGGGACTTATCCTTTCGAAAAATGGAAGGCAAAATGGACCGGCTCGAATCCATGTCGACACTGCTGGCAACCGTGGAGGCGGGCAGCCTGTCGGCCGCCTCGCGCAAGCTCGGCATGCCGCTCGCGACCGTCAGCCGCAAGGTCGCGGAGCTCGAGGCGCATCTGCGCACGCGGCTGCTCCATCGGACCGGGCGTCGGCTGACGCTGACCGACGCGGGCCGCGCCTATGTGGCGGCGTGCCGGCGCATCCTCGACGACATCGACGCAGCCGAGCGCGCCGCGGCCGGCGAATACAGCGCGCCGCGCGGCGACCTGATCATCGCGGCGCCGATCGTGTTCGGCCGCCTGCACGTCCTGCCGGTCGCGCTCGATTTCCTCAAGGCCTATCCGGACATCGACATCCGGCTCTCGCTCGCCGATCACGTCGTCAGCCTGCACGAGGACCGCATCGATCTGGCACTCCGCATCGGCGAACTCCCCGACTCGAGCCTCGTCGCGGCGCGCATCGGCGAGATCCGCCGGGTGGTGTGTGCGAGCCCGCGCTACTTCGCCGAGCGCGGTACGCCGAAACGCCCGGAGGATCTCGACGTCCACCACTGCATCACGTTCGAGGGCCTGACGTCACCGGACGTGTGGACCTTCGCGGTCGGCAAGGCGGCAAAATCCGTCGCGATCCATTCGCGGCTCGTGGTCAACACGGCGGAGGCCGCGATCGACGCTGCGGTGGCGGCGGTCGGCATCACGCGCGTTCTCGCCTATCAGGCGGCGCGTGCGCTGCGCGACGGCGCGCTCGCGATTGCGCTGAAGGAGTTCGAGCCCAAGCCCGTGCCCGTCAACCTCGTCCATCCGGGCGAGCCGATGCTTCCGCTCAAGGTGCGGGCGTTCCTCGATTTCGCGGCGCCGCGGCTGAAAACGAGACTCGCGCTGGCTGCGGTCTAGCTACTCTTACTGCGTCACTACCCGACTCTGCCGCCGTCATCGTCCGCGCAAGCGCAAGCGGACGATCCAGTACTCTAGGGCCGCGCGACGGTGTGCCGAATGCCGACGGAGCGCAGCGCGCCAAGAAGGTCCGTCGATGTGTACGGCTTCTCCACGAACGCGATCGTCCCCTCGTCCTGCAGCCGGCCGCTCAGGTCAACACTGGCGCGGCCGCTCGCGATCACGATCGGCAGCGACGGGTAGATGGCGCGCAACTCGCGCACCAGCATGTCGCCGCGTCGATCGGGGAGGCCGATGTCGATCACCGCCGCGTCCACGCCCCCCGGGATGCGGCGGGTCTTGTTGATCGCGTCGGTCGCCGAGCCGACCGCCTCGACCTTGAAGCCGGCCTCGGACAAAATGTCGATCGCCAGCATCTGCAGCAGCACCTCGTCCTCGACGACGAGGATGCGGGCGGGATGGGCGCGGGCGTCGAGAATGTCGCGGAGCCTGGCGGCGAGCGCCGCCTGGGTGAACGGCTTGGTGATCAGGTCGACGCCCGGGTCGAGGCGGCCGTCATGGACGATGGCATTGCGGGCATAGCCGGTGGTGAACAGGACCTTCAGCCCCTGTCGTTTCTCGCGCACCGCATCGGCGAGCTTGCGGCCGTTCATCCCGCCCGGCAGGCCGATGTCGGTGAACACGAGGTCGATGTCCGGGTTGTCGTCGAGCGCGCGCAGCGCGGTGGCGCCGCTCGTCGCCTCGACGACACTGTAACCGAGTTCGCGCAGCGTCTCGGACGTGTAGCTGCGCACATCGGCATCGTCCTCGACGACGAGAATCGTCTCCGTCCCGGCACTGCCCGCCATCGTCGCCGGGGCCTCTTCCGTCTCGGCGACGCCTTCCGCATGCAGCCGCGGCAGGTAGAGCTTGACGGTCGTTCCCTCGCCGACCTCGCTGTAGATCTTGGCATGGCCGCCCGACTGCTTGACGAAGCCATAGACCTGCGAGAGGCCGAGTCCGGTGCCGTGCCCGACGTCCTTGGTGGTGAAGAACGGCTCGAATGCGCGGGTGAGCACCTCGTGCGTCATGCCGGTGCCGGTGTCGCTGACCGCCAGCATGACGTACTGGCCGGGCAGGACCTCGGCCTCCCCGGCGGCGTAGCGGTCGTCGAGATAGACGTTGGCGGTCTCGATCGTGAGCTTGCCGCCCTGCGGCATGGCATCGCGCGCATTGACGGCGAGATTGATGAGGGCGACCTCGAGCTGGTTCGGGTCCACGAAGGTGCGCCAGACGCCGCCGGCCAGCACGGTCTCGACCGTGACGGTCTCGCCCAGGGTCCGTCGCAGCAGGTCCGACGTGCTCGTCACCAGCCGGCCTATATCGACCGGCCTCGGATCGAGCGGCTGCTGGCGCGAGAACGCGAGCATGCGCTGGGTGAGCGCCTCGGCGCGCCGCGCGCCACGCATCGCGAGGTCGGCCGAGCGCGCGAGCCGCGCCGAATCCGCGTTCCCGTTGCCGAGCTGGCGCTGGATGGTCTCGAGATTGCCGATGATGATGGTGAGCAGGTTGTTGAAGTCGTGCGCGACGCCGCCGGTCAGTTGGCCGATTCCCTCCATCTTCTGCGACTGGGCGAGCTGCTCCTGCGTGCGCATCAGGTCCTGCTGCGCCTTGCGCCGCTCCGTCATGTCGCGCGTGATCTTGGTGAAGCCGAGCAGGGTGCCGCTGCGGTCGTGAATGGCGTTGATCACAACGCTTGCCCAGAACCGGGTGCCGTCCTTGCGCACCCGCCAGCCGTCGGCCTCGAACTTGCCCTCGCGCGTGGCGGTTTCGAGCGCGCGGACCGGCACGCCGGCCGCGCGGTCCTCCTCGGTGTAGAAGCGCTCGAAATGCTGCCCGACGATTTCCGCTGCGCTGTATCCCTTGATGCGTTCCGCCCCGGTATTCCAGTTACTGATGATGCCCTCCGGGCTGAGCATGAACAGCGCGTAGTCGACCACGCCCTCGACCATGTGCTGGAAGCGGCCCTCCACCTTCTCGCGCTCGCTCCCCTCCTGCCTCAGCCGGGCATTGGCGGCGGCGAGTTCGGCGGTCCGCTCGGCGACCTTGCGCTCCAGGCTCTGCTCGGACTCGCGCAGCGCCTCCTCGATGCCCTTGCGCCGGGCGATCTCCTCCTGGGCGGATCGGTGGAGCCTCGCCTTGTCGATCGCGATGGCGGCCTGGACCGCAATGGCGGAAACGATCCGCTCGGCGGTGGCGTCGAACACGCCGACCTGCGGATGTCCGAAGAACAGTCCGCCCAGCACCTCACCGCTGCGCGAGACGACGGGCACCGCCAGGTAGCTGCGGATGGGCGGATGGCCATCGGGCGTCCCGTTGTAGGGCGGGGTCTTGCCGAAGCGCGGATCCTGCGTGATGTCGGGCGAGCGTACGATTCCTTCGCCCCGAAAGGTCGAGCTGAAGACTTCGGTATTGTGCAGCATCGGAAAGCCCGCAAAAGCCTCCCGCGGCGCGCCCGACAACGTGTACAGCGTGTAGGCCTCGCCCCTTTCGTCGACGACCTTGTGGAAGAACGAGCCGAGTGCCGCTCCCGACAGCTCGGTGGCGGCGTCCGTCACCACCTGGGCGGTACGCTCGAGGTCGACCTCAGCCGCGACGGCGGTTCCGACGCGGTTGAGCAGCTCGAGGATATACGCCTCTTCGCGCAGCAGTCTGGAGGATTCCTCGCGGCTGTGGGCGAGCCGGATGTTGGCCTCGACGCGCGCGAGCAGCTCGCGCGCCGAAAACGGCTTCACCAGGTAGTCGTCGGCGCCCGATCGGAGGCCCTCTACTTTGGCGTCTTCCCCGGCGCGCGCCGACAAGAGTATGACGGGCGTGTCCTTGAGCGCGTCGTCGGCGCGCAGCCGTGCGAGCAGGCCGAAGCCGTCGAGCTTCGGCATCATGACGTCGGAAAGAACGAGATCGGGCTTTTCGGTGCTCGCTACGGCGAGCGCGGCGTCGCCGTCGGCGACCGCGCGGACGCGATAGCCGGCGGCGCGCAGCAGCCGCTCGACGTAGTTCCGCATGTCCAGATTGTCGTCGGCGAGAAGGATGCGGCGGCCCTGCTCGCTCGCGGCGGCCGCCGCCGGCGGGTCGAGATCGGCGGGACCCGAGGCCGTGGGCACGTCCACGGCGGCGACATCCGGCGTGAGCCAGCTCGCGGCTTCCTGCAGGTAGGCCTGCGCCCGGACGGATGGCACGCCGCCGCCTCCCGGGGCGCGAATCCGGTCGGGCGCCAAATGCGCCGTGCCGAACGGGAGCGTGATGGTGAAGGCGCTGCCCCGGCCGGGCTCGCTGTCGGCGACGATCGAGCCGCCGTGCAGCGCGACCAGCTCCTGCACCAGCGCGAGCCCGATGCCACTGCCCTCGATGCTGCGGCCGTGCGCGCCGGCGACGCGGTGAAAGCGCTCGAACAGGTGCGGCAGCTCCTCGGGCGGGATCCCGGTGCCGGTGTCTCGCACCACGACGCTGGCGGTCCTGCCGTCGGCGGCGGGCCGCACTTCGACCGCGATCTCGCCCGCGAAGGTGAACTTGAACGCATTGGAGAGAAGATTGAGCACGATCTTCTCCCACATGTCGCGGTCCGCGTAGACCGGCTCCGCGAGCGGGGGGCAGTCGATCCGCATGCGAAGCCCGGCCCGCTCGACGGTGGCGCGGAACATTTCCGCCAGTTCGGCGGTCAGTACGGCGAGATCAACCGGCTCGAACTGCGCGTGGGCCTTGCCAGCTTCGATTCGGGAAAAGTCGAGCAGCGTATTGACGAGCTTGAGAAGCCGGACGCCGTTGCGATGCGCGACCGCGACGAGCCCGCGATTCTCGGCGAACGCCTGGCCCTCACCCTTGGCCATAACCTCCTCGAGCGGGCTGAGCATCAAGGTGAGCGGGGTGCGGAATTCGTGGCTGACGTTCGAGAAGAACGCCGTCTTGGCGCGATCGATCTGGGCGAGCGCTTCGGCGCGTCGCCGTTCCTGTTCGTAAGCCTCGGCGTTGGCGATCGCGGCCGCGATCTGGCGGGCGACGAGATCGAGAAAGCCGGCATATCTGTCGTCGAACAGCCGCACCGGGCTGAGGCCCGCGACCAGGACGACCGAGCGACCGGTCTCGCCGCTCGCCGGCACTGGCACCACCACCGCGTCGGTAGCGGGCAGATGCCAGGCGCCGCCCGGAAACGGGGCGCCGAATGCGCCGGCGAGGTCGCTCACCCCGAGCGCGCGATGCTCGCGCATGGCCTGCGACAACGGCCAGACGTCGTCGCGCTCGAGCGACAGCGTCGCGACGACAGCCGGGTGGTGCGGCTCGATGCCGGTCAAGCCGGCGAGCGATGCGGTCGGGCTTTGCCTGTCGAGCACGTAGATCAGGGCGAAGGGAAGATCGCGGGAATTGGTGGCGAGCGCGTGCACGCTGCGTTCACATGCCTGCTGCCAGCTGCGCGCCTCCGCAGTGCTGGCCGCGAGCTCGCGCAGCAGCGCGAGCTGGCGCTCGCCGATCACGCGCTGCGTATCGTCCGTGTTGGCGCAGAAGATGCCGCCCGCCGTTCCGTCGCCGACCAGGATCGGGCTGTACGAAAAGGTATAGTAGGTCTCCTCCGGATAGCCGTTGCGCTCCATGATGAGGAGTTGCTCCTCCACATAGGTTCCCTCGAGACCGCCCATCGCCTGGGCGAGCATCGGGCCGATGTGCTCCCATATCTCGTGCCAGACGACGGCGGTCGGCTGGCCGAGCGCCGCCGGATGCCTGGCGCCGATGATCGACTTGTAGGGATCGTTGTAGAGATAGGTGAGTTCCGGGCCCCAGCCGATCCAGATCGGCTGCTGCGAGGTGAGCATGATGCGCACCGCGGTGCGCAGTTCCTGCGGCCACTGACCGGCCGGTCCGAGGGGCGTGGCTCGCCAGTCGAACGCCCGCATCAGCCAGGCGAGCTCGCTGCGTCCGGCGAACAGCGGGTCGGTATCGGGGGAAGACGAGGGCGGGGCCGGTCCGGCGGCGTGATCGAGGTCCAACGACGACATTCCTTCCCCATCCCCCGCCGGACGCAACGCGCTGCCGTCTGCGGACTAGGGCTTCGACCCCAGGTCCGGTTGACTCAAACGTGCCGGCCTATGGAAAAGTTCCATTCGCCACGCCAGCCGTGGGGATCCGCCACGATTCCCGTCCGGAGGGCCGGCGATGGGGCGCCTATCGCGGCGCCAATTGCCGCTTCTTCGCCGCGCTTTTCACCGCCTGGATAATTTCCGGATAGGCTGCGCAGCGGCAGAGATTCCCGGAGAGGTAGTGCTTGATCTCGTCGTCGTCCGGATCCGGATGGCGGTCGAGCAGCTGCTTGGTCATGAGGATGAATCCGGGCGTGCAGAAGCCGCACTGGAACGCGCCGTGCTCGATGAAGGCTTCCTGCACGGGGTCGAGCGTGCCATTGGCGTCGAGCGCCTCGATCGTCGTCACCTCGGCACCGTCCGCGAAGGCCGCGAGATAGAGACAGCCCGACACCGCGATGCCGTTGACGATCACGGTGCAGCAGCCGCACAGGCCCTGGCCGCAGCTCTCGCGTGCGCCGTAGAGCGCGAAATCGTTGCGCAGAACTTCGAGGATCGTGTGGTGCGTCGCGATCTCGGCGCTGACCGCCTCGCCGTTGAGCGTGAAGCTGATGGTGCGTGCGGTCATCTCACTCGTCCTCGAGAGGATTCTGTTGCTGGGCGCGGATCGCGCGGTAGACGGCTTCGGCGTTGAGCGGCAGCTCGGTGATGCGCACCCCGGTCGCGTCGTCGATCGCATTGGCGATAGCCGGTCCGCAGCAGAACGTCGCGGTCTCGCCCACGCCCTTGGCACCGAACGGGCCGTTGGTCTGGATCGAGTCGATCGCCTCGTTCTCCATCACGGCCGGCACATCGAGGATGCCAGGAATCTTGTAGTCGGCAAGCGACGCATTGGTGACCTGGCCGCCGTCGATGTGCATCTTCTCGAACATCGTGAAGCCGAGCTGCATCAGGGTCGCGCCGGAGATCTGCGTCTCGACGATCTTCGGATTGATCGGCCGCCCGCAGTCGACCACGTTGATCAGCCGAGTCACGGCGACCTTGCCGGTCTCCGTGTCGACCTCGACCTCCGCGCCGGCGCCCGCCACCATCCAGAACGGCGCCACGTTGGTGGTGAGGCCGGTGCCGGGCTGCGGCGGCGTGTAGTCCGGCTTGTAGCTGCCGCTGCCGACGATGTTGCCGGCCTGCATGCCGTATTTCTTCTTGAACAGTTCGGCGACCGGGATGTTGCTGCCCTCCGGCTCGCCCAGTTCCTTGCGCAAGGCGTCGATTTTGGCGCGGCACTCCTCGGCCGCCATCCGCACCGCGTGGCCCATGTGGAAGAGCGAACGCGAGCCCAGCGTTCCCATGTCGTAGGGCGTGATGTCGGTGTCGCGCGGCACCACCCGCACGGTTTCGGCCGGCACGTTGAGGATCTCGCCGACCACCTGCGCCAGGGCGGTGTCGGAGCCCTGGCCCATGTCGACAGTGCCGCAATAGAGGATCGGGCTGCCGTCGGCCGTGACGTTGAGCACCGCGACCGAGGTGGTCGGCGCGATCACGGCCTTGATGGCGATCGCGAGCCCGCGGCCGCGCCGGATCGCGCCGCTGCCGCGGTCCATCGGCTTGCCCCAGTTCAGCCGCGCCACGATGCGGTCGAGAACCGCCTCGAGCGGCGCGTCGTTGACCGGCGTGCCGGTCGCCTGCGCCATGCCCTTTTTCAGGATGTTCTTCCGGCGGAACTCGACCGGATCCATCTTGAGCGCGCGCGCCATCATGTCGGTGTGGCTCTCGTAGGACCACACCAGCTGCGGGATGCCGAAGCCGCGCAGCGCGCCGGCCGGGGTGAGGTTGGTATAGAGCGCGTACGAGTCGACGTGGACGTGCTCGATGTCGTAGGGCCCGGACGCCGTGAAGCCGGATTTCTGCGTCACCCGCGGGCCGACATCCGCATAGGCGCCGCCGTTCCAGTAGACCTCGCACTTGCGCGCGATGATCCTGCCATCCCGGTCGACGCCGCTTTTGATCTTGAACGTGCAGGGGTGCTTGGTGATCTGGTAGAACTGCTCCTCCATCGTCAGCGCGATCTTGACCGGCCGCCGCGCCAGCAGCGACAGCGCGGTCACGAGCGCTTCCAACTTGATGTAGAGCTTGGAGCCGTAGCCGCCGCCCACATAGGGCACGCGTATGCGCACGCGGTTCTCCGGCAGCCCGAGCAGGCGCGCGATCTCGACGCGCACGAACGACGGGCCCTGCGATGAGGTGTAGATCGTCACCGCGTCGCGCCTGGCGTCGGCGACCGAGACGAACGGCTCGAACGCGAGGTGCAGCACCTTCTGGGTGCGGAAGGTGTGCTCGAACACGTGCGCAGCCTCGGCGAAGCCCTTGTCGACGTCGCCGCGCCGCAGCTTGAAATCGAGCGCGACATTGGTGTCCTTGCGGCCCGTCAGGTGCTTGAGGTCGGCAAATGCGCCGGCCGGCTTGAGCTCGTCGTGCACAAAGACTTTCGAGGTCAGCGCCTCCATCTCGTCGTAGACCGCCGGCAGTTCCTCGTATTCGGCGGTGATCGCCTGCACGGCCTCCTCGGCGACATGCGGATCGGACGCGAGCACGACCGCGACCGGCTCGCCGACGAAGCGCACCTTGTCGATCGCCAGGATCGGCTGGTCGTGAAACGCCGGGCCGTAGTAGGGATGCGGGATCACGGTGCTGATATCGTCGGCGGTGACGACGCGAAAGACGCCCGGGATCTTCTTGGCCGCGCTGGTGTCGATCGACTTGATGCGGCCATGCGCGATGGTGCTGCGGAAGATCTTGCCGTGCAGCATGCTGGGCAGGCGCAGATTGTGGGTGTATTCGGCGCGGCCCGAGACCTTGTCGCGTGCTTCGAGGCGCGGCAGCGAGCGGCCGATCTGGCCCCCGACCGTGCCGGTGAGGGTGGGGGTCGCCATCAGTGAGCTCCGTGTCCAGAGAGGGCCTGGCGCACCGCGCGTCCGATATGCACGCGGATGAGTTCGCGCTTGTATGATGCCGAGCCGCGCACGTCGGCGATCACCTCGGCCTCCTGTGCGCCGGCGTCGCCCGCCCGCACCAGCGTCGTGTCGTCGAGGCGCGCGCCCGTGAGGGCGGCCTCGGCGCTCGCGAGCCGCGTCGCCTTGACGGTGGCGGCGCTCGCCACCACGGTCGCGGTGCGGATGGTGTCACGGTCGGCCTCGACCGCGACCGCGACGCCGACGGCCGGCCAGTCTTCGGCCGAGCCGGCGGTGAATTTCATGTAGGCGGCGCGGCGCAGGCCCTGCGCCGGCACGTGCACCTCGGCGATCAGCTCGTTCTTCTCCAACGCGGTTTCGTAGTAGCCCGTCAGCAGATCCTCGACCGCAAGCCTGCGCTCGCCCGAGGGACCCACGATGGTGACGCTCGCGCCGAGGGCGATCAGCACCGGCGGCAGGTCCATGTGCGGGTCGCCGTGCGCCAGCGCGCCGCCGACCGTCGCGACGTTGCGCACGCGCACGTTGGAGAGTCGCCGCATCGCGCGGGTGATCACCGGTGCGGCGCGCGCCACCTCGGCCGAGTGCTCGAGCGCGGCGAGCGGCGTCATCGCGCCGATCGTAAGACTGCCGTCGGCTGCCGCCGTGATGCCAGCGAACCGGCCGCCGACCTTGCGCAGGCTGACGAGACGGGTGGGGCGAAACACCCCGGCCTTCATCATCAGCATGAGCGCGGTGCCGCCGCCGACCGGACGCACCGACGCGTCCTCGGCGTCGAGCAGTCCCAAGGCCTCGTTCAACGAGGCAGGCTCGAAAAGTTCGAAGGGCGTCATTGCGTCTCCCCGGCCGCGAACGCCGCGCGCAGGCGTTCGGTGAATTTCTTTTCCATGTCCTTGGCCTTGGCCCGCAGCACCGGCTGGCC
>Ga0126384_10001081_pt1 | contig 15908 bp, 13 predicted proteins | sample PanSoiMetPlot_36_FD_92543 | JGI IMG/M metagenome (GOLD analysis project Ga0126384, IMG submission 92543) | Tropical forest soil microbial communities from Panama - MetaG Plot_36 | ecosystem: Environmental > Terrestrial > Soil > Tropical forest > Bulk soil | place: Panama | collected 2016-02-17 | reverse complement strand
GTCGCGCGCTCCGCCGACGCGGTGCTGTGGGCAAAGGCGGTTCCTGGTCAAAATACTTTTGGTCCGGAGATCGGCGCGAAAGGCCAAACGCCCTTCACGCTGGGAGGGATTTTCTGGACCTTGTCCTCGGGGCTCTCCTCGACGCCGCCGGTTTACCTCGCGGTTTTTCCCGGGGGGACGGCCACGGTGGCGCGCGGCGCGGTGTCGGACTCGGAGCGCTGGGTGTTGCGCGAGCTGGGAGCCGGCAGCGGATTGGTGGATTTCGATGGCCGAGGAATGCCGGCCCTGGTGACCAGCTCGCCGCGATACCGACCCGAGCCGGAGGAGGTCCGGGTGCTGCAGCTTGCGAGATTGCCGGTCCTCAAATGGAGCGAGGTCCTTCCGAAGGGGCAGATCCTCCAGGTGACCAGCGCCGATCTCGATGGAACAAAGCGCCAGGCCGCGCTCTTGGGGGTGTGGATGCCCGACGGCAGTAGCGAGATTCAGCTGATGCGGAGTATCCCGCCGCAATGAGCAGCGCGCGCGTTAGCATCTTCGCGGCCGCCGCGGCCTTCGCACATTCGCTCTGGGTGCAACCGGCCGATGCCGCGGCACGAGCCAAGTACGGCGGAACCCTGAGGATCGCCTTCACCGGTCCCGAGGCGCCGCCCGATCCGTCCCTGGCAGATGCCCCGTCGGACGCGGCGATGTTCCGAATGTCCTATGAGGGCCTGTGCCGCTGGCAACGCGGCGATCGGCTTCAGCCGGTGCTCGCGGCCGAGATGGCGCAAGCAGGTCCCCGAGCCTGGCGCATCAGCCTGGTCGATGGCGCAAAGATGCGCGGCGCCGGAGCGTTGACCGCGCATCATGTCGCGCAGAGCTGGACGCGATTGTCCCAGCAGGCCACGCTCTCCCCCTACCGCGCATTGCTGTATCCGCTGCGCGGCGAAGGTCGCCAGCTCGAAGGAAGCGTCTTCTCGCCGTCGCTGCTCGAGCTGTCCACCAGCTTTGCGTGGCCGGACCTGCTCGCTTCGCTGTGCCATCCCGCGCTCGCGGTCGCGGTGCCGACCCGAGCAAGCGGCACCCCCACCGGGCTCGGCCCGTTCGTGTCCACCTCGCGCGACGAGTTGTTGGAACAAAATCCAAATTTCCCGCTCGGCCGCCCTTACGCGGACCGGCTGAAGATCGCCTTCGTCAACGGCAGACGCGCGCTCAGGCTTCTGTCTCTGGGCCAAGTCGACATCGTGCTGGGCGAGGCGGACAAGACGGCGTCGATTCGATCCCCGATCGCGCTCTACGCCACCTACCTCGCGTTCAAGCCGGAGCGCACCGGGGCCGAGTTTCGCGGCGACTTCGAGTCGGCGGTAGACCGGGCCCAACTGACGCAGTTTTTTGCGCCCGCCGCGTCGGTCCCGATGTTCAACCTGCTGCCTCCGGCGCTGATGCCACAGTCGGCGACGGCGGCGTCGCCCGCGTCGAAACGCCGCGCCTCCGCCCCACCACTCACATTGCTGTATGACCAGGCCCTGCCAGAGCAGCGCCTGGTGGCCGAACGAATTCAGGTCAGGCTGCACGATCTCGGCTACCGAATCGCGCTCAAGCCCGTTTCCCGTTCGGAGCTGCGCAACCGATGGGCCCTCGGGCAATTCGACTTGATGCTGCACGCGGTGCTGATGCCGCCGTTGCCGGCTCCAGCGCTGGCGGTGGCGATCGAGCTTGCCGGTGGACATCAGCTCCTCGCCTCCGAGCTTCCCGCGATCGGTGCGGAGCCGGAGGGCCCCCGCCGGGAGCTCAAGGCCCGAGAGCGGGCGATGGCGTTGGCCGCTCAGCTGCCGCTGATTCCCCTCTACGCTCAAAGCGCGGTGCTGAGCGCGTCGCCCCGCTGGTACCTGCCCTTCGACGGCCAAGGGCTTCCCGACTTCGACGACGCTTTCGCGGTCGGGGAGTGATCGATGCGCCTACGAACTCAACTCGCGCTTGCCTTCGCGTGCCTGGCCATCGTCCCGCTGGCGCTGGTGCTGCCCTGGGCGCTGAGCAATCTGCGCCGCACCCTGACCCAGGGCTTCGATGCGCGAGTCGCCAGCGCGATGATCGCCGCCCAGTCGGTGCTCGAGCAAGTGTCCAAGGCCAGCACCGTCGGCGCCGAGGAGCTGGCCGACAGCCCGGCGCTCGAGGACTTCGCGCGCGAGGTCCACGACGGACGCGCGGCGCCCTCCACCACCACCTTGGGAGAACGCTTGATGAAGAGCCGCGGGCTTTCCGTGCTCTCGCTGCTCGACAGCCAAGGGGTAACGCTCTCTTCCGGGCACTTGCCGGCTCGGCTCGGGGATCGAGACCCCACCCTCTTCGCCGCGGCCGAGCAACCTCCGGGGCGCGAGCCAATGCCGGTGATGGTGGAGGTCCGCGGCGACGCCGGGCCGCTGCGGCTTCCAGCGCTGGTGGCGGCGCGGGCGGTGGACTACGGCGACACCCGCGTTTGGGTGGTGGCCGGCACCTTGCTGGATAGTCGGTTGGCTGAAGAGCTCTCACGGCTGACGGGAGCGGAAGTCACCATCGCCGGCTCCGGCTCCACCCTGGCACACGCCGGCGCCGCCGATCCGCCGAATGTGGAGAAAACGATCGATTTTCCGCCGATCGCTCGGCTGACCTTCGCCTTCAGCCGCGCCCCTCAGGTGAGCGCTGAGCGAGGTATTTTGCGGGCCTTCGTGCTGATCAGCGGCCTGGGCTTGCTGCTCGCGGTCGTCGCCGGCTGGGTGGTGGCGCGGCACCTCACCCGTCCGCTCGAGGCGCTCACCGCGGCGACACGGGAGCTCGCCGCCGGATCTCTCGGCGTTTCGGTCCGCGAGGATAGCTCCGGCGAGGTGGGAGATCTGGTCGCTTCGTTCAACCGGATGAGCGCCGAGCTCAAAAGCGTGACCGAACGGCTGATCTCCTCCGAGCGGACCGCCGCCTGGCAGGAGGTGGCGCGGCGCTTGGCGCACGAAATCAAAAATCCGCTCACCCCGATTCAGATGTCGCTGGAAACGCTCGCCGCCGCTCGAGGCGGGGGGAGCGCCGAGTTCGATCGCCTCTTCAACGAGGGAGTCAAGGCGATGCTGGAGGAAGTCGAGCGGCTGCGGCGGATCGTGGACGAATTCTCCCGCTTTGCCCGCCTGCCGAAGCCCCGGTTGGCCGCGGTGGATCCGGCGGAGCTGGTGCGGCAGGTGTTGGCGCTCTATCCCGCGCGCGCCGAGGGAGTGCGCCTGAAGACCGAGATCTCGAACGGGATGACGGTGCAAGCCGACCGCGATCTCCTCACCCAGGTGTTGATGAACCTGCTCAAGAACGCCGACGAGGCGATCGGCGGCGAAGGCGAAATCGCGGTTCGCGTTCGGCGCCACCCGGACGGCGTCGCGCTGGAGGTCCAGGATTCGGGGCCCGGAGTGCCGGCTGAGCACCGCTCCCGGGTCTTCGAGCCTGATTTCACCACCAAACCGGACGGGAGCGGCCTTGGCCTGGCGATCGCCTCGCGAATCTGCCAGGAGCATGGTGGGCGGCTGGAGCTGGATGCACCGGCCGGTGGAGGCGCGCTGTTTCGACTCGTGCTGCCGGCCTCGCCCGAGCGCTGAGAAGCGTCAGTCGCGGATCGGAGTTGCCCGCAGCGCCGCCTTGCCGTCTTTCACGTAGACGTGAAAGCGCACCGTTCGCCAGTGGTACTTCTGGATCAGCTGATCGCGATTGTTGCGGAGCTTGGCGGCGAACTTCTCAAAGGTAATCGCGTCCGGGGGCTCGCCGCATTGAATCCGGGTGGCCACGAAGTTGTCGAAAACGTGCCGGAAGTGCTCCTCCTCGGGGTCCACCGGGGCGTTGAGCAGGGCCGCAACCTCGGGAAGGCTGCGCAGCGGCGTCGGTTCCCCTTCGACCGCGAAGGCGCTGGCCCGCAGCAGCTCCTCGGGAATGGTTGCAACCCGAGTCGCGTCTGGCGGCAGCTCTTCGGCCCCGTTGGAGGGAAGCGGTGGAGAATGAGGAGCCATGCTGCCGCTTGGTGCGGAGGAATCGTTTTCCCAGAACGGGGGTGGCTGCGCGGGCGGGGGCGCTTCGTCCGACGACGCCAGCGGCAGAGGTTCGTTCGGCGCCGGGTGCTGCGGTGAAAAGATGCCGGTGCGGCGAAAGGCAGCGGACAGGACCGCCCGGGGCTCGTCGTCGTCGCCGTCGAACAGCGTCCCCGGTGAGCCCACCAGGGCGACGGTCACCAGGGAAAGCCCGAGGATGATCACCAAGCCCAGGAATGCCAGCCGCTGGTAATTTGCGAGCGCCTGCATGAAGGGGCGAACCGTCACCAGCCCGAGCACTTCATAAGGGGTAGAGACCACCGCCTGGCGGGAAGCAATCCACAAGGGCGCCCGGCCGCCGAAGACGTCCCCGTTGGTGTAGATCGGAAACTTGAAGGGCCCTACCGAGCCCAAAGAGCCCCACCGAGCGACCCCGGTCTTGCCAGGGGTGATGTTGCGGTCGATCTCCTCCGGTTTGAGCTTCCCGGGGCCGGAGATGGAAACCACCTTGCCGGAGCGCATCAGCGCAATCGCGTCCAGCCCGCCTCTCTTGGCCGCGTCCTCGAGGACCCGCGGGGTAGCCACCGGAAAGCCCACCACCACCCAGCCGAGGGGCTTGGTGTCGGCATGGTCCGGTGAAGCCAAAGGAAAAGAGAAGAAGACCTGAGTCGCTCCGAGCGCCTCCTGCCAGATTCCCTCGGAACCCGCGGAGAGCAACGAGGCGAAATCGAGATCCGACTTGCCGGCGACGGCCTTGCCTCGGCCGCTCGAATAGATGTCGCCGACGTCATTGACCAGGCCGAGCACCACGCTGTCCCGCAGCGACTCGGGAACAGCGCCCACGAACGCGTCCCGGAACGGCAGAAACTTCTCCGCGCTCGGGGCCTCGCTCTTGGCTTTGGCCGCGACCAGCGCGGCGACCGCGCCGGCTCCGGATGCCCTGGCGGCGATCCGCTGCAGCTCTCGCCGCTGTTCTTCAATTCGCGCTTCGACGGACGCCGGCGCCGCGATCGCGTGGGCGGTGGCGGCATCGACCGCCCTGGCGCTCAGCGAAGATGAAATCACGAAGAGATGTCCAATCCAAAATGCCAGCACTATGATGGCAAAGACCGCGAATTTGAGTTGGACCATGCACTCCCATTCTCGCTTATAGCTTTCTTGCCCAGCAAGGTTGTGGCCCAGGAGCGAAGACCGATGAAGTATTGCGTGCAGTGTGGATCCGAGTATCGAGACGACATCAAGCAGTGCGCGGACTGCGGATCGACCGAGCTCGTGCACGCCGAGGAGCTTGGGCGGCGCGGTAAGCGTCCGGCGGCACGGGTGGATCAGCGGAATTTCGTCGTCGCTGGAACCGCCGAGGATCCTCTCAGCGCGGAGCGCGAGTCGCAGCTGCTTCAACAGGCCGGCATTCCCTCCTTCGTGCGGGCACAGCACGCCGGAACCATCGACAATCTCACCAGCCCGCTGGCGCCGTGGTGGGAGATCCTGACACCTGAGGAGTCGGCGGCTCGCGCGGCGGAATTGATCCGGCAGGACCGCGCGCAGCTCGAGGCCAACGCGGAAGAGGCAACCCGCGCCGCCGAGGAGGAAGAAGCGGAACAGGAGCGCGCGAGCGGCAAGAGCTAAGGGCTCTTCCGCCCCGCGGAAACGGACCCGCTCGCCTGGCGCGGAAGCACCTCGTAGAGGCTGACCCCGTCCACCTTCCATTTCTCGTACTTCGAATTCCTGAGCAGAAATGAGCTCAGCTCCTCGTCCACCACCTTGGCCGCTCCCCGGGTCGCATGGCGCAGGTACGTGTTTTTCCCCCGGTGCAGCAGAAAGCCGAGGTGGCTGATGCGAGTCGGCTTGTAGGGACGATCCTCCCGGACCACCAGCATGATGGTGCCGGAGGGGACCTGCGCAGTGATCGCCGGCACTCTCTCCAATGGGATCATCGCCAGCTCGAAGGACCCCTTCGGCTGGTGCCCAGGGGCAAGCCCGATGGACTGCGAGGTTTTCGAAGCCCAGGTGGCGGCGGTGAGCGTCTTCGCTACCACCTGAACGTCCTCGCCCCCGTAGCGCCGGGTGACGTCCCGCAAGAAACCCTTGGCGACATTGTGGGGAAGCCACTGCGCTTCCATCAGGTGGTTGCGATCCTCGAAAGCGATCTGATGGTGGTAGCGCAGCTCGCTGAGTATCGGCTCCACGCTTTCGGGATCCACGGCGTAACTGAGGGCGATCGTTTCCTCGACGAAGGTGACGCAATCGACCCCGTCGAAGCGAATCAGCGGGTCGGCGTCCGGCCCTGCCCCTTCGCCCAAGGGGGAAAGCGCGTACGGGGTACCCAAGAATTTTTCGCTGGCCTCGAGGAGGCGACCCTCCAGAGGCCTCGACCCGAGTTGGCGGATCGCCTCGTCGCGGTCGCTCTCCGACAGGTCCATCCACCGCGCCGGCGCGGCAGCGGTCACCAGCGCGAGGCAGCCGACGAGGACACTCATCGCGGTCTCAATCGCCCATGAGCTCGCGCAAAACCACCGTCGCGTAGCTTCCCTTGGGCAGCTCGAACGAGATCCACAGATCCTTGTCCTCTTGACGAAGGCCCGCATTCCCCAAGGGCAATCGATAGGCTCGCCGGCCTCCCGCGGTCTCGCCTCGACCGCCGGAAAAGCTTTCCAGGGTGAGGCCCTCGGCGCGCAGCACCGCGTCCTCCCCTTCCGCGACCTCGCCTCCAGGCTGCGGCATCTTTGGCCCGAAGAGCGGGCCGGTGGGGCTGATCTCGAAGCGCTCCAGCCGCTCCTGCTCCGCGGGTCTGTCCTCGCAGAGGAAAAGCCCGCCGCTGTCCAACTTCTGCATCACGTCGCCGAGCATAGCCTGCTCGAAAGTCCCATGCTCGATCCTGGCCGCGAGCAGGCGGTTGAACAGCAGCGATTGATAGGCGGAGAGATACAGCTTTCGCTCGAAGCGCGAATCGCCTGAACGCTCGCCGAGCAAAATCCGCTTGCCCAGCGCGGAGTTGTTTCCCTTGGCTCCAAAACGCTGCGGGCCAAAGTAGTTGGGGAAGCCGGTGCGACCCAGTTGTGCGAGGATCCCCGTCGCCGCCTCCGGATTTTGGACATCCCGAATCCGGACCTGGAATCGATTGCCGCGAAGATGCCCGGTGCGAAGCTTGTTCCGGTGGCGAACCCAGCGGTGGACCTTGGCTCCGGCCAAATGCAGGGTGGAGACTTTCCGCTCGACGCGCGCCGGGACGCAGTAAAATTGCGAGGTCAGCGCTTGTCGGTCCTTGAGGCCCGCATAGCTGACCTCTCGCTCCGGCAGCTCCAGTTCCCGGGCCAGAAGGCGAGCCAGCTGCGGGGTATCCATTCCGCTCTTCTCCACCCACAGGAACAGGTGCTCGCCATCGCCGCACGGCGAGTAGGCGGGGATTTCCTCGACCACGAAATCCTGCGGCAGCATCCGAATCCGGCCGCCACAGCCTGGCGCCGAACTCAGCCTGAGCTTTGGGTTCGCCTCGAGCCCGCGGCTCAGAAGTCGGCCTCGATCGTCGCCAAAAGCTCCTTCACCCGTCGCGCCAGGTCTTGATCGGCTCGGGATTCGAGGAGCTCGCCCGCTTGAAACAGCAGAAAGAACATCACGTCGGAAAGGGCCTCTTTGAGCGAGGCCACCGGATCCGGGCCGAGCTGCTCTCGTGACGCTTCGAATTGCTCGAGCAGCTTCTGTTCCCCGAGGTTGCCCTCGGCGTCGAAGCTGAGGCCGGCAAGCACCGGGGAAGCGGACAGGGCCCGCCGGGCGAGGGCGGTGTTGGCGCTGGCGATGAACTGGCGGTGCATCTTGTTCTTCGCCACCTCGTCTCGAATCTCGCGAAAGATGAAATTGAAGATTCGAACCACCGCCAGCGGGGGCTGAGCGGACGAAGCCGATTCCTGCGCTGCACCCTTGGGCGCGGCCGTTACCCCCAACGCGGCGGGCGTGACCTTGGCGAGCGCGTGATCCGACAAGCCCACGTATCCGCCTTCCAGCAGGCGGAAGATGATTTTGGTGACGTCGAACTCCGACAGCTTCGCCAACTGCCCGAGCTCCAGCACCGTCCGCTCGCCATTCGCGAGACGAAGCACTCGGTCCTCATCGCCCTGCAATTTCCCGTCGGGCGCTCGGCGGCGGGAAACGTAGACCCGAGGGTGAGGGATCCGCTTTCGAAAATGGGCCATCTCGTCGATCTTGCGGATCGAATCCATCAGCAGGGTCTGGGTGGAAATCTGCAGAATGTGCACGGATTTCTCATCGAGCTCCTGATCGATCAGCAAGAAGGCGCCTTCGCGACAAAGCACGATCGCGTGGAAGATGTCGCTCAGCTGTTGGGTGAGGCACTTCCACAAGTCGTGCGCCTGGAGCAGGCCCTTGTCCACCAAGGCGCGGCCGATCTTCGAGGACGGGCTGTGCTCGAGCACCGGTGCGAGCTGTTCGCGGTTCAAGTGCCCCAGCCGAACGATCACCTCTCCCAGTCGGTCAGCCGGGTCTTCGGAGCTGGCTCCGCGGACCTCCCCCTCGCGCAGGTAGATGGACCTCTCGCCTCCCGGCGCCTGGACCTGGAGCCGACCGGTCCAGCGCGCTTGGCTCAAAAAAGCGATCAGGTCGGAGATCGGAAAGGCGGCCGCGTCTCCCGCGAGCACCACCCGCGACGAGCTGCTCTGATCGCCCACCGCTGGGGTCCGAAAAAAGAACAGCAGATCGGGACTGGTGGGCGCGAGGAAGAACTGCCCCGCCTTTGCCGAGAGCGCCTGCTTGGCCTGCGCATCTTCGGCGACCAGCTGACCCCGCGCATCGACGATAAATCGGGGCGCCATCTTGGATTCAGTCCACCGCCCAGGCGTTGCGGTTGTTGGTCCACTCCAGCTCGTCTTGGAGGGTGACGTTAAGTGCTTCGGGCGACAGCGGAAAGGTGAGCCTGCGGCCATTGACGAAGAGCGCCGGCGTCGCGTCCACGCCGGCCTCGATTCCCACCTGCTTCTGCATCAGCACCTCGGTTGCGTACTTTTTCGCGTCCATTGCCTTCGCAAAGTCGGCCCCGGGCATTCCCAGCTTCTCCGCCAGGGCTCGGATCATTTGATCGCTCAATTCGGACTGGTTGTCGAAAAGAGCGTCGTGCATCGGCCAGAACTTGCCGTGATCTCGCGCATACAGCGCCGCCTGGGCCGCCTGCATCGCATGGGGATGGGCGGGGAGCGGAAACGACGCGAAGCAGAGGCGAACCTTGGAGCCGTTCTCCTTGATGAAGTTGGTCAGGATCGGGCGCGCAGCGGCACAAAACGGGCATTCGAAGTCGGAGAACTCGGCCAAGGTGACCTTCGCGTTCGCGGCGCCGGTGCACATCTTGGGATCGACCTTGATGTCCTGCCGCCGCTCGCGAAAGGAGAGATAATACTTCGAGAGCATCACGCTGATCTCCACCGCCGGAGCGCCCCCGGAGGCAAGCTTGGCGGCGAGCAGAGCCATGCGGCGCGCGTGGTGGCAGCCGCGATGCTCGGAAAGGCATGCGCCCAGCGAGTGCGGGCAGCCGCAATAGCAAAACTCATCACTCAAGACCTGCTTCAGCTCCTTCTGGGCCGCAAGCGGCAAGGTGGTGAAGTCCATCCCCGGAATTCCGGTGATTACCTCGGGGGACTTTTCGACCCCCAATGCAGGTGTTTGTCCCTCCCCGGGGTTGGATGAAGGCTCCGCGACCACCTGGATGCCGGAATCGGTCGCACGGATCATCACAGCGGCGGCTACCACCAGCAGCGCACGGCTGATTCGCGAGTTGGCCAAGCGCGCGGGGTTTTAGGTCACGCCCTGAATCCTTGTAAAGCGCGGCTAACCGGCAGTTGCTAGGGATCCGAGCGGCCTCCTAAGATGTTGGAAATTATGCCCGAGTCCGAGGAGAAGACCTCCGTCTACTCCATCACCAGCGATGCGCCCGGAGAGCGGGAACAGAGTGCGTTTCTGATCGTGATCAGCGCCAAGTCCGCGGCCGGAATCGGGCGAATGCACAAGCTGGACAAATCGGAAATCGTCCTCGGGCGGAGCGTCGAGGCGGAGTTCCAAATCGAGGACGACGGGATTTCCCGCAAGCACGCCAAGCTTCTGTCCGACGCCGACGGTCGCTTCACGCTGATGGATCTCGGCTCGACGAACGGGACCTACCTCAACGGAAATCGGATCGACGTCTCGCCGCTGCGCGACGGCGACAAGATCCAGATTGGCTCGAACACCGTCCTCAAGTTCTCGCTTCAGGATCAGCTCGACGAGCAGTACCAGCGAAGCATCTACGAATCGGCTACCCGGGACGGCCTCACCCGGGTCTTCAACAAGAAGTACCTGCTCGACAGCCTGAGGAAGGAGTTCGCTTATTGCCTGCGGCACCGGATTCCACTGTCGCTGGCGATGTTCGACGTGGATCACTTCAAGCGGATCAACGACACCTACGGCCATCAGGCGGGCGACTACGTCCTGGCGCGGATCGCCCAGCGGATCAGCGAGGTGGTCCGAGCTGAGGATCTGTTTGCTCGCTACGGGGGCGAGGAATTCGCGCTGATGCTGCGCGAGACGGTCGAGGAGCAGGCGTACGTGGCGGCGGAGCGCTGTCGCCGGATCGTGGACGTCACCGACTTCAACTTCGGCGGAACCCCGATCAAGGTGACCATCAGCGTCGGGATCGCCACCTTGCTCGACTCTGACTTCAGCCAGCCCGAGGACTTGATCTCCGCCGCCGATCGCTTCCTCTACCGAGCCAAGAAGCTGGGCCGAAATCGCGTCGAAGGCAAGCTGCGCAGCGGCCCCTAGCGCTCGCCGGGGCGGCGGGGAATGCTGCGCCGCGCGCTCCTGTTGGTTGCTCGGTAAGAGATGCGAGGGGTTTCGCTCAACCATCTGCTTCGCCGGCGCAAGCTGAAAACGCCCAAGGCACCAGCGCTGTCGGTCCACGACGTGATTTCACCGCGGATCGATCCCAAGCTCGACGGGCTGCGGATCGGCCAGCTCTCGGACATTCACATCCGCACCGGGATGAAGCCCAGAGTTCTGCATGCCGCGGTGGAGATGCTCAACCAGCTCAAGCCCGACCTGGTGGTGCTCACCGGCGATTACGTCTGCCTCTCCGCCCACCCGCTGCCAAAGCTCACCTCGGCGCTGCAGAGGCTCTCCGTCCCGGCGTACGCCATCCTCGGAAATCACGACCATTGGAGCAACGCCCGCAAGGTCCGCCAGGCGCTGGACCGCGCCGGAGTGGACGTGCTCATCAACGAGCATCGCGCGATTCGGATCCGCGAGGGACTGTTGCACCTGGTAGGGATCGACGACTCGGTCACCGGGCACGACGACCCGGAGTCGGCCTTCCAAGGGGTTCCCGAGGGCGCCACCCGGGTGGTTCTGTCGCACGATCCGAAGAGCGCGGACACCCTCCACCGCTACCGGCCGGCGCTGATTCTCTCCGGACACACCCATGGAGGGCAGGTGTTCATCCGACGGGTGACTCCTTTCGTCAGCAAGCGGGTGGGAATCAAGTACCTGTCGGGGTTCTTCGAGATCAACGGCGCCTTGCTGTACGTCACCCGCGGGTTGGGAGCGAGCGTGCCGGTGCGGTTTCGCTCGCCGCTCGAGGTGGCGCTTTTGACGCTGCGAAGCGCCTTCGCGGCGCTCGCTTGACGCCTTGCCTTTTCCCACGCGCTGCGCAATATCGCGCGGTCTCATGTCGGCGGTAAGGAGGTGGTTGCATGCCCGGCATTCGCGTCAAGGAAGGCGAGTCGATCGAGAGCGCCCTCAAACGCTTCAAGAAGGCGACTGAGAAGGCAGGGATCCTCTCGGAGATTCGCAAGCGCGAGCACTACGAGAAACCCTCGGTGAAGAGGAAGAAGAAGGCCCTCGCCGCCAAGAAGCGCGCGGTGAAGAAGCTGCGTAAGATTTACTAAGGAGCAGGCGCATGGGAACGCTAAAGGAGCGGGTGGACGCAGAGCTGAAGGAAGCGATGCGCTCGAAGAAGGAGCTGACCACCAGCGTCCTGAGAATGCTCAAGAGCGCCATCAAGTACAAAGAGGTCGAGCCGGGAGGCAAGCCGCTCGACGACAAGGGCGTCCTTCAGGTGATCGCCACGCTCATCAAGCAGCGGCGCGATTCCGTCGAGCAGTTTCGCGCTGGGGGACGCCCTGAGCTGGCGGACAAGGAGGAGAAGGAAATCGCCCTGCTTCAGGCGTACTTGCCGGCCCAGCTCACCCAGGAGCAACTCGCCGCCGAGGTCCGCGCGGCGATCGCCGCCGTCGGCGCCACCGGACCCAAGGATATGGGGGCGGTGATGAAGGCGTTGATGCCCAAGGTTCAGGGGAAAGCCGAAGGCAAAGCGATCTCGGACGAGGTCAAGGCCCAGCTGTCCAAGCCGACTTGAATTCCAACTCGAAGCGCAACAGGATTGCCTAACCCGGCTCGACGGCGCACCGGCACCGTTTTAGGGGAAGGTTCTTGCTGATTCCGGAGCGCAAGATTGAAGAGGTCCTGGAGCGGACCGACATCGTCGCCGTTGTCTCCCGCTACGTCGAGCTCAAGAAATCCGGGCGCAGCTACAAGGCGCGGTGTCCGTTTCACGAGGAGAAAACCGCCTCGTTCCATGTGACTCCGGAGCTGCGCCGCTTCAAGTGCTTCGGATGCCAGGCGGGAGGCGACGCCATCACCTTCGTCCAGCGCTACCTGGGAAAAAGCTTCGTGGACTCGGTCCGGGAGCTGGCCCGCGAAGTGGGCGTGGACCTCGAATCGGCGGTGGATCCACTCGCCCAGTCGCGCCGTCAACTGCGCGAGGTGACGGACTTCGCGGCGGAGCACTTCAAGGAACGGCTCTGGAACCCCCAGCACGGTCGGATCGCTCGCGAGTACCTCTCGGGTCGGGGCGTCAGCGAAGAAACGGCGCGGCGCTTTGGCCTCGGCTGGGCGCCGCTTTCCTGGAATGAGCTCACCGAGGCGCTCCTGAAGGCCGGAATGCTGGACTGGGGTCTCTCGGCGGGGCTGGTTCAGAAGCGACCCCAGGCCGATGGCTACTACGACGTCTTTCGCGGCCGGCTGATGGTGCCGATCCGCTCCCCGGAAGGACGGACCATCGCCTTTGGGGGTCGGTTGTTGGAGGGCGATGCCGGACCGAAGTATCTGAATTCGCGCGAATCGCCTTTGTACAACAAGGGCGAAACCCTCTACGGAATGGATCAGGCGCGAGAGGAGATCCGGCGCAGGCGCCGCGCGGTCTTGGTGGAAGGTTACTTCGACTGCATTGCCCTGCATCAGGGCGGGATCCGAAACGCGGTGGCGCTGTGCTCCACCGCGCTCACCCCCGGCCACTTGACCCTGTTGAGTCGCGGCGACGCCAAGGAGCTGGTGCTCTTTCTCGACGGCGACGAGGCGGGCAAAAAGGGCGTCGAGCGGGTGGCCGGCGTGTTGCTCGCGGCGGGTGCCACCGCTCGCGTCGCCCTGCTTCCGGACAATCAAGATCCGGACAGCTTCGTGCAAAGCCATGGCGAGGCCGCGGCGAGAGAGCTCCTCGAGCGCGCGAAGCCCCTGACGGAGCATCTGTTCTTCGATGCCCTGCCTAAAGGGCGCGGGGGCTCGTTTGAAGAGAAGATGTCCGCCATCGACAGGCTGAAGCCGATCGCCGCCGGGATGCCGGTGGGCTTGGTGCGCTCGGCGTTCTTCGCCGCGATGGCCAACCACTTCGGGTTGCCCGCCGCAGAACTGGAAGCCGCCGTCCGCGGCAAGCCGGGCCATTATCGGCCGGCCCCCAAGTTGGCGGCGTCTCCCACCGCATCGGGGCCCGCGCCGGGCAAGACCAGCGCGGATCGCCCGCCGGATCGACTCGAAACCGCGTTCGTCGCGGCTCTCCTCCAGGATCCGGAGCTCAAGTCGAAGGACCCCTATGGACTGGTGGGTCAGCTCCTACATCCCGGACTCAGAGCGCTGGCCGCTTACGCTGAGAGCGATGGTTCAGAGGAGGCCATGCTCGCGGCCTCGGAGACGGTGCGCACTGCCGTGGAGCAAGCCATGGGGCAGTTACCGACGGATCAGACCGCCCGGATCCAATTGTTTCTGGAGGTTTCCCGGAGGCTGAAGCTCCGCAGGATAGATGAGCAACTCTCCTACATTGCGCGGGTGGCGGGCCAAATCGACGCCGCGGACGACTGGTCCGAAGAGACGAAACGGCTCCAGGGAGAGCGGATCACGCTGCTGGCGCTGCGAAAGCAGGTCTTACAAGGCGGCGCAGAAAACCCGGCAGAAACGCACGAAACCAGTTAGGACGCAGGAAAGCGCGATTTCTTTACGGGAATTTGTAATAGTAGAACGTTTGTACGATACACGAGCCGCCGCCGCGCCGCTGGCTGAAATTCAAGGAGAAAGTCGCCTAATGCCCACGCAGAAAACCACGCATAAGTCCGCTCTCAAGGCAAAGGGCAAGAAAAAAGAGACGAAAAAGAAGTCCAACGGCGCCAAAAACGCTGGCGCCAAGGCAGCGGCCAGCAGCAGCTCGGAAGCGACGTCTAAGACCAAGGAAAAGCTGAAAAAGTCGAAAGCGGTTGCGCCGCCGGCCGCGGACGACATCGATCCCGAAGAGGCCGCGGACGAAGCGGCCGCGTTGGCAGAAGTAGATCCGGATGCGGTTCAGGACCACGTTGACGAGGAGCCGATCGCCGATCGCAAAGAGGTCAAGGACCTGCTCGAGGTGGGTCGCCAGAAGGGCTTTCTCACCTACGACGAAGTGAACGACGCGCTGCCGGCGGACATCGTCTCGTCGGATCAGATCGACGACGTGATGAGCATGTTCGGCGACAACGAGATCGAGATCGTCGACGCCCAGAAGGCGGCCAAGGCATCGGACGCGAAGCAGGCGGTCGCGACCGTCGAGGAACCGCACAAGGACCTCGAGGAAGAAGAGCAGAAGGACGAGGACGACGAGCCGGGTGGCAAATCGAACGACCCGGTCCGCCTTTACCTTCGCAAGATGGGTTCGGTGTCCCTGCTCACGCGCGAGGGCGAGGTGGAGATCGCCAAGCGGATCGAGGAGGGCGAGAAGGAAGTTTTGCGCGCGGTCTTGGCCTGCAAGGTGGCGGTCGCGGAGATCCTCGAGATCAGCAACAAATTGCGAAGCGGTAAGCTGCGGATCCGCGAGGTGGTCAAGGATGCCCCCGAGGAGCCGAGCGCCGAGCCCGCGGAGGAGATGGAGGCCGTCGAGGGCGCGGAGCCGGAAACGGCGGCCCAACAGCTCAATCAGAGCGAGCTCAACCGCATCGAGCAGATCTGCAAGCAGATCGAACGGATCCGCAAGTACGCCAAGGACGTGGAGACGCTCGAGGAGGACTTGAGCGGCAAGAAGAAGGTTACCGAGGTCCGCAAGCGCGAGGTGAAGCAGGAGATCAAGGACATCCGCGTCAAGATGATGGAGATCCTCGAGGAGATGCGGCTCAACAAGAAGCAGATCGACCGCATCGTCCTGCACCTGCGCTCGATGATCGACCAGGTCGACAAGGCCGAGGAGGAGCTTCGCGAGTTCGAGCGCAAGCTGGCGATCTCGATCCGCGAGCTTCGCCCGATGCTCAAGGAGTCGCGCGAGAATCCCGCCGAGAGCAAGAAGCTCCAGCGGCGGCTCAACATGACGGCCGATCAGGTGGAGGCGCTGGACCGCGACATTCGCACCGCGGTGCGGAAGATCCACAAAGTCGAGGAAGACGCCAACCTTCCGATCATCGACCTGCGGCGCAACTACCACGCGATCCGGATCGGCGAGAAGAAGGCCGAACAGGCGAAGTCGGAGCTGGTGGAGGCGAACCTCCGGCTGGTGGTGTCGATCGCCAAGAAGTACACCAACCGCGGGCTGCAGTTTCTGGACCTGATCCAGGAAGGCAACATCGGCCTGATGAAGGC
>Ga0126384_10001079_pt1 | contig 15925 bp, 15 predicted proteins | sample PanSoiMetPlot_36_FD_92543 | JGI IMG/M metagenome (GOLD analysis project Ga0126384, IMG submission 92543) | Tropical forest soil microbial communities from Panama - MetaG Plot_36 | ecosystem: Environmental > Terrestrial > Soil > Tropical forest > Bulk soil | place: Panama | collected 2016-02-17 | reverse complement strand
GCTACACAACGCCGCTGCGCCTTCTGGGGGCGCTGCGCTACGACACACTCTGCCAGCTGGGGCCCTCCATCGCCTTTTCCTATCAACTGCCGCCGGCCAGGCCGCAGGATGGCAAGGTTTTCACCGTTTCCTACCTGGCTCGGTTTCCGACCGTCTCCTGGCTCACCATAACCGGCAACTACCTCAAGCAGAACAGCGACGTCTCGACCATCGGCGGAGTCAACGTTGCCGGACCGGGGGAGCTCGCCGGTGGACGGGTCAGCTTCACGCTGCCGGGCTCGGCCGGACTGTTCCACGCGGTCAGCACCGGACTCGATTACAAACGGTTTGGTCAACAGACCCGCTTCGGGGGAGCGGTGGTGAACTCGACTCCGATCACCACCTGGCCAATTTCGGTGCTTTACAATGCCGTCGTCTCGAGCGGTGCCTCGGAGACGCAGCTCACCCTCGGCGTGGTGATCAACCTGCGCACCGTCAGCAGCTCAGAGAGCCGCTTCGACGAGCGGCGGTTTCACTCGCTGGGGGACTTCATCTACTACCGGGGAGAGCTCTTCCGCACCAACGCTCTCCCATTGGGGTTGCAATTTTTTGCGCGGCTTCAAGGACAGTATTGCGCCCAGCCTCTTCCGTCGCAGGATCAGTTCAGCTCCGGCGGTGTCGACTCGGTGCGCGGGTACTACGAATCCGAAGTGATCGGAGACTATGGAGCGTCCGGCACCGTTGAGCTGCGCAGCCCTTCGCTGGCCAGGATCTGGAGCGGCATCAGCGACTGGCGGTTTCACGGCTTTTTGGACGCGGGCTGGACGGGACTTCAGGACCCGCTGCCCGAGCAGCTCGCCCACTTTCGCCTCTGGAGCACCGGGGTCGGCACTCGCATCAGGGTCTTGGGCCATCTCAGCGGAGACGTCGACGTCGCAGTGCCGCTCAGGAATGAGGGCCTGACCCGCAGCCACCACGCGGTCGTCCAGTTTCGCGTCGCGGGGTCATTTTGAGAGGACGAGCCATGATTCGAGTTTCGATTGCTCTGCTAATTCCCGCCACCGCCTGGGCGAGTTGGTGGAACGACGAATGGAAAGGCAGAAAGCAGTTCGCCATCGATACCGGCGCTGCCGGGATAACCGAGCCCATCGGCCCGGCGGCGGTGCTTCTGCGACTACACCCCGGCAACTTCAAGCTCGAATCGCTCAAGGAAGATGGCAGCGATCTTCGGGTGATCTCCGGCGACGACAAGACCCCTCTCAAGTACCACCTCGAAAAATTCGATCCGTTGCTCGGCGAAGCATTGCTGTGGATCGGATTTTCGGACCTCAAGCCCGGCTCGCGCACCAATTTCTGGCTCTACTTCGGCAACCCCAAGGCGGCGGCGGGAGATGACGCCAAAGGCACCTACGACGCCTCCACCGTGCTCGTCTATCACTTCGCCGAGCGAGGCCAGCCTCCGCGCGACTCCAGCAACTGGGGCAATCACGCCGCCTTCGCCGCCCCGAGCACGGACGGGGCGAGCATCGGCCGAGGCCTGAAGCTCGAGGGCGATGCCGCGGTGACCATCCCCGGCGGCCCCTCCTTGGCCTGGGCATCGGGAGGCCGAATGACTTGGTCGGTGTGGCTGAAGCCGGCCGAGGCGGAATCCAGCGCGGTGATCTTCAGCCGGAGCGAGGCGGCGGCCTCGCTGCTCATCGGCCTCGAAGGCGGCAAACCGTTTGTCGAGGCGAGCGGGCCTTCGGGGTCTAAGCGCGGATCGGCCAACGCGCCCTTGGCGGCGCAGAGCTGGCATCACCTGGCGGTGGTCGCCGCGGATGCGATCAGCGTCTACGTCGATGGTGTTCGCGCCGCCGAGGTGGCGATGCCGCTGCCTGCTTTGACCGGGAATGGTTTCCTGGGCGGCGCGGCAGCAAAACCTCCCGAGCCGATTGCGGCGCCGCCGGCGAAACAGCCGGTCCGAAAGGGCGCTCAGCCCGACCCTGCTGCTGCCCCGATGCCCTTCTTCAAGGGGGAGCTCGACGAGTTGCAGGTCTCGAAGATCGACCGAGGAGCGGGTTTCATTCGTCTTGCGGCGATCGGGCAAGGGCCGAACTCGGACAAGCTGATCGTTCCCGGGCAGGAAGATCAGAGCGGAGGCTTCGGCAGCGGCTACTTTTCAATCATCCTCCAATCGGTCACTCCGGACGGATGGGTGGTGATCGCGCTGCTTGCGGTGATGGCGGTGATCAGCTGGGTGGTGATGGCGAGCAAGGCCTCTTACCTCTCCCGGGTGGAGCGCGCGGACCGGCAGTTCACCGAGAATTTTCGCCAGGCCGGGTCGCAGTTGGCGAAGTTCATCGAGCAGAACCGCAGACCACCAACCCAAGCCACGGCAGCCGACAACTCGCCCCTGCGGCGCGTTTTCGAGGTGGGCGCGGCAGAAGTTCGCTCGCGCACCGACGGCACCCGCCCGCTGCACGCGGACGCGATCGAGGCGATCCGCGCCAGTATGGAGGCGGTCGCTTTGCGCGAGACTCAGCGGCTCAACAAGAGCATGGTGTTGCTCACCATCGCCATTTCCGGCGGACCCTTCCTGGGATTACTGGGGACGGTGGTGGGGGTAATGATCACTTTCGCCGCGATCGCCGCGGCCGGCGACGTCAACGTCAATGCGATCGCTCCCGGGATTGCCGCCGCGCTGGTAGCCACGGTCGCCGGATTGGGCGTCGCGATCCCCGCCTTGTTCGGCTACAACTGGTTGCTCACCCGGATCAAGAACGCCTCCACCAACATGAAGGTGTTCGCGGACGAGCTGGTAGCCAAAGTCGCGGAAGCCTACAGCGAGCGCGCCATCGCCGAGCCCCAGGGGCCGGCCGCACCCCCCTTGAGCTCAGGCATGGATGGCCGCCTTCAGCCATCCCACGCGACAACCCGGGAGTAGCCCATGGCCAGCGTTCAGACCGAAGAAAAGCCTTACGACGAAATCAACATCACCCCGATGTTGGATCTTGCCTACGTGCTGCTGGTGATCTTCGTGATCATGACCACGGCCACGGTCCAGGGCATGAAGGTCAACCTGCCGAAGGCCAGTCCCGCGAAGAGCCTGGCCAAACCCACCACCAAGGCGATCACCGTCACCCAGGATGGCAAGCTTTTCCTCGACACCTTTCCAGTGACCTTGCAGGAGCTGGAACAGCGGCTGATCCAGCAACGCGCGGTCACTCCCGAATTCCCGGTGGTGGTTCGCGGCGACGGGCTGGCCCAATACCAGAGCGTGGTCGACGTCTTGGACCTGCTCGCGAGGCTGAACATCACCACCGTGGGCCTGGCCACCAAGCCATTGGTGAAGTGACGAGGTGAGCGCGATGCGGCTGCCAACGGTTCTTCGCGACAATGGCCCGGCGCTGGGAGCAGCGACGGTGATCCTGGTGCTGCTCGCCCTGGCGGTCCGCTGGATCCTTCCCCATCACGATCGGCCCAGGGCGGCGCCTCGCAAGGTGGTGACCCTCACCGGGGCGGTGCTCAAGCCGCCGGAGCCGCTCAAGCCGACGGCGCCGCCCCCGCCGCCAGTGGTCAAACCGAAGATCGACGAGCCGCAGCGCAACCGGGTAGAAATCAAGGCCACCGACATCCCACCGCCGACCGGAGCGCCTCCTCCGCAGAACGCCCCCGGAGGAGGTCGGCTCTCCTTGGCCTCGGAGGCCACCGGCGAAGGCGATGCATTCAATTTGGTCGGCAACCCCGGGGGACGCGGCCTGCTGTCCGGCGGCGGCTTGGGGGACGGCATCGGAGGCGGAGTTGGTTCCGGGACCGGCGACCGTTACGCCTGGTACTACTCGAAGATCGCGGCCCAACTGGAGGAAGCGCTTCGCAAGTCGAAGCGCTTGAGCACCGCCGAAGCCCGGGTCGAGCTTAGAATCTGGAGCGATTCCTCCGGGCGGATCACTCGGGTGCAGTTGATTCGGTCCACCGGCAACCGCGAGATCGACGAGGCGATCCAATCGGTGGTTGGTCTTCGGCTTCGCGACCCCCCTCCGGCGGACATTCCGATGCCGATGATCGCTCGCGTCATCGCAAGGCGACCGGGATGACGCCAACCTGACCTGCCCGGATCCCACCGACGACCACGAGGAGACTAATGCCGCACGGCACACCCCAGCCCAAGGCCCGAGTGCTTTTTCTTTGCGTGATCGCCCTCGCACCGATGCGCGGTGCCAGGGCTCAGGGCGCGAACGAGCCGGCCGCTTCGCAACCGCCGCAAGCTGCGCCGGCCGAGGACGTCAAGCGGGTCACCTACGTTCCTGAAGTGGTGAAGCAAGAGATTCGGCAACAGGTCAAAGAGGAAGTTCTGCAGGAGATGCAGAAGAACCAATGGGCGGCCCCGCGCGTCTACCCGGAGTGGCTGCGGCGGATCAGCTTTCACGGCGACCTGCGGATCCGCTACGAGATCGACAATTTCGGGCACGGCAACGCCGTCGACTACTATCCCGACTTCAATGCCATCAACCAGAGCAGCAAGGGATTCGACGTCAATTTTCGCGATCCCACCAGCGAGCGATGGCTCAATACCGCCCAGCGCCGAGCCCGTGCCCGACTTCGCGCCAGATTCGATGTCGACGTGGATCTCGGTCAGGGCTTCTTCACCGAGCTGCGGATCGCCAGCGGCGATGGTCCGACGCCGGTCTCCACCAACCAAACGATCGCCGGGGGAAATGGAAGCTTCAGCAAGTACCAAATCTGGCTCGACCGGGCGAACCTCCGCTACTACCCGCTTCGCGGCGAGGCGGCGCAGCTCGCGTTCTTCATCGGCCGATTCGAGAACCCCTTCTTCCGCACCGATCTGACCTGGGACGAGAACATCAACATGGACGGCGTAGCCACCCAGGTCCGCGTCCGGGCCGGAAGCCTTCGCCCGTTTCTGGTGGGTGGCGCCTTCCCCATCTTCAATACCCTGTTCGACTTGCCGCCCGAGCAACCGGCGAAGTTCGTGAGCCGGGACAAATGGCTGTACGCGGGCCAGCTCGGAACCGACTGGACCCTCAGCTCCCGACTGATCGCGAAATTTGGCGCCGCGTTCTTCTTCTTCGACCGGGTACGCGGAATCCTCGGCAGCGACTGCGATACCAACCTCGCGTCGGTCAGCTGCGACACCGACCATTCGCGTCCGCTGTTCGCTCAGAAGGGAAACACCTACCGGCCGCTTCGCACCCCGTCGATCGCCGCGCTGGACGCGGAGTTGAACAGCGGCGCCTCGCAGTACCAGTACTTCGGGCTGGCGAGCGGATTTCGAAACCTGGTCTACACCGCCCGATTCGACTTCCTCGCGCTGCAGTCGCTGCGGCTGATCCTGGACGGGGAGTTCGTTCACAACGTGGCCTTTCACAAGGACAGCGTGGGCCCGCTCGCGGTCAACAATTTCAAGCCATGCGCGGCGACCGACAACGCCTGTCGAGAGAATCCGCAGTACGGCGGCGGCAACTACGGTTATCTGACGCGGCTGACTGTCGGATCGCCGGGAGCACCGGCGATACTGAGGCGCTGGGATTGGAGCGCGAGCATCAGCTATCGCTATTTGCAGTCGGACGCGATCATCGACGCCTTTGCGAACTCCGAGTTCGCTCTCGGAGGGACCAACAACAAGGGATTTGTGGCGACCGCCTCGCTGGGGTTGTCGGAGAATATTTGGTTCACCGCTCGATGGCTCAGCTCCGACGTGGTGGTCGGCCCGCAGTACAGCATTGACGTGGTGCATTTCGATCTGAACGCGAGGTACTAGCCATGAGAGCGATGTCGATCCTGGCGGTGGTTGTGGCTGCTGGCGCAGCGAATGCGGCCGACACCCAGACCGAGAATCGCCTTCGCGAAGCCCTTCGGCAGACCACAGCCCAGCTGCGTTCCCTGGAGGATGAGAAGGCGCGCCTGCAGGCCTCCGAGGCCGCCCAAAAGGGCGAAATCGAATCTCTCAAAGCGCAGCTCAAGGCCGAAACCAGCAAGGCCCGCGGCGCGCCTCCGGACGTGAAGCGCCGCCTCGAGGAAGCGGCGGAGTCGAACCAGAAACTGACCGCCGATTTGGCGCAGTGCCAGGCCAGCTCGCGCGAGACGGCGGAAGCCGCGAAGGCCAAAGAGGAGGAGCGCGAGCAGCTTCAGGCCAAGCAAACGGAACAGCTGAGCCAGGCGACGACTCGGGTCACCGTCTGCGAAGAGAAGAACGAGCGGATGTTCAAGCTCAGCCATGAGCTGGTCCAAAAATGCGAAAGCATGAGCTTTGGCGACAGCCTGGCGGGCATCTTCGAGCCGCTCACCGGGCTGCGGAAAGCCCAGTTGGAACAGCTCGCCCAGGACTACGACGACAAGCTGCTCGAGCAGAAGGCGCAGCAGTAACCGATTCCGGGCACTCGCAACGGCGATCTCTTCGGTTTTCCGGAGCTTGGAGCCCGTGGCTCAACCGGGATCAGAAAAATGACAGGGTTTGGTGTCCCTTTACGCGTTTGGCTCACTGTCTCTTTGAAGGAGGGGTGCGGTGTCCCTCAGAGGCCTACCGTCCCGAACGCGTCAGGCGACTCGGTGGAGCTTGGCGATACTCGCCTCCACTGGACTGTGCGGCTGCGGCAGAGAGCTGGCGAGCCAATGCCAGAGCGCGTTCAAAGAACGCGACGATGCGAAGGCAGCGACGATCTGTGAGCAGGCCTACGCCAAAGACAAGAGTCCCAAAGTCGCTGGCTGGGCGAGCTTGGCCCACTTCAACCTCGGGCACGACGATCGGGTTGTTGAAATCGCCGCTGGCACCAGCAAGGAGCAGCATGCGGGCACCGCCTTCTTGATGGCGGGCAAGGTGCTGCAGAAGCGGAACGAGGCTGGGCGTGCGCTCGGCGCGTTCACTCGGGCCCTCGAGGATTTCGAGGCAGAGCGGGATCACGATGGTGCGGCCAAGGCTTCGTACGCGCTGTTTCGGTCCTATTGGAGCGATTCTCGGTACCGCCAAGCGCTCAGGTACGGCAAGCTCGCCTACCGGGAAGCACAGGCCGCCGGAGATGACGAACAGGTCGGCATCGCCCTGATGGCCATCTTCGGAGTGCTTTACGCGATTGGAGACGTGGACGCGGGAGCGATTTTCCTCGCCGAAGCGCGCAAGCTCCACGGGCTCAAGAGCGACACCAACAGAGCTTTTTTGAGCTTCAAGGAGGGCCTGCTGCAACAGGTCCAAGGCCATCAGGCGGTGGCGGTGGAGCATTACCAGGAGGCCATCGAGCTCTCGAACCGCGCGAATCTGCCCGATGTGCGGTGGGCCGCCGAGCTCAACCTGGTAGAGGCGGCGCTGGATCAGGGCCGGTTGGACCTCGCCGAGGTGCATCTGGCGGCCGCGAAGGCGGAGGTAAAGGCCGCCGGCGCGCGCAACCTCAACGGCCGAATTTCGCTGCTGTTTCGAGCCGGTCGGTTGGATCGACAGCGCGGACGCTTTGAGCAGGCGCATCGGGAGATCGAGGAGGCCTTGGCTCTCAATCCGGGCCAAGATTTGACCTGGAAGCTGCAACAGGAGCGAGGGCTCACCTTCGAGGCAGAGGGACGAATCCGCGAAGCCGAGGAGAGCTATCAGCGGGCGATCGCCACCGTGGAATCGATGCGCGAGGACGCGCAGTTCGACGACATGAAGAGCTGGCTGCTCGCCAGCAAGCGAGAGCCGTTCGAGCACCTCTTTCTGCTTCGCGCCGTCTCGAATCATTCGATCGCCGCCTTGGAGGTAGCAGAGCGGGCGCGGGCGCGGACTTTCTTGGATGCCTTCGTCGCGGCGAACGCGCCGATTGGGCGCGCCGAGGCCAAACCTTTCAGGGCAGACCAGAAAGATGCGAGCAGCCAGACCGAAAGCGCCCTTGACCGCGCCGACGCCCTGAGCGCGATCCTTCCCGCCCTTCGTTCTTCGCCGATCGCCGCGCCTCTGCCGATCGACCAGGTCCTGGGCGCTCTTCGCGACGATCAGGCGTGGATGTACTTCGAAGCCCAGGGATCCCTCTGGCTGGTTTCACTGTCCAACGGCCGGGTCGGAACGCATCGCCTCGATGTCTCGATCGAGCAGCTCAAGCTCCAAGTGGATCGGATGCTGGTGGATCCATGCGTTGAAAATGCGCAGTCGCTGGGCGCGCTGCTGATTCCCGCGCCAGTTCTGCCTACCGCCGGCGCCGAGCTCTACGTGGTCCCTAGCCAATCGCTGTCGCGCCTTCCCTTCGGCGCTTTACGAGTCAACGGGCGACATCTCGCCGAGGACTACGTCCTTCACTACGTCCCGAGCTTGAGCGCGCTGGTGTCGATTCGGCACGCCAAGGCGGCCCGGGGCGGGGCGGTGGCACTGGGGGATCCACGCGGCGATCTGCCCGAGGCGCGCGCGGAGGCTCTTGCGGTGAGCCAGGCGTTGGGCGGGACGCTGCTGATCGGCGCCGAGGCGACCCGCGAGCGAATTCGAAAAATAGCGCCGTCCTCGGTTCTGCACTTCGCCGCCCACAGCGGAGTGGGCCAGAGCGGAGCATGGCTCGCCGCCGCCGACGGCTTGGTTTCTTCACGAGACATTCTCGATTGGGGCCTGAAGGCGCGGCTGGTGGTGCTCTCCAGCTGCGCCTCCTCGGCGACGCGAGGCCCAGAGCTGTGGGGCTCCATTGCCGGCTCCTTTCTGGCTTCCGGAAGCCGGGGCGTGGTGGCGGCGCTTTGGTCGGTGGACGATCGCGCCAGCCGAGAACTGTTTTCAAAATTTTACGACTCCAGAGCCCAGGAGAGCCCAGCCCTGGCCCTGGCCTCGGCGCAACGCGCCTTCCTGAAATCAGGCCGCCCCGCCTCGGAGTGGGCAGCATTCATAGCCATAGGAGAATAAATGATCCGCTCAGCCTTCATTGCCGTGTCTTCGCTTGCCCTGCTCACATCCTGCTCGCCGGAGGTTTCTTCCTCCCAGAGCAATGAATCGCAGTCCGCTCTGGAGGGGACCTGCGTTACGCCGATCAAAGTCGACGACGGACGATTGGAAATCCCCAGTCGCTGCGTCAATTTTCTCGACGTCCCCTATCGGGCCTTGGCGCAACAGGTGGGGCAATTCAACCTCAACGTGCTCCACGACACCCGAACCCTCCATGAAAACTTCCCCCACCACGTCTTCGTTCCAGCGGCGATTGTTCTCGGCTCGCGTTGGGTGCCTTGTCAGCGGGGAGAGCTGATGCTCAAGGACTGTAACGAGATCAGCAGAATTCCAGCCAATCTGCTCTACAACGGACGGCTGGTCGGCCATACCACTCGGCACACCGGGCATTCTCTGACGTTCGAGGAGAACGGAGCGGTGACGGTGGTCAACGGCCAAGCGTTCATCCAAACTGGCGGCGGAATCGCGAACGGGGTGGTCCGGGTCACCACGCGCGAAGTGTTTGGCGCCCAGCGGGTGCCGCCGTATGGCGGAGGCATCCTGTATGTGCCCGGCTTTCATTGCGTCAATGGCGGCCCAACCTGCGAGCCCTGTAATGACCAAGCGCTCTGCGACGTGATGCCGAATGCCCCAGGCATTCCGCCCGGTGGGTATGTCGACATTCCTCCGGTGCTGGAGCAGTGCGGAGGTGTGGGCCAAATTTGTTGCGCTGCGGAGCCGATTTGTCATGCAGGGTTAACTTGCACCGCCGCCGGGGTGTGCGAGTTTCCACCGGACGGCGGAACCTAAAGCAGCTCAGGAAGAGTCACATCGGTAGAGGCGGACTCGGGCCGTTCCCGGCCCGAGCATCCCGAGGCGTCGGGCCGCCGCGAGCGAAACGTCGAGGATCCGATCTCGGGCGTAGGGACCGCGGTCGTTGACTCGCACCCTCACCGATGCGCCATTGCGCAAGTTCTGCACCACCAAGCAGGTGCCAAAACGAAGCGTGCGATGAGCGGCGGTCAAATGCTCCGGATCAAAGGCTTCACCGCTGGCGGTGGGGTGGCCCCGAAACTCGGTCGAGTAATACGAGGCAACTCCCTCTTCCAAAAACTCGGCCGCGCCGACCGGTTGCTCGCGCAGCGTCCGATGACAACCGGCGCTGGTCGCACCGACCAGCGTGAAAGCGAACAGGCAGCGCACGCGAATTGCATGGGGTATTGCCCGAGCTCGGTGTCGCATGTCGCCGTTACCAAACAGTCACAATGAGGTCCGTTCGCCGTGATTTTCTATCCGGCTGAGCTTCGCATGAGCGACGAATCGGCCAAAGCGCAACGCTTGCTGGAGGAGCTGGACCGGTTGCGCGACGGCATTGCCCGCGCGGCTCCCGCAGACCCTGACGTCCTCGGGGCATGATCCATCCGAGTCACCGCCTGAGCGCGTGTAACCTGCTTGAGTACCTGGCGTTGAGGCGGCACGAAATCCGCCCCTTGCAAGAAGAGCTCGCCGAGTTGGGCGTTTCTTCACTCGGACGAGCGGAGTCTCACGTCTCGGCCGCGCTCTCCGCCGTGCGCCTGGTCTTGCAGCACCTCTCAGGCGCGGCTCCCGCATCGCTGCCGGCTTCGCCGCTCAGCTTCTCCGAGGGACGCGCGTTGTTGGCGCGCTTCGCAACTCGGCCGTTGGGCTCCAGACCGGCGAACAGAAACGTTCGGATCATGGTGACCATCTCGGGCGACGAGGCGAAAAGACCGGGCCTGGTGCGGGACCTCATCGAGCTAGGAACGAATTGCGTCCGGATCAACTGCGCCCACGATTCTCCCGAAGCCTGGCTCGAGTTGGTGGCCCATCAGAGCAAGAAAACCTCGATGCTTCGCCAGCTGCACTCTTGGGACCAACCACCGTGGCCGTAAATCCGATTTTGCGGCGCCGATCGGCGACTTCGCTGTTGGTTGTGGATTCGACTCTGCTTCTTGCACGAATCAAAAAAAAAGACGCGCCTCGCCCAGTCAACTGCTGACGCCCGCCGAGCATCGGTGTAACTTCGCTTCCTCACCCACTGGGGGCTCGCATGGCGAACAAGACAATCCCCGCCGGCTTCATGGACCTGTTCACCAAGAAGGCTTTTGCCAATCTGGCGACGCTGATGCAAGACGGCACGCCGCAGGTGTCTCCCGTTTGGCTCGACTTCGCCAACGGGCGGATTCGCGTCAACACCGCGCGCGGCCGGGTCAAGGACAAGAACATGCAGCGCAATCCGGCAGTGGCGATCGCGATCCTGGACCCCGAGAACCCTTATCGCCACCTCGCGATCCGTGGTCGGGTCGTTCGTTCAACCGAAGAGGGAGCGGACGAGCATATCGACTCGCTGGCCAAGAAGTATCTCGGCAAGGAAAAGTATCCGGGCCGGCGACCGGGTGAAGTGCGGGTCACCTACGAGATCGAGCCCATCTCGGTCTCCACCATGGGTTGAGCAGTGGCGGCGCTGGGTGCCGCGCTTGCCGATGCCGCGCAGGGCGTTCCCCTGGGCGACGACGCAGCGCTGGAGCTTGCGGCCGCGTCGCTTCCGGCCAAAGAGCTCTGCGCCGCTGCCGCTGCCGCTCGCGATCGGGCCTTTGGGCGAAGCATCACCTTTTCTCCCAAGGCGTTCTTGCCGCTGACCAACCTTTGCCGAAATCACTGCGACTACTGCTCGTTCCGCCGTTCGCCGGGCGACCCCGGCGAATGGACGATGAGCCCTGAAGAGATCGAAATCTGGCTCGCTCGAGCGCAGGCGCACGGCTGCGGGGAAGCATTGTTCTGCCTCGGCGACACGCCGGAGTCGGCATTTCCCTCGTATCGCCGAACTCTCGCCGCCTTCGGGCAGTGCAGCACCGTGGACTACCTGGGTTTCGCCGCCGAGCGCTCGCTGGAGCACGGTTTGCTCCCGCACACCAACGCGGGGGTGTTGACGGTCGCGGAGATGGAACGCCTGCGGCCGGTGAACGTAAGCCTGGGCCTGATGCTGGAGAGCATCAGCCTGCGACTGTGCGAGGCAGGGATGCCCCACCACCGCGCTCCCGACAAACGGCCGCAGCGGCGCATGGCGATGATCGCCGACGCCGGCAGGCTCCGGATTCCGTTCACCACCGGTATCCTGGTCGGGATCGGAGAGACCCGGCGGGAGCGCATCGAAAGCCTGCTGGCGATTCGCTACCTGCACCGGACCCATGGCCACATTCAGGAAGTCATCGTGCAGAATTTTCGGGCCGGTCCCGGGACCCAGATGGCCGACGCGCCCGAGCCCGACGAGGCCACCATTCTGGACACGGTGGCTTTGGCGCGTTTGATCCTCGATCCGGAAGTCTCGCTGCAGGCGCCGCCCAATCTCAACCCCTCATCGATCGAGGGGCTTCTCTCCGCCGGCATCAACGACTTCGGCGGCATTTCGCCGATCACGCCGGACTACATCAACCCCCACCATCCCTGGCCTCACGTGCTGGCGCTCGCGGATTCGTGCTGGCGAATGGGTTTCGCGCTGCGCCCCCGGCCTCCGATCTACGATCGTTTCATCTCCGACGAGTGGCTGGATCCAAAGCTGCACGATGCAACCCGCGCGGTTCGAGCCCGGCTTGCCGGCGAGGACTTGTTCAGCGGCGCGCCCGCGCGGTCGCCCTGGCGCTCGGATGAAGCTGACGCCGGTACGAGGATGTAATGGCGAGCCTCTCACAGCTTTTCGACGCCGCCGACTCGGAGGTGCGAACGCTTCTGGATCGCTGTCTCGATGGGGACGATCTGGCGGAGCGCGGCGCGCTGCGTTTGTCTTCGGTAAACGGCCGCGAGCTGCACGCTCTGTTGGCCGCTGCCGATGAGCTGCGACGCCGACAGGTTGGCGACGAAGTCACCTACGTGGTCAACCGCAACATCAACTTCACCAACGTCTGCGTCAAGGCTTGCCGTTTCTGCGCCTTTTCCCGAACCCAGCGCAGTGAAGAGGGATACTTTCTGGAGATCGAGGAGATCGTCCGGCGAGCCTTGGAGGCCCAGGCACTGGGCGCCACCGAGGTGTGCATTCAGGCGGGCTTGGCTCCCGGCCTGGATGGGACTTTTTACTTGCGCCTGGTCCAGGGACTGAAGCGTGCTGCACCGACGCTTCACCTGCACGCGTTTTCACCCGAGGAGATCAAGTACGGGGCCGAGCTTCGGCGCCAGTCCATTCGCGACTTTCTTCTCGAGCTGCGCGAGGCGGGGCTGGGATCTCTTCCCGGAACTTCCGCTGAGATTTTGGACGACGAGCTGCGGCATCGGATCTCTCCGGGTCGGATCACCACCCGGGAGTGGATCCAGGTGATCACCACGGCGCACGAGATTGGGCTGCCTACCACTTCCACGATGATGTACGGCCACGTCGAAAGCGACGCCCAATGGATTGCTCACCTGGGGCGGCTGCGGGCCATCCAACTGGAAACCGGTGGTTTCACGGAATTCGTGCCGCTGTCCTTCGTGCACCAGGAAGCGCCGATGCAGGTTAAGCACTTTCTGCCCGGTCTGCGCCCCGGGCCGACTGGGAACGAGGTGGCGCGGCTGTATGCGATCTCGCGACTGATGCTTGGGTCGAGCATCAAGAACATCCAGGTTTCGTGGGTCAAGGAGGGGCTCAGGCTCTCGCAATGGCTGCTCTCCTGCGGCGTCAACGACTTTGGGGGCACGCTGATCAACGAGAGCATTTCGACTTCGGCGGGCGCGGCGCACGGGCAATTTCAGACGCCCTCGGAGCTCCGGCGGCTGATCCGCGAAGCGGGACGCCTGCCGGTGCAACGCGACACTCGGTATCGGACCCTCCGGAGATTTGGGCCCTTGGCCGGCTCCGACGAGGATTCCGCTCTGGATCGAATCGAGGATCCCGAAGGTACTTTCGGCAGCTACTCTCGGCTCACTCGAGATCCGCGCTTTCGATTTGGCGCGCGAGCGCGGTAAAGCGCGTCAGATCCGCCGGGCCGTCAACGTCGAACGCGAGCCGCGGATGGTCGAAGACCGCGGTTCGCAAGTTGGCGCTGCGAGACGCGGCGAGGTGCGCCTGAAGGCTGTCGGCTCGGCCGAAGGCGGTGCGCAGGCACGTAGGCGGCGAAAGCGCCAACGCGTTGGTGTGAAAGCCGTCCCCCGCCGGCACCACCACCACGTCGTGATCCGCGAGCTGCGCGAGGACGGACTGGATATCGTTCGGTTCGATTGCCGGCAGGTCTGCCATCAATACCAGCGCCGAACGCGCGCCGAGGCCGGACAGCTCGGCCAACGCTCGGTCCACCACGGCCGCCAAGCTCGACGCATTCGGGGGATCCCAGCATATCCGTGCCGCGCGTTTCTGGGCGGTTTCGGCAACCTCCAATGAATCCGTGGCGACCAAAATTCCCTCGAGGCGCGAGGCGAGCAGGGTATCCAGCACGTGCTCCAGCAGGCCGCGGGCGAACGCGGCGCGATCCGCCTCGGCGAGCGCGCTGGAGAGGCGAGATTTGCCGCGCTCGAAGGCCTTCACCGGTACCAACGCCCAGGTCATCGGCGAATCTCCATCGCAAACGCGAGCGCTTCGCGGGCGAGCCGTAGGCGGTCGTCGCGAGTCTTCATCAGGATGTTGGTGGCAAGCACCGCCCTGTTCTCCAACTCGCGCTCGTCGCCGCGCTCGACGACAATGCCTTCGAGCAGGGAACCGTAATGTCTGGCGATCGCGGCCGCGCTCGGCGGTGTGCCGCTCAGTTGAGGAATCATCGCCGCCAGGGGGCCCTTCACCGCGCGGCCGGCCAGGATTGGGCTTACCGCGACCACCAATTTGCTGGCCAGCGCCGCGCGGACGCCATCGATCGACAGAATAGGGTCGATCGAAACGTACGGGTTCGACGGTCCGATCAGAACCAGATCCGAGGCCTCGATTGCCTCGAGAACGCCCGGCGCGGGGGGCGGCCGGCCCTCGAAACGAACCGCGCGAACTGCGGGAAGCGCTCGAGCGCCCACGAACCACTGCTGAAAGGGCAGCGCGCCTTGGTCCGCCGTCTCAACCATCGTGCGGCAGGGGCCGTCGGCCATCGGCAAGATGCGGGCGTCAATGCCGAGCGCCCCGCAGAGCCGCGTCGTCACTTTGGAAAGCGATTCGCCGGCCGCCAAAGCCTCGGTGCGAAGCAGGTGGGTGGCGAGGTCCCGATCGCCGAGGCTGAACCATTCGGGTCCGCCGTATCGCGCCACCATCCTCATCGCGGAAAAGGTTTCGTCGGCCAAACCCCAACCCCGTTCTTCGTCCCCGACGCCGGCCAGCGCGTACATCACCGTGTCGAGATCCGGACAGACATAGAGGCCAAGGTGAACGAAATCGTCTCCGGTGTTGACGATCACCGTCAGCGCGGCGCGGGGCAGAGCGCGCGCGAGCCCGTCCGCAAACCGCGCCCCACCCACTCCACCGGAGAGCGCCACCACGCGCTGCCAAGTCATGCGTACACGTCCTCGTCGGGTGGGCGATACAGGGTTTTCGCGGGCAACTCGGAAGGGTAGAAGCGCAGGCCGCGCACCAGCACCACGGCGCGCCCTTCATCGGCTTGACCTGCCACCAAGTCGGCGCACGCGGCGACCTGATCGGCAAGCGCGGTGATGGTATTTTCCAGAACTCGGCCGTAAAGATCTCGCTCTCCTCGCCGATCCCACAGGGGTGGAAGCCCAGCGCACCCGATCGCCGCGCCAACCGTGCCGAGCCGGAAGGGCCGGCCGAACGAGTCGCTGATCACCACTCCGACGGACGCGCCGCTTGCGGACTCGAGGATGCGTCGGATGTTTGCCGCGGACCGATCCGGGGCTTCCGGCAGAAGCAGGGCCCAGGGGCCGGAGCCGCTCGAGGGTTGAACCGGCTGGGCATTGCTGACGTCGATCCCCGCGTTGGCACTGATGAAGCCAAGCCGGTGCCGGACGATGAGCGCGCCTGGCGTCTTGCGCGAAAGATAAGTCGATTCGCGGAGGATCAGCTCCACCACCCGCGGGTCCTTGCCGACTTCCCTGGCGAGCGCCACCGCGCCGCTGGAGGGCTCGACGCGCGAGAGGTCTACGAACCGCCCCTCGGCTCGCGAGACGACCTTC
>Ga0126384_10001078_pt1 | contig 15928 bp, 16 predicted proteins | sample PanSoiMetPlot_36_FD_92543 | JGI IMG/M metagenome (GOLD analysis project Ga0126384, IMG submission 92543) | Tropical forest soil microbial communities from Panama - MetaG Plot_36 | ecosystem: Environmental > Terrestrial > Soil > Tropical forest > Bulk soil | place: Panama | collected 2016-02-17 | reverse complement strand
CCGTGGCGAACAGCGTGAGTGCGGAGGACGCCGATTCTGAAGGCCTGGAGTTGGACCGGAAACTCGCTCAGCAGCTCGAGCGCGTTGTCGAACGTGCAGCAGGACCAGGTCGTGTACGGGTGAAATCCGCGCCACGCGTCGAGCAGCACTCCCTGAGCTCCCTCGAATACCACCGCGCCACAATTTCCCATCCACTCGCCCAACCGCGAGTCCGGCGCGACGACGCCGAGCGCACCCAATCGCGAGGCCTCTTCGATCCAGAGATCGACAAGATCCGTTCGCTCGAAAATGCCGAGCTCAAGGTCAAGCTCCGCCCCCGCAGCAGAGCTGCACAGCTCGCGCATCTCGATCCGCTTGCGCTCGTGCAGCCGTTGCACTTTCCGGCGCAAACGAGCCTGATCCCGAAGATCGCCTGCGACAATCGCGTCGTTTGGATAATCCCGCGAGTCCTGAACGGTCTCGCCGACGCCGATACCGCAGCTGCCGTGTCGAGACTCCCCGCGAATCATTTCGCGCAAGCGGTTCGCAGCTTGATGAAACGGCGTTATCAGTCGCGCGTTTTCACTGATTGCGATGCGAGAAAACACCTCGCGCACCCCGCTCTGCTCAAGCGCCGCACCCTCGCGCAGCAGCGCCGTTGGGTGAACGAGTACGTGCCGAGACAGGAAAGTTCGTCCTCCTGCCAGCGTTCCCGCACCGAATTGTGCGAACGTATGACTTCGCCCGTCGGGCGCGATTACGCGGTGGCCCGCCTGAGCACCTCCGTTGAAGCGGACCACCAATCCGGCCGAAGTCCGACGGACTAAGAAGTCGGTCAAAAGCCCTTTACCGGAATCGCCGAATCCGAGATCAACGACGATGAATGCGCGCAACCGATGCGATCCTCACTTCTTGTCGTGGCCACCGAAGAGCCGCTTCAGGCTTCCCGCAAGGGATTCCGAGGCATCCTTAACCGCGGACGCAGCCGAGTGTCCATTTCGTCCGAGCGATTCGGCCAGCGGAGTCAGCGCGCGAACTGCTGCGGATACCCGCTCGCGCGGCGCCGATGCGTCGCGCAACAGGCGAGTCAGCGCATCCAGATCGGCGACGAAACCCTCGGACAATGAAATCGCGCCGGAGGTGACGAAGCAGACATCCTGTGGGGACTCCATGCAAAGCACGTGATCTCCGAGAAGCTCGCGCCACCTCGCCTCGCAACGCTTGCGCCGCTCGAAGTCGGGGATGACGAAGAAGGGGACGATTGTCTTCGCCAGCTCGGCGATGATCTCCTCGACCTTTAAATCGTCGTCGAGCTTGTCTCCGATGATTGCTTCGGCGACGTGCTTCGAAAGCATCGGGTAGGGCAGCTCATCGCCGGTCATGAACAGGTAACCGCGCTTCTTTCGCTTCACCCAGCAGTCCATCTCGGTGTGTTGCGCCAGGAAGTAGAGCGCGAGCTCATAGGATTCCTGGCCGCCGCCGCCGCCTCCCCCTTCGAGGTAACTCCAGGTCAACCATTGATCCATCAACTGCGCGGTCGACTCGAATTGTCCGACCTGCAGGGGCGCGCGATCGCAGGTCGCGTCGCCCACCGCCATAAACAGCAACTGCGGATCAATGACTTTGCAGTCGCCAAGGACCTTCATGAACTTGGGCAACTGCTCCGTGGCCAGCAGCCTGGGAATGACGCCCATCGATCCGGTCACGTCGAGTGCAAAAACAATCCCGATTGAACTCGGATGGTCGGCGCTGTCCCGACTCTCTCGAGCGCGAACGCCTTTGGGGTTCATCAGCGGATGGCACGCCTGCTGCCGAAATACCTGTTGAGCGGGCACGTTGGCTCGCCCGCGAAGAATCGCCTCATGCGCTTCGTGACTGTAGTTGCCGAAACCCATGGGAACACTCCTTGTTGATGAGGGCCTTCATCGAGGCATCCGGAGAGGAATGAAGCTCGGCGCGCCGTAGAGGTCCTGTGCGAGCTCGCCGAGGCGCTCGCGAAGCGACCAGGCATCTTCGACCGACGCATCACCGGCATCATCGAAAGCCACGCCTTGAACGAACGCTGCGAGCGGGGCCGGCACAGCGCTGGGCATTTTCTCTGCGAGGGGGCCAGCGCCGAGCACGAAGGCAATGCAACGCGCGCTCATCCTCACATCCATCGCCGGCGAAAGGATCTGAGACTTGAGCACGGCGGCTGGATAGAAAGCTTCGAGGCGAGTGTTCACCGCCTGCAAGCGCTTCCCAGTCGAATCCGCGCAGCTGTACCCAACCAGTCGAATTCCATGCTCGTGCTCTTGAATCAGCAAATGCTGCGGAAGAACAGCACCGTGCACGATGCCCGAGCGATGTAGAAATGAGAGCACTTCGAGGATTCGACGCCACATCCAGACCGATGCTCGAGGCTCAATCCCCTCTGGATATGCGCGGCGCACCGCCTCGAAGGTATGAATGAAGCCGGGGGCCCATCGAAGCACCTGCGCACGAGCTCCGGCTTGTTGGCCGCTCTGGATCACGCCGTGCTGCACGGGTTGGGGCACGAGCGTGGTGAAGGTGGCCGCTCCTGTCGCAGTGCTTTGTTGGAGCGAACAAAGCACGCGCCATTCGTGCTCCAACAGCGGCGCAAACTCTTCGCCGCGCAGCACCTTGAACAACACGCGTTCCGATGGCCAGCGGGCCCTATTCGCCATGTAAACGTCGGAGATTTCTCCGTGCGCGATCAGACCATCGACCGCCCAGTGGCTGTCGCCAATGGAACACCAGCTTGAGTATCCATGGTGGGCCGGCGAATTCCAGAGCTCGAGCGCCTCGCGGAACTTCGCCGCGGTGACGAGCGACGGATCGATCTGCACCGTCGCCCCGCAGAAAGAGCAGACGACCTGATGTGCGAAGCGACTTGGAGAGAGCGGGGCATTGCACTGCGGGCACTTGATGATTCGCTCGGCCATGGCTGCTGATTCGGGCAAGCGACTATAGTGAACGGAGACCTCGTTGCACGAGCCTTTTATGGGAACTTCGAAAACCCCCAGGGATGAGCAATGACGACGCTGGACTGGAAGAAAATCTGCTGTCCTATTGATTTTTCGGATTCATCCCGCGGCGCGGTCCACGTTGCAACCGAGTTGAGTCGCCGCTTCGGCGCCGACCTTCTTCTGCTGCACGTGTTTCAGCTGCCGGTGTACTCCTTCCTGGATGCAACCGTTTCTCCTTCTGTGCGAAGCACCGAAGAGCTCCTCAAGCGCATTGACTCACTTCTCGAGCACTGGAAGAACGAGGCTGAAAAGCTCGGCGCAGCGAGAGTGCTCACCACCACTGGCCAGGGCATTCCGCACGTTGAAATTGTTCGTTGCGCACGCGAAAACAACTGCGACCTGATTGTCATGGGAACGCACGGCCACACCGGCATCAGACACGCGTTGATCGGCTCAGTCGCCGAGAAAGTTATCCGCACCGCGGGTCGGGCGGTGCTGACGGTTCCACCTTAGGTGCTGAACGAGCGCGCTTCGAAAGATTGGATTCTCGCGCGCAGAGCTTCGCTGAGTGGGACTTTCTCGCCAGTCCGATAATCGACCATCACGATCACGCCCTCGCCTTCTCCGACGACGGCTGCTTGGGAAAGACTGTAGAGGTGATAACTCATGACGAATGACGTGTTGCCTAGCTTGGGGACGGTCGCCGACGCGCGGATAGTGTCCGGGTAGGTAACGGGCCGCCGAAAGTCGAGCGTTGCCCTCGCCAAAATCGGCCCGATGCCATCCGTCTTCATTCGCTCCGTAATACCGGTGCGATCGAAATACGCGATGCGCGCGCTCTCACACCAGCGAAGGAACACCGTGTTGTTCACATGGCCAAACGAATCCATCTCACCCCACGCGACGGGGATCTCAACGGTAACGGGAAATTTAGCCGGTGCGGTATCGGCCACGGTTTTGATTCACCAACTTTCGCCGAATGGACGGACTTCAAGTTCAAAGGACCAGGCGGACCGCTTTTGTTGCGTCAATCGAAAAACGCTCTCTGCCACGTCATCCGGCTTTACGAAGAAGGCATCTGGTTTACCGGGCATCTTTGCCCGCGTGCTGGGTAAATCGATGACCCCGTCGATGATTACCAGAGCGACGTGAACTCCGGCGGGCCAGAGATGGCGCGCCATCGATTCCGCCAGGATTCGCTGTGCACCTTTCGCTGAGGCAAACGCGGCGGACTTGGGTCCACCTCGGCGGGAAGCGGTGGCGCCGATAAAAACGATCGTCCCCTTCCCCGCTTGCTTCATTGCAGAAATGACTTGCTTCGAGCAGTGGAAGGCCCCGAGCGCGTTGGCCCGCCAGGCATTTTCGAAATCGGTTGCGCTCACCTCTTCGATGGTGCCCCAGACGCCAGAGCCGGCGTTGTAGATGAGGACGTCGATCTCCCCCATGTCGCGGCGGATCAAGTTGAAGGTCCGGGCTACCGAGCTCACGTCGGCAACGTCGCATTCATAGGACCGCGCGTCGGGAAGCTCAGACGCGAGGTCGCGCGCGAACCCGGTTCTCCGCGCCAGCAACGCCAGGGCGAAGCCCTCCATAGCGAATCTGCGCGCAAAGGAAGCGCCATTGCCCGGGCCAACCCCCGCAACGACGCAAACGCGTTCGATTGTCATCACTCTCCTCCGGTTTCACTCTGCAGTGTTGGATGTCGCCTCACGCCGCCGACAGCTCGCGCGCGGGAAATTCGACCCTGCGGACTCCCTCGGGATCGACGCGCATTAGCTCCGCAAGCTCGCCCTCGGTGGGCGGTGGCGTCAACGGCGCACCATCCAAATTCTTGATTGCGAAACCGGTGCTCTCAACCAGGCGCTCGCGCGTGACATACGGATGAAGGCTGTCGAGGACCAGCTGGCCCTTCTCTTTGCGAAAGATGCAGAGCGGGGTCACGATTCGATCGATGTTTCCGGCGGACGTCACGAAGGGTACCTCCTTCACGAAGATGCGGGGCGAGTGCGAGGCTCGCCAGAGAATGACGCGACGAGAAAGCGGGAGGATCGCCGCCGCGCCGCCGCCTCCAGGGAATCTCACCGCCGGCCGCTGACGCTCGCCGATGAAGCTCGAGTTGACCCGGGCGCGCTCGTCCACCTGCGCCAGCCCCAGGAACGTCGTATCGACGCCGCCCCGAGCGACGAGCCCGTAGAAGTCAACATTGTCGAAGACGGAGGCAGATCCGACGCTGAGCCTCGCATTGCTAGTCGCCGGACCCAGCTTGTTGGGAGTTGGATTGATGCCGCCGCCGATGCTCAACAAGGTACTGCTCGGAGCGTGGAGCCGCCGCGCCAGACTTACGGCCACCAGGGGAAGCGGGGAGTTGACGCCGACGAACACCAGCTCGCCGTCGCGAATCAGCCTCGCCATGGCGACCGCCATCATCTCCGGCGGGCCGTAGGAGGAGCTCATGCAGCGACCTCGATGCCGGATCGATCATGGCTCTTCGATTCCTCGAGGTAACGGGCCAGGCCCTCGGGCGCGCGCAAGCGCTCCAGGTAGTTCCACATCCCGTCGTCGTCGACGTCGTATTCAGGATAAGACGAGGTTGGCCACGCTCCCCCTCGCGCCAGCACGACGGCCTCGACGAACACCTCGGGAATGATCGTCAGCTCGGGCTGTGCAGCGAAGTGTTCGGTGGGCAAAATCTTCTCGGTGGTGAGAATGCACCGCTGCGCTGCTCGGCTCATCAAGCGATCCCACACCGGGCTTCCATAAATGCGAGCGTTGCCCCGAACATCCGCTTCGTTCACGTGGATGATCGCCCAATCCGGGCGGATCGCGGGAACGACGTAAACCTCTTTCCCGGTGAACGGATCGGCGACTTTGCCGAAGCCGCTGACCTTCGGAATGTCGCTGCCCTCGAGTCCCGCTACCGGCTGAAACGGCACGCCGAACGAAGCCGCCTGCAGGCTGGCCATGATCGTCGGACAGGCGTTCTCGATCACCTCGAGCCGCCCTTCCTCAACGGCGCGCCTGAAGTTCGGCGCCATGCCGTATGGTTGCTCGAGGGAGACGATGCCCGAGCGAATTCGGCGAACGCAGCCGGCGGCAGCGAGAAGATCGATGTCGTATCCGGGCGAGGGCTTCACCAGCTCGAGGTCGCGTACGCCTTGTCGCGCCATCTCGCGCACGAAGGCCGCCGGCACTCGCTGGCACAGCGTGCCGCCGATGGTAATCACCTGGCCGTCTCTGATGAGGCGCGCCGCGTCTTCCAAGGCGAGCTGCTTGTTCATCGATCGCTCTTCGCCACGGAATAATCCCGCCAATGCGAGGAGTCCAGCCGACTCACCCAGCTCGTCCACCGCAGCCGTGATCCAGCCGTCGCGAGATCCAGCGGCGCTCTGGTCGCTGCCCAGATATACAAGCCTTCACGATGGACGAGCTCACGCTGGAAGTCTTTGAGGACTACGTTTGACCATGGTGCTACCTCAGTACGGTTCGTACTGACCGACTCCAGCGGGAATTCCAGCTGCGGCTGCGGCACACCCAATTCCCGCTCCACCCCGACACGCCTGAGGAAGGCTTATCATTGGAAGAGCTTTTCCGCGGGCGTGGAATCGATCTCGAGGCCGCACAGCGGAGGATGAAAGGCCTGATGGACGCCGAAGGTCTTCCCTACGGCAAACGAGAACGCACGTTCAATTCGCGGTTGGCGCAGGAGCTCGGAAAGTTTGGCGACGAGCGCGGGGTTCCTGAGATCCACGATGCGCTCTACCGAGCCTACTTCGTGGAGGGCTCGAACATCGCGAAGCTTCCCGTGCTGATCAAGGCGGCGACGAGCGTCGGAATCCCTGCCGACGAGGCTCGCGACGTTCTCACCGAACGACGGCTGCGAGCGGCGGTCGACGAGGACTGGGCGCGTTCACGCCAGCTCGGGGTTACCGGCGTGCCGACCTTCGTCATCGGGCGCAAGGGCCTGGTCGGCGCCCAGCCTTACGAGGATCTGGAGGAGCTCGTCCGCTCCGCTGGTGCGCAGGCGCGCCGGTGACCCGATGCCCGCATCCGCAGCAACACTGTCGGTCGCGATGCGGGTACAGCGGATCCCCGAGTCTTCACTGCGCGTTGGCGCTTGCAATCGCGTTGGCAGTAATCGATTCGACGAAAGTCGCATCGGCAGCTTCGGCTGCGCAGTGATTGGTCCTGCGCACCCGTCGGCTGTGCAGACTCAAGCGAGGGTCAAAGATGAAGCGGATGAGCAAGCCGGTCCAGGACCGATGCGAGTGCAATGCGTCATAGAACTCCGGGGCTGCAGCGCGAACCTTGGGAAGTCGAGACCAAGCCACCGTCATCAGATCGTGATGCTCGTTGTGATAGCCGACGTTGAACGCCACCCGGTTCAGCGGACCGTAATAAGAAAACGTCTCCTGGTTCGGAAGCGTGAGGTAGTGCTCCTGGATCCACCGAGCTCCCACCGGATGCAGGCCGATCGCGAAGATGCTGGACAGCGTGAGGTAGAGCACGGCATGCCAGCCCGCGGTGGCCCAAAGCGCCGCGACAAAAACGACCTGGACGACGAGGTTCGCGACGTACCAGCGGTCCCACAGCCGAATTCTCTTGAGGCGCAGCACCCGAGCTGACTGCCAGGCGAAGAAACTCAAAAACCACAACGCCTTCCGCCAGCTGGAGTTCCCGACGAAGCGAGCCTCCGCGGGGCTGGCGAGGTCAGCGTCCAACTCCAAATCGCCTTGAAACCGGTGGTGAAGCATATGGTATTTGCGAAAGGAGATCGCCGCCGGGAAGACGATCGGCAAGTTGGCGAGCATCTGCAGCAGGGCGTTGTTCCGCGAGCACCGAAACACGAGGTTATGAGTGCAATCGTGAATCAACGTCCAAAGCGCGTGGTCGGCAAACGCGCCGAAAAGGTATGCGGCCAACAGCACCGCCCACCAGGGCGCGCCTCTCAGCGCGACCGCCGCCGCGACTTGCACGGCGACGATCCCGACGACAAACCACGCCGTTGAGGCGACCGGCCCGAACAGGGAGCGAACTTCCGGATGGGCTCGAAGCAGCGCTTTGGTTCTATCGAGGTGCGGCTCGGGGAAGTTGACCAAGTCGAATGCCTCAGTGGGAGGTGCGCCCACGCTCACCATCCAGTTCCCCGGAAAGCTTCCCGGACGCTCACCCGAGGATCCAGTCGAGCGAGGCAGGGGGAATCCTTTCGGAAAGTCAGGTATCGGTCAAGTCTCAGGTATCGGTCAAGTATGACGTTTCAGTTGCTAGTGATTTACCTCTTTTAGAACCCCGACATGAACTCAACCACGTAAGGGGTCCTCGGCTGCGCCTTGATTTGAGCATAGGTACCTCGTTGGACCAGCTTGCCTTGCTCGAGGATGGCGGTCTGCGTGCCGAGGGCAATCGCATCCGCGGCATCGTGCGTCACCACGATGGCCGGCAGGTGAAGGCCGAGGAGGTAGGAAGCGAGAAAAGCGCGAACCTGCTTCCGTGCGCTGGCATCCAGCGCCGCGAGCGGCTCATCCAGCAGCAGCGCCCGTGGTTTCGGAGCCAAGGCGCGAGCCAGCGCCACCCGCTGCTTTTCACCGCCGGAGAGAAATCGAGGGAAGCGCCCGGCGATCGGGCCGATCTCCATCTCCTCCAGCAGGGCGCGCACGCGCTGCGCTCGTTCTCGCTTGCTCAGTCGCGCGCGCGAGGACTTGAGGCCGAAGGCGACGTTGTCAAAGACGCTGAGGTGCGGGAAGAGCGCGTAGTCCTGAGGCACGTAGCCCAAGCCGCGCTGCTCGGGCGGCAAATCGATTCCGCGCGAGGCGTCGAACAGGACATCCTCGCCAATAGCAATGTACCCGCGCTCTGGCGGCAGTAGGCCAAGGAGCATCAGCAGCAGGCTCGTCTTCCCGGATCCGTTGGGGCCGGCCAATATCAGCGGACCTTCGGTGACTGACAGCTCAATACCGATCTCGAGCTCCCCGACCCGTCCCTCGAGTTGAAACTGAAACATTCAGGCTCTCTCCACCGGTGGGGCGGCGCCTCGCTGCGGTTCCCCACCCCTGCGAATCATCAACTGCGAAGCTCCACCGCGCATCGCCCAGAGCAAGCCGAAGGCGACCGAGACGAGAACGATCGACAGCGACTGCGCGGCGCGAAGATCCGATTCCATCGCGGTGTAGATGGCCAAAGGCAGCGTCTGGGTGCGGCCGGTCAGGTTGCCGGCGAACATCAGCGTCGCGCCGAACTCTCCCAGTGCGCGCGCCCAGCTCAGCGCCGCGCCGCTCAAGAGGCCAGGGGCCGAAAGCGGCAACGCGATCCGAAAGAAGACCCGAACCGGCGAAGCGCCCAGGCTGCGCGCAACTCGAATCAGGTTTCGGTCCAAACGCTCGAATGCTGCCACGGCTCCTTGCACGAAGAAGGGAGCGGCGACGAACACCTCGGCCATCACCACCGCGGCGGTGGTAAATGGAAGGTGGATCCCGAGCCGATCCAACCACTCGCCGATCAGCCCTCGCCGTCCAAAGGCGAAAAGAAGCGCAACGCCAGCGACCGCAGGAGGAAGTACGACCGGCAGTTGAATCGCCAGCTCTGCCCAGCGAAGCATTCGCCCTTTTGGGCTCGCCAGCAGCCAAGCGAGGGGCGTTCCCAAAAGAACGATCAGCGTGAGGCTGCTCGAGGTGGTGAGCAGGCTGAGTCGCAATGCGGGTCCGACCAACGGATGACGCAGGCCGGCGATGAAGCCGGAGGCGTTGGTTCCGACGATCAACGCCGCGATCGGGATCAAGATGAAAGCGAGGAGAATCGCGGCTGCGGCACGGGTGCCGGCGTGCCAAGCGAGATTCCGCCGCCTCAAAGGGGGCCTCACCGGCTCCGCCGAGCGGTGGTTGTCGGAGGAAGAAAACCAAACTCGGCGAGCGCCTTTTGACCGGCCGGCGAGGTCACAAGCTCGATCCACTCCTCGGCCAACTTGGGGTGCCGAGCGGCCTTCACCGCGGCGATCGGATACTCCGCAACGACATTCAGCTCGGCCGGAATGGCGATCGAGGTGGCACCGCTGCCGGCGCTGCTGACGTCGGTTCGATAGACGATTCCCGCGTCCGCTTCTCCGAGGTTAACTTTCGCCAGAACCTGACGGACGTTCAGCTCTCTGGAGACGATGTTTGATTGGACTGCCTGCCGAAAGCCTTCGCCGTATCGATGATAGGCACGCTCGAGGATCTGCGCGGTGTACGCGCCGATCGGGACTTCCGGAGCGGCGACGACTATCCGCTTTGCTTTGGGGAGATCCTCAAATGACTTAACTGCGGAATTCTTGCTTGGCACCGCCAGCACAGGCTCATTGCGAGCAAAGACTTCGTCCTCGAGCACGAGCTTTTGTCCTTTGAGCGCATCCATCTGTCGGCGATCGGCGGACGCAAACACATCCGCCGCCGCCCCGTGCTCGATCTGAAGTCGAAGCTCCTGGCTTCCCGCCAGGTTGAAGGTCACCTCCACGCCAGGGTGTTTCCGCTTGAAGTCCTCAGCGAGCTTCGCGAATGCCTCGCGCAGCGAAGCGGCAGTAAAGACGATCAACTCCGACTTCTCGCGGCTAGCGTCCCCCGCGCCCGGTACTTCCGCGCGCACTTGCGCTCCCGCGCTTGCGACAATGAGTATCGAGGGAAGAGCCAAAGCAAACGTGTGGAAGCCCGTCATGCCGGCCGAACCTCCGCGACCACCTCGCCCGATTGGGAAGTCACGTAGCCTCCGAGGCTCGCGAGCTCCTGCCGAAACGCGCGACTGCCGACCGCGTCCACCAGGCGCGCCACCCGCGCCTCGCCGAGCAAGTGCCTCAGGAAGACGAGGTCAAATCGCTCTTCACTCAAGGGAACGAAGGAAAGACCAAGGGCCGCCGCGGCGTTGCGCGTGGCGATTCCTACGTCCGCCGCTCCGATCGCAACGACGTTGGCCACCGCTGCATGCCCGTGCGCGATTCGCTGGAACCCCTTCACTGCTTTTGCATTCAGCCCCGCCTTGCCCAGAAGCCTGTCCACCAGCTTTCGCGCTTCGGAGCCCACCTCGCGGTTCACAAAAGAAACGTCGCGTCGAACGAGGTCATGAGCCGTCCGGATGCCCAGCGGATTTCCAGCCCTGACGACGAAGCCCTCTTCCCAACGAGCCAGATTGACGATCACCGCCGACTGATCGGGAATCATCGAGCGGACGTAGGGTACGTTGAATTCGCAAGAGCCCTCGTCGAGCAGATGCATCCCGGCGACGTGAATTTCGCCGCGAGCCAGAGCCTTGAGCGCCGCCAGGCTGGGGGCGTACAGCCAGGTCAGCTTCGACTCGAGGTGGCGTTCGCCCAGCCAGGCCGAGAGAAGCCCCATCGCGGGATCGCAGCCCGCTGCAAGCACGTTCTCGCGCAGGGCCGACCGACTTCGCAGCGGATGCACTCGGACCGGCGCGCCGAAACCGACATGCCGCGCTCGGCGGCGGCTTGACATGGCGAGGCCGTCGGCGGTCATGCACAGCGATACGGGCTGATCCAGGCTCAGCGGATGAGCGACCCATCTGTCTCCGATGAGCCCAAGCGCCACTCGACCGGAGCGCGGGGTTCGACGCGCCACAGGAATGGGCACCCAGTCGGCCTGAATTGGAAGCGCGTCTTCGGAGAGCGCGAATAAATCCTCGACCCGGCAATGCAGCGCCTTGGCGAGACCCAGTGCGACGGCGGTCGATGGGCAGGAGTTTCCCGCTTCCAGCTCGCTCAGCGCCTGGCGGCTGATGCCCGCTCGAGCGGCGAGCTCCTGTTGCTTAACGCCCTGCCGCTGACGCACGCTTCGGATCGCTGTGCGAATCTTGGCCATTCTGGGGACGCGGGTAGCCGGTCGAGGCGACGTTTGTCAAGCCGCCTTTACAGGCTTTCGCGCTTGGCCGCTTCCAGCGACGCGGATTCCGTCGGTCTCGAACGCCTGGCCAGCCAGGCGTCGACTCTTCGAAACATCCTGTTTTTGACCTTCCCGGATTCGAGCAATCCAGCGCGCGACTGCTGGGCTAAGACAACCGCTCGTTCGCGGTCCGAACGACTGTCCCAAAGCGCGCGCGCCAATAGAAAGCGCGTCCAAGCCACTTTGGAGGAATCGCCCTTGCTGGCTTCGAGCAGCCGCAGCGCCCGTTCCAATCGCGGCCTCGCCTCCAACGGCTCCCTCAGATCCAGGTAGGCCTCTCCGATCCGAGAAAGCGCACTCCCAATCAGCGGACTCTCCGGAGGAAGATTTTTCTCCCGAATCTCCAGAGCCCGTTGCAGGTGAGCCAACCCCTCTACTTGTCTTTTCTGGCTCTGCAACCCTCCAAGCTCGATCAGCACCTCTGCGGTTCGGGGACTCTCGGCGCCCATCGCCTTTTCCTCGATCGCCAAAGCCCGCTTCAAGTAACCGATGGCGGTCTCGAAGCTCGCTCTGGTGTTTTGATGATCAACAGTCAGCGCGAGGTTAACGAGCGTTGTTGCAACGTCGGGGTGTTCAGGCCCGAGCACCTTCTCTCGAATCGCGAGCGCGCGCTCAAGATACTCCGAGGCAGACTGAAATTTCTCTTCTTCCCGAAATGTCCTCCCCAAATTGTTTAAAATCATCGCGACTTTCGGGTGGTCGGGGCCAAAGACTCTCTCCGCGATGGCGAGCGCGCGTTGCTGGTAGCCAATGCTGGCGTCGAGCTCGCCCGTATCGTGATGCAGGTTACCAAGATTGTTCAGCGTGTTAACCAGGTCGGCATGCTCTGCGCCCAGTGTTTCTTCCTGAATCGCAAGCGCCCGTTGATAAAACGTTAGCGCTTCCGCATATCGACCGAGACCTCGAAGGTCCGCACCGACGTGCATCAAAGAAAGAGCCACTCGGGGGCTCTTCGGCCCAAATCCGCTCTCGTAAATCGCTAGGGCTCGCTGGTGAGCCTTGAGGGCCGGGTCGAATTTGCTTTGCGTCGACAGAAGGTTGCCCAGGTTGCTCGACGCCGCAGCCACCCAAGGGTGCTCCGGGCCCATCGCAGCTTCCAAGATCTGAACCGCTTTCTGATGATAGGTGAGCGCTTCTTCGTACTGAGCCGCATCTGCCAATGCATTGCCAAGAATCGAGAACGTTCTGGCGATGTCGGGATCCTCGGGGCTCAAGGTCTTCTGGCGAATCTCCAGCGCCTGCCTCATGTGCTCGAGTGCCTCTTTGTTCTTTCCCTGACGCAGGAGAATATCCCCGAGCACGTGATGCAGTTGCGCGTCCAGCTCGGGTGGATTCTCAAGGCGCTCAACGACGGCGCTCGCCTCCTGCGACAGGCGCAGGCCCTCTTCCATTCGACTTTCCTGGAAACCCACTACGTAAGCCAATTGCGTCCAAGCGCGTGATCTTCTTTGATCGTCGCGGACTGCGTCGGCGCCGGTCGCAGCCAGGCGCAATACTTCCTCCGCTTCTTTATTCTGATTTGTCCTTTGCAGCAGGTTGCCGAGCATCAGCAGAGCTTCGACTTCGAGCGGTTTGTAGGCTGTCTCGCGCGAGGCGGCGAGGAGAGGCTTCGCCATCTCCAGGGCCCGCTGATACTTGCCGGTGTCTTTGAGCGCCTTGATTTCCGCGAGCGTGCTTCGGTGCCTTTCCACCCGAGCATATGTCGCCGCATCCTGTGGCGGCTTGACCTGCGCCGTGAGCGCTGCGGCATCGGCGCATCCGCGCAGCGGCGTTAGCGCCTGCGAAGCTTCGACCGCCCTTTCTACGTCCTGAGCATCTGCGCGGGCAAACACATTGGTCAACGCCCTCATCTCATCCAATCGGCTGCGAAGACACCCCATCCGCAAGTCGAGGAGTGCCTCCGATTGCTCGCCGCGCAGGCGCGTCGCTTGACATGCTTCGGTGTGCATCGCGACCCAACCCTGTGACGCCGCATCCAGCGCCCGCTTGGTGCCTTTGAATGCATCCGCCGCGAAGGGTTTGGCCGTCGACAGGAACGCTCGCTGAATTGCTTCCTCTCGCGCCGGATCCCAGATGCCGGCGAAGCTCTGCTCCGCGCCTCGACAGATCGCGCTCTGCCGCTGGACGGTGACGCGGTAGGCGAAAATGCAGGTGGCCACCACCGCCGCAATGGCGACCCCGCCGCCGATGCGCTTCCACGGCTTGCGTGGCTCTTCCAGGGCCCTGAGCAATTCGTCCAAGCTCTCGAAGCGCTTCGAGCGGTCGACGCTGAGGCCTCGCAGAATCGGGCGGAGAACCCATCGGGGTACGCCGCTGCCCGGGCGCACTTGGACCATCTGGGTGTTGCGACGCCTCGCCGGGCTGCGAACTGTTTCCGAGTACACGGACGCTTCTTCCAGCCGCGACGCCAAGGCAGCGAACATCGTTCCTTCGGTGAGCTTCTCGCGGGCGAGCGCCTCGTACAGCGCGACGCAAAAGCTGTACTGGTCCGCGCGCGCATCGGGGGTCTCGCCCTGAAGCTGCTCCGGCGCCATGTACGCCGGCGTCCCCCCCATTGCGATCCCGCTCGCCGCGCGGGCGCCGGGAGTAAAAGCCAGACCAAAATCGGTTACCTTGACCGAGCCATTTTTGCCCACCAGCACATTGCCGGGCTTGAAGTCCCGGTGCACCAGCCCCGCCGAGTGCGCCGCCGCGAGCCCCTTGCCTGCTTGGAGAAATACGGCCAGCACCTCGCGCCAGGAGCGCGGCTTCTCCTTCACCCAATCGCCGAGCGTCCGCCCGTCGATGAACTCCATCGCCACGAACACTTTGTCTTCGAACCTGCCCACGTCGTGAACCGAAACCACGTTCGGATGCGACAGGCGCGCCATTGCCTGGGCCTCGCGCAAAAGGCGAGCGCCAAGCTCGGCCGCGTCGCCGAGGCGCTCCCGCAGGACTTTGACCGCCACCTTCCGGTCCAGCTCCGGGTCATAGGCAGCATAGACGACTCCCATTCCGCCCTCGCCGAGCGTCGAGAGGACGGCGTAGCGTCCGATGTTGCGCCCAGGCGCGAGCCGGGAGGCGTTCGCCGCAACCAGGCTCGCCGCTAAATCCGCCGGTGGCTTTTCGAGGTCGGAGGTGGCTTGGGCTGCTGCGAGCAGCGATTCCACCTCGTACCGCAAAGCGGCGTCGCCCGCGCAGGCCTCGTCGAGGAACGCCGACCGTTGAGTGGCCTCGCGCTCCAGCGCCGCGCCGAGGATCTCGTCGACATGACGCCAGCGCTCAGGTTGCATCTCTTTGCCGTTCATCGAGCTCCCGCTGGAGCCAGGCCTTGGCTTTGAGCCATTCGCGTTTCACGGTGATCGGCGCCACACCGAGCACGCCGGCGGTTTCCTCCGTGCTGAGGCCGCCGAAGTAGCGTAGCTCGACGATCTGACTCTTGCGCGGATCGAGCGCCGCCAACTGCGAAAGCGCCTCGTCGATCGCGAGGATGCCTTCGGCCCGCTCTTCAGTCACCAGCGCGACATCGTCGAGCGGAACCGGGCGCGCTCCCCCTCCCCGCTTGGCATAACCGCGGGTTCTGGCGTGATCGACCAGGAGCCGCCGCATCACCTGAGCTGCGATGGCAAAGAAATGAGCCCGGTTTTGCCATTGCATTTGCCGGTGATCGAGCAGCTTGCAGTAGGCCTCGTTGACCAGCGCGGTTGTCTGCAGCGTGTGGCCGGAACGCTCGCGACCCATGTATCGACTGGCCAGTCGGCGCAACTCCTCGTAGACGACAGGCATCAGCTTGTCGACGGCCGCCTGATCGCCGTTGCGCCACTCGATGAGCAGCTGGGTGACTTCCGACGGTTCCATCGCCCCCTCCAAGGGCCCAGCGACCAACGCGAGCTGAATGATACCGAATTCGTCCGCTTATCGCCTTTGGGGGCAGGCAAACAAGGTGCTTGCCCCAATTCGCAGAGAAAGGACGAAACCCATGGAAAAGAGCGGAAAAGGACTTTGTATCACGTTGGCGGCGGTGCTGTGCAGCGCTTGCGGAGGGGTGTCGGGCCAGTCACAGGTTGGACAGTTGTCTCGGGGCAT
>Ga0126384_10001077_pt1 | contig 15931 bp, 17 predicted proteins | sample PanSoiMetPlot_36_FD_92543 | JGI IMG/M metagenome (GOLD analysis project Ga0126384, IMG submission 92543) | Tropical forest soil microbial communities from Panama - MetaG Plot_36 | ecosystem: Environmental > Terrestrial > Soil > Tropical forest > Bulk soil | place: Panama | collected 2016-02-17 | reverse complement strand
GGCCGTCATGGTCGCGGGCGGCGTGATCAAGAGCGACGCGGTACGCCATCCGCTCGCGCCGCTCCATCCCGCGACTCGAGCGGGCTTGCTCGAGCTCGCGACCGAGTTGCAGCCGATTGCGCTTCGCTGGGGCAAATAGGTCCGAACTATTCGGACGGTCGACGCGTCGTCACTTGCGCGCCAAGATCCATGCGATCACGTCCACCAGGTGTTTCACGTCCGCGAGCTTGTTGTCGATATCGAACAGATTGGCGTCGTGCGCAGCACGATCGCGATCGCCGACCGCTTCGCGCACCACGATGCCGTGGAGATCGTGCAGCAGGCAGTCCATCGCTGTCGCGCGCACGCAGCCGCTGGTCGTCAGCCCGGTGATGATCAACGTGTCGACGGCGAGCTGCCGCAGCCGATCGGCGAAATCCGTGCGATGGAACGCGCTCGGATAATGCTTGACGAACACCTCGTTGGGAATTGCCGGCAGGTCGGGATGAAGCTCCGCGAGCTTCGATCCGGGGCGCAGCAGCTTCAACGCCGGCACCTTGCGTGCGTAAACCCCATCGTCGTCGAGCTCCTCGAAGAGCTGACGCGTGAAGAACACCGGTATCCTTGCTGCCTTGGCGGCGCGAACGAGCCGCACCGTGGGGTCGAGCACGGCCTCAACGCCCGCGTACATCGGTGACGACCGATCGAAGTAGGCCAGCACGACGTCGACGACGACGACCGCGGCGCGCGTCCCGAAGCCGATGTCACCCTTAAAACCGGCCGATCGGTAGTCCGCTTCCCGCGAAGTTTTCTTTGGGTCGCTCATTTCAGACGATAAATGCGCCTCTCGATCGACATCAGCGCCGTATTGGCGATCGCGGCAAAGGTAACGAGCATGAGCGCGAGCGACATGATGAGTTGAACGTCGTTGACGCCCAGCGCGTTCATGAGCAGGAAGCCCAAGCCTCGCTTGGAGCCGAACATCTCGGCCATGACGGTGCCGAGAAGCGTCACCGAGAACCCGATGCGCAGTCCCGTGAAAATCTCGGGGAAGGCGGCCGGCAGGAGGATCGTGCGCATCATCGACCACGTGGAAAGTCCTAGCACGCGCCCCGTCCTGATGAGGACCGGCTTGATGTTTCGGACGGCGCTCATCGAGAACACCATGACCGGCACGATCCCGTGAAGCGTCCCGAATGCGACCTCGGAGACGAGGCCGAGCCCGAAAACCAGCAGGATGATCGGGTAGAGAATCACCTTGGGAATGGAATAGATGGCTACTAATATGGGCTCCGCGACCTCCCCGGACAGTCGGTGGAAGCCGAGCAGGATGCCGATGAACGATCCTGCCGCGAGCGCGAGGGCGAGCGCGATCACGAACGCCTTGGCCGTCGTCTGGAGGTGCGGCCAGAAATCGGCAGAGGCGAGCAGCTTCCCGGTATAGCGGAGTGTTTCCATCGGCGTGGTCATCGCGATGTCGCCCGCGATGTGGTGCATCAGCTGCCACGCGGCGAGCAGCAGGCCGATGAGAATGGCGAGCTCGCCGGCGCGCTCGAGCTTCGGCCGTACTCCCGCGCTTGCGCTGGTCATCGGCCGCCTCTGCGCTCCATCAGCACGCGCTCCCACGCGTACAAGCCCATGTTGATCACGATCACGACGAGAAGCACGAAGAGGATCAGCCCGTACATCATGTCGCTCTGGAAATTGTTGTACGCGAACGAGATGCGGTAGCCGAGCCCGCCGCTCGACAGGATGAACTCGGATCCGATCACGCCGATGAACGAATACATGACCGCGAGCTTGGCGCCCGTGAACAGATACGGCCCAGCGCAGGGCAGGATCAGGTGAACGGCGCGATTCCACCGTCCGAGCTGGTAGGCCTTGGCGGTTTTCCAGTAGACGTCCGGGACCCGGTCGAGCCCGTTAAGCGTGTTGATGATCATCGCCACGATGGCGTACAGAAATCCGATCACTGTCTTGGGAATCGCGTTGAGCCCGAACAGGACGATGAGCAGCGGGTAGAAGACGAAGACCGGTACCGAGTAGTAGGTCGCGAGCAGCGGATCGGCGATCCGCCTCGCTCGCGGAACGGCATAAAGAAAGGCGCCGGTCAGGAAGCCGACCACCAGCGCACCGCCAAGCGATATCGCGATCGCGGTCAGCGTCTGGCGCATGTCGGAGAGTACCTCGGGATTCCCGAACAACCGAACGACGCTCTCCGCCATCTCCGAAGGCGGGATCATCGTGAAGCGGCGAATCCAGCCAGCGCGACAGGCAATCTCCAGCGCGGCGACGGCACCGAAAATGACGATCAGTCGGATCGTCGTGGCTTTGCGCATGGTGCTGGCTTAGGGCGTCGCGGTCTCGCGGATCGACTTGATCGACTGGGCGCGCAGCAGCGCCCAGAGGTGGCTCGTGATCTCGCCGAACTCGGGCTTGGTCGCGATCGTGCTGTCGCGGTCGCGCGGCCAGCGGGTCGTCACCACCTCCAGGAACGTGCCCGGGCGCGCCGACATGACTCCTACGCGGTCGGAGAGCATCGCGGCTTCATCCAGCGCGTGCGTGATGAGAAGGATCGTCGCGCCGGTCTCGCGCCAGAGCCGCAACAGCTCGTCGCCCATCAGCAGCCGGGTCTGCTGATCCAGTGCGCCGAAAGGCTCGTCGAGCAGGATCAGGCGCGGCTCGAGCACGAGCGTGCGCGCGATGCATACGCGCTGCCGCATGCCGCCCGACAACTGCGCGGGATACGCGTCGCCGAACTGCTGAAGGCCCGTCAGCTTGAGCGCATCCTCGACCTTGCGCCGGACGGTGGGCGTATCGACGCCTCTGCGCTTCAACCCGAACGCGATGTTCTCGCGCACCGTGAGCCATGGAAAGCTCGCGTCGTCCTGGAAGATGATGCCGATGCCGCGCGGCACGAAGCCGCCGACGCGGTTTCCGTCGAAGAACACCTCACCTACGGTCGGCTCCGACAGGCCCGCGATGATCTCCAGGAGAGTCGACTTGCCGCACCCCGAAGGCCCGACGACCGCGAAGAACTCGCCGGACGACAACGACAGATCGATCGGGCCGAGTGCATGGACCTCGCCCACGGCCCCTTTCGCCGCGAACACACGCGTCACGCCGCGGACCGTCACGAGCGCGTCCATGGTCGCGTCCGCCGTAAGCGACTCTACTTCTTCGACTTGAGGTCGTCGGGAAGGAAGCTTTCGTCGACGATCTTGGACCAGTCGACGTCGCCCTTGACTGCGCCGACCAGCTTTTGCGCGCGGATCATGTTGTCGAGACCCTGGTAGTTGATCTTGCCGGTTCCCCAATAGGTCACGCCTTGAACCGTCACCCCGGTGTTTTTGATCGCGTTCTCGATCACCGCCGGTTCCATCTTGTAGATCGAGGCGATGATTTCCGCCGCTTCCTTCGGATGCTGATTCATGAATTCCGCGCCTTTCCGGCGCGCGCGAATGATCGCCTTGAGCGTATCGGGATGCTCCTTCATCGCCTTCGCCGTCGAGATGCCGACGACATTGTTCATCGGAGGAAAGAGATCTTTGGCCCATGCGACGACGCGGTACTTGTCGCCGTATTTGGACGTCAGCGGATCGGTGAGAGCCATCACGTCGAGTCCACCGTTTTCGAGCGCGGTCAGCCCGGGCCCGAAGCCGCCTGCGGCGGTCATCGTCACGTCACTCGGCTTGAGCCCAACTTTCTCCAGCAGGAGCAGAGTGAGCGCCTGCGTTGTCGAACCGGGATTGGTGAAGCCGAGCCGCTTGCCTTTGATGTCGTTGATTGTCTTGATCGGCGAATTCGGCATCGTGACGAAGCAGATGTCGGTCACGAGGCTCGCGTCTTCGCTGATGATCTTGATATCGGCGCCGCTCTGGATCGCCGACACGACCGCCGCGAGGGATGATTCACCGTAGAGCAGGTCACCGGCGGTCAGGTTGCGGATGGTGGTGCCGCCGCCCGAGTCGGTCATGATGCCCGTGATGTTGGGAGCGCCCTCCTCCTTGAAATATCCTTTGCTGATCGCGATGGCAAAAGGCATCCCGTTCATCGCAACCCCGTAGTTCGCGATGGCGATGTCGTCTGCAACGGCTGCGGTCGGCAAGCCGCCAATGCAGAGGCCGGCGGCGAACAAGAGTCCTGCTGTGAACGGCGATTTCATATCGTGTCCTCCATCGGAAAATATTTGAACAGCAATCACCCCTTCATTGCGCGCTCTCGACGCGCGGCCATCGGTGAAATCTGGCTCTGATTCTGTCTCAGCCGCCGCATGACGTCCTCGTACGCGCCGTTGATGTGATCCGCAATAAGTTTCATTGCAAGGGGCGCCTTGTTACGCCGGTAGGCAGCGAAGATCGCCCGGTGGTCGTCCAACGCTTTTTTCTTGGCGGCCGGTCGATCAATTTGGAGCCGCAGGTACCTATCGGTTGCGGTGTAGAGCGACAGGAGAATTGCCAAGGTCCGTGGCCGGTTTGCAGGCTCGCACAGCGCGGTATGGAAGTCCCAATTGAGCGAGCTCAGGACCTCCGGGCTGGCCCCTTCGGATATCGCCTTTTCGTATCTGGAAAGGCACGCAGCCACGCGTGCATGATCGTCGGGTGTCGCCACGTCGACTGCTTTTCTGAGAAGAGTCGATTCCAGCGCCAACCGGGCCTCGAAAAGGTCGACGGCATCATCGGCGGTCAGCTTCGCAACCACCGCTCCCCGGTGTGTGTGTATCACGACCAGCCCTTCGGCTTCGAGCTGCAGGAGGGCTTCCCGAATCGGAATCCTGCTGACACCCAGCTCCGCGGCAAGTGCCTCCTGTCTGATCTGATCGCCTCCCGAGTACTCGCCGCTGACGATTCGGCGCCGCAACTCGTCGGCCACCTCAGCGGTGACCGTCTGACGCTTGATGACCGGTGCGCGTGGCTTCATGAAGCGCTCTCCGCAAAAGATCCGATAGCGTTTCGGCGTTGACAGCGCGCACTTATCACGCGAGGATTGTATCCAATATCCGTATGCGACTTGGCAACATCATTACCGTCGTGGGAGCGCACGCCGAGGGCGAGGTCGGGCGCGTCATCACCGGCGGCGTTCTTCCGCCGCCGGGCAGCACGATGTTCGAGCGCATGAGCAACTTCGAGCGTGAGCACAGTGGGCTGCGCGACATGCTCCTCTCGGATCCGCGCGGAAGCGTGAACGCGGCGGTCAATCTCATCACGCCGCCGATCACCGAGGGCGCACACTTCGGCATGATCGTGATGGAGTCCGAGCATTTTCCGCCGATGTCCGGGTCGAATCTCATTTGCACGGCCACCGTCGCGCTTGAAACAGGAATGGTCGCAATGGAGGAGCCGATAACCAAGGTTCGGGTCGACACGCCGGCGGGGCTGGTGGAAGTCGATGCTCACTGCGAAGGCGGCGCATGCAAGCGAATCACCTTCAGGAACGTTCCGTCGTTCGTCATGCATCGCGATCGGCAGATCGAAGTCCCCGGTATTGGAACGCTGCGCGTTGATGTCGCCTATGGCGGGATGATCTACTGCCTCGTCGACGCGGCCGATCTGGGATTGAGCCTGGGCAGGGACGAGGCGCGCGATCTCGTTTCCCTGGGCGAAAAGATCAAGGCCGCTGCGGCGGCTCAGCTTCCTTCCATGCACCCGGAAAACCCGGGCATTCATACGATCAACCAGACCGGGTTCATGGGACCGATCAGTCTGGACGCGGGCGTCAAAACCTCGAAGAACGCCGTAGTGGTCTCCCCCGGCCGGCTCGATCGCTGCCCGTGCGGGACGGGCACGTCGGCTCGCCTCGCGCTGCTCCATGCGCGTGGCGATCTCCGTGTCGGCGAGCGCTTTCGCCATCTGTCCATCCTCGACACCGTGTTCGAATGTCGCATCGTGACCACATGCGAGGTTGGATCGACTCCGGGCGTCGTTCCCGAGATCACCGGTCGCGCTTGGCTCACGGGAGTATCGCAGTACGGAGTCGACCCTGATGATCCATTTCCGACGGGGTATCGTCTCGCCGACACCTGGTTCAAGTAGGCGGCGACGCCCCCTGCATTTCAGCAGGTATCTGCACTTGACTGGCGCAAGCGCGCGGTCATCCTCCGACGACCTCCCATGACTCGAGCAATGCCTCATACGCTTGGCTTCGTTGGCACCGGCACCATCACTTCGGCCATCGTGACCGGCCTGCATGCGAGTCCGGACTTCTCGTCCGACATCGTGGTCTCGCCACGTAATGCCGATGTGGCAGCAGCGCTCGCGCGGACGTTCGAACGTGTGCGCATCGCGGCATCCAACCAGGATGCGGTCGATGCAAGCGACGTTGTTTTCCTCGCGGTACGTCCCAGATCGCGCACCAGGTGCTGGCTGAGCTTCGGTTCCGCAGCGATCAGCACGTCATCAGCCTCATCGCCACGTATTCGCTCGGGCGCGTTGCATCGCTCGTCGCGCCGGCGAGCAAGATCGCCTGTGCCGTGCCACAGCCCACGGTCGCGATGCGCGCCGGTCCGACCGTGGTCTTCCCACCCGATCCCGTGGCTGCCTCGCTGTTCGGAAGGCTCGGTCCCGTCGTCGAAGCGGACTCCGAGTCCGAGTTTCGTTCGCTGTTCGCCACAACCGCGGCCATGGCGGCGTATTTCACTTTGCTCGATACCCTCCGCTCGTGGCTCGTTCGCCACGACGTGGAAGAATCGAGGGCGCACGAATACATCGCAAGCATGTTCAAGGGATTGAGCGGAGTCCCGTCCCAATCTGTTAGATCTTTTGGCGAGCTGGCGCGGGAATTCAAGACGAAAGGCGGGCTCAACGAGCAGTTCGCGAAGCATCTCGCCGATCGCGGCGTGTTCGACGCCTGTTGCACCGCCCTCGACGCGATTCTCGAGCGCATCAATATCGGGGCAACCCTCCCTCGGGATCCGAACTCGGATTGATGGGCAGCGGTGTTCACGCCAGCTCGTTCTTGAAGAGCTTGCCGTCCTTCATGATGACTCGCAGCGAGCGCCCCTGCCCCTGCAGCAATCCGAGGTCCTCGATGGGGTTGTCATCCACGACCAGCAGGTCTGCGCGTGCCCCTTCCGCCACGATGCCGATTTCGCCCTGCATCTGGAAGAGTTCCGCGGCAAGCGAAGTCGCCCCTCGGATGACATCGACTGGCTTCTGAATCTCGGCTCGGATCAGGAATTCCTCCGACTGGCGGTCGTGCATTGTTCCGAGAAGGTCCGAACCGAACACGATCTTCACACCCTTGCGTCGACAGATGTCGAGTGCGCGCGTGCCGGCTTCGAACACCTCCGGCACCTTGGCGACCACGTGCGGCAGCAACCCGTGCTTGTGTCCCTCATTGGCCATGACGAAGAGGATCACCAGCGTGGGGACGAGGAAAGCGTCCTTCTGCAGGAAGAGATCCGCGGTGTCTTCGGTCAGCAGGTTGCCGTGCTCGATCGACCGCACGCCGCACTCGAGCGCACGCTGGATCGCACGAGCCGTGTATGCATGTCCCATGCAATAGAGGCTCGCTGCCTCCGCCTCTTCAACAGCCGCTCGGATCTCGTCCAGAGAGAACTGCGTGCTCGTGATCCGGTCGGTCGGCGAGGCGATGCCGCCTGAGACCATGAGTTTGATGTGAGTAGCCCCTCTGCGCACTTCGTCACGGACTGCGCGCCGGACCTCTGTGACGCCGTCGCAGATGCGACCCAAACCCGGGCAGCATACGCACTGCTCGAGGTTCTCTCCGGGACCGCGCATGTCGCCGTGGCCTCCGGTCTGCGACAAAGCCTTGCCGCAATAGAGAAGGCGTGGACCGACGACATGGCCTTCCTGGATCGCTGCAGCGATGCCCCAGTCCGCGCCTCCCGCGTCCCGAACGGTCGTGAACCCGCGGAAGAGCATGCCGCGCAGCACTTCCATCATCCGGCTTGCGGCATAGAAGGGCGACCACCCCTGCAACTCGATGAAGCTGTTCGTCGCACTGACGACGTGGACGTGCGCGTCGCACAGGCCCGGCATCAACACTCGCCCTCGAGCGTCCAAAACACGCGCGCTTCCATGCTTGCTCGCGGAGGGCGAGACTTCCTTGATGCGATCGCCCACCACCAACACGTCGTGCTCGGGAAGGACCTTTCCCGCGACCACGTCGAGGATGCGCGCGTTGCGGTAGATGATCGCTGGTGGTTCGCTCATGTCTGTTGCCCGTGTCTACATCGGCGGCAGCGGTTCCATCGGCTTGCCGAGCCATTTGACGTGAAGCTTGTTGAGCTCCCCATTCACGGTGTTGAAAAAGATGAACGAGTTCAGCCACTGCAGCATGTTGCTCTCGCCCATCTTGACTGCCATGTGGCCCGGGCTCGGACGAATGACAAATTTCAGATCGAACTCCTTGTTCGGGTTCTTCTTCGCTAGCTCCACGGCCACGAAACTGCTGCACGCAAAGAGCTGAGCCTGGCCGGACAGGTAGGCGGCAGCGGCAGCCGCATCGTTCTCCATCCTCATGATATCGGCCTGCGGATTCAGTTCCGTCAGGGCCGTCTCTTCCGTATTGCCCTTCGCGGCGGCCACCTTGTAGTTCTTCAGTTCCGCCGCCGAATGAACCGGCAGGTTCTTGGGACCGAATACCGCAAGCGACGTGCTCGCGTACGGTGAGCTGAACCAGACCTGCTTGGCGCGCTGCGGCGTGAGCCCCATCAGCGAAACGGTAATGTCCACCTTATCGGTCAGCAGGTAGGGAATGCGGTTGGCTCCGGTCAGCGGCACGAGCTCCGCTTTGACGCCGAGCGCGTTAGCCAGCATGTTTGCCAGATCGATGTCGAATCCCTCCGGTTCGCGGTTCGCGCCCTGGAAGCCGAAGGGCGGAAGGTCCGCAGGAATGCCGATCCGGATGGTCCCCTTCGAGAGCACGTCGGCAAATTTGTCCGCCTGAGCGGGCACGCTTACGGCCAGCGCGACTCCCAGGGCCATCAACACTGCGTAGATACGCTTGAACATCGCTTCTCCTCCTTCATTGGGTGAAATCAACAACACCGCCCGCGAGGCGCGACGCGCTTCGCGAGCTAATTCAGTACCGCACCGAGAAAGTTGCGCAGCTCCTCGGTGCGCGGCGCGCCGAAAATCTCGGCCGCCGGTCCTTCTTCCCATATCCGGCCCCCGTTCATAAACAGAACGCGGTTCGCCACGCGCCGCGCGAAATTCATCTCGTGCGTCACCAGCAGCATGGTCATGCCTTCGCGAGCCATCGCTTCCAGCACCCGCAGCACTTCGCCGACAAGCTCGGGGTCGAGCGCGGAAGTGATTTCGTCGAACAGCATGAGTGCGGGCGACATGGCCAGCGAGCGCGCGATGGCCACCCGCTGCTGCTGTCCTCCGGACAGTTGATCGGCGTACGCGCCGGCCTTGTCCTCGAGCCCGACGCGCCGCAGTGCCTGGCGCGCGAGCGCGGCGGCGTCCGCCGCGCTCAGGCCCTTCACGATCACGGGACCCAGGGTGATGTTCCGCTCGACCGTCAGGTGAGGAAACAGGTTGTAGCTCTGGAAAACGAAGCCGACGCGCGCCCGCAGCGCACGGAGATCGGCCTTCGCGTCGTTGACGTGGACACCATCGACGATCACGTCGCCAGCGTCGATCGCCTCGAGTCCGTTGACGCACCTCAGCAGGGTGCTCTTGCCGGAACCCGACCGGCCGATGATCGCAATGACCTCGCCCTTCTCCACCGAGAGGTCGACATCGCTTAGCACGACATGATCGCCGAACTGCTTTCGGATGGAGCGCAACTCAACGAACGCCATGCAGCCTCCGTTCGAGCACGCGGCTGAAGGTTGTCAGCGGGTAGCAAACGACGAAGTACAGCGCGCCGACCATCAGGTACACCGGCAGCTGGGCAAGTGTTGCGGCAGCGGTCATCTGGCCCTCGCGCGTCAACTCGACGAAACCGATCACCGACGCTAGCGAGGTGTTCTTGACGAGCTGCACCATGAAGCCGACCGTGGGCGGTGTGGCGATTCGAACCGCCTGTGGAATGATCACGTGGCGGAGCTGCTCGACATAGGACATGCCAATCGAAACCGACGCCTCCCACTGGGTCCGTGGTATGGACTGAATAGCGCCACGCCAGATCTCGCCCAGGAATCCCGAGGCGTAGACGGAGAAAGCAAACGAGGCCGCGAGCCACGCGGGCACCTCGATGCCGAAGATGGGAAAGCCGAAGAAAAACAGGAACAACCATGCCAGCAATGGAATGCCCTGAACGACCCCCACGTATCCGCGGGCAAGCCAGCGCGCGGCTGGACGATGCATGCTGCCAACGGCGGCGACGATCAGACCCAACGGGGCACCTCCGAGCAGCGCAAGCACGGTGAGCCCGAGTGTCCAGCGGAGGGCCAGCACTAGGTACAGCGGATCGATCCAACTCAGATCGCGGATCATCGCCGAAACACAAGCCGATGAGCGACTGCGAAGAGCATCCTGAGCAGGATTGCCAGTGCGAGATAGACGACCGCGATGACCGTGTAAACCTCGAAGTCCCGATAGGTGCGCGACTGAATGATCGATCCGGCGTAGAACAGCTCCGGCGCCGCGATCTGCGAGGCCACGCTCGTCGCGAGCATCAGCAGGACGAACTGGCTCATGAGCGAGGGATAGACGTTTTTGAGGGCGGGAACTAGGACGACATGCCGGAAGATCTGCGTACGTGTGAACCCGAGCGAGATCCCCGCCTCGACCTGCGATCTCGGGATGCTCTCGATCCCGGCACGGATGATTTCCGCCGCGTACGCCCCGAGGTTGATCGCCAGACCGATCGTTGCGACCGTAAACACGCCGAGTTTGATGCCGACGCTGGGCAACCCGAAGAAGACGACAAAGAGTTGGACGATGAGCGGTGTATTGCGAATGATCTCCACGTAAGCGTGCGCCGCGCGCTTCGCCCATCGAGACCCGTAGACTGCTGTTGCTGCGACCCCGAGCCCGATCAGAAAACCGAAGACGATGGTTGTAGCTGTGAGTTGAAGCGTGAGCGCGAGTCCGTCGAGCAGCGCGTCTTTCGCGGCGAAAACATCGCGAAAGTTGAAGGAGTAAGCCATCCTGAGTGCCGGGATGAGCTGCGTGAAATACGAGCCTTCAATGGGCCTCGGCTAGATCGGCTTGCGTCGCGAGCTTCTCGAGATCGGCAATGGTCGTTCGGATGATCGATTCGACCCGTCGCCTCTCCTCGCCCGCTATCGCAAGTCTGGGCGCGCGCACCCATTCCGGGGCACCATAGACAAGATGCTCGGCAAGCTTGATGTACTGCACCAACTTCACGTGGGTGTCCAGATGGAACGCGGGCGTAAGCAGGCGATAGAGCTTGCGTGCCTCGGCAAAGCGGCCTTGCATGCACGCTTCGAAGAGCCCGACGCATTCCTTCGGCCAGACGTTGGTCATGCCGGAGACCCAGCCGGTCACGCCGAGTGCGATGCTCTCGAGGATCAGATCGTCCACGCCGCAGAAGACAGCGAATCGATCGCCAAGCTCGTTGAAGATGTCCGTCACGCGCCGGATATCGCCCGATTCCTCCTTGATGCACTGGATCGAAGGCGCATCTGCCAACTCGCGAAGGATGACTGGTGTAACGTCGACCTTATAGGCGATCGGATTGTTGTAGATCATGATTGGCAAGTCGCTCGCAGATGCGATCGCCTTGTACCAAGCCACCGTTTCGCTGCGATCCGTCAGGTAGACGAGGCTCGGAAACACCATGAGTCCCTCGGCTCCGTAGCTCGCGAACTGTCGAGCCGAGCGGGTCGCGTTCTCGGTCGAGACTTCGGCCAGGCCGGACAGCAGCGGCACACGGCCGCGAACGACTTCCTTGGCCGCACGTATCACTGACTCCTTCTCGTTGGCGGGAAGCGACGCGTTCTCGCCGAGCATCGGCAGGACGATGACGCCGGACACACCGTTGCTTATCACTCGATCGATGCTCGCCTGAGTCGCTTCGAGATCGAGCGCGCCGTCGCGGCGCATCTTCGTCGTAATGGCGGGGAATACGCCAGACCATCGGGGCATGTGGGTCCTCCTGCTACGGGGAGATCGGATTGCGGCGAGACCGTCTATTGCATCCAATCTTATCTTATACAACTGGCTTGTCAAACCCTTCGCCAAGTACCTGCAGGGTGATCCCGTAGCGGTCAAGGCCAAGCCTCCCCGATCGATCGAGCCCGGACGCAACCCGTAAGCCGGGGGATGGGCTTGAACGGGCCCCTTTAGCCGGGGTCAAACCCGTCGCGGCGCGTTGTACAAGCACGCGCGGCGGAGAAAAGAGGAAATTGAGTGCCGCGACGGGACGATTGAGCAAGTGATTGGGAAATAAAAAGCGTCCGCAAGCTGTTCGCAAGACAAAGCTTCCTAGAGTACATTGCATCGGTGGGCATCGCGATGGCGGGCTCGGCATGGAGCCAACCCCGGCCATCCCGACATTGCAAGGAGAAGCGCTATGACTAGGTTCACGTTCAAGCTGTGCAGTGGCGCGCTTGTCGCGGCGGCGCTGGTATCTGCGTCGCCTGCGTTCGCGCTCGAAGCGTCGTCCGTAGGTGTGCGATTAGCCCTTGCCCAGGCCGCGCAGGGTCCGGATCAGCTACGCCGGTTCGTGCAGCGGACCAGAGCGATCTATCTACTCAACTTCGACGAGGTCATGGCTCTCGCTGAGTCCAACAGGGTCGCGAGCATCGAAAGCCAGACCACGGTCGCGCCGGCCGACACGCGCTGAAAGCCCGCGACATCGAACTTGCTCGCCCCTAGGGGCTCCCGTCAACAGGGGAGAGGGGTTGTTGTTGCCCGGCCGCGACTCACGCGGCCGCTGTTCTTGGTACAGTGGCTGATCAGTGATGACCAGCCCACAATCTTTCGGGTCCGATCAGGACCCGCATTTGGCGCATCTCCTGCAGCGAGCGCTCGAATGCGAGGAGCGCGGCGCGCTCGATCAAGCGGCCGCGTTTTATCAAACCGTGCGCGCGGCGGACCCGCACAATTCCAACGTGCTCGAGCGCCTGGCTCTCGTTCGTGCACAACAGGGCAGGCTCGACGAGGCAATTCGGCTTTTGCGAGAAGCACTCGAGCGGAAACCTGATTCTGCCTCTGCGCATTTCCATCTCGGCAACGTCCTGTATTCGCTTGGCCGTCCGGAGAAGGCGAAGGCGTGTTATGAGACTGCGATCGCTCTCGTGCCGGATTTCGCCGACGCACACTACAATCTCGGCACCACTTTGCAGACTCTCGGGCGGCACCAAGAAGCGAAGGCGCGCTACGAACAGGCACTCCCCCTCATGCCCGATCGTCCCGAGGTGTACAACAACCTCGCTATCGTGCTGCAAACCATCGGCGATCACGAGCAGGCGATACGGCACTTTGAGACAGCGGTCGCCCTGAAGCCCGATTATCCCGAGGCGTACAACAATCTCGCCAACTCGCTCTACGCGCTCAATCGCTGCGAGGAGGCGGTCACACAGTACCAACGCGCGCTCGCCTTGAAGGCTGATTTTGCGGAAGCGCATGACAATCTCGGCATGGCGCATGTAGCAGTCGGCCGAATCGCCGAGGCGCGCCAGTGCTTCGAAACCGCGATCGCGCTTGCGCCGGAGCGTGGGTCGTTCCATTTCAATCTCACGAAAAGCAAGACCTTTGCCCCGGGCGATCCGGATTTGCGCGCAATGGAAGCACTCGCGGCCAATGCTGCGTCGCTACCTGCCGATGAACACGTGAAGCTCCACTTTGCGCTTGGAAATGCGCTCGCCGATGTCGCGCAGTACGAGCGATCCTTCGAGCATTTCCGTGTCGGCAATGCGCTGATGCGTCAACAACTTGTCTATGATGAGCAGAAGAGCTTAGCGAGGATCGATCGGACCCGCACGGTGTTCACGCCGGAACTGATGCGCGCCAAAGCAGGCCTTGGCGATCCCTCCACGGTGCCCGTGTTTATTCTCGGCATGCCCCGCTCCGGGTCAACGCTGGTCGAGCAGATCCTCGCCAGTCACCCCGATGTTTTTGCTGCCGGAGAGCTCGACGATTTCTACCTTCTGGTGCGAAGTCTGCAGCGCAGCGACGGCGCTCGGATCGACTATCCAGAGCGAGTGCCCGAACTGGGCGGTCCGGCTCTGCGCGCCATCGGCGCCGGCTACCTTGATCGCCTCCACCGCCGTGCGCCGACGGCGCACCGCATCACCGATAAGATGCCGACGAATTGGTGGTTGACTGGCCTCATCCATTTGGCGCTGCCGAATGCGCGCATCATTCACACGCGCCGTAACGCGGTCGACACCTGCGTTTCTTGTTTTACAACGCTGTTTCTCGGCCAAGACTGGAGCTATGAGCTTGGCGAACTCGCCCGATATTACCGTGCCTACGCAGCGACGATGGCGCACTGGCGTGCCGTGCTGCCGCCGGGCGTGATGCTCGAAATCGACTACGAAGATGTCGTAGCCGACCTGGAGGGGCAGGCGCGTCGCATTCTTGCCCATTGCGGCTTGGACTGGAACGAGGCGTGCCTCGACTTTCATCGCGTGCGGCGTCCGGTTAAAACGGCGAGCGCAGCGGAAGTCCACCGACCCATCTATCAAAGCTCGGTCGGCCGCTGGCGCCGCTATGGCGAAAGCCTGCGGCCGCTGCTTGATGCCCTCGGCCCCGAGTTAGTCGGGGGTCGCAGTTAGCTCAACGCGCCTCGCCGGTCCCCCGCATCCACGCCCAGACCTGACGAACGCGCCGTCCTCTGTCCTCGAGCACGAACGAACCGGCCAGAACGAGTAGGCCTGACACCAGGCCTGTTAGCAGTGCCTCGCCGTACTCAAAGCGGAAGCGACCGGGGTGTGACCAGGCGTCGGCGAGTGCGGTCAAGCCGCCCATCAACAACGCGTTCCCATAGCGACGGGCGAAGAGCGCCCCAGCTGGGGTAAGCGTAAGCAACAGCGCCAGAATTCCGGTGCCGACCCCGGTCTGGAGCGCGAGCTTCCAATGCGCTGCGCTTAGCAAGTTCGCGAAGCTTGGGGCAGTCATACAGAACATGCACGCGCAAGTGGGTTGCCACAGGCGCTGCAGAAACACGCGTGCTCGAAGCTTCCAGTCCACGGCTCGAATTCTGCCCTCCTCGCGCGACAGTCGCCCGCGTGCAACAATCCTTACAGCTAAGCGACTGAAGGCATTGGTGGGCCGTGACGGGGTCGGAGCTTCGACCAGCGGATTAAGAAGTTCTCGAACACTGGTATTGGCATCTGCTAATCAAGCACTTGCATGCGCACGGTCTACAAGCTCGGACCTTTCCTGCTGGACACCGAAGCACGGGTGCTGACCTACGACGGCGTTGCTACGGCGCTTGGCGCGCGTGGCGCGGCGGTGCTCGCTACGCTGGTCAGCCGAGCGGGCGAATATGTCGAAAAGTCGGTTATCGTCGATGCGGCATGGCCCGGCGTCGTCGTGGAGGAGGCCAATCTACCGGTACAGATCTCCGCGATACGCCGCGTGCTCGCGCGAGTGCCCGACGGAGACCACTGGATCGAGACGCTAACGGGACGCGGCTATCGCTACGTCGGTCCCCTCGCTCGACGCCCCGAGGAATCCTTAATCCTTTCTGCGGGCGCTGCTGCGCATCCCAACAACCTACCGGCGCGCGTTTCGTCGTTCGTGGGGCGCAAGCGCGAGATCGAGGAGGTCAAGCGATTGCTCGAGCGAAGCCGCCTCGTGACGCTGCTCGGTATGGGGGGCGTCGGCAAGACGCGCGTCGCGCTACAGGTCGCTGCGGAAGTGGTTGAGCATTACCCTGATGGCGTCTGGCTGGTCGAGCTCGGATCCATCTCTGACTCCGGCCTCGTGCCGAATTGCGTCGCGGAAGTCCTCGGCATCCAGGATCGGGGTGGAGAGCCGCTCATGCGAACGCTGTGTCGCCATTTGCGAACGCATCGCATGCTACTCGTGTTCGATACCTGCGAGCACGTCGTCGCCGAGGC
>Ga0126384_10001076_pt1 | contig 15932 bp, 19 predicted proteins | sample PanSoiMetPlot_36_FD_92543 | JGI IMG/M metagenome (GOLD analysis project Ga0126384, IMG submission 92543) | Tropical forest soil microbial communities from Panama - MetaG Plot_36 | ecosystem: Environmental > Terrestrial > Soil > Tropical forest > Bulk soil | place: Panama | collected 2016-02-17 | reverse complement strand
GCCGCCGGCAAGGAGCAGCGCCCCGTGAAGCTCGGCTCGGCTGACGACGCCGCCTTCATCATGAAGAACGCGTCGAAGGTCATCATCGTGCCGGGTTACGGCATGGCAGTCGCCCAGGCGCAGCATGCCCTGCGCGAGATGGCCGACAAGCTCAAGGCCGAGGGCGTCGAGGTCAAATACGCCATTCACCCGGTGGCGGGCCGCATGCCGGGCCACATGAACGTGCTGCTCGCCGAAGCGAACGTGCCGTACGACGAGGTGTTCGAGCTCGAGGACATCAATTCGGAATTCGCCCAGGCGGACGTCGCCTTCGTGATCGGCGCGAACGACGTGACCAATCCGGCCGCCGAGGAGGACAAATCCTCGCCGATCTACGGCATGCCGGTGCTGCAGGTGTGGAAGGCCGGGACGGTGATGTTCATCAAGCGTTCGCTGGCGTCGGGCTATGCGGGCATCGACAACACGCTGTTCTACCGCGACAACACGATGATGCTGCTCGGCGACGCCAAGAAGATGACCGAGGGGATCGTCAAGGCATCGTGACGCGGGCCCGCATGGCCGGCATCGGCTTTGTGCCCGCTCAGTTCACGCGCGGTCGCAGCGGCAGCGGCGGCAGGTCGATGACCTGGCCGCGCTCGGCGGCGAGGACCGCGCGCAGTTCGGCGAGCGCGGTCTCGATCTGTGCCACTCCGATATGAAGCGAGCGAAGCTCGCTCCTGAGCTGCTCCCTGACCATCTCGCGCTCCTTGGCGAGCGCTTCGCCGAGCGCGCGGCCGATCGCCTCGCGCGTGAAACCGCGCTCGGCGGCGATCGCCGCCGCGATGCGGGCGTCGATCGCGGCGGTGTCGAGCGCGGGCGCCGGCTCCAGATCGGGCTTAGGTTCGGGCTCGGACGCCACCGCCTCGGTGTCGCGCGACGCAGCAGGCGGCGCGGCGCCGGGAGAGGCCAGCCGCTCGAGGCTTGCGCGGGCCTCGGCGAGGATGCGTTCGCGCTCTTGCTCGTCCATGACGGTCACCATGCCGTTGCCGTGAGCATGCGAGCCGCGCGGAGTGCGCAGGGCCCCGGTCCGCAGGGAAACGCAGTTTAAGGCCGATTGTTTCGCTCTGCCATAACGAGCGTGCGGCGCGAGCGCATATTCCGTTGAAAGCCCGCCCCGGACTTGGTCCGGGGTGGGCACCGATTCGCCGATAGGAATATGCGCCAAACAACGAATCCAGAGCACGTTCCGATACCGTGCTCCAGCGGCCCTGGCCCGGGTCGACGGCGCGTTCGGCCGTTGACCCGGCGGCGCAAATAAAAACGCGGACGGGAGGGCCCGTCCGCGCAAATATCCGTTGAGATGTTTGGGGCTTGCGCTTTACGAGCGCGGTCCGCGGCTGCCGAAACCGCCGCCGCCGCCACCACCACCGCCAAAGCCGCCCCCGCCGCCCGCAAAGCCGCCGCGACCGCCGCCCGGGCCGCCGCGTCCGGCACCGCCCGGTCCGCGCGGACCCGCGACCTTCGGCTTGCCGGGCAGCAGCCCTTCGCGCTGGGCGCGCTTGCGGGCGAGCTTGCGGGCCCGGCGGATCGCTTCCGCCTTCTCGCGGGCCTTCTTGGTGGAGGGCTTTTCGTAGTGTCCGCGGAGCTTCATCTCGCGGAAAATGCCCTCACGCTGCATCTTCTTCTTGAGCGCCTTGAGGGCCTGGTCGACGTTGTTGTCGCGAACGAGAACCTGCACGCCTTGTTCCTTCTCGATTGAGAATGTCGCTGTTTGGCCGGAGCCGGGCGTCTAGCGGCCAAAAGCGGCTGCGCGGGCTCCCGAGTCGGAGCGGGGCTGTAGCAGAATTGTGGCCAAGAGTCCATCCGCAAGTCCATTGGCAAGCCCACGGACGTTCACGCGCTGCGGGCCGCGGCGAAGCGGTTAACGGTTCGCCGACAAGGACTTGCGTTGGAGCACGTTTCGGTTCCTACGGAATCGGAACGTGCTCTGGATTCGTTGTTTGGCGCATATTCTTATCGGCGAACTGGTGGCCAATCCGGATCAAGTCCGGGGCAGGCTTTCGCCGGAATATGCGCTTATGGATCAACTCAGACTCATTCTCATTCGCCCAGTCCCAACTGTCGCGCGATCCAGGGCGCGACGATCTTTTCGAAGATTTTACTGTCGGGCCATTCGGCCGAGCGGCCCATGTGCCCGCCGCCCGGATTGACCCAGGCCTCCTTGGGCGTCCCGGAATGGAGCATCAGCTCCAGGTCGGCGATCGGGACCTGGGTGTCCTTGTCCCCGTTGACGAGCAGCATCGGTGCCGACGGCCGGTCGATCAAACCCTGCGCCTTGAGCGACATTCGTGGCCCGAAGGCGAGGAATTCCTCGAGCGAGCCGGCGCCATACACGGAGGCGCGCGCCGGGAAGAGGTCGAACAGATATTCGCGCGTGCCGAGCGCCTTGCTCTGCCATTCGGGCTGGAAGTAGTGGTGGATCGGCCCGCCCTGGACGACCACCGCCTTGAGCCGGTCGCGCTCGAGAATGCCGAGCTTGGCCGCCCAGTAGCCGCTCCAGCTCCCGCCCTGGACCACGACGCGCTTGGCGTCGATCTCCGGCCGGGTCGCGACATAGTCGAGCGCGCGCGAGAACATGCGCTCGGAATCGACGTCGCCCTTGAGCGGTGCCTGCCCGGTGCCCGGCATGTCGAACGAGAAGGTCGCGACGCCGCGCCGGATGAAGGCCTGGCCGCGCTCGACATTGTCCTCCTTGCGGCTGTCGAGCGCGCTGATGGTGAAGACGAGCGGCACCGCGTGCCCGCCTGCCCGGGCGTCCCGGGGCAGCCGCAGCAGGCCGACGATCTCCTTGCCCTCGAACGGGATGCGCACGGTCTCGGGTGGCGGATCGAGATGGCGCGCATAGCCATTGAAGGCCTCGAGCGCGTGCTCATAGGCCGTCTGCTTGCCGGGCGAGTTCGGCGTCGGCCAGCGCGCGAACGAGTAGAGCCGCCAGGCCATCAGGTAACTCTCCTGCGCCTCCTTGATCCGGCCGGCGGCTTCCGCCGCCTTGGCGTCGGCTTCGTATTTCGCCGCGACCGCGCTCCACGCCGCCGCCCATTCGTCGCGGTCGAGCGTCCTGATGTTGGCGAGCGCCTCGCGCACGTCGGCGGGCTTGAGGCCGGTGAGCGGATAGGCGTTGCGGTCGGCGCGCGCCTGGGTCTCGGCCTTGAGCTCGTCGATGGTGCGCGGCGGCGCGATCTGGGCGCGCGCCGCAGCCGCGAGGAATACCAGCGTTGCGGCGGCGATGAGACACGCGCGAACGGCGCCGGGCATGAGAGCCTCCCTGATGATCCTGTCGATGGACTTTTGCCGATGATTTCATGCGCCGGACGGCCAGGCAATCCGTCGCGGCGACTGTCGACTCGTCCGCGGCTTCGCTACAATTCGATTGGGGCAGCTGAACGCGACGCGCATATGGTCAAGCAGATCCGCCCGCGATCCTCCGGTGCGGCCGACGCGACGGCGCGGCCAGCGCCGTCACGTGCGCGCGGGCGGCCGTCGGAGCCGATCGTGGAAGCCCGGCCGGTGGCGTCAGACCCGCGATCCGATCCGATGCGGCTTGCCGCCGAGGTCGCACGGCTCGAGGCCGAGCTTGCGCTCATGCGCGAGCGCGTCGCCGAGCTCGAGACCCGCGCCGAGCGCGATCCGCTCACGGCCGTGCTGAACCGGCGTGGGTTCGCGCGCGAGCTGGCGCGCGCGCGCGCCTATGTCGAGCGCTACGGCGGCAATGCGGCGCTGGTCTATCTCGACCTCGACGGCTTCAAGCGCGTAAATGACCGGCACGGCCATGCGGCCGGCGACGCCGTTCTTACCGCTGTGGCCGCGGCGCTCGTCGCCGCCGTGCGCGCCTCCGATGTGGTTGCGCGCATCGGTGGCGACGAATTCGCCGTCCTGCTGTGGAATCTGAGCGTGCGCGACGCGCACAACAAGGCGATCGCCCTGGAGCGCGGGATTGCGGACGCGACGGTCGCGTGGAACGGCGAGCAGCTCGCGGTCGGCGCTTCGGCTGGCGTGGCCGATCTCACGGCCGGGATTGACGTCGAGGGGCTCCTGGCCCGCGCCGACGCGGAGATGTATGCGCGCAAGCGCACGCGAAGGTAGCGCCGCGAACGGCGCCGGCGCGGCTTACGCGATGATGTCGGGGGTGAGCTGATCCTCGATGAAGGTAATGCGATCCCGCAGGCCGAGCCGGCGCTTTTTCAGCCGCTGGACCTGGAGAATGTCGGCGGCTGGGGAACCCTGCAGGGCGTCAATCGCCGCATCGAGGTCACGATGCTCCTGGCGTAGCCGCGCCAGCTGAGCCCGCATTTCGCTCTCTTCCTCTTTGGTCATCAGGGCCGCTCGATCGCCGCGATTCTATCATGTGCGCACGCGGTTAACCAAAATAAACGGTAGGTGCTGCAGCATCATAACAGGTGGCCGCGACACGATTTCGGTCGGATTATTGCACCGCACAACGGATGGTTGATCGACTTACTCCGCGCGCCATGGCAAACTATGTGACAAGTACGACAAAAAGCGCGTTCGTCCCCCTGTCAGCTGGCCAGTATCCTCCCAGCATGCGAGCGCGGTTCAGTCAGGCCCCAATCTGACCAGAGGAGACTCTCCCGATGTCCATTCAGACGCACCTTGCGGAACTTGAGCTGCGGCACAAGGCTTTGGAGACCGAGCTTGCCGAAGCCCAGCAGCACCCCTCGATCGACGATCTGAAGATCCTGGAGATCAAGCGTCGCAAGTTGCACCTCAAGGACGAGATCGCCCGCCTGCGCAACGAAGCCGCCGCCAGCGTCCATTGACGCAGCAGCGCCCCACGCAGGCTCAATAGCCTCCCATCGACAATCTTCCAGCGAACTTTTCGCGTTGCCGCCGGCCCGTGCTATCGAGGCCGGCGGTGGCGTTTCTTGCGCGCCGCCACGACGGGAGGACAGCATGATGGGGTGGCGCGCCTTGCTTGTCGTCGCCGTGACACTGGGCGTCGCGTCGCCGGGAACAGCGGAAAACTATCCGACGCGTCCCATCACGTTGATCGTGCCTTATCCGCCGGGCGGCGGCGTCGACGCCATGGCGCGGGTCGCCGGCGACAAGCTCTCCGTCGCGCTCGGCCAGCAGGTGGTGGTCGACAATCGCGGCGGCGCCGGCGGCAATATCGGCACCCGCGCGGTCGCCAAGGCCGCGCCCGACGGCTACACGCTGCTGCTCGGCCACACCGGCACGATCTCGATCAATCCGACCCTCTACGCCAATGCGGGCTACGATCCGCGCAAGGATTTCGCACCGATCGGGCTGATGGCGTCGATGCCGGTTGCGTTCCTCGCGCATCCCTCGTTCGCACCGAAGACCATAACGGAGGTGATCGCCTTCGCCAGGAACGCGCCCGGCAGGCTCGACATCGGCACCTCTGCGATCGGCACCGGCGGCTACCTGTCGGCCGAGCTGTTCAAGGCGGCCGCCGGGCTCGACGTCACCATCGTGCCTTACAAAGGCACGGGCCAGGTCATGAATGACCTGCTCGGCGGGCATGTGCCGCTCGCCTTCGGCGTGCTGCCGCCGGCGCTCGGCAACATCCAGGCCGGCACCCTGCGCGCGATCGCGGTGCTCGGCCGCACGCGGTTCAGCCTGCTGCCGAACGTGCCGACCGCGGACGAGTCGGGCATGCCGGGCTTCGAGGCCGTGCTGCACTACGGATTGCTTGCCCCCGCCGGCACGCCGAAGCCGATCGTCGAGCGCCTCAACGCGGAGCTGGGCAAACTGGTGGCGTCCCCGGACGTGCAGGCGCGCATCCGCACCGAAGGCGGCGATCCGCTCACGTCGACCGCCGAGGAATACGCCGCCGACATCGACCGCGAGGCGACCAAGTGGGGCGACCTGATCCGCAAGCTCAATCTGAAGGTGGAATGACCGGGCTCGGGTCTCGGCGGTCTCGCTCAAGTCCGGGAGCTCACGGGGAACGAGCTTTTCCAGGCGCCTCCGAAGACCATGATGGGCGCCTCAACCATCAGCGTGCGGAAAGACAATGAGGCCGCCTCAATCTGGCGCGCGCGCCGGCCCGGAGATTTCCCCCAGCGTCGCGGCCACGAGTCGGTCTGCGTCCTTGATGCCGCGCTGCGCTAACGCGATCACCGTCTGAGCAATCTGCACCCTCAGCGCACCGTCCTTCTCGCAATCGAGCGCGTTGCACACCCTGTCAAACGCAGCGCCCATCGTCCCGATCAAATCAGGATCGAACGCCTTCCCTTTCAGGTATGGCGTAATCGGCATGGCCCACCCAAAAGCAAATGCCCACAACGAGCGTAACATGGGGTAGACCCGATCGCGTGGCCCAATCGCCGCACCCGGAAACATTCTGCGCGACGGCTGTGTTGTGTTTTAAATCGAACACACGGCCGGGCGTAATGGCATCCAAGTCTGAGGAATACCGCGCGAGGGCGCACGACGCGGAAACGCGCGCTCTTGAAGTCGACGATCCCGACCTCAAACGACAATTCGAAGAAATCGCCAAGGAGTGGTTTCGGATGGCCGAACTGGCCGCCCGCCACGGCTGGTAGAGGCCAAGTCCCCGTCGACCGTGAGGCGACAAAAGTGGGGCGACCTGATCCGGCAGCTTAATCTGAAGGTGGAATGACCGGGCTCGGGTCTCGGCAGTCTCGCTCAGTCCAGGAGCTCATAGGGAACGAGCTTTTCCAGGCGCGCGGGCATTGCCGCCGGGAGTGGGCACGGGATGTCGCCATAGCTCGTGTTCAAAGGCTCGGCAGGATCCCAGAAATGCACGTAGAAAGCGACCCTCAGGTTGCCCGAGGCCGGCACCTCACCAAACCGCTCGACGACGAGCTCGGTCCCGTCGGCCGACAGGAAAGCCTCGGCCCACGCGACCTGCCAGTTGTCCCGCTTAAGCCCGTCGCGCCGCTGGGCAAAATGCCCCACGTCAAAACGCTCGTCGCGATTCTTCACCACGACTTCGACGAGAACGGCGGAGTCGAGACACGTGCGGCAGTTGTGCTCGCGCTCGCCGGGGTCCGTTTCAGACGGGGCGCGGCCATAGAGGATGCGAAACTGCTCGCGGAACATGTCCTCGGTGATGCGGGGACGATAGACTCCCAGCACCTCGATTGCAGGCTCTCCCATGGCGGATCTCGCTGGCGACTCGGGCGTGACGATATGGAGGTCCGGATGGTACCTGAGGCAGCGCTGCGGTGAAACTAAGCCCATCGGAGAAGTGGAAAATGCGACCCTGGTCCGGCCCCTTGATGCTCCTTGCCGCGATGCTGTCATCGGCGCCGTTGTCGCCGTTGTGTTGCGCGCCGGCGTCGGCCCAGGATTATCCGACCCGCCCGATCACGCTAATCGTGCCGTTTCCGGCCGGCGGTGGGGTCGACGCGGTCGCGCGCATCGTCGCGGCGAAACTGTCGACCGCGCTCGGCCAGCAGGTCGTGATCGACAATCGCGGTGGGGCGGGCGGAGTCATCGGCACGCGCGCCGCGGCGCGCGCCGCGCCCGACGGCTACACGCTCGTGATGGCACACACCGGGACCACCTCGATCAATCCGACGCTCTACGCCAATCCGGGCTACGACCCGCGCAAGGATTTCACGCCGATCGGGCTCATCGCCTCAACGCCGATCGTGATCATGGCGCATCCGTCATTCGCACCGAGGACGCTCGCCGACGTGATCGCGCTCGCGAAGGCGCAACCTGGCAAGCTCAACATCGGCACGCCGCCCATGGGCACCGGCGGATATCTCGCGGGCGAGCTGTTCAAGGCGATGGCGGGCGTCGACGTCACCATCGTGCTCTACAAGGGCACCGGGCCGCTCACCAACGACCTGCTCGGCAACCAGGTGCCGATCGCCTTCAACGTGATGGCGCCTGCGATGGGCAACCTTCAGGCCGGCACGCTGCGCGCGATCGCGGTGCTCGGGCCCGACCGCTCCAGCCTGTTGCCGGACGTGCCGACCGCTGCCGAGTCGGGGCTGCCGGGGTTCGAGGCCATGCTTCATTACGGCCTCCTCGCGCCCGCCGGTACGCCGAAGCCGATCGTCACGCGGCTCAACACGGAGCTGCGCAAGCTCGTCGCCTCCGACGACGTGAAGGCGCGCATCTTCGCCGACGGCGGCGATCCTCTGATGTCGACGCCGGAGGACTACGCCGCCGACATCGACCGCGAGGAAGCGAAGTGGTCGGCGCTGATCAAGAAGCTGGGCCTGCGGGTGGATTGAGCAACGGGCACGCGCTGGCAGGCGGCGCTGGCTTACATGCGGTCAGGCTGGATGCTGCGCTTTTTTCCAATCCAGGGAGGACCTCAGCACACTCGCGATCCGGTTTGCGATCTCCTCTGGCAACGTCGCTCTCGCGTTGCGCAAAGCCGTTTCGATGCGGCCGCGCAGGTCGAGCGGCGGGGGCAGTGGTGCGTAGTATGCCCTATGCTCCGGCCGCCAGCGGACGAGCGCCGCGCAAGCGGCGTCATTCAGCACGTCCGGTACGGTCTGCGCGCAGGACAGGAGCGCGAGCAGTGCCTGCCAGGGTGGCAAGCGCAGCATCGCCTCGGTGATCGCGCGCCGCGCGCCAGGGGTTGCGGCGTTACGCCAGAGCCGCGCGAGATCTGTCGCATCTTCCTCGGACAGCCGCCAAGGAAGCAGTGAAACTGCCTCACGGCAGACGCTGTCGCGGCGATCGGTGAGCGATCCAAGAAAGACGCTGTGGCTGGCGTCGGCGTTAAGCCGTTTGGCCGCCTTGAGAGCGGCGCGCGCCTCGCGCGAGGTTCCACGCAGGAGCGGCAACACGAGCTGCCAATCGTCCGGCGCTCCGGTTTCACCCAGGCCTGCGGCAGCGGCGGCGCAGCGCGGGCCGTCGAGCGCGGCCCGATAGCCGGCCGCAAAGTCGGTCGTCGGCTTCATCTTGCCAATGTAGAAACGGGCGAGCTGGCGCACCGAAGCGGACGTGTCGAGAAGTGCCGTGCGCAGTCTCTCCGTCGCCGCCGCGTCGCGCAATTCGGCCATGGCGCGCAGGGCCGGCCCCCGAATGCGGGGGGCGGTGTCCGCGGCGAGCCGCGAGCGCAGCGCGGCGGCACGCGTTGGATCGTCTGGCCTCAGGTGCGCTTCCCAGGCGAGCACCCACGTGCGGACGATGACGTCGCGGTTTGCGAGCGCGAGATCCATGATCTCGGATCGCGGAACGCCCGCCGCGTCGAGCAGGCGGCAGGCTTCACGGCTGACGAATGTCTCATGCGAGCGCAGACTTGCCATCAGTGACGCTTGGTCCGGCTCGCGCAATAGCAGCCTGCGGATGTCGCCGATCAGGGCGGACGCGTCGGCGCGCTTGATCAGCTCGAGCCGCCGCACCAGTGGCAGCAGGCGCGCGAACGCCGGCGCGAGATCGAGACGCAGCTGTGCACGCACGGCGCGCTGCGCACGATCGCGCACCGGCGCGACCCAGTCCACACAGCGCCAGAGCAGAAACGGGAGCGCGGCGACATCGGCGGAGGTGGCGAGCGCGGTGACGGCCGCCTCGCGCCTGCGCCCGTTCGCGTCTGAGGCGAGCAGGCCGAGGAGCGTGATCCGTGCTGGGCCGTGCGCGATTTCGTTCGGCTGCGGCGGAGTGACCCACAGCCATTGCCCGCCGCCCCTGATTACCCATGCCTCCTGGCCGAGACTGCCGATGATGTGATCGAGTCTCGGCAACGCGTGCGGATGCATCTCCGACACGAGTGACACCACAGCGGCCTGCGCCGCGGCTCTTAGGTCTCCTATCTCATGGATGTCATGCCGGACGCCCTGGTCGCGTCGGGAGCCGATTGGCACTCCCAGCCGGGTCGCCAGCCGAGACAGCACCAATGGCAGTGTCGAGCCCACTGCGGCAGCCCGACTGTCGCTGGATAGCCAGACGAATGGCAACGCGGCCACGATCGCGTTCGCGTCATGGGTGCCGGCCAGGCGATCGAGCAGGACAAGCGTCTCCTGGGCGCCATCGGGTAGAGCGTACCACGCGCGAACAAGCGCGCCTCTGAGGTCTCCTCGTGTGGTCTTGTCCATGGGTCGCGGGGTCGGAGGTGGCGACTCATGTTTCTACACGCTCTGCCACGCAAGTCGATTGGAGTCGACCTACGCGTTCACGATGGCTGAAGCATTCCGCCGCGCGGAACTCTCACGCCTTCTTCAGCTCCTGCGCGGCGCGTGCCAGGATCTCGACCAGCTTGGCTTCCGCGTCGGGGTCGTTCTCCAGCCGCTCGCCCGCGGCCTCGCGCAGGTTCTCGAGCGCGGCGCGCACCAGCGGCGGCAGGCGGCGGTTGTCGTCGCCCTCTTCGTCGCCGCCGAAGCGCCGGCGCATGCGCGCGATCTTGGCGCCGATCGCGGCGAGGCGCTCCAGCACCGCCTCGACGAAGTCGCGGTTCTGGTCGAGATAGGCGCGGCCCTCGTCGGTGATCGTGTAGAGCTTCTTGCTGCCCTCGGCCTGCGCCGTCACGTAGCCGGCCTCTTCCAGATAAGTGAGGGTCGGGTAGACGATGCCCGGGCTCGGCGAGTACCAGCCGGCGGTCTTGTCCTCCAGCACCTTGATGATCTCGTAGCCGTGGCGCGGCTGCTCGCCGATCAGCGCAAGCGCGATCAGCCGCAGATCGCCGGTCGCCAGCATGCGGCCGGCGCGCACCATGTCGCCGCCGCCGAACCCGCGCCACCCGCCCCAGCCGCCAAAACCGTGCCTGTGGCGTCCGCGTCCTGCCGCCCAGCGGCCGTCGCAGCCCGATTCAGAATGTCTCATGCCGTACATCGTGTTGGTCTCCTGTTCGATAAAAAGATATATCTTAAGATAGCACGGATCAGATGTAGCGGAAGATATATCTTGAAAAATTTTGACGACACGTCGTGCCATTATTTAGACGTCAGCGTATATCCGTATACGGATATACGAGAGCGGATAAGTCCTGGTGGCGAAGAAATCCCATCCCGCAAATCCCTTAGCGCTGGCGGTGCTGGCGCTGCTGTTCGAGCGGCCGATGCATCCCTACGAGATGGCGGCGACCCTCAAGCAGCGGCACAAGGAGGACAGCATCAAGCTGCGCTACGGGTCGCTCTACACCGTGATCGAGCTGCTGCTGGCGCGCGGCTTTATCCGGGCGCAGGCGACCTCGCGCGAAGGCCGGCGGCCGGAGCGTACCGTCTACGCGCTGACCGATGCGGGCCGCGACGAGCTTTACGACTGGATGCGCGACCTGCTGCGCGACCCGGTCAAGGAATATCCGCAGTTCGAGGCGGGGCTCTGCCTGATGCCGGTGCTGCCGCCGGACGAGGCGACCGGGCTCCTGGCCGATCGTGCCGCGCATCTCGCCGGCCAGGTTGCGCAGCTCGAGGCGCAGCTTGCCGCGCTGGCACAGCAGCCGCTGTCGGCCGTGGCGGCCGGCGCCGAACTGCCGCCGGCGCTCGCGGGTCAGACAAGATTTCCGCCGCTGTTCACCGTCGAGGCCGAATACCGGCTCGCCATGCTTCGCGCCGAGCACGCGTTCGTCACCGAGCTCATCCGGCGGATCGTCGAGGAGAAATGGGGCCCGGTCGATCTGTGGCGCGAAATTCAGGCGGCCGCCGCCAAACAGCATGAACCAGAGCAGGACAAGAGCGGGGAGGGTGCCATGTAGCGAATGTGGAGCGAGCGCGAGGCGGCCCCGACGATGCTGGAACATCGCCGGGGCCTCGAACCAAAGACATGAACGCGGAGCGCTCGACGCCTCAGGCCCGCAGTCCTCGAGGATATCAGTCGAAGCTCTGCCCGAACAGCAGCGGCGCGTGCGACGCGACCGCCAATCGTGGAGCTTTGACATGTCCATTTCGTCCGACATCCACCCGCACACCGAGGCCGAGGCCTGGAAATATTCGGAGAAGGCGATGAGCTGGTACGGCTGGGGTTCTCCCGTCGGCATCAGCGTGTTTCTGGTCGCGATCGGCACGTTCCTGCTGCTGATCCACGCCGCGGGGATCCTGCGATGAACGCGCCGTATCGGATGCAGACGTTCGACGCGGCGGCGCGGCCGCTGCACGTCGTCATCGTCGGTGGCGGCATCGGCGGGCTCGCGCTCGCGCAGGGCCTCCGGCGCGAGGGAATCAGCGCCGCGGTCTATGAGCGCGACCAATCGCTCACGAGCCGCCTGCAGGGCTATCGCGTCCACATCAGTCCGGGCGGCAGCCTTGCGCTGCACGAGTGCCTGCCGCCGCACCTGTTCGATGCGTTCGATCGCACTTGCGGCAAGCCCGGGCGCGCGATCCACTTTGTCACCGAGCACATGAAGCCGCTGTTGTCGATCGACGCCGCGATGGTGAAGGACGACGGTGCGATCGCGCGGCACCGCTCGGTCAGCCGCATCACGCTGCGGCAGGTGCTGATGGCCGAGCTTGACGAGGTTCATCTCGGCAAGACGTTCGTGCGCTACGAGGAGCGCGGTGACCGCGTGGTGGCGCATTTCGAGGATGGCACCAGCGCCGAGGGCGACATCCTGGTCGCCGCCGACGGCAGCGGCTCACGCGTGCGGCGGCAGTTCCTGCCGCATGCGCCGCTGATCGACACCGGGGTCGTCGGCATCGGCGGCAAGGTGTTTCTCGACGAGGCACGCCAGCGCGTCGCGCCGAAACTGCTGGACGGCATGTGCCTCGTCGCGGCGCGAGACGGCATCAACCTGTTCGTCGCCGTGCAGGACGTTCCGCCGGCGGTCGGCGCGATCGGGCGAAACGAGCCCGACCGCGCGACGTCCGGCGCCGTGTTCGAGAACGCCCGCAGCTACGTGATGTGGGGCCTCGGCGCGACACGGCAAAAGCTCGGGCTGGGCGATGCCGGCGGGCACGATCCGCACGCGCTTGCCGCGATCGCGTCGCGCGCGGTCGCCGGCTGGGCGCCGGAGCTTCGCAATCTCATCGCGCTCGCCGATCCGACCACGCTGTCGCAGTTTTCGATTCGCACCTCGACCGAGGTCGGGGCGTGGCCGACCGGCCGCGTCACCTTGCTCGGCGACGCCATCCACGCCATGACGCCCTATCGCGGCATCGGCGCCAACATGGCGCTGGAGGACGCGGTCCGGCTCAAGCGCGCGCTGGTCGCCGCCGCGCGCGGCAAGCGCGACCTGCGCGATGCGGTCGGCATCTACGAGACGGAGATGCGCCGCTATGGTTTCCGCGCGGCGCGCAACTCGCTCAAGGCCATGCGCCAGTCGGTCGACGCCGGGCAATTGGGCCTGACCTGGCAGCGCCTGATGCTGCGCACGATCGATCGGATCGGGCCGCTCAAGCGATGGGTGGCGGGCCGGATGGGGAGGGACTAGCGCGTAGGGTAGCCAAAGTCCGTAGGGTAGGCAAAGCGAAGCGTGCCCACCATGTGAGCCGCGTGGGCACGCCGCTTCGCGGCTTTGCCCACCCTACAATCGATTCGTACGGTTCTGTAGCCCCGCATGGAGCGAAGCGGAATGCGGACAAGCTTCCCCGGATTTCGCTTAGCTCCATCCGGGCTACCTCATGGCGCGAATCAACTGCGCTTGAGGTCGCGCCTGATCGCGATATGGGCGCCCTTCACGCCGTCGACCACTTGGGTAACACGAAGTCTGCCGGCGATGCTGCAGACCGAATAGGCCTCCTCACGCGACAGACCCCATTCGCGGCCGAGAAGCGCGATCATCTCGAGCACCGCCTCCTTGACGGCTTCGTCGAGATCTTCGTTGAGGCCGTGGCAGATCAAGAGCTCGGGCGTTTCGAGGATCGGGTTCTTGCTGCGCGTGCCCTTGTGCAGCACGAGCTGGATGGTGGCGTTGACATGCGCCTCGATCGCGGTTCCGTTCACTTCGCCGTCGCCTTGGGCGAAGTGCGTGTCGCCGGCCCAGAACAACGCGCCTTTCTTGTGCACCGGATAGAACATGCTGGTGCCGACGACGAATTCACGATTGTCGACATTGCCGCCATGGACGCCCGGGGGAACTGTGCTGACCGGCTCGTCCGAAGCTGGGCAGACCCCGGCGGTGCCGAAATGCAGGCCGAGCGGAACCGCGATGCCCTCCAGCACGGGCTTGCGCTCGGAATGCGGGACCTTCGTATAGCGACCCGGAATGCTGCGCTGCGGGCTGTCATAGGGAAACTGGAACAGCGCCTTGGCGGTGGCCGTCTTCGCGTCCGCCTCATAGACGATGACGTGTTCTCTTCCGTTGAACTCCTTGTCGAGCAAGCCCCATTGGCCCTGGAAGTTCACGCCGTATTTGAGGCGCGGCTCCATGCTGAGGACGTGGCATTCGAGCGTATCACCGGGCTCAGCGCCTTTGACATAGATCGGTCCGGTCACGATGTGGACGCCCGGGCCCCGCCGATCCTCAGGAATGCCATCGTAAATCTCGCGGATGGCGTCATCCATCATATAGTCGGGCGCATCTCCGGCGTGGTGGGCGAGACATTCGATCCTGACGATGTCGCCGGAGGAGACGGTGCACACCGGCGCAACGCTGCCGTCGAAGGCGCCCCACTGAACGGTGTCGAGCATGGCGCGGATCTCATGATAGGCAACCGACCGCGTGCCAGCGACGTTGGCGTGCTTGGTCATGCTGTCTTCAGAAGACAAAAGTGAGTTGGCCGCGGGCTGCCGCGACCGCGACATAGCCGATGAACGTCCCGATGATGGCGAAGATGCCGCCGAGGACGTTGGGCGCCGGTATCGGCGCGCGGACCGCGGTGTAGATCAGGCCGGTCACTAGACCGACCAACGCGGCTTGCAATTCGACCGCGCCGATCCCGATTTCAACCATGGCTCGCTCCCTTTGACGCTCGATGAAGGCTAGGCGGGCGGCCAAAGGCGATCTGGCCACGTATCTTTTGAACGACGGCGTAGCCTATGAACGTAAAGATGATCGCCAAAATCCCGCCGAGGACGTTGGGAGCCGGAATAGGCAGATTTAGATATGAATAGATCGTCCCCGTTATGAGACCGACAACGAGCGCAACGAGCTCATTGCGCCCTACGTAAATGTGTTCCATGGGCCTTCCTCTCGACTATGCACTGGCGCCACGATTGTTGTTTTCGGCACGTCGCGCGTGACCGGCACGTAGCGGGTCTCGGTCGGGGGCCAAGTCGGCATCAACCTCGCTCTGAGGGGCGCCGGCATCGCTGCGCGGGTCACCACCCTCGCGGCGCGTGAATTTTTCTCTTGTATGGACCATCGGTCGAGTTGGACGTTGGTCTAACCATGTTGGCAGTTCGAAGCCCGCATGGAGCGAAGCGGAATGTGGGACAAGCCTTTCCCGGATTTCGCTTCCGCTCCATCCGGGCTACATCCCTCGCGTTTTTTTCTTGGACCGCTTCGCCATTTGGCCTATGGCGAAATGGGATGCGGCGGACCGCGTTCACGCCACCACTCCGCGCCGCTCCGCATCATCGCAACGCTGGCGTCGCGCAGGCGGAATGGCCGCACGCGCCGGCGCCTGCATTCACCGTACTCGCCATTGGATCAAACGTTAAAGTTTGTATCGTGGTTTCGGGTCGGTGGTAAAAGCGTTGCGCCGGCGACCTTGCCGCCATTGTAGATTCGTTGTATTCCATTGTGTTATTAACAATGAGACGCGGAGTCGCGATTTTCCGCACCTACAGATTGCAAATTCTCACACCTCCTTGGCCATGTCGCGCAACTTGAACTTCTGGATCTTGCCGGTCGAGGTCTTCGGCAGCTCGGCGAACACGACGTAGCGCGGACACTTGTAGCCGGCGAGATTCTTTCTGCACCAGTCGACCAGCTCGTCGCGGGTCGCGCTTGCGCCGGGCTTGAGCTCGACGAAGGCGCACGGCGTCTCGCCCCATTTGTCGTCCGGCTTGGCGACGACCGCGGCCGCCTGCACGGCCGGGTGCTTGTAGAGCGCGTCCTCGACCTCGATCGAGGAGATGTTCTCGCCGCCCGAGATGATGATGTCCTT
>Ga0126384_10001073_pt1 | contig 15946 bp, 11 predicted proteins | sample PanSoiMetPlot_36_FD_92543 | JGI IMG/M metagenome (GOLD analysis project Ga0126384, IMG submission 92543) | Tropical forest soil microbial communities from Panama - MetaG Plot_36 | ecosystem: Environmental > Terrestrial > Soil > Tropical forest > Bulk soil | place: Panama | collected 2016-02-17 | reverse complement strand
TATATGCGATCGCTCAGAAATTCAGCAATCCGATCTCAATGCTAGGCCGGTCTCTTGCTACGACGCGCTTCCGTGCTTTCAGCCGGCTTCCGCGAGTGCCGGCACGAATAACGAAATGGAATACCGCGGTTGTATTCAGCGCCTCGGTTGCGCTGGTCATCGCCGGGCCGTTTGTTCTCAGGTTTGTCTTTCCAAAATACAGCGAGGCCTCGTCACTGTTGATTCCCTTTGCCGCAATGAACCTGTTTGTCGGATTGTTCCAACCATACAACATTTTTCTTGCGGCGCACGGTCGCGGCGCCGAATTGCGCAACATTGTACTAATCACCGGTGTGGCGACTGTGCTGGGGCTTGTGTTTGCCGTTCCTGGTTTTGGCATCGCGGGCGCTGCGTGGACGGTCGCCGCATCGATGGCGCTGGACTACATATTGCACGTTCTCTACTATCGGAAATTCATTCGAAGATTGGAGCGGAGTGAGTAGAGTGACACTTCACACAGACATGCTAATCCCACCAACGTGCGTTGGTGGGATTACATTCGAAGACGAAGCTCCAGTTTTGTTCTCACGCTTTCAGCGTCTCGATGCACTCAACGTTTGACTGGCTCGCGTAATTTTGGAACGAATCTCTCAACACAACACGTGAATCCCTCTTCAAGCAATCATCCAGACGCGATCACTGTTTCGTCAGAATCGAAATCTGTGTCTCCGATGACGGAGCTCGGCGATCAGCACGCAAAAAAGAAGAAGAAACCTCGCGCGCTGCTGTTGGATTTGTCCGGTGATACTAACGCGGCATTTGACTGGGCTTCCGTGCAACTTCCCAATGCTGAAATTTGGACGCTTGATAAGGTTGATCTCAAGTGGGCGTCAAAAAGGAAAGCTCTCGCCAACGTCAGATCGCTTTCGCCCGATGTCTTTTGCGTGTTTGCAAGGGATTTGAAACTTCAAAGCGGGCATCGAGCGCTGATGATCTTCGCGATCCTTGCTGGTGCACGGCGTGTTGTTCTTGGAGACTCGAACAATCTAATCAAATCACGTTCTCGCCTCGGAGTACTGTTGGTTGAAGCGCCGCGATGTGCATTCGAGTTCCTTCTCGGATATGGCCTGGTAGTTCCATTGTATTGGGTGCTGATTGAATTCGCCGGCGCACTGTTGCTGCTGCGCGTTGTGGTTCGCGCTTCGCGAGAAACCAGGGAGCATGAGCCTTCGGAGCTTGCGTCACTGAGCGCTCTCTATGTTCGAGCTACGCTGACCAGCGCATCCGAAGGCGGGATGCCAACACATGTATCCGGTTTTTCAAAAGGCGCCACCGAGCTGGGCCATCGCCTCAGATTTCTTGTATCCGGTGAAGAACACGACAACGAGGTCGCGATGGCGATTGCTCCATCCTCTGCGCTCTCACTCACGAAAGCGCTGCTCGAGATATGGAACAATCTGGTTTTCACAGTTAAGTCCCTGCAATCGGCGGAGGAAATCCTGAGCGGCGTCGATTTCATCTACCAGCGGTACAGCCGGTTCAACTGCACTGGCGTTTTGCTTTCGATCTCTAGCGGCCTGCCCTTCCTGCTTGAGTTCAACGGCTCCGAAACATGGCTTGCCCGGAATTGGGATCCAGTAGGATTGTTCTGGCTTCTCAAGCGGATCGAACTTCTCAATCTTCGCGCCGCAGATCTGATCTTTGTAGTTTCAGAGGTCCAGCGAAGCATTCTGATTGAAGCCGGTATAAACTCTTCAAAGATCGTTGTAAATTTCAATGGCGTCGATATAGACAGGTTCCGGCCAAACTGTGGCGGCGCTGACGTCCGAAGGGCTTTAGGAGCCACGGACCGAATCGTCGTCGGATTCACGGGTACTTTTGGACCATGGCATGGCGCTCCAGTTCTAGCCGAGGCTGCAAAACTGTTGAATGATCGGTTGTCTCGTTGTCATTTCCTGTTTATCGGAAACGGAGAACAGAGAGCGCGTACGGAATCAATCGTCCTATCCACAGCGGTAAACGCAACTTTCACCGGCGCTATCGACCACGACCGCGTTCCGGCGTATCTCGATGCGTGCGACATACTAGTTTCGCCGCACGTACCTTCCACTGATGGCAGTGAGTTCTTTGGCTCGCCCACAAAACTGTTCGAATACCTGGCAATGGAAAAAGGAATCGTGGCTAGCCGGATTGGCCAGGTCGGAGACGTTATCATCGACGCAGAAAACGGGCTTCTTGTCGAGCCGGGCAACGCCAGTGAACTTGCACTTGGAATTGAAAGACTGGCGGCTGATGAGGACCTGCGACGCCGGTTAGGAATCGCTGGACGCTCTGATGCCATTGCACGGTATACGTGGCGTCACAATGCCGCGCGAGTCTTCGAGGCGGTTCGTGGACTGTTAAAAAGATGATTAGCCAGGATCAAACGCAGACAGCTCCAGCAGCAAACAATCTCAAGACGGCTGGCGCTCGAGGTCTGCCGCTCAATGTATTTTGGATTTATGTCGTCGCCTTCTTCGCGGTTTGGTCGGTCCGCGCCCTGATCGTTATTCGCATCGATGACAGCATTCAATCACCTCTCGGGAAGAATGTATTCTCCAATACCGTCAAGTTTGTCATCTGGGTCTTGCCGGTATTCGTTACGCTTGCAATCTGTCGACTCCGACCATTCGACTACCTGAAGCTAAGTACTCCGGTTAACAAGCGTGGACTGCTTCCAGCCATGGTCGTCATTACGGTCTGGCTCTCATTGGCAATAATCGGCGAATCAATAATCTCCGGAAAAAGCATCGGCGCCATCCTGTCACAGAGATCTGCTGATTGGTTGAGCATCCTTGCCGGTGTAGCGGTCTCACCTATCTGGGAAGAAATATTATTCAGAGGGTTCTTTCTAAATCGATTGAACGAGAGTTTGAGCTTTTGGGTAGCTAATGTGATATCGGCACTTTTGTTTGTGGCGGTGCACATGCCTTATTGGGTATCTCGAAACGGCTTTTCTCCGGGGGTAACAAAGAATTTAGTGAACGTCTTCCTGCTCGGTTGCGTGTTTGGATGGATTATGAAACAGACGAACTCACTTTGGCCGGCAATAGGAGCGCATATCGCCAACAACTTCGTATCGGTTTTGATTCACGGATAAAGTTTGCCAGGTATGGTTCGAAACCAATCAATCATATGTTTCGGAGGAGAGGATTGGTGGTATCACCATCAGCACTCGAAGAATCATTTAATGCGTCGTTTCGCTCGTGCCGGTAACCGGGTGATTTTCGTCAATTCAATCTCAATGGGTTTGCCCTCTTTTGCGAATCCCGACCTTTTTAGCAAGATAAAACGCAAGCTTCGCAGCTACATTCAACCTTTTCGAATTACCGAAGAGGGAATCATCGTCATTTCTCCTCTGGTGCTTCCTATTTATTCAACCAGATGGGCACGAGCGATCAATCGCTTGCTCCTGGTGCTACAGCTCCGGTTGTTAATGGTCGCTTTTGAGATGCCGAATCCGATCCTCTGGATCGCTATTCCAACCGCGCGCGAAGTCGTTGGGAGTCTCGGAGAACGCATTCTCGTTTATCAGGTTTCCGACAAATACGATGCAAACCAGATGGACCATGCAACGGCAGCCAACGTGATATCTGAAATGCACAGCGATCTTTTGAGGCGCGCCGATCTGGTCTTTTATTCAGGCCGTAAGCTTTTCGACGAAGAGACCGGATCGAATCCGGATACCCAGTCGAAGTCTATGCTGTTGGAACAAGGGGTTGACTACGATCACTTCGCTACGGCGGCCTCGATGAAAGGTCCACAGCCCTGCGATCTGCAAGGTGTGCCGCACCCGAGGCTCGGATACCTCGGAGCGATAGAACCCTGGCTCATCGATCAGGAGCTGGTTGGTTACGTCAGCCGAAAGCGACCCGGATGGCAGTGGATATTGGTCGGATTGCGCGCATCACCTCTGGCCATAGAATCGCTTGAGAACGTTCACTACCTCGGTTCGAGGCCATATGCGTCTATGCCGTCCTATGCGGCGGCGTTCGACGTATGTGTATTGCCCTGGGTCACCGACAACAGTTTTGTGGCCTATGGCAGTCCAATCAAGGTGCGTGAATATCTGGCCACTGGTAAGCCTGTTGTTATTACACCGATTTACGAATACGAACCGCTGGATGGTATACTGCGCGTCTCACGAGGCTACGATGACTTCATCGCGAAGGTTGAAGACGCGCTGAACAACGATTCGGCGGACAAAAGAACGACGCGTCAACTCGCAGTTAAGGGCGCCACGTGGGACGCACGAGCCGAACAGGTTAGTTCGGCTATCGAAGCGCTGCTAAGTCTCAAACAAAGCAATCAACAAAAATGAATTTCAGACAGAATTAACCATTCCACGTAGTAACGAATTTATTCGTTGACTGATTTTCTAACAATACCAAAACAGAACGAATAAATTCGTTACTACGTGGAACGAATCAATTGGCTTTACGCTGGGCTTTTTACGAGTTTGTCACCGGAGACGCTGAATGAACTATCGAAGGGTTTTTCTGGGAATATCATTAATTACTTTGTCAGTCCTGATGCTCGAACTATCGCTTACGCGGCTCTTTTCCGCGACGATGTACTATCACTTTGCCTTTATGGCCATCTCTCTGGCGTTGTTCGGGTCCGGAGCGAGCGGAGTGTTCATTTACATAATCCAGCGCGGCTTAAAGCCTGAACGGACTGGTCAGTGGCTTTCGGCAGCGGCGATGTTGTTTGCTCTGAGCAATCTCTTCTCTCTTTATGTCATTCTGTCCAATCCGCTGACATTCGAAACTGGCCCTGAGAACTATTACCGGCTCGCGAGGATCTACGGCGCTGCGTCGCTGCCTTTCTTCTTCGCAGGTTGCGCAGTAACGCTCGCGATCACCCGGCTGGCGAAAAACATCAGTAATCTTTATCTATTCGATTTGGCAGGCGCTGCCTTGGGCTGTCTTCTGCTGATACCGGTGCTCAACACAATTGGCGCGATTAATATTGTGATTTTGGTGTCCGCGCTCGCTGCGGCTGGAGGGGTGTTCTTCGGATTCGCAAACGAAGGAAATCGAATCGCAGCGGCTTGTTCAATTGTGCTTACGTTTGGGCTGGCTGGCCTCGTCATTTATAACAGCACTACCCATCGAATCGACATTCGTAAATCGAAGGGCTTCGAGGAAAAGAAGGTTCTTTTTTCGAAATGGAATTCGTTTTCCCGGATTACGGTCGAGGGAAGCCTCGATTCGGCGGTCGAAATCAAAATCGATGCTGACGCAGCGACCAGTATCAGCAAGGATGCGAGCAACTCTGCGCTTCATCAGGATGCTCTTGGCGCCCTCAGCGCGTTGGTTCACAACCTGAAGCGCGATGCAAACGTATTGATCATCGGGCCCGGCGGGGGCAACGACGTGATGGCCGCCCGTGTCTTCGGCCAAAAGCATATCACCGCAGTCGAGATAAACCCGATCATCGCGCACGATGTAATGTCGTCGGAACCGTTCAAGAGTTATTCGGGTTCGATTTATCAACAGCCGGATGTCCGTTTAGTGGTCGATGAAGGGCGAAGCTTTATTCGACACTCCCAGGACCGTTACGACATCATCCAGGCAACAATGGTGGACACGTGGGCGGCGACTGCGGCCGGCGCATTCTCTCTTAGCGAAAACAATCTATACACCGTCGAAGCATTCAAGGATTATGTCAGTCATCTTACTGATGACGGAGCGTTGACCATGACGCGCTGGTATTTCGAACCGCCCGACCAGTTGCTTCGTCTGATTACGCTCACTCGATCGATGATGACCGAGCTCGGCATCTCGAACCCCGCTCGTCACATCGTTTTGGTTCGCGACGCGCGGAGCGGCTATGATCGCACGCCCGCTACCTATATTTTCAAACGCAGCGAGTTCACCGACGATGAAGTGCAGTCAATAGAAAGAATCGCGTACGCCAACAACTTCCAATTGTTATACACACCACTAACGCAACCGGCGAACGTATTCACTCAAATGATACAAGCTTCGGACCCTGAAGCGGTCTGGGCCAGCTACGATACGAATGTAGAGCCTACGCGCGACAACAATCCCTTCTTCTTTAACTCGGTCAGGTTTGCGAACCTGTGGAATGTCATCGAAGGAACAACTGGGGAGTGGCAGAAGACCAATCTTGGCACATCAATATTGTTCGCTCTGTTTGGAATTACCAGTGTCCTTGTTGTGTTGTTTATCATCGGCCCGCTTGTGCTCATTCGTGGAAAAGCCTTCTCAACGCGAACAGGCACAAAGCTCAGGTACCTGCTTTACTTTGGCTGCCTGGGCGCCGGTTTCATCATCGTCGAGGTTGCGATGATACAGAAATTCATTCTGTTCCTGGGTCATCCTGTGTACTCGTTAGCGGTAGTGCTCTTTTCGGTGTTGGCATTCAGCGCTCTTGGCAGTTATCTGACGGGAAGAGTGAGCGAGGAACGCCTTAATCCGGCATTAATGAAACTGTTGATGGTACTGGTTGGTCTAGTCGTGATTTACATAATTGCGTTGCCGCCAATCTTCTATGGATTGGTTGGCCTTACACGAGAGTTCCGAATCGTTCTCGCGGTGGTGTTAATGGCGCCGCTTGCGATGGTGATGGGAATGCCGATGCCGATCGGGATTCGCCTGTTGGCGCGAAATGCACCGGAGATCATTCCGTGGGCGTGGGGGTTGAACGGCGCCACGTCAGTGATGGGTTCGGTCGCGGCGCTGGTCATAGCGATTCTGACCGGCTTTAATCAAGCGCTTCTGGTCGGAGCCGGTCTTTATCTGCTGGCGATAGCATTGATGGCGCGCCGCCAGCCTGCATATCAACCGGCCGATCTTCATAGCCGAGTTGTTGAAGAACCGGTAAAGGCTTGAGGCCGCTTCGCGTCTTTTGCCGTTCTTGGCGCCTTTGCGCGAGAGTTGAATTATAATTTCGAGGCTCAACGCGAGGTCTCAAAGACCACCAATAAGCACGGCTCTTAGTTTTTTTCTCATCCTGACTTCCGAGTGGACGCTCTACATACCTCAAATAACGGGGACTAGACAATGGAGAAATGGCTCGGTAAGTACTCAAACTTTTTCTATGCGCTTATGCGAATTGTGACGGGGGCGTTGTTCGCATGTCACGGCGCGCAAAAACTGTTTGGAGTATTAGGCGGACAGAAGCAAGAGGCGCCTTTGATGATTGCTGCCGGAGTGATTGAGTTTGCCGGCGGAATCATGATAGCTGTAGGTTTGCTGACCAGCATCGCTGCGTTTATAGCCAGCGGAGAAATGGCTTTTGCTTACTTCAGACAGCATGCATCAAAAGGCTCTTGGCCGATTGTGAACGGGGGAGAGCTCGCGGTTTTGTACTGTTTTGTTTTCTTGTATATCGCTTCCCGAGGCTCCGGGATTCTAAGCCTCAACGCGCTGCTCGGAAAAGCCAGACGACGATGAAGCGATCTTTGCGCCGGATGTAGCGTAGACTGTCCAGTCGGCGGAATGCCGTTGGTTGACCTAAGATTCTTACCCAATCAGCAGTGCGCAGACTGGACAGTCTACGCTACATCCGAACCATTAGTTGAGTCGTTCTCTCAGCAGAACTCTGACCCCCTTACGCCAATCCTCATTGATTCCTATCCGGTACAGCGGCACTCGTTTATCGATCGAAGCAGCGACAAGCTGGGTCGTCTCGTGAAACCGGAACAAGGGCGCGACAAGATATAGGAGCGGCGGCGAATCGCTCAGCGGCAACCCCTCAAAGTACCCTCGACGATGAAAGTCTCCACGCGCGCGGTGCCATTCGACACGTAGCCAATAGTCGAGCGCCTGGAACGGAAACTCGGTTTCCTCGCTGACTTTCAACTCCATCACAACCAGCCTGCCGATCTTTGTCGTCGCTAACAGGTCAATAAACGTGCGCTGATCATCTCGATAGGTGGGAACTTGCGAATAGACAAAATCAGGATCCAGGGTTGGATCCACCGCCGAAACGTCAGCGCTGATGATTGACTCGAGCCAGCGCTCAGGCTGAAAACGAAACGTCATCTCATTCCGAAGCTCAGATTCGGGCCGGCGATTGACGATTGTCTCCTGAATCAGCCGTTCTAATTGCTCGTGATTGCGTTGATCCAGCTTCACACGCGCGTCACCAATTCCAAACTCGACCCGGCGCTTACTGATCAACACCCTGGCAACCTCTAGTCCTCGGATCGACAACGAAACCCACGGACCTCGATGATGCACGTCGATGTGATCCGGCGCTATTTGTCGAACGGCCTCAACGAGCATTGCGCAATCAGGCGGCAACATTCCTAGTCGCGGCCAGTGAGCTCTGCGAGCCGCCTTCCGAAAGCTGTCATTCAAATCGCCTTGATCAAAAGGTGAGATCGCCTCAATTGATCCTTTTGTTTCATCAATTTTGAATAGCCGAATCGTCGCGGTCGAGGCTATCGCGCTCAGTCGGATCGCGATCGTGTCGCACCGAGGAGCGAAAATCATTAATCCATCAACCGAGCCGCTCTTACGCACAAGTTCGGTCATCCAGGTAAGTCCTGCCGTAAGGACCCCTTCTATATTTTGCTGCAACTCGCTGTCACTTACTCCGATTCCCGCAAACCGTTTCTTCCGATCTCTGATTACCAGGCGCGCGTACACGCCCGAGAGATGCCGGCGATCGTTCCTCGCAGTGACCGCTCTTTCCACTCGAACGCCGGCAATGTTTGCCTCGATCATAGCTTTGAGCTTTCTTGCAAATTCCCTTCTTTCATGTGCAGGAAGTCGAGCCTCCGAGCCGCGACTTAAAAGGACCTCACATCGTTTCAGTCCCATCTGCTTGGCGCATTCAAGCTTCAAACGCTGCGGAGTTAGCTCACAGCAGATGATTCGCCACGAGCGCGACCAACCGTCGCCCCAACACGACAGGATTAACTTGCCGAACGAAAACTCAGCATTGCTGCGATCTCCGTCCGTCCGCGCGAGTGTCCGGTCATCTTCGATCAAGTCGAACTCACCGTTAAGCAGGAATCGCTCGATCTCATATTTGATTTGACTGAGGTCGAAAATAACGGTGGGCAAACTCACTGGGCGGGTTTTAGCAGGCTGCGCGCTGCAGGTCAAGATCAGACTCCCGGACATAGTGAGGGTTCCGATTAGACACGCGCGCACCGGTCTCAAAGTTTGATTTTGGCAATGGGTTGGATGTTTGATTCCGCTGACAGCTCGTCGTAAGAAACTACAAATAGGCTCGGGAATTCAGACGCAATCAATTGCCGGAGAAAAGACCTGATCTCAGAGTTAGTCAAAATAACTGGAGAAACGGAAGTCATCGGTGTCGAACGAACCTCAGCCCGTACTGCCGCCCTTATCTTTTCCAACTGTTCGGCGGTTAAGGCTATCGCACCCCTGGAACCCCTCTCATAACGAACGTGCGCCAAAATTTGGCATGACTTCAACGAACCAACTTCCATCGGGCTTTGTCCGGATCAGGTAAAACCCGCGTATGTGAATGTGCGACTTCCTTCTAGAACCAGTCCCGGAGTCCTCGTCACTTGATTTCGCTTGGGCGGGTTTTGTTTCTTCATCGAGCAGAGAGAGACGCTTTATCCTTTCATTCAATCTCTCAGCGAGGTCATGAGATAACTGAACGGAGATCCGGTCCTCCCTGGGTCCATCAGCTTTCTCACCCAGAACTGGTTTGAAATCCGCGATTGAGTAGGTATAACGAAAGGGCGCTTGCGACTCGTCAAGCCAGAATCTTGCCCATCCGGCGAGGAACACAAAGAACACAATCCCTGCCAGCATTAGCAGTGAGGGCCAATGTGTTTTGAATAAATCGGTCCAATCTCGAGCGAGCAGCTTTTGGAACCACTCGTTATTGGCAACCAGTATGATCCCCTGAACGAGCGTGGCAAGAAGTCCTATGATCCCCAGACGTTGTCGCTGCCGCAACCCGCTCTCTATACCGTCGACCTGCTTCAGAAGGTCTGCCGGGGGAATGATCTCAGGAAACTTCATTTTGCGACTCCCGGGGACGGTTAGGCGCACTTTTCGGCCGTCCTGTACTTAAGGTCCAATTTGTATGCAAGGGCACAAAATCAACTTTCCCGGCTGTGAGGAAGCGCTTGCGAGCGGCTTTGAGCGCGGCTGTCTCGGTTGCTATACTCTCGTTGAGTTGCAGGCAGCGTGTCGTCTAGGGTGACTTAGTTTGTTAAGAAATCGGAAGGATTTGATTGATGTCCATTAGAAGAGTGGTCCTTGCAAAGCCCCGAGGGTTCTGCGCCGGTGTAGTGAGGGCCATCGACATCGTTGAAAGAGCGCTGGATTTTTTTCCACCGCCCATTTATGTCTTTCACGAAATCGTACACAATCGGTACGTCGTTGAGAACCTCAGCAAACGCAACGTAGTCTTTGTGGACGGTATTGAAGAGATCCCGGATGGGTCAGTCTGCGTATTCAGCGCTCACGGCGTCTCGCCGCAGGTTGTACAATTAGCTGAAACTAAGAAACTCCGAGTCATTGATGCGACCTGTCCACTCGTCACCAAGGTACATCTTGAGGCAATCAGGTATGCACGAGACGGATATTCGATCGTTTTGATAGGACATCCTGGACACGAGGAAGTCGAAGGCACGATGGGCGAAGCGCCCATGCAACTCGTGAGTTCAGTCGAGGATGTTGCCAGGCTGCAGGTTAACGATCCTAATCGCGTGATGTATCTGACGCAGACAACATTGTCGCTGGACGACGTCGCGGCTATTGTCGATGCGCTCAAAGAAAGATTCCCGAGCGTCACCTCTCCCGCCAAGGATGATATCTGCTACGCGACACAGAACCGCCAGAACGCGGTCAAAGAGATATCCGAGCGCGTTGATGTATTGCTGGTAGTCGGATCTCAGAATAGCTCGAACTCTCAACGTCTTTGCGAAGTCTCCGCCGTCGCCGGCACACCCGCTTACCTTGTGAATGATGAAAATGAGATTAATCCCGCCTGGCTCGATGGCGCACAAATCGTAGGCGTCACCGCTGGCGCATCAGCACCGGAAGAACTGGTCATTCGTGTGCTCGAACACCTCCGCGCCATGGGCGCCGTTGAGTTCGAGGAACAACCCGGAGAAGACGAAAATGTTCACTTCGCCTTACCGCAGGAACTCATGCATCCTGAGAAGCTGATGGTGTGAGCCTCCCTTGAAGTGGTGCGGGTGGCACTAGTATGATTTGCGACCATTAGAATGGACCCCAACTCCGAGCCATTGGCTCACAACTTGGTAGAGAAGGATTAAGTTTGGAATCTCCATGTTAAATCCAAACCAAGCGAAGCTCGCGAGGGTGGACGAGGGGCTGCGCACAGAAGTAAGTCGTGCGATCAAGTCGGCCCGAGACTATCTGCTGCAAATTCAACACTCTGACGGTCACTGGTGCGGGGAGTTGGAAGGCGACACCATCCTCGAATCCGAATATATTCTAACAATGCATTTCATCGGGCGTTTGCAGGAAGAACGCTGTCGCAAAGCCGCTAACTACATCCGGCAAAAAATGCTTCCCGAAGGCGGTTGGGCGATTTACGAAGGCGGTCCGCCTGAGGTCAGTGCATCCGCTAAGGCTTACTTTGTGCTCAAGCTTCTGGGCGATTCACCCGATGCTGATCACATGAGAAAGTCTCGTAATGTGATCCGTGACCTTGGAGGTCTGGACGCAGCGAATAGTTTTACTCGGATCTATCTGGCTATATTTGGGCAGTATCCGTGGGAAAGATGTCCGGCTGTTCCGCCAGAGATTATTCTTTTGCCTGCCTGGGCTCCGATCAATCTTTACGAGATGTCGTCCTGGACGCGGGGAATAGTCGTTCCGCTGTCGGTGATGTGGGCCAGCAAGCCCTATTGTTCAGTTCCCGAGCAGCACAATATCGAAGAGCTGCTCCTGGATAACTCGGTGAACCTGTCGGCTCGACGAGGCTTCTGGGGGACTGTATTCAATACTACCGACTACACATTGAAACTGCTGGAGCGCAAGCAATGGTCGCCGTCGCGCGAGAAAGCTCTGAAGGCCTGCGACCAATGGATGATCGATCACTTCGAAAAGAGCGACGGTATCGGCGCAATCTTTCCTCCGATTATCAACTCGATAATCGCATTGCGATGTCTTGGCTATGACAACCAGCATCCGTTGACCGCGTCTCAGATCAGTGAATTAGAAAAGCTGGAGATCGAAGAAGGAGACACCCTGCGCATCGCCCCTTGCTTCTCCCCAGTATGGGATACCGCGCTTGCGATGAACGCCCTGGCCGAATCTGGTTTGCCTCCCGATCATCCCGCGCTGCAAAAGGCGGCTGAATGGCTTCTCGAAAAAGAAGTAAAAGAAGTAGGCGATTGGAAGATCAAGAATCCCGAAGGCCAACCAGCCGGATGGTACTTTGAATACGCTAACGAGTACTATCCCGATGTCGATGATACATTTCAGGTTCTTACCTCTTTGAGCAAGGTCAGATTTCGTGATGCTCAGCGTGAGCAATCAAGACGAGAAGCCATGGAGCGCGCACTGACCTGGATCCTGACGATGCAGAATAGGGACGGCGGATGGGCCTCCTTTGATCGAGACTGCGATGAACAGTTTTTGACTCAAATTCCTTTTGCCGATCACAATGCGATGATCGACCCGTCTACCAGCGACATAACCGGACGCGGAATCGAGACATTTTCCGCCCTCGGTTTCGACCGGGAGCATCCAGCCGTTCAGAGGGCGCTCGGTTTTCTGTCAAAGGAGCAAGAGCGGGACGGGTCGTGGTTCGGACGCTGGGGATGCAACTACATCTATGGCACCTGGCTCGCATTACACGGGCTGAATCGGATCGGCGAGGACATGATGGAACCTCGATATCAGGCAGCGGGTTGCTGGTTGCGCTCGGTACAAAATGAAGACGGCGGCTGGGGCGAATCGCCCAGAAGCTACACCGACCCGGGATGCAAAGGGCAGGGTCCGAGCACCCCTTCCCAAACCGCCTGGTCACTGATGGGGTTGATGGCGGTCGAGGATCAAACCGAAGGGTTAAGACGCGGTGTTGAATATCTGATCGGAACCCAACACGAAGACGGTTCGTGGGAGGACGATTTTTGGACAGGGACGGGCTTCCCTGGGGTGTTTTACCTGCGCTACCATTTGTACGCAACGTACTTCCCGCTGCTCGCGTTGGGGATGATTGAAGAGCAGTTGGAGCAAGACTAGAGCCGCCGGCTTACAAGCTTCCGCCTGAAGGCGGTACTACAAACAGGAATAGCATGCGATTTCCAATGCATATCACGACCGATGCGATCGCGCATCAGGTTCGGAACGGGCTAAAGGGCAACAAGCGCTATCCTATGGTGCTCATGCTCGAGCCGCTGTACACCTGCAACCTGGCGTGCCTGGGATGCGCGCTCGAACGCCACACAGGCAAACTCGAAGATCGAATGTCTCTCGCTGATTGCCTGCAAGCGGTTGAACATTCGGAAGCACCCATTGTTTCGATCTGCGGGGGTGAACCCACGATTTACCCCGAACTAAAAGAGCTGCTCGAAGGCATCATCGACCGCAAGCGGCATATTTACCTCTGCACCAACGCATTGTTGCTGGACAAAAATCTCTTCGGGAAGGTTGCTCCACACAAGCGGCTGACCATCAACGTTCACCTCGATGGCATGCAGAAAACTCATGATCTTGTTTGCGATCGAGCAGGCGTTTTCGACAAAGCCATCGATATGATCAAAGAATCGAAGAGGCTCGGATATCACGTAACCACCAATACGACCGTCTTCAAAGAGACGGAGATGACTGAGATCGAGGACCTTTGCAAGCTGGTCTCGGAGTTGGGCGTTGACGGGATGATGATCTCTCCCGGATACCATTACGAATCCGTCGATCGAGACATCTTCCTCTCGCAACGTGAAATACAAACAAAATTCAAGCGCGTACTTGAGCTTTCCAGACAGTATCGTTTGATGTCCACGCCGATGTATCTGGAATTCACGGCGGGGATGAGAAATTACAACTGCTCGCCATGGAGCACAGTCACTCGAACGCCGCAGGGATGGAAAGGTCCGTGTTACCTCATCGGTCAAAAGTACTATGCGACGTGGGACGAGTTTTGGAATGGCGTCGATTGGCCCTACTGGGAATCGCGCGAGGACCGGCTTTGCAGGAATTGCATGATGCATAGCGGATTCGAGGCCTCGGCGATGTTCGAGCTACGCAAGAGTCCGCGCGATATGATGCGAATGGCCGTGTGGAACATCGCGGGGTGAATGACACCGCCCTGCCCCACCGGACGGGACATATTGGACCTATAGGACCTATTTCCTCTTTCCAGTGAAAACCCTCGTCACAGGCGGAACCGGATTCGTTGGTTCACACCTTGTCCGAACACTGCTCGAACGCGGCGAACAGGTTCGCTGTCTCGTTCGTCCAAACAGCCGTCTCGATAACCTCAAAGGCCTCGCAGTAGAGTTCGTCCAGGGAGATCTTCGGGATCTCCAGTCACTCAGGGAAGCAGCCCGAAATTGCTGTGTCGTCTATCATTGCGCTGCCGATTATCGTCTTTGGTGCCGGGATCCGAAGGAAATGTACGAGATCAATGTCGAAGGCTCCAACAATGTCATGCAAGCTGCCTCGGATGAGAACGCGCAGACTGTTGTTTATACGAGCACCGTCGGCTGTCTCGGGTTGAGCGGAAATGGAGCGCCAGCGACCGAAGACACACCTGTTTCTCTCGACGATATGATTGGGCATTACAAACGCAGCAAGTTTTTGGCCGAGGAAAAAGTCAAAGAGTGGGCTGCTCGAGGTTTACCAGTGGTGATCGTAAATCCAAGCACTCCTGTTGGTGATATGGACATCAAACCCACGCCTACTGGAAAAATTATTGTGGATTTTCTTCGAGGTAAGATGTTCGGCTACGTTGATACCGGTATGAATCTCATCGACGTGCGAGACTGTGCTGAAGGGCACGTGCTTGCAGCTGAGCGAGGACGAGCGGGTGAGCGCTACATCCTTGGCAGCCGCAATCTTACTCTGAAGGAATTATTTGACGCTCTTGGTGGGGTGACCGACGTAGCATCGCCATCGATAAAGGTTCCACACTGGGTCGCTGAAACCTATGCGAGGTTTGAAAATTACTGGTCAATAAGTGTCCGTGGACGCGAGCCGGACGTCCCCCTCGAGAGCGTTAAGCTTTCCCGACACAAGATGTATTTTGACGCAAGTAAGGCAGTTCGAGAGCTCCTCCTCCCACAAAATCCAATCGAGCACGCGCTTGAATGTGCAGTTAATTGGTTTCGAACTCACGGCTATGCTTAACGCCAAAGAAGCGCCAATCCTGATTGTTGCAGCGCTGAGCTATGAATTACAGAAGTTAAAGGGCGTTAAACATCACGGCGTCGTTTTATTAGAGACGGGCGAAGGAATCCAAAATGCAAAGCGGCAGCTCGAAGCCTGGCTCGAACAAAACAATGCGCGAGCGGTCTTGAGCATAGGTTTTGCTGGAGGCTTATCATCGTCCCTTCAGCATGCGGACATCGTTATTGCTCGCGAAGTAAGGGATTCAAAATCCAAACCTGATCAAAAATTGTTGTCGGCCGCTCAGGAACTTCGACTCGGCTTTCCAGTGAGCTTAGGGGTCGCGGTTACGTCGGATGAGATTGTTTGGAAAGCAGAAGCAAAGCGCGCGCTTGCCCACTCGTTGAGTGAAAACAGAATCGGTTTCGTAGATATGGAGTCGACAGCGATCGCCGAAGTGTGCGCAGCTCGAGGGCTCCCATTTTTGATCGTCCGCTCAATCACTGATCTTTTGGACGAAGATCTACCGCTTGATTTCAACTTATATCGAAATCACGACGGTCGGGTTGATTCGAAGCGGGTCATGAAAGCCGTCCTGCGTAAACCATTGGCAATTAAGGGCTGGTTAGAGCTGCGGAGACGGTCGCTGCAATGCG
>Ga0126384_10001072_pt1 | contig 15949 bp, 12 predicted proteins | sample PanSoiMetPlot_36_FD_92543 | JGI IMG/M metagenome (GOLD analysis project Ga0126384, IMG submission 92543) | Tropical forest soil microbial communities from Panama - MetaG Plot_36 | ecosystem: Environmental > Terrestrial > Soil > Tropical forest > Bulk soil | place: Panama | collected 2016-02-17 | reverse complement strand
CTGGATCGAATCACCATGAATATCGCGCTCAACAACGCCACGGGCAATCCCGCTCCGGCGACGGACACTTGGACGGCGGACATCTACCTCAACGATGGCCCCCCGGATCCGAGTGGCTTGTTGCAGCCGAGCACGCTGATCGGTACGAGCAGCATTGATGTGGTGATGCCTCCATTCAATGTCACTGTGGTGTTCGACTTCACCGGTCAGGGTGTGGTGGTTCCCGACAGCTTCACGGTGGTGGTCCACTCCACCCATCCGACGAACACATTCTTTGGCGCCGAGGGCGTGGCCGGTCCGTTTTCCAATGCGGCACCGCCGACGGTCGGCAGTGGCCCCAACACCATGTGGTACACCGATACCAACAACGGCTGGATAACGAACGACACCTGGGCGATCGACGACGGCGCCACCACCAACTACTTCACGATGCAGGTCGAGGCGTCGAACTAAACTTTCGGACAACGGCGGCTCGAGCGGGGTCGACCCCTCGGTTTGGCTCGACCGAAGGCCGCCCCGCGCCGCCGCCTTGCCGCCGGTGTTTCCGTGCGAGCTGACTCGCCCGCTCGCTCAACGCACCGCCGTGGAAGGCACTCCGCGATCGGGGGGTGCTTGCGAACCGACCGCTTCCGGGTGGAGACTGGCGTCCGGGGAGGAGGCGTGGTTGTCATGCGTTCAGTCAGTTCGTTCGTCGCGCTGCTCTCTTTCCTCGCAGCCGCGGCGCGTGGTGCTGAGCCGGATTGCCAGCACCTGCCCCAGGCGGTGAAGGATCAAGAGGACCGTTACTGGAAAGTCTACATGGGCCAGATTCCCGGAGACCATTTGGCCGAAGGGGAAAAGCTCGACGACCTGACCACGAAGCTTCGCAGCTGTCCTCCGCCGGGAAAGGCGCCGAAACCCGCGGCATCAAGCGCGCCCACCGCGAGCGCTGCGCCGCCGGTTTCAGCGACGGGCGCGGCCCAGGCTTCTTTGTCAGCCGGTGTGCCGGCGGCGGCCGCTGCCTCTTCGTCCAGCGTGGCACCGGTCGCAGTGGCCGCCATGGTGGTGCCGAACGCTTCGACGCCCAAGCCGCCGCCTGAGGCGCAACCCTCCGTGGTCGGAGCCCCGCCCCGCCAGGAGCCGCCCGCGGACGAGGGAGCCTTCTGCACCATCGTCCGGGATTTCGCGCAGCAGTACCAGTCGCTGAGCGCCACCGATGGCAACGAATCCAAATTGGCGGAACTGCGCTCGGAGCGCGGCGAAGCGCTACGCCAGGCCCTCGGGACCACGCGGGTGTCGAACTGGACCGCGACGCTGACCCGTCCCAGGACCACCGGAGACGGGCATGCAGTCGTGGAAGTGCGCCTGCCCTGTGGGGTGACGCTGAAGACCTGGAACAACCTCAACTCCGATGTGGGCTCGGATACTCTGGTTACTTACGGGTCGCCGCTGTTCACGCAGATCGGCAAGCTCCACGAAGAACAGCAGGTGGTCATCGACGGCCAGCTCTTCCAAGGTGCGCGGGACGGTTTCACCGAGCTCAGCTTCAGCGAAAAAGCCAGCATGCTGAATCCCGAGTTCCTCTTTCGCTTCGCGAACGTTCGGACCGAGTAAGGCAACCGCCGCAGCCGCGCGCTGCACCTCACCCCTTCACGGGTGGATCGCACTCCTCCGCACAAGCTGCGTGTACGGCGCAGCGCGGCACGCCATCGCGAATTGTTTCTTGGGGAAGCGCTGGTTGTATGCTTGCAAATAGACTCGTCGCCAGGTGTGCTTTTTGCACGCTCTGGTTGCAGGCGGCCCCAATGGCGGATGGAATTCTCGGCCGGGGCGCTGTTCAGCGCGAGTTGGTTTGAGTAAGGACCACCGGCGCTTTCACGCATGGGGAGGTAAACGATGACGTCAGGGAACTTGGCGACGCCAACCAGCAAAGTAGCCGGTGAGTACATCGAGCAAGTCATCAATTCCGTGAAGACAAAAAATCCCGCTGAGCCGGAGTTTCATCAAGCGGTTCAAGAAGTGCTCGACTCACTGAAGCTGGTTTTGGAACGGCGCCCCGAGTACCGCGCCGCGCGCCTTTTGGAGCGCGTGGTCGAGCCCGAGCGAGTGATCATGTTTCGGGTCCCCTGGTTCGACGATCAGGGCGAGGTTCAGGTCAACCGTGGGTTCCGGATCCAAATGAGCAGCGCCATCGGCCCCTACAAAGGGGGACTGCGGTTCCATCCCTCGGTGAACCTCGGAATCCTCAAGTTCTTGGCCTTCGAGCAGGTGTTCAAGAATTCGCTGACCACCCTGCCGATGGGCGGTGGAAAAGGCGGCTCGGATTTCGATCCCAAGGGCAAGAGCGACAGCGAGGTGATGCGTTTTTGCCAAAGCTTCATGACCGAGCTGTGGCGGCACATCGGGCCATATACCGACGTTCCCGCCGGAGACATCGGCGTCGGCGGCCGGGAGATTGGCTTTTTGTTTGGGCAGTACAAGCGGCTGGCCAACGAGTTCACCGGGGTGCTCACCGGCAAGGGGCTAAGCTGGGGCGGCTCGTTGATCCGGCCCGAGGCGACCGGCTACGGCTGCGTCTATTTCGCCAAGGAGATGCTGAAGACCCGCAAGGAGTCGCTGGAGGGGAAAGTTTGCCTGGTGTCAGGTAGCGGAAACGTCTCGCAATACACCGTGGAGAAGCTGCTCGACTTCGGCGCCAAACCGATCTCGCTGTCCGATTCCACCGGATACATCGTGGATCCCGATGGAATCGATCGCCCGAAGCTGGAGTACGTGATGGAGCTCAAAAACCTCCGTCGCGGACGGATCCAAGAATACGCGGAGCGCTTCAAGCGGGCGCTCTACCGGCCGGTGGATCCCAACCTGGATTACAATCCGCTCTGGAGCGTGAAGGCCGACTGCGCCTTCCCCAGCGCCACCCAGAACGAAATCAACGGCAACGACGCCACCCATATGGTCAAGAACGGTGTGGAGCTAGTGGCCGAGGGGGCGAACATGCCGAGCACGCTCTCGGCCACCAAACTGTTCCTGGAGGCTGGGATCCTCTACGGCCCGGCCAAGGCGGCGAACGCGGGCGGGGTGGCGACGTCCGGGTTGGAGATGGCCCAAAACAGCATGCGCCTGAGTTGGACGCGCGAGGAAGTGGACGACCGACTGCACAAGATCATGATCGCGATCCACAGCGCCTGCTACCAAACCGCGGCCGAGTACGGCACCCCGGGGAACTTGGTCAATGGCGCCAACATCGCCGGCTTCCTCAAGGTGGCCAACGCGATGCTGGACCAGGGGTTGGTCTAGAGTACGGCCTCGGAGCTCGGTAGGCTCGGGAAGGCCCGATGAGTCCGATCGAGGAAGCGCAGTTCGAAGCCTTCGAGAATCTTATCCCGATCCGGGTGCAGGAGATTCTCCTGGTCTCGAGCCTCTACGACTCGTTCATCCTCCGCGAGGACGGAAATCTCAACGAGCTGATCATCGAGGAATCGCTGGACCTGAACCTGCAAAAGATTCCGGGCATCCGGCATGTGTCCAACTGCTCGGAAGCGCTTCAGTTGGCGCGCTCCCAGCCGCGCTTCAACCTGATCGTCACCAACCTCGCGGTCGGCGAGATGGATGCCGCGCAATTGGCGGCGAGCATTAAGAGCGCTGGGCTCGAGGTTCCGGTGGTGGTGCTCGCCTACGACTACCGCGAGGTGAAAAACTTCGTCGCCCGTTACCCGGTGAGCGATGTCGACCGCGTCTTTCTGTGGCAAGGCAACGCCCGGATTCTCATCGCCATCGTCAAATACATCGAAGACAAATGGAACGTCCTCCATGACACCACGGTGATGGGCGTGCCGGTGTTACTCGTGGTTGAGAACAACATCCGATATTACTCGTCGTTTCTTCCCGCGATTTACACCGAACTGTTCAGCCAGACCCGGCGGGTGATCCAAGAAGGCGTCAACTTGGCTCACAAGTTGATGCGGATGAGGGCGCGGCCGAAAATCCTTCTCTGCTCCACCTACGAAGAGGCGGTACGCCAGGTGGAGAGCTACCCGAACAATCTCATCGGCATCATTTCGGACCTGGAATTTTCGCGGGACGGCGTCACCAACCCGGAAGCCGGATTCCAACTGGCGCATCGGGCGCGCGAACGGATCGCGGACATCCCGGTGGTGCTGCAATCCAGCCGCGCCGACGTGCGAGATCGCGCCTACGCCGAGGGTTTTGGCTTCTTGCACAAGCGCTCGCCCACGTTTTTGCGGGACTTGCGACGCCTGATGACCGAGCAATTCGGGTTCGGCGATTTCGTCTTCCGCACCCTCGATCGGCAAGCGGTGGCCCGCGCCACCGACTTGAGCTCGTTGGAAAGGCTCCTCCACACCGTACCCTCGGAGAGCATCGCCTACCACGGACAGCGCAACCACTTCTCGCATTGGCTGATGGCGAGGACCGAGTTCGCTCTGGCTCGGAAACTTCGGCCCCGGAAGGTTTCCGATTTCGCGAGCTTCGAGGACCTGCGCCAAAACCTGATCGACTCGATCGGCGAATATCGTCGCGAGCAGAGCGCCACCCTGATCGGCGACTTTCGGGCGGGGAGCTTCAAGGCCGGGGACTCTTTCTTCCTGCGCATCGGAGCGGGCTCGCTCGGCGGCAAGGCGCGTGGCCTCGCCTTTATCCGGCACTTGCTACGGACGCGCAACGTCGCCGGCAGGTTTCCCGGGGTCCGGGTGATTGTGCCGCCCGCTCTGGTCTTGGCGACCGAAGTCTTCGATCGCTTCATGAGCGAGAACAACCTTTTGGACTTCGCAATCCATTGCGACAGCGACGTAGAGATTCAGCGGCGCTTCTCGGTGGCCGAGCTGCCCGACCCTCTGCGCGAGGAGCTGTTGGCGTTCCTGGACGAGGTCCGCTACCCGCTCGCGGTGCGCTCGTCCAGCATGCTCGAGGACTCCCAGTATCAGCCCTTCACCGGAGTTTACGAGACCTTCATGATCGCCAATCGCCAAACCGGCCTTCTCTCGCGGCTCGAGAGACTGACGGAGGCGATCAAGCTGGTTTACGCGTCCGCGTTCAGCCAGCACGCCAAGGGATACCTACGGGCAACTCCGTTTTCACTCGAGGAAGAGAAGATGGCCGTGATCCTCCAGCAGGTGGTGGGCACGATGCATGGCCAGCGCTTCTATCCAGACTTTGCCGGCGTGGTGCGCTCTCGCAACTTCTACCCGCTCCCCCCAATGACCTTCGAAGACGGAATCGCGGCGGTCGCCTTGGGCCTGGGGCGCGCCGTGGTCGAAGGGGGCAAGTGCCTGTCCTTCTGTCCCAGGTATCCCAAGCACCTGGTGCAGTTCTCCGCTGTCGAGGACATTCTCGCGAGCTCCCAGTCCGACTTCTGGGCACTGGAGCTCGACCAGCGACGGCAGCCCCAAAGTAGCGCCGACTTGCGCGAGGTGCGCTTCGGGCTGGAGGCGGCCGAGGCCGACGGCACGCTGCAAGCGGTCGGTTCCACGTATTCGGTGGACAATCACGCGGTCTACGACGGGCTCGGCCGGCCGGGTGTCCGGGTCGTCAGCTTCGCCCCGGTCCTCAAGTACGGCATTTTTCCCCTCGCGGCACTCCTCGAAGAGCTGATGAAGGTGGGGGAAGACGCGCTCGGGCAACCGGTGGAGATCGAGTTTGCGGTTCGGCTGGCTCGACAACCGGGTGAATTGTCGGAGTTCGGCTTTCTGCAGATTCGCCCGCTGGTGCTCTCGCGCGAAGGCGAGGAGCTTCGGATGGAGGAGGTCGACCCGGCTCGGCTGATTTGTCAGAGCAGCAAGGTCCTGGGAAACGGACGGATCTCCAATCTGCAGGATTTGATCGTGGTGGATGTCCAACGCTTCGAGCGCAGTCGAAGTCAGGAAGTCGCGGAGGCGGTCACCCATTTCAATGCCAAGCTCAACCAGGACAACCGCCCGTATCTGTTGATCGGCGTTGGCCGCTGGGGTTCCAACGATCCTTGGCTGGGCATCCAGGTGGCGTGGGATCAAATCTCCGGCGCGCGAGCGATTGTGGAAGCGGGTTTCCGCGACATTCGAGTGACTCCCTCCCAGGGTAGCCATTTCTTCCAGAATCTGACTGCATTCCAGGTCGGCTACTTCACCATCAACCCGGACGCGGGGGACGGCTCGATCGATTGGAGTTGGCTAGCATCGCAGCCGGCCATCGAAGAGATCGGCTGCGTTCGCCACCTGCGTTTCAACGATCCCGTCGTGGTTCTCATGAACGGGAAGACCAGCCAAGGAATGATCCTCAAACCCGGGCTCGCCTAAAGCCCTTATTGCGGAATCAAGGCGACGATCCGGAGCGGGCCGCCAGATCCGCCGGCGATCTTCATCGGGAGAGCGACGATCCACGCGCCCGCTTCAGGAACTTTATCGAGCTCTCCCAAATTCTCCAGCCCGGGAACGCCCGCGGCGCTGGCGATTTGGTGGACGATGAAATCCTTCGACGGTCCGTAGTCGATGGATGCGGTGTCGACGCCTAGGGCCGCGACGTGACGTTGCTGCACCAGATATTCCACGGCTTCCTTTCCATAAGAGGGAAAATGCAACCTTGAAGCGTCGCCAGGAGTGTCATCGCCGAGGTACCGCTTCTTGTCCGGCCACCTTTTTCCCCAATCGGTGCGCAACAGCACAATGGCCCCGGAAGGAATCGGCCCATGTCTCTTCTCCCAGGCCTTGAGATCCTCGAGCGTGAGACGGTAATCGGGATCGCTGGACGCTTTCCCGCTGACATCGACCAGCGCCCCGGGCGCAATCAGTTGGCGGACTGGAATCTGGTCGGCGCTTTTGCCGCCCTTGGAAAAATGGATCGGCGCGTCGAAGTGGGTACCGCCGTGCTCGGGCGTGCAGAAGGAGTTCGCCGAGTAGAAGTATCCGCCCGGGGTCTCGCCGTAAGACAACTGCGTCAGTTTGAAATTCGTGGGAGAGGTCGGCCAATAGATCGTTTTCTCATCGAACGAATGGCTCAAGTCGATCACCCTGGCTCGAGCGAGGTCCAGTGGCTTCCCTGTCGCCTCCGCAGCCATGCCCCACGAGGTGAAAAGGACAAGGAGCAGCGTGCCGATGCCAAGCGTCTCGAGGTTGCCATGCGTCAAAGAACTTCTCTTCCTCCGCTTCATGCGAAGTGCCTCCAAGAATTGACTACACCCTGACCTATTCATACGCGAGCGCTTCCCGGACTTCGAGGCCGATTCCCGCCGCAAGCTGGATGGAACGGATGCGGGGAGCCTTATTACGAACGTCTGGCGTGTGAATGCGGATGGCACAAATCTCCTCGCAATCACCAGGACCACCGTGACCGGCAACTTTGATCCGCAATGGTCTCCGGACGGCACCAGAGTGCTGTTCACTTCCTCTCGAGCTCTGGATGGAACCGACACCGCGCCCCTATCGCTGGTTTCGAACCTGTGGCAGGTGAACGCCGACGGCGCAAGCCCGCGTCCCCTGACCAACAGCACCGCGAGCGGGACAGACAACTTTTCCGGTCATTGGAGTCCCGATGGCAGCAAGATTGTCTTCGCCTCCACCCGCAAGCTCGACGGAACCGACGCAGCGAACGTCAACGGGACGACGAACGTCTGGCGCGTGAATTCTGACGGCACCGGACTAACGCCGCTGACCCGCGTCACCGCGACTCAAGCTGACAGCGGCGCTCCACAATGGTCCCATGATGGAACGAAGGTAGTGTTTGTTTCCTCGCGTAATCTGGATGGGACTGACAGCCGAGACCCAAACGTCACCTTCAACATTTGGCTTATGAATGCCGATGGAACCGGGCTCATCCCGATTACGACTTCGACGTCGGGCGCTGCCAGCGCCTTCCCCGCGTTTGGACCCTGAGGCTAATCTTCCAGACCGCAGCCGTAGTTCGGTCGATAGCGCGCCGTGCGTCGCACGAATCCGAGCGCTCGCGCGGTAACCGACCGGCTCGCGGCGTCGACTTGCACCGACACCAATCGACGAGCGAGGGGATCCAAGTCCCGGGCGCAGCTCGGTGGGGTGCGCCCGCTAATGAAAACGCATCCGCAGATCATCTCCGCGCTGTAGCCGGGGCCAATCTGAATCAGCGTAGGCAGGTGCAGCCACGCCCCCAGGGAAACCACTGCCAGCAAAATCACGACTCCCGATAGCAGCCATTTGCGCATCGTCGCGACTCCTTCTATCAGGGCTGCGCGATGATTCTCGTTCTAAAGCTTCTGATGGCTGCGGCGCCCCTGGTCCCGCTGCCGGCGCAGCCGCACGACGTCCCCTGGCCGACCGACCGATGGCCCTCGGGGCCACTTTCATCGGGCTTCGACCGCGCCGCTCTGGTTCGGCTGCTCGAGGTGGTCGATCGCACCGACGAGTCTCTTGGCGAAACGCGTGCAGTGGTGCTGGTGCACGGGGGCCGCTTGGTCGCCGAGCGGTATCGTCCAGGATTCACCTCTCAGATGCCGCTCGTCTCCTGGTCAATGGCAAAGTCAATCACCCACGCCCTGGTGGGCATCGCAGTTCGCCAAGGAAAGGTGAAACCCGACCAACCGATGGGCAATCCACGTTGGGCACCTGGCGACCCGCGCGCGGCGATCCCCTGGAAGCAGTGGCTGCAGATGGTCGACGGGCAGGCCTACCGTGAGATTGAGGCGACCAATGCCGCTGAAAACGATGCCGCGAGGATGCTCTTCGGGGAAGGGCGTCGCGACGTCGCTGGTTTCGCGGCCGGCTTGCCGCTGATCCACCGCCCGGGCGAGCACTGGAACTACAACAGCGCCGCTACCAATCTGGTCAGCGAGGCGTTGGGGCGTGCGATCGCTCCTCAGGCGAAGAATCCGGACGAACGTCGCGCCGCAACGATGGGATTCATGCTGAGCGAGCTGTTTGGGCGCATCGGGATGAACTCGGCGCAACCGCAGTTCGATGCCAGCGGCACTTTCATCGGCAGCGCGTTCGTGTATGCGACGGCGCGCGATTTCGCGCGGTTTGGTCTGCTCTACCTGCGCGATGGCGTGTGGGAAGACTCGCGCATTCTTCCGGAAGGTTGGGTCGATTTCGCTCGCACCTCGCCGTCGAGCAGCGACGGAAACATCTACGGCGCGGGCTTCTGGGTGGCGCCGGCCAACGGGCAGCCGCGGCCCGATTACTGGTCGGCGATCGTGGGGCCGCGCGATTCCTTCCAGGCTCAGGGCTACGAGGGACAGATCACGTTGATTGTTCCGTCCAAGGACTTGGTGCTGGTCCGGCTCGGTCACACGCCCGAGACCGGCTGGCGCGCGCTCAGCCGATGGGCAGCGGAGATCGTCGCGCTTTTCCCTGCGGCGAAACCATAAGCATTCCGGGAGAAGTCCGCCCGACTCTGCGGCGGCCTCAATCCTCCGAAGAAACTCCGTCGCCGAGGGCAGCCGGCCGTGGACTTTGATCTGTTCCGGCAATAAGTCTCGGACCTCGATCGGCACATGGCCCACCTGGAGTTGGAAAATCTCACCAAGCGCTTTGCTGGCGTGGCCTCGGTGGATGCGATCAACCTCTCGGTCGAGCACGGTGAGTTCATCTGCCTGCTCGGCCCATCGGGGTGCGGCAAGACAACGACGCTGCGGATGATTGCGGGTTTGATTGAGCCGGATGCCGGCGAAGTTCGGGTAAGCGGCCGGGCGCTGTCCAGACCGCGAGCGGTGATTCCACCCGAGCGCCGGAACATGGCGATGATCTTCCAAAGCTACGCAGTTTGGCCGCACATGACCGTGCGGCAGAACGTCGCTTACGGCCTGAAGATGAGGAAAGTGCCGCGCGCGGAACGGCAGAGGCGCACCCAAGCGGTCCTGGAAGCCACCAAGCTCGCCGCCCTCGGGGACCGGTATCCCGCCGAGCTCTCCGGTGGACAACAACAGCGGGTCGCGCTGGCGCGCGCTTTGACCTCGAAGCCGGAGATCCTGCTGCTGGATGAGCCGCTGTCCAACCTCGATGCCAGCCTTCGAGGCGAGATGCGGCTGGAGATCCGGCGATTGCACGAGGAGTTTCGCACCACCTCCATCTATGTCACCCACGATCAGGTGGAGGCGATGACGATGGCCGATCGCATTGTGTTGATGAACGCCGGCCGGATTGAACAGATTGGCACGCCTCAGGAGGTCTATGAACGGCCGCGCTCGAAATTCGTCGCGCGCTTCCTCGGCGGCAGCAACGTCATCGATGCCACCCACCTGTCGGGCAATGCGGTGGAGGTCGCCGGCCGCACCCTCGAGATCGGAGAGGGGGAATTTGCCGGTCCGGGAAAGCCAATGAGCTTTTGCGTCAAGACGCATGATCTCGAGCTGGTAGCAGACGCCCACGCTGACGGAAGCAACGCGCTCAGTGCGATCGTGCGCGGCCAAACCTTTCTGGGCAGCCACCGCGACTACGTCGTGGACATCGGACAAGAGCTGTTGGTAGCCGCGCCCGCCTCGCTCGATCTTCCCCGTGGTGCGAAGGTGTTGATCCGCTTTCGCGCCGAGCGCTGTCGCGGTCTGATCCAATGAATCAAGGAGACCGACGATGAGGTCGACCCCTCTCAGCGTTGTTTGCGCCTTGGCATGGGCTTTCGCGATTACCGTGCCAGTCGGGGCCCAGGAGACGACGCCGGAGATGGTTGCCGCCGCCGTCAAGGAGGGAAGGGTGACCTGGTATTCCTCGGTCGACGTCAAAGTCGCCGAGGCAGTCGCGAAAGCCTTCCGAGCCGCGTACCCGAAAATCCAAATCGACGTGGAGCGCGCCGGATCAGAGCGCGTCTTTCAAAGGATCAACCAGGAGTACCAATCGGGTATCAAGAACGTCGACGTCGTCAATTCCTCCGACGCCTCGCATTTCCTGTTCTGGAAGAAGCAGAAATGGCTCGCCCAACACACGCCGCCGGACGTCAAGCGCTTTGCCGCGAAATACAAGGATCCGGAGGGCCACTACGCGACCTGGCGCGCGACCCTGAATGTCATAGGTTACAACACCAATCTCGTTTCCGCGAAGGAGGCGCCGACCGGTTATCTCGACCTGCTCGACCCGAAGTGGAAGGGGAAGCTCGTCAAGTCCCATCCCGGCTATAGCGGGACCAGCCTGACCGGCACCTACGCTCTGATCAAGGCCCTGGGATGGGAATACTTCGAGAAGCTGTCGAAGCAGGGGGTGCAGCAGTTGCAATCCACCACCGCTCCGCCCAAGAGCATCGCCAGCGGCGAGCGGGCGGTGATGGTGGACGGGAACGAGTACAACATGTTCATGGAAATCGACGCCAAAAGCCCAGTGAGGATCGTCTATCCGAAAGAGGGCACGCCCTTCGTGACGTCGCCGGGCGCGATTTTCGCCGGGGCGAAACATCCGAATGCAGCGCGGGTGCTGCAGAATTTTCTCTTTACCAGCAAAATCCAGCAGCTGCTGGTGAACGAGGGCGGCTTGCGCTCGGTCCATCCGGATGTCAACTACCCTCCCGGGCGGACCGCCCTCGCGGAGATCAAGACCCTCCCCGATGATCCCGAGGGGATGCTGGCTCAGATTGACGACATCAAGAAGCGCTACACCACCCTGTTTGGCAACTGAGCCGTGGCGGTGACCTCGTCGGAGCGACAGAGCGTGCGCACCATCGACTGGACCGCGCCGTTCTCGATCGCGATCGCGCTGCTGTTGGCGTCGCTGGTGCTGCTGCCAATGTTCTGGCTTGCGCTCACCAGCCTGCGCGACGACTCCGGTCGTTTCACCCTCGAGCACTACCGACAGCTGGTGGTCGATCCCGCCTTCGTAAGGCCGCTGGCGAACACCTTGTGGACATCCTCCGCGGTGGGCGCGCTGTGTGTGCTCGCGGCCGCTCCGATGAGCTGGTTGGTGTCGCGCACCGATCTGCCTGGAAAGCGATTGCTCAGGGTGCTGATCCTGGCTTCTTTCGTCACGCCTCCCTTTCTCGGCGCGTTCGCTTGGGTTCTGCTCGGCGGCCCCAACGCCGGTTTGATCAACCAGTGGTACTACGGGCTGCTCGGACTCAAGCCGTTCGAGGCCGCCCCGCTGCTCAACATCTTCTCCGCCTGGGGAATGGTCTTCGTCATTTTCCTCTACACGTTCCCCTACGTTTTCACCTTTGTAGCGAACAGCTTGGATTTGATTCCCGGCCAGTTGGAGGAAGCGTCGGCGCTTCTCGGCGCGAGCCCGTTTCGGACCGCGTTTCACATCACCTTGCCTCTGGCGCTCCCGGCACTCTTGGCGGGCTTTCTGGTTGCCTTCCTGCAGTCGATGACCCTCTTCGGGCCGCCGGCGATTCTGGCAATGCCCGCCGGGATCGACGTCATTACCACCAAGATTTGGAGCCTGTTCCAATTCCCTCCCAGGCTTGGCCTGGCCGCCGCGGCTTCGCTGCCGCTGTTGCCGATCACCATCGCGCTGCTCCGAGTGCAGACGCTGATTCTGGGGCGGCGCGGATATGCCGTGATCGGCGGAAAGAGTGGCGGGCGGCAGCTGATTCGCCTCGGCGCCTGGAAAATCCCCGCGCTCGCTCTGTTTGCGTTGGTGCTCGGCTGTTCGATCGTCTTGCCCTATGGCGCGCTGTTGCGCACCTCGTTCGTCAAGAACTGGTCTCGCCCACTGGCGGGCAACCTGACGCTCGAGCACTGGCGCTTCGTCTTTCTCGAATTCAGCCAGACCCAGCTGGCATTGCAAAATACCTTCGTGCTCGGCATCGCGGCGGCAACTGCGGGGACAATCCTGGTGACCGCGGTGGGCTACTTGAGCCTGCGCAAGATCGTTTGGGGCCACCGCTCGCTTGCGTTTCTCGCCACCGCGCCGGTGGCGATACCCGGCATCGTGCTCGCAGTGGGACTGTTCCTGAGCTACACCCGGCCTCCGGTTGTGCTCTACGGCACGTTGTGGATCATCTTCCTCGCCTACCTCACCAAGGAGCTCCCGGTGGGCTATCAACAGGTTTCGGCGTCGTTGAAGGCGGTCCATCCAGAGCTCGAGGATGCCAGCCGAATCTTCGGCGCCACCCGTCTGCGAACGCTTTTGGACATTACCACCCCACTCATCCGCAACGGCGTGATCGCTACCTGGATATTCATCTTTATCGGCTCAATCCGGGAGCTGTCCGCGACCATCCTCCTGTTCACTGCTCGAACCAAGACGATCTCGGTGACGATGTTCGACCTGCGCGAGAGCAACGATTGGGGGCCGATCGCGGTGCTGTCCATCTCGATGCTGCTGATCACCTTCACGATGATTGCGGCCATCTATCGCTTTACCGACCGGAGACCGACTTGAAGCTTGCGCCCCAGGATCGCTTGCCGGTGCTCGGGCTGATGCTCGGCGATTACGCCGGAATCGGGCCGGAGATTTGCGCGAGGGTCCTCGCCGATCGGCGGATGGTCGACGCTGCTCGGCTGGTGGTGATTGGCGATGCGCGGGTGCTCGAGCAGGGCGCCCGCGACGCAAGGGTGAACATCGCTTACCTCGCTTACGGGGCGCCAGAGGAGGTCGATTGGACGCGCCCAGAGATCCCGTTGATCGACCTTCACAATCTCGATCTCGGCGCCATCCCTCGCGCCGCGGTCTCTGCCGAGTCGGGGCGAATTTGCGGAGAGACGCTGGCCCATGCCATCCGGCTCGCGCTCGATGGACGGCTGGAGGGCATCGCTTTCGCACCGCTCAGCAAAGCCGCCCTTTACGCGGGAGGATTTGACTTCCACGACGAGCATCAGATGTTCGCGCGCTTGACCGGTCATCCGGGCGCGTTCGGCGAGATGAACGTCGTCGACGGGCTTTGGTTCTCGCGAGTAACCTCTCACCTCCCGCTGCGCGAGGCCCTCGATCAGATCAGCATCGAGCGCATTGACCAAGCGTTGACGCTCGCGGATCGCACGATGCGAGGCGCCGGTCTCGCTTCGCCTCGGATCGCGGTGGCGGCGCTCAATCCCCACGGAGGAGAGAACGGCTTGTTCGGCCGCGAGGAGATTGAGATCATCGGCCCCGCCGTAGCCCAAGCCGCGCGCCGCGGCATCGGCTGTCGCGGTCCGTTCCCCGCGGATACGGTATTCCTCAAGGCGTTCGCCGGGGAGTACGACGGAGTGCTCAGCATGTACCATGACCAGGGTCAGATCGCGACGAAGCTCAGGGGCTTCCAGCGCGGCGTCACGGTCACCGCCGGCTTGAAAATTCCCTTCGCGACGCCTGCGCACGGCACCGCTTTCGATATTGTCGGCAAGGGCATCGCCTCCACCGGAGCCCTCGAGCAGGCGGTGCGGCTGTGCGCGCGGCTCGCGGCTTCGGCACAAATCCATTCGGCTCGCGGCGATGCCGCTGCGCCCATTTCGCACGGACCATAGGATCCCCATGCCAGCCATCAGCGCTCAAGCTCCTTCATCCCTCACCGATGATGTCGCGGGGTTCATCGTCGACACCAGCCCGCGGGACGTTCCCAACGATGTCGCGCATCTTGGAAAGCGATCGGTGATCGACGGGATCGGCCTCGCGCTCGCCGGAGCGGCGTCTCAGACCAGCCGCATCGCGCGTCGTTATTTGTCTTCGCTGGGCATCGGATTGGACAAGGGGAGCGCCGTTATCGGAGCCGAGCTGCGCGTGCCGGCGCGATTCGCCGCCTTCGCCAACGGCATCGCGATTCACGCCGACGATTACGATGACACCCAACTCGCGGTAGCACCAGACCGCGTCTATGGGCTACTCACGCATCCGACGGCGCCGGTCTTGCCCGCGGTGCTCGCGCTTGCCGAGCGCGACCGGCGCAGCGGGCGAGATCTGATGATCGCATACCAGGTCGGCGTGGAAGTCGAATGCAAGGTGTCGGAAGCAATCTTGCCGCGCCATTACCAGCACGGTTTCCACAGTACCGGGACAGTCGGGACCATCGGGGCGGCGGCTGGCGCGGCCAAGCTCCTCGGCCTGGATCGGGAAGCCACGCGGCGCGCGCTGAGCATCGGCGCCACCCAGGCCGCGGGCTTGCGGGAAAACTTCGGCACGATGACCAAGCCCTTTCACGCCGGCCACGCTGCCGAGGGTGGGGTGGTGGCGGCTGAGCTGGCGAAGCTCGGCCTCACCGCCTCGCCAAACGGGTTGGAAGCGGACCGGGGCTTTTTCCGTGCCGCCGGCGGCGGGTACAGCCCAGAGATGATCGACGGCAAGCTGGGCCGACCGTGGACCCTCGCTTCGCCCGGGGTATCGATCAAGCCGCATCCGAGTGGCTCGCTGACCCACCCGGGAATGGCGGTGATGATCGACCTCATCAGGCGCCACGACCTGCGTCCCGATCGGGTGAAGCGGGTGGCGGTCGGCACCAACCACAACATGCCCAACGCTCTCATCCATCACCGGCCGCGAACCGAGCTGCAGGCGAAGTTCAGCATGGAATTTTGCATGGCGATTCTGCTCATCGAGCGGAAGGCCGGGTTGGAGCAGTTTACCGATGAGGTGGTGAACCGGCCGGACGTCCAGGCGATGCTCCAGCGGGTGGAGTTCGGCGTCCATCCCGAGGCCGAGGCAGCCGGCTTCGACAAGATGACGACGTTGATTGAGATCGAGTTGGTCGATGGCACGGTCCTCAAGGGCCGGGCGGACTTCGGCAAGGGCAGCCCAGCCAACCCGATGACCGACGCGGAGCTCGAGGAAAAGTTTCGGGAGTGCGCGGCCTGGGGCGGCCTTCGGCGCGAGGAGGCGAATCAGGTCCTCGATCTGGCCTGGAGAGTTGAAGAGCTCAAGAACGTCGGCGAGCTGACGCGTCTCTTGCGCAGACCGGTTTCATGAAGGAACGGGTCGCGATGTTCGAAGGCTTCAAGCAGGCGCGGATACCAGTTTCGGGCGCGACCATCCAGCTGCGCTACGGCGGTAGCGGTCCACCGCTGTTGCTTCTGCACGGCAATCCGTTGACCCACGTAATGTGGCACAAGATTGCGCCGCGGCTCGCCGAGGATTTTACGGTGGTCGCTACTGACCTGCGCGGCTACGGCGACAGCTCG